>Ga0164241_10003124_pt1 | contig 17111 bp, 9 predicted proteins | sample OricomyardsoilBY_FD_108780 | JGI IMG/M metagenome (GOLD analysis project Ga0164241, IMG submission 108780) | Backyard soil microbial communities from Emeryville, California, USA - Original compost - Back yard soil (BY) | ecosystem: Environmental > Terrestrial > Soil > Unclassified | place: USA...
ATAAAATAAAATGTTTAAAAATTATTTTCTAATTGCTATTCGCAGCCTAAAAAAAGATAAAACAAATTCATTGATAAGTATTTCAGGCTTAATCATCGGATTAACGTGTGTAATGCTGGTTGCAGGTTATATACGTTACGAAACGTCTTTTGATAAAAGCTATTCTAATTCAGATCGCATTTATCGCATCGTCGGTACAAGCAACCGAACCGATTATGGCGGCACAGAACTCATACCTACGGCATTTGCTCCTACTCTTATTCAGGAAGTACCGGGAATAAAAAGACAAACGCAAATTGATACATACCCATCACAAGTGCTTATCAACAATCAATTTATTGATTTTAAGCAAAGTAATGTGGATAGCAGCTTCTTTTCGATATTCAATTTTAAATTTATTCATGGCAATGCGCAGGTTGCGCTAAACACCGCTGACAATATTGTACTAACCGCTGCTGCCGCAAAAAAATTTTATAATACGCTGGATGTTATCGGCAAATCTTTTGTAACAAAGGATAAAACTTTTATTATTTCAGGCGTAGTTCAGGATATGCCACAGAACAGCTTTTTGCAAACAGAAGCATTTCATTTTCGGCCTCTTTCAAAAGACCTGAAAGTACTGGACATTTCCAATGGTTATGCATCGGGCAATGCTTTTATTCTTTTAAATAAAAACATATCAGTGGCTGATATCGAAAATAAAATAAAACAATTTTGTCACAGGTACAAAATGGATCAATATAAAATGGAACTACAGCCTGTACAGCAAATACATTTGCATTCGTCAGACATAAAAGGGCAGTCTGATGAATACAACATCGGCAATTTACAATACGTGTACATCTATGCCGGCATCGCGTTGCTGATATTGATTATAGGTTGTATCAGCTTTATCAATCTTGCTATTGCGCGCAGCATGGAAAGAACAAAAGAAGTGGGAGTGCGCAAAGTATTAGGCGCTGAAAGAAAACAATTAATAGCGCAATTTCTTGGCGAATCTGCCGTGTATTTTATCATCGCATTTTCAGCAGCGCTTGTACTCAGCGTGTTAACGTGGAATGGATTTACGCAGTTGCTTAATATCCATGCAAACAAACATTTTCTACTCAATATTAATACATTAGGGGCGATAGCGGGCGTTTGTATTTTTTCCTGTTTGCTGTCTGGTTTTTATCCTGCAGTATTTCTTTCAAGCCTGCGCCCGGCAAGCACTTTGAAAGGAGGTTATCAAAATGTGAAATTGAATTTCAGCTTGCGAAAAGTATTGATTGTAGTACAGTTTACCATCACCATCATGCTGATTGCAGCAACTTTTGTGGTGCATTCTCAATTGAATTATTTAAATAATAAACCGCTTGGCTTTAATAAAGACAATCTCATCAGTTTTAAAATTCCTCTTTTGAAGCAAATACCGCTGGCATTTAAGGACAAACTTTTACGAGATCCCAATATTAATGGCCTGTCATTTTCATCACTGGAAGTAGGCAACACATACGGTATGGGCGGCACTATGAAAGATCCAAAGGCAGGCAACGATTCAATAAAATTTTTGCAAAATGCGATTATAGATGGCGATCTGGATTTTATGAAAACCTTTCAGCTACCTATTATAGAAGGGCGCGATTTTTCTTCGGCGTATCCTTCTGATATAGCAGACTATGATTCTATTGCTGGTTTTGCTGGTGTTGATAAGCGAAGACCTTTGATCGTTTCTGAATCGCTGGTAAAAGATCTGGGCATCAAAAACCCGATTGGAACTGTGCTTGACAAGGATGATTTTCTGCAAGGCACTATCATCGGCGTATTTAAGAATTTCAGCGTTATGTCTTTAAAAGAATCGGATCCGATGATTGCAATACGATGTGAACAAAAAGGAAGGCCGCTACCGTCTGTTTATGCACGCATTAATGCACAAAATACATCTGAAAGCATTCGTTATATTTCGAAAACATACAAGCAATTTTTTCCGCAGGAAATATTTGATTTTTCTTTTGTGGATGGCCGTATTGCTCATTTGTACGATTCGGAAATAAGACTCACTAAGCTGAGCAACCTATTTGCATTACTTGCAATAGTATTATCATGCACAGGTTTATTCAGCCTTGTTTCATTAATGGTTCGTAAGCGAACAAAAGAAATAGGTATTCGCAAAGTAATAGGCGCATCGGTGAAGAGTATTGTTGTACTGATAGGCAAAGATTTTATATGGCTTATCATCATCTCATTTATCATTGCAACGCCGGTAGCTTATATCGCCATGAACAAATGGTTGCAAGGCTATGCTAACCGTACCGATATTTACTGGTGGATATTTTTACTGGCAGGTCTTGCTGCATTTATTGTTGCATTCATCAGCATCAGTTTTAAATCAATTGCAGCAGCAAAAGCTAACCCGGTGGAGAGTTTGAGAAGTGAGTAAGTGAATTGTGAATTGTGAGTAGATGAATAGTGAGTGCAGGTCCGAACGGCAACGGGCGGGGTGAATAGAAATTTGAAATATTTGTTCGTTTACCGCTTTCAGCAGCATACCTCTTTGCAGATAGGTTGAGCTGGTAAAAAAAACTTTTGGAAAGTTTATTCTGAAAGTCTTTTTAGAAAGAAGAGTTTAGCAACTTTCCAAAAGTTGATCAAGTAAACTGAGCCGCTGATCTCCGGTAGATGGGATTACAAAACCAAAAATTTCCCAAATAGTGAGTCATAGACTTATAAGGTTTTCAAAACCTTACAGGTCTGTAAAACCAACGACCAAAAACTTTTGGAAAGCTTTTTGAATAGCTTTTTATAGAACAAGAGTTTGATAAATTTCCAAAAGTTGAGCTACATTCTGCTTCAAAATGATACACCAACTGCATCAAAACCGAACACTATATTAATTTGCAAAAGTGTAAATCGTTAATAGTCAATTGCTAAATTTCGGGCACTATGTTGGCGGATTAAAAATATCCCGGTACTTAATTTAAAAATCACAAAAGATGGAGCATAGATATTTTTTTTATTGAATAAAGGTTTTAAAAAATGTAAAGATCCCCGGAGCCGGAATCAACAATCAGGATTCAACAAAAAATAAATCAGAGAAAATTATTTTATGATAAAGACTTATTTCCCTGCACGACACTTCGTGAAATCCGCCTTGCGGAGCCTAAAGTTCAACAAAATTTATGCTGCCATAAATATCGGCGGTATTGCTATTGGCCTTGCCGCCTTTTGGCTGATTGCTTTATATGTAGCCGACGAATTGAGCTACGATACTTCGTTTACCAATGCTGACCGGATTTGTCGCATAGTGCAACATGCAAGCTGGCCCGGAGGGAACATGAACGTAGTGCCAACTTCACCCCCATTTGCAACTACTTTCAAAAGCGATTTTCCGGAGGTAGAAGATGCGGCAAGGCTCGACGTGGAAGGAGGCGGCATTATTAACTATGGAGAAAAAACGATCAATCAAGGTGACATCTGTTTCTCTGAAAATTCATTCTTTAAATTATTTGATTATCACTTTTTATATGGCGACGCAAGCACTGCCTTAGCTCAGCCGCAATCAATCGTTATCACCGAAAGTCTTGCCTCAAAAATATTTGGCGATCCATCACAGGCAATCAATCAAACTATTTTTTTTGGGAGCGATCGCTACCCCAATAAAGTGACCGGCGTAATAAAAGATATGCCTCAAAATTCTCATCTTCAATTCAGTGGTATCCGCTCGGCAGGTGATGAGTTTAAAAATACAGACTGGCATAATGTATATCTGCACACGTACCTGCTTCTAAAAAAAGGGACTGACATAAAATCGTTTGAAAAAAAATTGGTTCCACTCGAAAAAGATATCGCCAACGTAATGCGCTACACCAGTTTTAAAATTGAATTACAACCGCTGACTTCTATTCATCTTCATTCAAATTTAGATTATGAATTAAGCAACAATGGAAGCATCAGTCGCGTATATATGTTCGTTGTAATTGGCTTGCTCATATTGCTGATAGCCCTTATCAATTACATGAACCTTTCTACCGCACGTGCGTCGATTCGTGTAAAAGAGATTGGAATAAGAAAAGTAATTGGCTCAGGTAAAAAACATTTGGTCGGATTATTTATTTCGGAAGCATTACTGATCACTTTTATCGCTGCGGCGATTGGTTTTATCCTGGTTAATTTAAGTCTTCCCTATTTCAATCAACTCGCAGGAAAAAGCTTAAGTCTCTGGAGATTTGGTAAACTTACTACCATTGGCTCCATCCTCATTTTCACCCTATTAACGGGAATCCTCAGTGGCAGTTATCCGGCTTTATTTCTATCGCGCTTTAAAATGATTCCTTCGCTGAAAGGACAATTGGGAAACATGACGGCAAGTATTCTGTTCCGGAAATCGCTGGTCGTGTTCCAGTTTATCATTGCGGTGTGCCTGATTAGCAGTTCGTATATTATTTACAAGCAGATGCAATTTATATCTAACAAAGATCTCGGGTTTAATAAAGAACAGGTGCTTAGTTTTCATATTGATAATATGAAAGTACGTAACGAAATACCCGCGTTAAAACATGCATTACTCCAAAGCCCACTTATAGAAGGAGCGGCTATCGCCGGTAACCCAATTGGCAATAATGATCTCGGCGAAAATGGCTTCTTTTTTGAAAAAAATGGCGAAATGGAGCCGATAGCCCAATCAGCCAATAAACTCTACATAGATGAAGATTTCCTAAAAACTTCAGGCATCTATTTGCTCCAGGGAAGAAATTTTTCAAAAGACATGCCTACCGATAAAGACGACGCGGTTATCATTAATGAAACATTGATGAAAAAACTGGGATACACCAATGCCATTGGCAAAAAAATGGAGTATAACGTTACCAATGACAGCATGAGCATGCGTGTAATCATAGGTGTTATAAAAGACTTTAACTCCTATTCTTTGCAACATAAAATAGAACCCATGGTAATGCTGATGCCACCGAACAATAAAGAACAGGATAATTTGTATGTAAAAATAGCCAAAGGAAAAGCTGCGGCTGGTATCGCTTTCTTAAAAAATACGTATTCCAAATTTGACCCCAACAATACCGCCGACTTTCATTTTTTAGATGAGAATTTCAATCGCCAATATTCTGCAGAAAGAAAAGAAGGAAAACTATCGTTGGCATTTACCATTCTCGCATTTATAATTGCCTGTCTCGGATTATTGGGATTGGTAATTTTCATTACCGCTCAACGTAGAAAGGAAATCGGCGTAAGAAAAGTACTGGGCGCAACCGTGTTATCAATTACACTTTTAGTAAGTAAAGATTTTGGAAAGCTGGTACTTATTTCAACCATTATAGCAATTCCTGTCGCATGGTTTGTTATGAATAACTGGCTACAGAATTTCGCTTACCGAATTGATGTAAAATGGTGGATGTTCTTGTTATCCGGGTGTATAGCTATTTTAATTGCGTTATTAACCGTCAGCTTCCAGGCGATTAAAGCAGCGATTGCAAATCCCGTGGAAAGCCTGTCTACCGACGGGTAGATTTGAGGAGTGAATAAATGCAAATGAGAAAATTTGAAAATGGGAAAATAGGAAAATGTGCTGATTAGCTGATGTGCTGATTAGCTAATGAAAAATAAGAATGTGAAGGATTTGTTGCCTGCCCGAATATTACGGGGGGGGTACTACATATAACATCTACGCATAAAGGAAAATAAAATGATAAAGAACTACTTCAAAATGGCATTAAGAACTTTTAGTAAAAACAAAGTTACCACTGTTATTAATGTGCTTGGCCTTTCCATTGGCATCAGTGCAGCGCTGATAATCTTTATGGTAATTCAATACGATTTTAGTTTTGATAAATATGAACCCGGCAGGGAAAATATTTATCGTATCGTTACGGATGGTGATGGATGGAGCAATTCAGGAGTGCCGGTACCGCTCCATCAAAATATGCAAAGCATAAGCGGTGTGCAACATATTGCAGAAATCCTTCAGTACAACGATAATAATATTAAAGTTTCCATTCCACAAGGGAATAGTATGCCTGCAGAGGTTTTTAAAAAACAGGAAGGTATCGTGTTCGCAGATGATAAATACTTTGCTATATTTCCACATCAATGGATTGCAGGCAGCGAGAATACGGCACTTGAAAATCCGTATAAAGTGGTATTAAGCGAAAGTTATGCGAACCGCTATTTCCCCGATATTTCTTCCGAAAAATTAATAGGTAAAACAATCGCCTTCAGCGATACGGTTTTAGCCACTGTAACAGGTGTTGTAAAAGATTTAAAAGCCAACAGCGATTTTGAATATAAAGTTTTTATTTCCTTACCAACTATTGCTGCAACAAACCTGAAACTGAATTACAGTTGGGATGAATGGGGAAACACGAATTCAAATTTTCAAACCATAATAAAGTTATATCCCGGTGTGCAGGCTGCACAAATAAATAAACAGGTAGCAGCCGTTTTTAAAGAGCATAGTTCCGGCCCTGATGACAGTAAAACCATCCACCGGTTGCAACCCTTACATGATGTGCATTTTAATACAGATTTTGACGGGCCTGTTGATATGTCAACCGTTCGTAATCTTATACTGCTGGCGGTTTTCCTTCTTTTATTAGGCGCTATTAATTTTATAAACCTGTCCACGGCACAAGCCACACAACGCGCAAAAGAAATTGGCATCCGCAAAACATTGGGCAGCAAAAAAAGCCAGTTAATATTTCAGTTTCTGTCAGAAACATTTTTGCTCACTTTGTTTACCGCTATCGTATCTGTCGCTATCACGCCATTGCTTTTAAAAGCTTTTACAGGCTTTATTCCCGAAGGATTACATTTTAGTTATCTGTACGAACAGCCTCTTGTATGGTTTTTCTTTTTTTTATTGATCGTAGTGGTAAGTATTATCGCGGGTTTATATCCTGCATTTATACTTACCAAATTCAATCCTATTTCCGTTTTAAAAAATAATGTTGTAACCAACACCGGAGTGAGCCGCAGCGCCTGGATGCGGAAAGCGCTGATAGTGTTCCAGTTTATCATAGCCCAGGTTTTTATTATCGGAGTCCTGGTTGTGTATAAGCAGATTCATTATTCGATGCAAAAGGATATGGGCTTTAGAAAAGATGCCATTATTAATTTTTATGTGCCTTTTGATTTTTCTAATCCAAATAATAAAAAATTCATTTTAAAAAATGAACTGGCTAAAATTCCTGAAATACAAGAGGTAAGTTTGGGCAATCAATCACCTGCATTTAACGGCCGGATGAGCACACAGGTAACTTACAAAGAAAAGGGTAAAGACGTTAAAATAAAAGTAGATTCAAGAAACGGGGATACAGCATTCTTAAGTGTTTACAACATTCCATTAATTGCAGGAAGAAATATCATGCCTACAGATTCAGCTACCGAATTTTTAATAAATGAAACCCTTGCCCGGCAATTAGGATTTCAGTATCCCGCAGAAGCCATAGGGCATTTTTTAAGTTTTAATAATTCTCAAAAACCTATTGTAGGCGTAATGAAAGATTTTAATCTCGCTTCCGTGAGAAGCGCGATACATCCTTTGGTTTATTATGCGGCGCCTAAATTTGGTTATGTAATGCATATTGCGCTTCAGCCCAACCCCGCAACATGGAACAGCGCCATCAATAAAATGCAGGCAGCATGGAAAAGCATTTATCCTGATGTGGATTTTGATTATACATTTTTAGACAAGAAGATCGAAAATTTTTACAAAGCCGATCAGCAACTTTCCACCTTATTAACCTGGGCTTCGGCTGTTGCTATTATCATCAGTTGCCTCGGGCTTTTGGGCCTTGTAATTTTTATTACCAACAACCGCGTAAAAGAAATTGGCGTGCGTAAAATATTGGGCGCCTCTGTCATACAAATTATCAGCTTATTGTCTGTTGATTTTGTAAAATTAATTTCCCTCGCTTTTATAATTGCCATACCTGTTGCGTGGTGGGCAACGCACAACTGGCTGCAGAACTTTGCCTATCATACAAACCTGAGTTGGTGGATATTTTTATTAAGCGGAATGTTAATGATTACAGCAGCGCTCGCGATTTTATGTATCAGGGCAGGAAAAGCGGCGATGGCCAATCCTGTAAAGAGTTTAAGAACTGAATAAACTTGTGAATGCCTGCCCGAACGGTAACGGGCGGGGTGAGTGGTGAATAGTGAATGAGTAAATCAAAAATCAACTTTTATGTTTAAAAATTATTTTAAAACTGCTCTGCGAAGTGTTTGGAAAAATAAAACCACTTCTGCAATAAATATTTTTGGTTTGTCTGTTGGAATGACCGCATCTGTTTTAATATTTCTATGGGTGCGGAATGAATTGAGCTTCGATGATTATCATGCAGACTCAAATAAAATCTACAGGCTTACTACAAACCTGAAATCACAAGGCCGGATATGGGAAACAACGCCTTTGTTGCTTGGGGATGCAGTACAAAAGCAAGTGCCGGAAGTTGAAAAAACAGCAAGATTATATGATGGCAATATGCCTGTATTTAATATTAAGAATAGCCCTTCCTACGATAAAAAATGTGCTTACGTTGATGCGACCTGGTTTGATATTTTTCATTACAATTTTATAGCAGGAAGTGCAAATGCATTTGCAAAAGATCCCAACAGTATCATACTTACAGCATCTGACGCTATAAAATATTTTGGCAGTACAAATATCACCGGAACAGTTATTCATGCTGACAGTACTGATCTTTTTGTAAGAGGAATAGTAAAAGATGCGCCTTCAAATTCAAGTTTTCAATACACGTCATTTATTCCTTTAAGCAATCTTTTAAAAGATAAAAACAGAAGAGAAAACGATGAAGATTGGGAAAATGCAAATTATATCACGTTCGTAAAAACCAGGTCTTCAACAAATATTGCTTCTCTCGAAAAAAAGATTACAAATGTTTACGCAAAAAATTCAGGTGACAATGAAGGCATAATTAGCCTGATGTCTTTAAAGCAAATGCATTTTGAAAATGATATTCAAAATTCTGTTTACCAGCATGGAAGTAAAAACACTGTTTACATATTTATAGTACTTGCAATTTGTTTATTAATCATTGCATGCATAAACTATGTGAATCTTACAACGGCAAAAGCAAGTTTGCGGGCAAAAGAGGTAAGTGTTAGAAAAATTGTTGGCGCAAACAGGCTGCAATTGTTTTACCAGTTTATTGCAGAAGCATTACTGGTAAGTTTTATTTCGATGTTAGTCACATTACTGCTTGCTCTGTTTTGTTTACCGGTTTTTAATTCTCTTACTAATAAAAACTTTGAATTAAATATTGCTTCGGTTTCCATGTGGAAAATTATTGGAGCAACATTGTTAGCTGCATTCATATTAAACAGCATTTACCCGGCGCTAACCTTGTCATCATTTAAGCCACTAAATGTTTTAAAAGGGTTTACTATTTTAAAAATTAAAGACACTTACTTCAGAAAAGTGCTTGTTGTTTTTCAATTCGTTATTTCAGTAATGCTGATTTGCGGAACAATTGTTATTTATAAGCAGATGCAATTCGTACAACAAGCGAATCTCGGCTATAATAAATCACAGGTGCTTAGCTTTTATCTTCCCCGCACAATTGATTTTAATGCAAGAGATATTTTGATACAAACGATAAAAAATGAATTGCTTTCAAAACCAGGTATTCAAAGTGCAACAATATCAAATCAGCAAATCGTAAATATTGGAAGCTACTCAACGGGTGCTGCAGATTGGGATGGTCACGATACTTCATTCAACCCAAAAATTGCACAGCTTTCTGCTGATGCTGATTATGCCAAAACATTACAACTGCAAATGAAAGAAGGACGCTGGTTTCAGCAAGGAGATCTCGCAGATAAAAATAATGTTGTGCTGAATGAAACAGCCATTAATGAGTTACACATTCACCAACCTTACATTGGTCAGCGTTTTAAGTGGAAAGGAAAGGCAGGTGAAATAATTGGTGTAGTAAAAGATTTTAAATATAAAAGCCTTCATGACAAAACTGGTCCGTTAGTTGCTTTTCAAGCTCCTAACTGGTACAATTTTTTTTCTGTTCGTGTCGCACCAAACAGCGCATCACAATCAGTAGCCTATATTAAAGATATATGGAAGAAATTTTTTCCGGGCACTCCGCTTGAATATAACTTTTTAGATGATAGTTTTAATCAATTGTACAAAACTGATCAGCAAACATCATCATTAATATTTGGTTTCGCTTTTATTGCCATTGTAATTTCTGCACTTGGATTATTTGCATTAGCAGCTTTTACCGCAGAACAAAAATCGAAAGAAATTGGTATCAGGAAAGTATTAGGCGCAAGCATTATTTCAATAACACAATTACTAACAAAAGACTTTTTAAAATTGGTAGTGATTGCAATTATTGTCGCATTGCCAATTGCTTGGATAGTTATGAATAAATGGTTGCAAATTTTTGCTTACAGAATTAATATTGAATGGTGGATGTTTTTGATTGCCGGATCTATTGCAGTTGTAATTGCCATTACAACTATTAGCTTCCAGGCAATAAAAGCAGCGATTGCTAATCCCGTGGAAAGTTTGCGAAGTGAATAATTTGAAAATGTAAAAATTCGAAAATGTGCTGATTAGCTAATGAAAAACAAGAATCCGTGTTATTTGTTGGTTTACTGAAAGACGGCAAAAAGTTAATAATTAAATAATTTAAAATCACAATGTTTAAAAATTTTTTCAAAACAACAGTAAGGAGCCTTTGGAAAAACAAAGGTTATAGCTTTCTCAATATTTTTGGCCTGGCAATTGGTATTGCCTGCGCAGGTTTTATTTTTTTATGGGTAGAAGATGAACTAAGTTTCTACCAGTTCAATACAAAAAAAGACCAGTTGTATTTTATCCGCGAAAATCAAAAATACGATACGTACACCGCAACATTTGGTTCTACACCTGCGCCAATGGCTCCGGTAATTAAGGCGGAAATTCCGGGTATTGCCAACACCTGCCGCATCAATGGGCTGGATACAAAGCTTATAACCATTGGTAATAAATCAATGTATGCAGGCGGAAGTTATGTGGATGCTTCGTTGTTCAGCATGTTTACTTTTCCTTTTGTGGAAGGCAATGCAGAAACGGCTTTTAAAGAATTACATTCGATGGTTATTACCCAATCAACTGCAAAAAAATTCTTTGGCAATGAAAAAAATGTGATTGGCAAAACAGTGCGTGTTGATAACAAACAGGATTATGTGGTAACGGGTGTTATAAAAGATATTCCTAAAAACTCAACCGTGCAGTTTGAATGGGCTGCGCCTTTCCAAATTTGGTATGATGAAAATAAATCGTGGGCGACAGAATGGGGAAATAACGACCTCTCCACTTATGTTGAGCTAAAGCCCAATGTTAGTGCAGCTTCAGTAAATAAAATTCTTTATGATTTTATACAGAAACGCGAACCGAAATCGATTGCCAGGCCTTTTTTATCGTCCGCAAATGACTGGCATCTGCGGAGTGAATTTGATAACGGTGTGCAAACAGGTGGCGGAAGAATCACGTATGTGCGTCTCTTTTCTGTTATTGCATGGATCATTTTATTAATCGCCTGCATCAACTTTATGAACCTTGCCACAGCAAGAAGTGAGAAACGCGCCAGGGAAGTGGGCGTAAGGAAAGTGCTGGGCTCAGGAAAACGAATGCTCTTTTTTCAGTTTATGGGAGAGGCCCTTTTTATGTCGTCTTTATCTGCGGTGATTGCTGTAATTATTATGATGCTTTTATTACCTGCGTTTAATTTGCTAGTTCAGAAAAACCTGGTGTTGGGTTTAGACAAGCCGTTTCACATCACAGCATTACTGGCCATTACTTTGATCTGCGGATTGTTTGCGGGCAGTTATCCATCATTGTATTTATCATCTTTCAATCCCGTATTTGTGTTAAAAGGAATGAAGATGAAAGGCAGCAGCGCCGCCATCATACGCAAAGGGCTGGTGATATTACAGTTTAGCATTTCTATTATTCTCATCATAAGCACCATCATTATTTATCAGCAAATACAACATGTAAAAAACAGGAGCCTTGGTTTTAATAAAAACCATCTTTTGCAGGTGGATATGAATAATGAAATGACAAAAAATTATGAAGCCGTTCACCAGGATTTGTTGGGTACGGGAATTATTGAAAACGTAGCTGTTTCCAATTACAACACTTTATATGGAGGAAATAACTCAGGAGGTTTAGTCTGGGAAGGGAAAAAATCCAACAACCAGGTTTTAATTTCTATGCGATATGTATCGCCGGGTTACATGAAAACATCAGGCATAAAAATTTTAGAAGGAAGAGACCTTGTGGAAACAGATAGCGTGCAGTCGAAAAATTTAAATGTTTTAATTACACAATCATTGGAAAAATTAATGGGAAATAACAGCGCTGTTGGTAAAACATTGCATTGGGATGGCGATACCAGCGGCACCGTTGTAAATGTGGTAGGCGTGGTAAATGATTATGTGTATGGCGATATGTATGGCAAGCCCGACCCTGTAATGTTTTTTTGTGTAAACATGCCGGACGCATCCAACATGTATCTGCGGCTGAAACCAGATGCCAATATTGAAAAGGCCATACAACAAATTGCAACCGTATTAAAAAAAGATAATCCCTCCTACCCTTTTACTTATCATTTTGTTGATGACCAGTTTAACCAAATGTTTCAGAATGAACAATTGATAAGTAAGCTTTCGCGGGTATTTGCGATGTTGGCTATCATCATTTCCTGTTTGGGTTTATTTGGATTGGCCGCCTACACCGCAGAGCGCAGAACAAAAGAAATTGGCGTAAGAAAAGTATTGGGCGCAAGCGTTGCCAACATTACCACCTTATTATCAAAAGATTTTTTGCAACTGGTATTTATTTCGTGCCTTGTTGCTTTTCCGCTTGCATGGTGGATGATGTATAGATGGTTGCAGAATTATAAATACAGGATTGAGATAAGCTGGTGGATATTTTTAGCAGCAGGTATTTCTGCCATACTTATTGCTTTAATTACCATCAGCTTCCAATCTGTAAAGGCAGCATTATCGAATCCGGTTAAGAGCCTGTCTACCGACAGGTAGACCTGTCTGCCGATAGGCAGGTTTGAGAAGTGAGTAGTTAGCCAGGCAACTGATTAATCAATATGCTGATGGACCGGAAGTGAGGAAAATAAAAAAGGAACTATTTGTTGATTTACTACAAATAACGATTATCAATAAACGAAAATAATATGTTTAAAAACTATTTCCCTGCACGACACTTCGTGAAAACCGCTTGGCGCAACCTGGTAAAAGATAAAACTTTTTCCATGATCAATCTACTTGGGCTGGCCCTGGGTATGACATGCAGCCTGCTGATCCTGTTATGGATCCAGGACGAAAAAAGCATTGATAACTTTCATACTAATGGAAAGGAACTCTACCTGGTGTATGAACGCCGTTATGTTGGCGGACAGGCTGAGGCCGGATACGGAACGCCCGGAATATTAGCGTCACAATTAAAAAATACCATTCCCGAAATTAAATATGCTTCCAATATTTCATGGCTGAAAGATGCGCCGGACCAACTTGCTTTTGCAACTGCTGATAAATCCTTAAAGTTTAATGCTTGCTATGCGGATTCAGATTTTTTTAAAATGATGAGTTATCCGTTAATTGAAGGCAATGCATCGAACGCACTTTCTTCGCCTCTTGATATTTGTATTTCTGAAAAAATGGCGATTGCTTTTTTTGGGAGCGCACAGACTGCTTACGGAAAAACAATCCGTATGGAAAATAAAAAAGATCTGAAAATTAGCGGTGTGTTCCGCAACCTTCCTGATAATGCCTCTGCTAAATTTGATTGCCTGATTAACTGGCCAACTTTCCTGGCAGAGAATAGCTGGGCAAAAGATTGGGGCAACAGCGGGCCGAACGCACTCATCATGTTGCACAAGGGATCTGATCCTGAATTGGTAGCAAAAAAGATCACTCATTTGCTCGATGCCTATACCAAACCCACGGAGCAATACAGAAGAGAATTAGGTATGCAGCGCTTTGGCGACAGCTACCTGCATGGGGAATTTAAGAACGGTAAAATTTCCGGGGGCCGAATTGAATATGTACGGCTTTTCAGTCTTATCGCCATTTTTATTTTAGTGATCGCGTGTATCAATTTTATGAACCTTTCAACTGCCCGGTCTATAAAACGGGCAAAAGAAATTGGTATCCGAAAAGTGGCCGGCGCCACACGCTTTGGTTTAATAAGCCAGTTTCTGACAGAAGCATTGGCGGTCACAAGCGTTGCAATTTTATTTGCACTATTCTTTGTTACACTGCTATTACCTTACTTTAACCAGTTTGCCGGCAAGCATATATTATTCCCGTACACAAGCCTTATTTTCTGGTTGGATATTCTTCTATTAACCCTGGCCACAGGCCTTGCAGCCGGAAGTTATCCTGCCCTGTTTCTTTCATCATTCAAGCCGATCGCTGTATTAAAAAGTAAACTGAAATTCAGTTCTCAATCCATGTTTTTTAGAAAAGGATTGGTAGTCTTCCAGTTTGTTCTTTCCATCATTCTCATCGCTGCCACCATTACTGTTTCGCAACAGGTGAATTATATAAAGAATATAAATCTTGGGTATAACAGGGAAAATCTGATTGAGATTCCGATAGAGAGTAGCCTTGCAACAAAATATGAATTGTTTAAGCAGGAAGCCTTAGATGCGCCGGGCATCAAATCCGTATCACGAATCGGCGAAACGCCCACTTCCATTGGCAGCAGCACGCTTGGTGTAGATTGGTTCGGAAAAGTCCCTAATTCGGCAACCATGTTCACCAACTCAGCAGTGGGTTATGATTTTACAAAAACAATGGATTTAAAATTGTTGGCCGGTCGTGATTTTTCGAAAGAGTATCCTTCTGATTCTTCAGGATACCTTATCAATGAATCTGCGCAAAAACTGATAGGATATAAAGATCCGATTGGCAAACCATTGACGTTTTGGGGCCAAACCGGCACCATCATAGGCGTTGTGAAAGACTTTCATTTTGCCTCGTTACATGATCCGATAAAACCATTGATTCTCTATATGGGAGAAAATAAAGACTGGGGAAATATACTGGTACGAATTGAAAAAGGCAAAACACCGGTAGCGCTTGCAAGCCTCGAAAAAATATATAAGAGTTTCAATCCGGGCTTCACATTTACGTATTCCTTTACTGATGCGGATTACAACAAATTATACCAGAGTGAGCAATTGCTTGGTAGGCTTTCGGGTTACTTCTCATTTCTCGCGATTTTTATTTCATGCCTCGGCTTATTGGGACTCACCATGTTTACAGCTGCACAGCGCACCAAAGAGATCGGAGTAAGGAAAGTTCTTGGCGCGAATGTAACCTCCATATTTACACTTCTGTCTAAAGAATTTATTCAATTGGTAATTATTGCATTTGTAATTGCAACACCTGTTGCATGGATACTAATGAATAAATGGTTGCAGGGATATGCGTATAAAATACAGATCAGTTGGTGGGTGTTTGCTATAGCCGGTATTGCATCTGTTATTATCGCATTAGTAACGGTAAGCTTCCAGGCGATTAAAGCAGCGATAGCGAATCCGGTGGAAAGCCTGTCTACCGACAGGTAGACCTGTCTACCGACAGGTAGATTTGAGGAGTGAGTAGGTGAATTGTGAATTGTGAGTGGTGAAGAGGAAGCTTTGTCTTGTCTGGTGAATAACTGAATGCCTGCCCGAACGGCAACGGACGGGGTGAGTAGTGAGTAGTGAGTGGTGAATGCCCGCCCCAACGGCAATGGGGTGAATATAAATTCAGATGATTTGTTTATTTACTATAACAGTCATTATTAAACGAAAGATAAAATGATTAAAAATTATTTCCCTGCACGACACTTCGTGAAAATCGCCTGGCGAAACCTTTGGAAAAATAAAATTTATTCTTCCATCAATATTTATGATAATTATCGCCGGTAATGATGCAGGATGCGTTTGCTGAAACCGCTAATTCAAGGAATTTGTTGTCTTTCGGGTCCCGGCAGGCGGTTATTGTTTCTAATATTTCAAAGAATACAGCTATTGCTCTATATTCATCTATGATTTCTAATCTTGTTTGTAAAGAAATGTATTTATCAATTTTATCTCTGACGAATACGTCACAAAATTCATCGTATGTCTCAAAACTGGCCGATAATTTTCCAATTCGTTTAGCCTTTTCGTATGCAAGTGTCGGTTTTGAATGTTCTGAAAGAAATGCACTTACAAGTGTATTTGTATCAAGAACAAAAAGATTATTCTTCATTCAGCAATTGTTGAAGGATTTCTTCTGTAAGCCCATTTTTTGCCGCTTCTTTCCTGGCTTTCTTCAACAGTTCTTCAAATTGTGCTTCTTTATCACTTTGAGAGACAATCTCTATTTGTTTTTCAAAACTTTTTTCAAGCCGGTTTTTAATTTCAGGAGAAGCTTTTCGCCATTTTTTGGCCGTAGCTTCATCTACTTCAATTACTATCCGTTCCATAATTTTTCATTTTTACCGTTCCCAAATATACAAAATAATGACTTTTAAAATAATAAGCTATGCTTCAAAACTATTTCCCTGCACGACACTTCGTGAAAATCGCATGGCGAAACCTGATGCGCCATAAAGTATATTCAGGTATTAATATTTTTGGATTGGCTATTGGTATAGCTGCGTGCCTGCTCATTCTGCAATATGTAAGCTATGAACTGAGTTATGAGAATTTCCAGGTCAATAAGGACAGGATTTATCGTGTACAGCAAGACCGTTACGACAATGGAAAGTTAAGCACGCAATGGGCAGCCGGAGCTTTTGGAGTGGGCAATGCATTTAAAGATGCAATCCCCGGCATTGAGGATTATGTAAAGGTTGTTGGCACAGGTAACGTTACAACTGAAGTACAAAATCAGCCTTTGAAAATTGAAGAAGTATTTTTTGCAAGCGAATCATTTTTCAGGATATTCACTTATCCTTTGCTTTCCGGAGATAAAAACACGGCATTAAAAGAACCCAATACCGCAGCGCTTTCAGAAACAACAGCACGCAAAATATTTGGTACCACCAATGTTATTGGGAAAAGCCTGCAATTGAACCGGAAAAATAATTATTTAAT
>Ga0164241_10003125_pt1 | contig 17110 bp, 17 predicted proteins | sample OricomyardsoilBY_FD_108780 | JGI IMG/M metagenome (GOLD analysis project Ga0164241, IMG submission 108780) | Backyard soil microbial communities from Emeryville, California, USA - Original compost - Back yard soil (BY) | ecosystem: Environmental > Terrestrial > Soil > Unclassified | place: USA...
GATATTTTAAAAGGAAAAGGTGCTATAGCTTATAGCTTTTCAAAGTCTTTATTATTTAGGTTGGCTGAAATACTGAATGCAGAAGCTAAAGGAAAAAATGTAGTGGCAAGCGTGATCGTGCCAAGTATCATTGATACACCGCAGAACAGGGAATCTATGCCTGATGCAGATTTTAGCGCCTGGGTGTCACCATCTCAAATTGCTGACGTTATTTATTTTTACTCAAGTGAAGAAGGAAGCGCTATAAAAGAACCGGTGATAAAAGTTTACGGAAAGAGTTAAGTGTACAGTATCAACTAATTTTCTGTAGCGATAAAGTACTCATATATCGTTGGTCATTTACAATAGCGGTTTTTAAAGTCTACAACCACCGAAAATTGAATTCTTCCGTGCATTCTCCCGGCAACGGGCGGGTTAATAGAAATTCCATGAAGCCATCAGAAATTTTATAGTTCTCATAAGACTGGTTTCTATTTTTGTCATTACAATAACAGTAAAACAAATTCAACAACTATCTTTTTGCTCCGCTTTTAGGCTGATTGTTTATTTTTCTTTTTATCAATTGCATCCAGAAGTTGATCGTATGCTTTATTAAATTTTTGCACACCTTCTTCTTCTAATTGTTGGGTGATGTCATCAATATTAATTCCATTATCATCTAACTGTTGCAATTGCTGAGTCGCTTTCATCAAATTATTTTCCAGGTGATCCTGGGCTTTACCATGATCACGAAACGCATCAAGCGCTTCCATTGGAAGCGTATTGATCGTATTTGGCCCAATCAATGCTTCTACATATTTTACATCACTGAAAGAAGGATCTTTAGAACTGGTACTTGCCCACAAAACCTTTTGTTTTTTAGCGCCTTTCTTTTCAAGATTTCTGAAACGATCGCTGAAGAATACTTCTTTATAAATTTCATACGCTTTTTTTGCTGACGCAATAGCTATTTCCCCAACCAGGTTGTCCAATTTCTTTTCTTTTAAGATCGGATCAAGCAGCACATCTATGCGGCTTAGAAAAAAACTGGCTACAGAAGCAATGTGATCGATCGGTTGGTTATTTTTTAAACGGTCTTCCAATCCGGAAATATAGGCTTCTGTTACTTCTTTGTAGCGCGGCAGGCCAAATAATAAAGTGATATTTACATTGATCCCTTCGCTGATACATTGACGAATTGCCGCCAACCCTTCTTTAGTTCCGGGAATTTTTATCATTACATTTTCGCGGCCTACTGTTTTCCATAGTTCCCTCGCCTGCTTAATGGTTCCCTCAGTATCATTAGCTAAATGTGGTGAAACCTCAAGGCTTACAAAACCATCCGTGCCGTGTGCTTTATCATAAACTGGTTTTAATATATCAGTAGCGCGTTGAATATCACTTGCTGCGAAACCAAAAAATATTTCTTCATTATTTTTTCCTTCAGATGCTAATTTTTTGACATCGTCATCATAATCAGCACTGGAAGAAATTGCCTTCTCAAAAATGGAAGGGTTTGAAGTAATTCCACACAAACTATCTTCATCAATTAGCTTCTGAAGCTCGCCGCTGTCCATTAGTTTCCTATCGAAAGAATCCAGCCAGATACTCTGGCCTAAATCGTGTATTTGTTGTAAGTTGTTCATTATTTTATTTTTTATTTTAACGTCTTAAAAGCCTCAAAGTGTATGCCATGAAAGGTACGAATAAATATAAAGTTTTTGAAGGCAAACCTGCCAGGTTTTAAAAACCTGGCAGGTTTGCATAATTGAGATACTTTCACAACATCTTTCTTCCGTTCTCAAAATCCGGTTTGTATTATCCCCTTTTTCCTTTTTATTTTTATTAAGTGGCGATAAAAAATATCACATCGTTTGGGAAACACTCAACAGTGAAGAAGCCACCTACACCTGGCATTTTGAAAAATCTATGGATGCCCTTCGAAAAGGATTAACAGAAATTGAAGCCATTCTTACCAAAATAAAAACTACCGGCAAGCAGGATTATCTAAGCAAAGACCATGATAATTTCAGCCGGGTGATGCATGATTATAGCGATGTAAAAAGTGGCTTTACGGTATGGAAAGGAATGATGGAGGAAAGGTTGGGATGAATTAGGGAGTGTGTGTTCCGTATCTCCTACATCAGTTAAACGCATTTTGCCATCTTCGGTGGCCATTTTCAACCGTCCGATTTCTTCGGACAGTTCACTACCTTCTTTTTTAAGCTTGGCTTTTAAATCGCTCCAGTATTTTCCTGGCCTGTCTGTGTCCGATAAAATTTCAATCACATCAATAATTAAAAAATACCATTTCTCCCGTTCGCTATTCCAAAGAGTACGAACTTTTTTATCTTCAAATATTTGTATGGTCTCCTGTTGGTTAATAATATTTATTTGAGTTTTTCTGATATAATATTTTTATCTGCTTCCGTTCTTCTCAACCGGTTATAATTTGTAACGGTTTCATTTCTCTCTTTTAAAAGTCTACTTTTCAGTACTTCCCAATAATTTCTCGCACCCTGAGAGCTTGGTTGACCAGTGAGAATAGTAACAATATCCAAAACTGAAAAACACCATTTTTCCAGTTCTTCGTCCCAATGAGTACGTACTTATTTTTGCTCAAATAATTTTATTGAATCTTCTTTCATTGTTTAAAATTAAAAAATATCTTTTGGTTTTTTTTACTTTGTTGGCGAAGAAATATACCGCTTTCGCGTAAGTTTTTTATTAACTTTACAGGTATAAATTACAGATTATGGCGTTAACACAACATCCGCCTGACGGTCTCAATGAAATACAAGTAAGCCTGCTCAGGTTATTCAGCAGGCCTATGTCCGAAAAACAAACAAAGGAGTTGAAAAAACTTCTGGTTGATTATTACAGCATTCAACTGGAAAAAGAAGTCACTAACGTGGTTGCCGAAAAGGGATACTCTCAAAAAGATTTTGACGATATGCTTAATTCAGAAAGCTGATGCTTGCTGTAATTGACACAAACTGCCTCTTAGCCTCTATCCCGTCCCAAAGTAATCATTATTGGTTATACCTTGCCTTTAATAATCAGAGGAAATTCGATTGGCTAATCAGCAATGAAATTCTTATTGAATATGAAGAAAAATTAATAGAGAAATATTCAAAAAAAATCGCCAATATCGTTTTGGATATATTGAGCGTAGCTCCAAATGTAATTTTTAGGGAACCTTATTTTAGGTGGAATCTTGTTGAAAAAGATCCGGACGATAACAAATTTGCCGATCTTGCAATTGCAGGAAACGCTGATTATCTTGTAACCAATGACAAGCATTTCAATAATCTTAAAAAACTCGAATTTCCAAAATTGAATATCGTAACACTGGATGAATTTAAAAAGATTATATAGCTTTCCTCATTTCTGTCATTGAAACGAAATGCAAGTCCTGCCTCTATGTTGTATGCAATCTTTTTTAATTGTCTTTCAGCATAACGTCTAATATCATTGCCAAGTCCGTCAATGTTCCTTTCTTTGAACTTACTTTCAATTTTGGTTTTCAAATCTATAAGCGGGGATTCAAAACTTGTTCCTTTCTCCGCTGTCCAAGAAAGTGATGTTATTAACCAATTATTCCTTTTTGCTTCACTCGAAGCAATATCAAAAAAGTCTTTTTCGTGAGTTAATAAAATGATTTGAAAATCACTGAACTTAGTTATCAGAAGCCGAATAAATCTTGTTCTGTGCGTGCTGTCAAAGCTTGAAATGACATCATCCAAAACGAAAAATTCATTCTCCTTGTTGAAAGCTTTTACTGATGCTAGGAAGAAAGCTAAACCCAAACAATTTATATGACTTTCACTTAATAACGCTACTGGTGGTGTTTGCCTTTCCTTGTAAAATGTATATTCAATTGTGATACCAGAGAGTTCATCATTTTTATCCTTAATAGGAACAAGCTTAATATCCTCAACTTTTTCATGCGGGTTCATTTCGACGTAATAGCTATTTATTTCATCCGAAAACATTGTTAAGAAACCTTCTAATGCTTCTTCCTGTCTTTTTATAAAGTCAGTGTATAAGGCTTCAAAAGTTATTTGCTGTTTCGTTAAAACATCTTCTTCTCTTTCAAGTTTCTTATGAGCCATATAAGCATCTAATGCTCGTGAAAGTTTTGTATGGATTTGAAGTTTAATATTTCCTTTAATGCTATCGGCAAGTGCCTTCGATTTTACTTTTGCGTTGGAAATTAAATCCCTGATTTCTTTGTCATCAATTTTATCAAGCGAAAATTCATTTAATGGTTCTGTTGAAAAAATATCTTTTTTCAAATCTTCGCCAATATCTTTTATAGAATTTTGAATTTGCTCAATCTTCTTTTTCGTTGCCTCGTTTTCCTTTTCGTCAAGAAGCTTTTCTTTTAATAAACCACTTATTACAGTATAATTATTGCGAAGCAGCTTTGTAAGTTCATCGCATTCTTCATTGAGTTTATCTTGTTCTGTTTTAATTTCTTTTAAGTCTTCAACTCTTTGATTTAATTCCTGTGCAAGTTTAAGTTTGTCCTTTTCCTGTTGGCACAACGGGCAAAAATTATCTTTTACAATGTCTTTTTTAAGAACCTTTAAACCTTCGAAAAGTAATGCCAGTAGTTGAAGTTTGCTTATTTTATCTGCATCCTTCCTTAAAGCGACAAAAGATTTATAATAATCTTTTTGTAAAGTACGAATATTAGCAATCTCAATTTCTAAATCAGTTAATGTGTCGGCAAATTTATTGTGGAAAGCAATCTGTTCCACAACTTTGGTTTCTTCGTTTGTTTCAATTGATTTAAGTGCGTTTTTTACATCTTTAAAAGATTTGATTTCTTTTTCAAGTTTTAACGGTGCAATTAATTTTAAAGCCGTTTCAAAGAACTGTTTTGAAGATGTTATATTTTGGTCCAAACTCTCTAAAAGAATTGCTTGTTGAGTGCTTCGCTTGTTGCTATATCCGCCAGCTTTAATTCCTCGGGCAATTCGTCCACCAATAAGTTTTAATAAACTTCGTAATTCCTGCACTTGGCTAAACCCAATTATATTTTGCAGGTGTTTTAGTTTGTCTCCTTTTGTTGCTATGATAAACTGCACCAAATCTCTGTATCGAAGAAATAAGTTCTCTGATTGTGATTGCTTGAAATAACTTGCAAACTCCTTAGAACTATTTGAGTTGAATGTTTTAAGTAAATTGTTTATTGACTTTTCATTATCAAGAAGCTTGTTGGAATATTGAATTTCAATTTTAGATTCATCACTCGGATTGATGAATACATTTCTTAAAGCATTTTTTCCTTTGCCTCCAACTTCTTCGCCTGTCAGATGTTCGATGCTGTCATTATAGAACCATTCTAAAGCATCAGTTATAGAACTTTTGCCTGTTCCATTATCGCCATAAATTAGCAACGATTTCTTATTAGGAGAAAGATTTAATCCTTCTCTAACACCTCTGATACCAGTGATGTTTATGGATTTAATCTTGTTCTTACTCATCTTCTATATCAATTTGTTTTAATTCCTTTTGAACTATTTCGTCCAAGGTGTTTTGAACATTTTTGTCAGAGAGTTTTCCGTTACTATAAAGTTCGACTAATGCGTCAACCGTTTTTTTGTCAGCATTTGATATGTTATAGATTTCAGCAAAAAAATCATCAATCACATCCTTTCCGCTTTTTATTTTATCGTCCATAGTATTTTATTTATTCAAAGTATTTCCAGTCAATTACAAAATTTGCCTTAATCTTCTGCCCCAAAATTTCAAATCCTGATTTGTTGTTGCAAATAGGATAAACGCCATATTTTTCAACAAAGTCAAGGATGAAATAGCTTTCCAAATCTTCTATTCTATATTCCCAAAAGCTTTTAAGCATTTCAAAATTTATTATCGTGAATTTAAGTTGCCCCACCTTTCTATAATTTACAAGTCCTAAGTTTCTACTTTTTCCTTCAAAGTGTCCAGTCAGCCTGCTACCAATGCTATTTGTCTTTTTTTCACTCATTCCAATGTAAAGCAATTTTGATTTTTTGAATGGATATTGAATTTCGCAGTCGGCTGTGAAGATAAAATAAAGTCCAACCAAACCGCCCAATGGCTTGATATTTTGAATTTCAAAAGTCTTAGGCTTGTCAAAATATATGTTTAATTCATTTGTCATTCGGTCGAGGAGCGATTGGGTAAAATCAAAAAGGCTCAATCTCCCACCAAAGTAATTCTTTTATCCAATCCATTCAAAGTATTTAGATAAATCTCTAAGGCATCCTCCTTCCTTATCACCTCCGCAATCACTCCCGTCCATCCCGTTTGATGTGATGCGCCTATCCCTCTTCCATTGTCACCATGAAAACATTCATAAAACAAAACCAGGTCTTTGAAAAAAGTATCGAAATTCAATAAATTGACTTGCCGGTTTACTTTTTTGTTTGCCCCGCTATTATTATAGTAAACGCCCGCCTGACCAATTCGGGCAGGAAGAAATATCCGGAATTTCTTTTCAAGAAACGCCGTTGCGCATCATAGAAAATATTTTTATAGAATAAATCGATTAAGTCGCGAAAGCGCCAATGCTAATGAGATATCAATTAATTGTCTTTATAATTCATTATCTTTTCAAAACAATTTTTACCTTTTTAATAGGCTTAATCATGGAAAATTGGCTGATATGCAACACGCTGCATGCCTTCGGGATACTTGAATAGGACCAAGGTACCGGTAATTGAAAAATTTTTAAAAACGCTAACAAACTCCACCTGTTTTTCTATTTCTCATTTGCGTAAATTTGCCCGGCTTATGGCAGGTAACTGTTATTTCATTATAAATTTATTTTTATGGATTTGAAAGAAGTAAAAATCTCCTTTTCGGGGGTAGTTAATTCAATGAACGATACCTTAAAGGATTCGATTTCGCAGTTAAAAGAACTTAGAGAAGCCGGAACAGATAAGATCAGCGAATTGGTAAATGGCATCCTGGAATTGGCGCCTTTAATTGAAGTTACAGGATTTAACATGAAGGATATCAGTGTTGATATTGGCATACCGCCCGGCATTGGCATCGCCTTCTCCAAAGAGAAAGATATAGATAGTGCAGCTATTGATCAGTTATTAGAGGAAAATGAAGACAAAGAGATGCTTCGTATAATTGTAAAATCACTCCAAAAAGCAGACTCGGCGCAAAAAGCGATGAAACTGGGCGACTACACTTTCCGTGGCTTAAATATGAAACTGGGGTTCCCTCCTGATATGAGCCTGAAGTTTTCGAGGAAGTAACTACCGCTATTTTTTGATGGCCTGATCTTAACTACAAGTTTAATGGGAATCTTAGTTTGAAAAAACGGATACTTATGCCGGGTCATCTTGCAATAGATGGAGAGCGTTAAATTTTATTTACGCAAAAACTGCCTCAACACATACTGCAATATTCCTCCGTTCCGGTAATATTCAATCTCAATCTGTGAATCCATTCTTGCAATGGCATTAAATTTTATTTCAGTATCATCTTCTTTTTTTGCAATGATTTGCATTTCCTGTAATGGTTTTATTTCTCCTGATAACCCTGTTATCGTAAATATTTCTATTCCGGTAAGGCCAAGGCTTTGGGCGGTTTCTCCTTTTTTATATTCAAGCGGCAACACGCCCATCCCTACCAAATTACTTCTATGAATACGTTCGTAACTTTCAGCTATCACTGCTTCTATTCCCAATAAAAATGCACCTTTCGCAGCCCAGTCTCTTGATGAGCCGCTGCCATATTCTTTTCCGGCCAATACAATCAATGGTGTTTTTGTTTCTTTATATTTTACGGAAGCATCATACACACTCATTTCTTTATTTTCGGGAAGGTAAGTGGTGTATCCACCTTCTTTTATGGCTAACTGGTTTTTAATGCGCACATTGGCAAATGTGCCACGAACCATCACTTCATCATTTCCGCGCCGCGAGCCGTAAGAATTAAAATTCTCTCTGTTTACTCCTTTACTGATAAGATATTGACCTGCTGCGGATTTTTCATTGAACTGGCCGGCGGGTGAAATATGATCGGTAGTGATGCTGTCGCCCAACACCAATAATGCCCTTGCATTGATAATATCTTTGGTGGCTTCGGCATTATCAGGAAGATCATAAAAGAATGGCGCTTCTTTTACATAAGTAGAATTGCTGTCCCACGCATACAATTTATCTTCCGGTACTTCCAGGCTTCTCCAGATTTCGTTTCCTTCAAAAATTTCACCATAGTTCTTAGAGAAATCTTTTGGCGAAAGCACTTTGGCCATCACTTCATTTATTTCATCATCTGTAGGCCAGATGTCTTTGAGATAAACCGGTTCCAGGTTGGAATCATAACTTATTGGTTCGGTAGTTAAATCGATATCAATGCGGCCGGCGATAGCATAAGCTACTACAAGCATTGGCGACATTAAAAAATTCATTTTTACCTGCGGGTGGATCCTCGCTTCAAAGTTCCTGTTTCCGGAAAGTACAGAAGCAACAACGAGTTCATGTTCTTCCACAGCCTTTGCCATATAAGGTGGTAACGGGCCGGAATTGCCAATACACGAAGTACAACCATAACCAACGAGATGAAAATCTAATGCCTCCAAATCACTAAGCAAATCGGCTTTTTTAAGATAGTCAGTTACCACCTTGGAGCCCGGTGCAAGTGAAGTTTTCACCCAGGGTTTTTTATCAAGCCCGTGTTCACGGGCTTTTCGGGCTACCAAACCTGCGCCTATCATTACAAAAGGATTGGAGGTATTGGTACAGGAGGTAATAGCTGCTATGGCTACGGAGCCATCTGAGATTTCAAATTTTTCATGACCTAATGTTACCCAAACTTTTTTTGTTCCGTTTTCCACTTCTTCTTTTATCTCAGCGGCTGCTGCTGCAGGGCCAACAGGGTCAATAGGTTGTCCGCCGCCTTCGGCAAACCAACGCGACATTTGTTTATCAGGCACCACATAAGTACGTCCATAATTCTTATCCATTAAATCAATAAACTTATTTTTAAAATTCTTCAGCAGAATTTTATCCTGCGGCCTTTTAGGGCCTGCCACTGTGGGTTCTATAGAATCAAGATCGAGCGTAATCTTATCGGTGTAAGTGATGTCTTCTTTGCCTGTTCTCCAAAGCATATTCGTTTTACAATAATCCTCTACTAATTTCACTTGCTCTTCAGACCGGTTGCTTTTGCGCATGTATTCAAGCGTCTTATCATCAATAGGGAAATAAGTAATCGTGCATCCAAATTCAGGCGACATATTTCCTATAGTGGCTCTGTCAGGTACAGAAAGATTATCAAGCCCATCGCCAAACACTTCTACAAATTTACCCACAACACCATATTTTCTTAATGCTTCTGCAATATTTAAAACAAGGTCTGTCGCGGTAGAACCCAATGGTAGTTTGCCTTTCAGCTCCAATCCAATTACTTCGGGCATGATAAAATATAATGGCTGTCCAAGAATAGCTGCTTCTGCTTCAATACCGCCTACGCCCCATGCTACTACGCCGATGCCATTTACCATCGGCGTATGGCTATCCGTACCTACCAAAGAATCAGGGAACACTTCGCCATTTCTTTCCACCACGCCTTTCGATAAATATTCAAGGTTTACCTGGTGACAAATTCCCATTCCGGGAGGTACCACGCTAAAATTATTAAACGAATTTTGCGCCCACTTCAAAAAAGAATATCGTTCGCGGTTGCGTTTATATTCTTCATCCATATTTTTCTTGTATGAATACTCTGTTCCAAAATAATCCACCTGCACGGAGTGGTCTATCACGAGGTCAACAGGAATTAAAGGATTTATTTCTTCGGGATTTTTTCCTTTACGGGCTGCTTCTGCACGAAGTGAAGCAATGTCCACTACTGCCGGAACGCCTGTAAAATCCTGCATTAAAACACGTGCCGGTTTAAAAGGAATATCTTTATCTGATGCTTCGGGTTTCCAGTTCAGCAGTGTCTCCACGTTTTCTTTCGTTATCGAAAAATCATCAAAATTGCGTAAAGCGTTTTCTAAAAGTATGCGAATGGAAAATGGCAACTTGCTGATGTTGTGGCCTTGTTTTTCCAATTCAGGAAGACTGTAGTAAGTGAAGTTTCCGTCTTTGGTGGAAAGGATTTTTTTGATGTTGTAAGGATCTGTTGCCATAATGGTAAGTTTTATTTTTGTTCCAATGAATTAGAAAGATCCGAAATAGACAATAAGATTTTATCTGTAAACTTGTTTTCGGTGATCAATTTCAATAACAATTATTTGCAAAATATCGTCTTTGATTTCATAAATTATCCTGTAGTCTGCAACTCTGATCCGCCAACCATTTTTGCTTTTCAGTGCTAATATTTTTTCACTAATATTCTTGAAAAAAGGATTATCTATTTTAGCAAGTTGCTTTTGAGCTGTACGACTAATTATTATCTGGTATATCATTTATTCCTGCTTTGCTTTATTTCTTTCAAGGCTTGCTCGAAAGGTATAAACTCCTGACCGGTACGGCTTTTAGCTCCATCGTATGCTTTAATATCTTCTAAATCCTCTATTTCATCCAGAAGCTTATCAAAATCACTTTTTGTTAAAAAAACGCCGAGATCACGACCCTTTTCATCTTTTACAAACTGGGGGTTAATTGTTAATGTGCCCATGATTTATTTTTTAAGTTAACTTCTAACATCTAATAAAAACTTCTTTGCGAAAAGTTACAAAATTTATTTTGAGTTCTATGGAAAATATTAGACTTGCAGAACTCCATATACAGTAAACATATCTGCCTACCGGCAATACCGGTCTTTTTTTAAAATTTCTATTTTTAAAATTCCTCAATCACTATTTTATCTTCTTTCACCCCAAGTTTTAAAAGATTATTTTTAATGTCTTCGATCATTGCATCTGGTCCACAGATATAAAAGTATTGATCTAAATTTTTTATTTTTTCCTTAAGATAATCTGCATCTATTTTTCTATGCTCATATTTTGGATTATCTTCTTCCGTAAGTGTATTGATAAAATTATCCCCCAGCATTTTGGTAAATTCATCTTTAAGAATAATATCGTGGGATGTTTTGTTGGAGAATATCAGTTTATTATTACCGATTTTATTGTCTTTGTACAACTGCCGGAAAATTGCAATAAACGGCGTAACGCCTGCTCCACCTGCGATAAAGACGCCTTCACCTTTGTAATGAATAGCGCCCCAAATGTCGTGCAATATTAGCTCGTCGCCCTCTTTCAACTTCCCTAATTGATTGGTAACGCCATCATGGTCGCTGTAAATTTTAATAGTAAATTCGAGTTGAGGCCAATCATTTAAGGCGGTAAACGTAAAGGGTCGCCTTTCGTTTTTCCATTGGGGTAAATTTATTACAATATCGGTAGCCTGGCCTGGCTTAAAAACATATTGGGGAGGTTTGCTGAGCCGGAATCGTTTTACATTGTGCGTGACAAATTCTGTTTCCAGGATTTTTACAACGTGTTCTTCGTCGGGATAATCCATGTTAATTAATTTTACTTTTTAAGTCATTTCTTCAACAGCATTAGCGTTTTGTGTAAATAGAAAAGTTACAAAATATTTTTTAATCCAATGATCACACGAACTTTAATTTTCTTTAGATGGAATAATAAACAAAGGAACTTTACTATGGCGCATCACCTTTTCGGCCACGCTTCCCATCAATATTTTATCCAGCCCACGCCTGCCATGAGTTCCCATAACAATAATATCAGCATTTGAATCATTCGCTGCCTCCAGGATTGCATCTCCGGTATCGCCTTCTTTTATTAAGGTTTGGATAGAATCATCACCTAGTTGGCTCTTGATTTTCTCCAGGTAATCTTTTGCCGCATTTTGCAACTCAATGAATGTATTGGTTTGTATGGCACCCAAATTACTAAAGCTGTCGAAACCTAATACCGGGGAATAGTCAAATGAAGAATAATAAGTGTAATCGGCAACTACGTGCAATAAGATGATCTCAGCATTCATAGATTTTGCAAGCCCGAACCCGGAATCGGCAATAATTTTTGCAGTTGGATTATAATCAATTGCAATCAGTATTTTTTTCATGTCGCATTTGTTTATTTAAAAAATAGAATCATTTTTTTGAGAAAAGTAACTGGTAAGATTGGCGTTGTTCAAATAAGCTATGAACAACGCCAATGCATACCTGAATTTTTATTTCAATAAAGCCTTCGCTTTTGCCACCACATTTTCTACACTAAATCCATATTCTTTCATCACTTCTTCTCCCGGTGCAGATTCGCCAAATTTTGAAATACCAATCACGTCACCATCGTCTGTTACGTATTTGCACCATCCTATCGGAGAGCCTGCTTCTACGGCCAGGCGTTTACGTATTTTTTTAGGAAACACTTGTTCTTTGTACGCAGCATCCTGCGCATCAAATAATTCCCAACTTGGGAAGCTTACTACCCTCGCATTAATCGATTCAGATTTCAGTTGTTCCTGGGCCTCCAATAAAAGATGTACTTCGCTACCGCTACCCATTAAGATCACCTGTGGTTCCCCTTCGCTATCGGACAAAATGTAGGCCCCTTTTTGTACGTTGGTTGCTTTCGCATATTTATCCTGGTCTATCGTTGGAACATTTTGTCTTGTAAGAATAATGGAAACAGGGCCGCCAGAGTGTTCGAGTGCTGCCACCCAGGCATGAGCCGTTTCATTTGCGTCTGCGGGGCGGATAACCGTTACGTCCGGAACAGAACGCAAGCCAATCAACTGCTCTACCGGTTGATGCGTAGTGCCATCTTCTCCCAGGCCAATGCTATCGTGCGTATAAATAAATATTGGGCGAATTTTCATGATGGCTGCAAGCCTCACCGGCGGACGCATGTAATCTGAAAATATGAGAAATGTAGCCCCATAGGGAATTATTCCTTTGGTAAGCGCCATCCCATTTAAGACCGAGCCCATTGCATGTTCACGAATTCCAAAATGGAAGTTTCGCCCACCGTGGTTTAGATCTGAGAATGATTCGAATTCATCCAACGTGGTGTCTGTAGAAGGGGAAAGGTCGGCAGAACCGCCAATTAATAACGGAAGCTTGGCCGCAATGGCATTCAATGTTTTACCTGAAGCCTTTCTTGTTGCCACGCCTTTAGCATCCGCCTTGAAAACGGGTAAATCATCTTTCCATCCTTCGGGCAGTTTTCCCGAACTCAGTAATTCATATTCTGCAGCTTCCGCAGGATACTTCTCTTTATATTTTGCAAAAATACTGTTCCAGTCTTCTTCCTTTTTAATCCCGGCTTTTCCACTGGTACGGTAATAGTCCAATACTTCATCAGAAACTACAAAACTTTTGTCCGGATCAAATCCAAAATTTTCTTTTACTAAACGCACTTCGTCTTTTCCTAACGGCGAGCCGTGGGCGCCTGCGGTATCTACTTTATTCGGACTACCAAAACCAATATGTGTGCGAACCTTAATTATGGAAGGACGCTTTGTTTCATTTTTCGCATTTTGTATTGCAGCAAAAATGGCTTCTGTATCATTACCATCAGCTACTGATTGGACGTGCCACCCATAAGCCTGGAAACGCTCGGCGACATCTTCATTAAACGTAATGGATGTATCGCCTTCAATGGTAATTTTATTATCATCATACAAATAAATAAGATTGCCCAATTTGAGATGGCCCGCCATGGATGCGGCTTCAGCGCTCACACCTTCCATAAGATCCCCATCGCTGCAGATTGCGTAAATTTTATAATCGAATATATCGAAACCTGGCTTGTTGTATCTTGAAGCCAGAAATTGTTGAGCAATGCCCATACCCACTCCATTCGCAAAACCTTGCCCAAGCGGACCTGTGGTCACTTCGATTCCGGCTAATAATCCATACTCAGGATGTCCGGCAGTTTTGCTATGCAATTGACGAAAATTTTTCAAATCATCGATGCTAACATCATAGCCGGTTAAATATAAAAAACAATATTGCAACATGCACGCGTGTCCCGCTGATAATACGAAACGGTCGCGATTGGGCCATTCCGGACTAAGGGGATTGTAGTTCATCACTTTTGTCCATAGCACATCACCCATCGGCGCAAGAGCCATCGGTGTGCCAGGGTGGCCTGAATTGGCTTTTTGTACTCCATCTGCTGACAGTACCCGAACAGTATTAATTCCTAATTCTTCAATTGATTCCATTTTTGTTTTTTGTTTAAAATTTGATTATTTTTTTAGCCTCAAAGTATATGCCGCATAAAAACCGGCTATCAACAAAAGTAATGATAAAGAAAGTTTTAAAGAAAAATTAGATATGTACATACCATGAAATTTTTTCTATTATAAAAAAAAGTAATTTCGATCATTCTTTATCGGAGCAATTTTTGTGGGTAAATGATAAAAACAGCTAATGCTCCACAAATTTAAAAAAGGGGATCACGTAAAATGGAATTCGGAAGCCGGGATCGTTTCAGGGAAAATCATAAAAGTTCATTCGAGCGATTTTGATTACAAAGGATACACACATCACGCCAGCAAAGAAGATCCGCAATATGAAATCAAGAGTGACAAAACAGATCACATAGCCGCACACAAAGGTGGTGCACTTTCGCTAATCAAAAAATAAGATACAGGCTATCGTTTAATCAAAATATATAAGCATGGAAACAAAATACAACGAATCTACAGAATCACGCCCGGAAGGTGGCCGTATACTGGACGCTCCATTAGTAAATATGGATCTACGCGACTACATTAAACAAATAAAAAGCGAACCTGCATGGGAAAAAAATGACAGGAATGCAATAACCATTTTCAAAACTGACGGGATGCGAATCGTTCTGATCGCCTTGCACGAAGATGCTGTGATGGCCAGGCATACAGCAAACGGAGTTATTAGTGTACAGGTATTAGAAGGTGAAATAGTTTTTAGCGCAGCTAACCAGGCAGTGCCGTTAATAAAAGGGCAGATGATTGCGCTTCATAAAGGCGAACCTCATAGCGTGGCCGCCGTAAAGGAATCTGTATTTTTACTAACAATCGCCGCGTAATAAGAATTTTTTTGCTGGATCAGTAAACCAACCTGCCGACCAACAAAGGCAGGCAAATAAACGGGATTCTTGTTTTCTTATCAGTTGTATTCCCTGTAAAAATTTTTATTTGAGATTATGATATACTTTTTGAACATCATCATCTTGTTCCAGGTGATCCACTAATTTCAACACATCGTTGGCGTCTTCTTCAGAAAGTTCTACAGTTGTTGTCGGAATCCTGGTAAGTTCTGCGGTGATCACTTCAATTTTTTTTTCATCAAGCGCCTTGTTCATATTCCCGAATTCATTGAACGGTGTGCGTATAACGATATTCCCTTCACTGTCTTCGCCTATTTCCTCAAGGCCATAATCTATTAATTCCAGCTCCAGTTCTTCTATGTCAATATTTTCATTCTTAATTTTGAATTCTCCCAGGTGATTGAACATAAAGGACACACTTCCGCTAGTGCCAAGAGAGCCGCCGTTTTTATTAAAATGCATCCGAACATTTGCAACCGTCCTGGTGGGATTATCTGTAGCAGTTTCTACCAGGATAGCGATACCATTTGGCGCATAGCCTTCATACACTTCCTCGTGGTAATCTGTCTTGTCTTTACCCATCGCCCTTTTTATAGCAGCTTCCACACGGTCTTTGGGCATGTTTACCGCCTTCGCATTGATAACACAACGCCGTAGCGCTGAATTATTGTCAGGATCGGGGCCGCCCTGTTTTACAGCGATATCTATCTCCTTGCCGATCCGGGTAAATTGTTTGGCCATTTTATCCCACCGGGCAAACATGGTTGATTTTCTTACTTCAAATATTCTTCCCATTTCATTTTTGGGTTTATTGGTTAATTCATTTATTGGGACATTGGCTAATTCGTTTGTTCGCGAATTTCCCAAACTTGCCATTCCGGCAAATCTAAAATCAAAAACCTAAACTCAAAAATTAAAAAGATATTCGAAAGCTTTATTTGCCTGGGGCAAAGGAATTTTTACCTTACTATTCTTTTTGGAAAGTCTTTCGCATTCAAATAATTTTGCACGCTTTAATTTTTTAAATTTAAAATACCCGAAAGGGATGGTTATGAAAGTAATGAAGTTCGGCGGTACCAGTGTTGGCAAACCGGAAAGAATGGCATCTATCAAATCGTTGATTACGAGAGATGATGAATCAAAGATAGTGGTTCTCAGCGCATTGAGCGGCACTACTAATGCACTTACAGAAATAAGCGCCGCGCTTGCCAACGGAGACCGTGCGGCAGCCAAACAGCGAATTGATGCATTGGAGGAGCATTACCAGCGTTTCATTACAGACCTGGTGAAGACGGACGAAGACTATAAAAAGGCAAAGGAGATTATTGCAGAACATTTTGAATTCCTAAACATTATCTTAAAAATTTCGTTCAGCGAAGCTTTAAATAAGGATATCCTTGCCCAGGGCGAACTATTGAGCACAAAACTTTTCAGCCTCTATCTGAAAGAACAACATATTCCCCATGTATGGCTGGCGGCGCTCGACTTTATGACCATAGATTCAGCAGGTGAGCCGCAGGTGGGAAGTATAAAAGTTAAGTTGGCCCAACTACTTAAAGCCTATCCGGACAATAAGCTTTTTATTACCCAGGGATATATAGCCCGCAACGCCAAAGGTGAGGTAGACAATCTGAAGCGTGGTGGCAGCGATTACAGCGCTTCTTTGATAGCAGCCGCAACGGATTCCACTGTGTGTGAAATATGGACCGATATTGATGGCATGCACAACAATGATCCGAGGATCGTAGAAAATACGCGTCCGATAAAACACCTTTGCTTTGATGAGGCAGCAGAGCTCGCCTATTTTGGCGCTAAAATTTTGCATCCTGCAAGTATATGGCCTGCGCAATATTTTAATTTTCCGGTACGGTTAAAAAACACCATGGAGCCAGACGCAGCCGGTACGCTGATAGAAAGCCACTCGGACACAGAAGGCGTAAAAGCCATTGCGGCAAAGGATTCCATCACGGCCATTAAAATAAAAAGTAGCAGAATGCTGCTCGCTTACGGGTTTTTAAGAAAGATATTTGAGGTGTTTGAAAAATACCAAACCTCTATTGATATGGTCACTACTTCTGAAGTAGCCGTTTCTCTTAC
>Ga0164241_10003126_pt1 | contig 17110 bp, 10 predicted proteins | sample OricomyardsoilBY_FD_108780 | JGI IMG/M metagenome (GOLD analysis project Ga0164241, IMG submission 108780) | Backyard soil microbial communities from Emeryville, California, USA - Original compost - Back yard soil (BY) | ecosystem: Environmental > Terrestrial > Soil > Unclassified | place: USA...
CGACGTCGTCGGCAACGATCCTGTTCCTGCCGTAACTGAAGCGCGCCCTGCCGCCGGTGATCGTGATTTCAAGGCGTGGCCGGCCGCCGGGAAAGGCCATGGAGGCCAGCACCACGCCATCGCGCGGGTCGGTCGTGCCGGCTCGGCGCGTAACTTCCAGCACGTCGCGGCCGTCGCGGCGCGCATGACCGAAGAAGACGTAGTAGTCGTCATTCTGCACGGCGAGGATGCCGGCGCGATCGCCATCCACGCGCGGCGTGAAGTCGACACGGGCAGCGAATCGCGCGTTCATGTGCTGCTGGCGCTGTCCCGTGAACGCCGGCGCGGATCTGACGTCCCCGAAGGCTTGCGGCAGCGCTTGCAATGTCACGCTCCGGGCTTTGGTATCGGTCGCAAGGAACGGAGCCTTGGGTGTGCGCACTTGCAGCCAGCTCAGTGCGTCGTATCCGGTTGTCATGACGCTGTTGTGCCTGCCACGGGCCACGCCGTGGGGCAGGTCGACCACAAGGGGGACGGATTTGCCGTGCTCGAGAATCATCGGCCACCTGCCATCAGCATCAGATTTCCATTGCACCGGTAGCAGGAAGGTCTCCCGGCCCGTGTTGTAAAGGTCGTCCGCATAGGGTCGCGTGCCGAGGAACACGGCATACCACTCGCCGTGCGGGGTTAGCACCAGATCGGCATGTCCCGTTGAGGTGACTGGCCGCGGGCGTGATGGATCCAGATCGCGCTGGGTCAGTATTGGATTGCCACGCCAGGGTTCGTAAGGTCCCCACACATCCTTCGATCGCAGAATCACCTCGCTGTGATTCACGGATGTGCCACCTTCCGCCGCCATCAGGTAGTACCAGCCCTGCATCTTGTACAGATGCGGGCCTTCGATCCAGACGGGCTTTTTCGAGATGTCGACGCCGCCATTGACCAGGAGCCTGCGCGATCGCTTCGCTTCGGGCGCTGCGGGATCGAATTCCTGCATCCAGATGGCGCGGTGGCCCTCGTACTGCGGTGGGCCCTGCGGCGCATCGTTCCACAGGACGTAGCCGCGGCCATCCTCATCCCAGAAGATCGATGGGTCGATGCCATTGAACGGCAGCCACACCGGGTTGGACCAGGGCCCCTGCGGGCGCCGCGCCGTGATCAGGAAATTGCCCTTGCAGTCCACGCAGGTGTTGATGATGTAGAAGATACCGGCGTGCTGGCTGATGTCCGGCGCGAATACACCGCGTGAGGTCTGCAGCTCCGAGAAGTCGAGCTGGTCTGGACGGTCGATGGCATTGCCGATCTGCTTCCAGTGGACCAGATCCGTCGAATGCCACACGGGGATGCCGGGGAAATATGCGAAGGATGAATGGACGAGGTAGTAGTCGTTGCCGACGCGTTCGATGGAGGGATCGGGGTAATAGCCTGGAATGATCGGGTTTTCGAAGTGGCGCGTCGGATCAAAGCTGGCAGCAGGGATCTGGTCGTGGCTTTCGTAGCGGATGTCGGTGAATGTCGCCGTGCCGGGCGCGGCGGCGAAAACTGCGCCGCACAGGCCGAGCAGAGCAATACAGGGCTTCCGCGTGATGGTCATTTGCATCAGTATGCCGAGCAGAACGAAAGCCCGATAGCCACGACCATGCCAGCGCAAAGCCGCCAACCATGGCAAGTCGCGGTACGACCTGATATGACGTCGCCATGCAATACAAAACACTTGGCCGAACCGGATTCAGGGTCTCCACTGTCAGCTTTGGCGCCTGGGCCATCGGCGGCACCTGGGGCGAGCTGGACGATGCCGAGGCCATGCGCTGCCTGCATCGGGCGCTGGACCTGGGCGTCAATTTCTTCGATACGGCCGATGTCTATGGTGATGGACACAGCGAGCAGCTCCTGGCGCGCCTGCGCCGCGAGCGCAGTGAGCCGTTCTGGGTGGCCACGAAGGTGGGGCGTCGATCCAACCCGCACATCACGGAAAGCTACAACCGCGAGAACCTGACCGCGTATGTGGAACGCTGCCTGAAGAACCTCGAGGTATCGGCGCTGGATCTCGTGCAGATCCACTGCCCACCGACAGATGTCTACTACATGCCTGAGGTCTTCGGCGTGTTCGATGATCTGGTGAAGGCGGGCAAGGTGCGGTTCTACGGTGTCAGCGTCGAGAGGGTGGAAGAGGGGATCAAGGCGCTGGAATATCCGGCACTGCAGTCATTGCAGTTGGTCTTCAACATCCTGCGGCAGCGTCCGGCAGAGTATCTGTTTGCGCGGGCGGCAGAGCGCGAAGTGGGCATCCTGGCGCGCCTGCCGCTGTCATCCGGCATGTTGACCGGCAAGCTGACGAGTGCCAGCCGCTTTCACCCGGAAGATCATCGTGCTTTCAATCGGGAAGGGGCCGCCTTCGACAAGGGCGAGACCTTCTCCGGGTTCGACTACCAGCGAAGTCTGCAGGTAGTCGAAAAATTGCGTGCCCTGTTGCCACCAGGCATGACGCTGCCCGAGCTGGCGCTGCGCTACATCGCGTCGTTTCCAGCCGTGACCTGTTCGATTCCCGGCGCGCGACGCGTTGAACAGGTGGAGCAGAACATCGCGGCGGGTTCCAAGGGTGCGCTCGACGCCGGCCTGTTGTCGCAGCTGGCCGCGTTGTATGCGGCGGAGGTCAGACCGTTCGTGCATCAGCGCTGGTGACTACTTGGGCATCGTCCAGGCAGCCAGCCAGTCCTCGCCCGTAGCCTTGGCACTGAGCTTGCCAGTCAGTGCCGCCTCGATACCGGGCATGTGCCCGCCGCCATAGAACACCGCGATGCGCCGCTGTTTGCGGTTGGCGAGTATTTCCTGGATCTTTCCCACCACCACCTCATTGCGGCCACCCAGCACCGCGGATCCGTCAGCGCCTTCCATGAGTTGCGTCAGGGACTCGCTCTGGTCGAACACTCTGGCCAGGGCCATCTTGAACTGCGTAGCCGAATCGGGGCTCAGGAGAATGCGGATCAGTGAGAACACGTTCAGATCGCTCAATGCCGCGATATTCGTGCCACCGCTGAATTGTGCGTCCATCGCCCGCAGGAACAGCGTCAGCATGGTCTCGCCGCGCTCCTGCTGCATTTGCGCGAATTGCGCAGCCGTGACATCGGCGTGCACCATATTGCGCTTCGTATAGTCGATTTCGCCAAGCTGAAACGTGAGATCCAGGTACTTTCCCATCGCGATCTGCAGCGCGGTCATGTTCATCACGCTGCTGTACTGTCGCTCGTACTCCTGTTTCAGTACCTGCGGCGGTGTATGGGTCAAACGCTGGGCATCGCCCACCAGTTCGAAGAGCACGGCGTCATACCGGTCGAATCTCTGGTTCAGCTTCTGGTAGTAGGCGTCGTCGGCGATATGCACCACACCAATCAGATCCACCTGCTGGCCGGAAGGCATCGTGAATGACTTGATCGCCACCTCCAGCCGCGCGCTGCGCGCATCCTCCGCGTAGCGCATGTAGTCGGGCGCGGGCCGCGAAATCGCACTGCCATCATCGGCCCGCAAGTCGGCCGGGAAGGCCAGTGCAATGAGAATCACAACAGACAGTAGCGGTCGCAGGCTCATGGCGGGATGCTTGCGGTGGTGCGGCCGGGCTGTCAACTGCCCCCTGGAGGGCAGGTGCCGGAACGGTTTACATCGCCATTTGGGCGGGCACACCCGTCGCGAGGGGGCGGGCGCCGATCAGTTCCTGCGTTGCAACGACCGCGCCGTTCGGGCAAGGTGCCGCCAGCGGTGATTCCATCGCCAGTGCTGGTCGCTGGGCAATCCAGCCCACCAGTGGCTGCCACTGATCCGTATCCTCGCGCACCAGCCGCGGCTTCATCTCGAACAGGCCCGTGCCGCTCTCGGAGGCGCGCACGTAGTTCTGTGAATCGCGCAACGTCGTGACGACGGGAATATCCAGTGACTCCAGGAATCGCATGAGCGACCGGTACATGATTGTGTGCTGCTTCACGCGATTGGCGACCACTGCGAGCCGGCGTTGCTCCCGTTTCACCTTCGCCACGAGCAGCAGGTCGGCGATGCATTTCGTGGCGGCGTGGATATCGATGTCCGAGGGCATCACGGGCACGATGATGGCCTCGGCGCCGCGCGTGATGTCGGGCAGATCCTGCGATGGAATCGCCGCAGATGTATCCACGACCAGGCGTTCGCACTCAGTGGGCACGCGCATCGCAAAGGTGCGTGTCACGCGCAGGTTGCGCTCGTAGCCGGCAATGCCGTGGACGGACGCGAGCTGTTTGGGACGCTTGCTGAGCCAGCGCGAGCTGGAGCCCTGGGCGTCCATGTCCAGCAAGGCTGGCTTGAGTCCGCGCATCGCGAAATACGCGGCGAGGTTGGTCGCAATCGTGGTTTTGCCAGAACCACCCTTGGGATTGAGCACGACGATCTTCTGCAGCATGGCGCGGTCGTTCTGTGGAGTAATGGGCCGACGTTAGCAGCCGCATGGGGGAAGGCCTTGTGATGGATTTCACGTACGGCCTGTGGATATGTCATCTCGTGTCGCAATTCATGCAGGTGCCGCCGCGCACCGGCATGAATTGCCGCTCACCCTGCCGCGCGATCGCGCATGCGCGCCGCCGGAGCGGCAAAGACGCCGCTATCCAGCGAGCTGTAGGCCTCTGGTCCCTTCACGAGGACACGGTTGCGACCGGCCGCTTTGGCTGCATAGAGCGCCTCGTCGGCCAGCTGCACCAGGCCATTTACGGTGCGTCCCAGAACAGGTTTGGCGACAGCGACGCCGACGCTGAGCGTTACGCTGGTGGCGGCTCTCGCAGCCGAATGCGCGATGCCCAGTGAAGCCACCGCCACACGCAACTGCTCGGCTACCTTGGCGGCGTGTTCGACTGTCACATCGTTCATGATCAGCGCGAACTCTTCGCCGCCGTAGCGGGCGGCAAGATCGAGTGGCCGGCGCCCGAACTCGCGCAGCACGCCGCCAATGCGGCGCAAGGCCTCGTCGCCCGCCTGGTGGCCATAGGTATCGTTATAGCGCTTGAAATCGTCCACATCGATCATCAGGACCGCCACCGTGCGGCTGTCGCGCTGCGCCTGCATCCAGATGCGCTGCAGGTGCTCATCGAAGCTGCGGCGGTTCTTCAGGCTGGTGAGCGGGTCGCGCTCCAGCAGCTCGCCGAGCAGTTTGTCCTCGAGGTACTGCGTCCGCGCGACGATCTCTGCGTCGCGGGACGCCACGGCACCAATGAGCGTGGCCATGCTCATCGTGATGACATACTTGACCGCATCGTCATGCGGCAACCACAGGAGCGCACCCACGGCAAAGCCGATCACCATTGCAATGCAGGTGAGCAGCGCCATGCGGAACAGCAGGCCGGTGAACTCGAAGATGCCGACGATTTGCAGCGCGAACAGGATCAGCATTTCCTGGTGGCCCTGCGCGGCCGCTAGCGCCGAGAACGGCGCGGTCAGCGCCGAAGCGATCGGCGCTGCGATTCTCGTGATCTGAAGGTAGTGGGACAGGTAAAAGCGACTCCAGGGCAGCCCCGCGATTGCCAGAGCCAGCGGCAGGAATACATAGTCCAGCAGGCTGCCCGGTGCCAGCAGGCCTGCCGTGCGCACCTGCTGGATCGTGAACATCAGCGCGAAAAAGCCGCCCACCACGCCCCATGTCCGGGTTCTGACGATCGCGCGCCGCAGGTGGTGCTGCCGGTAGGCCACCTCCAATGCCGGCGCAAAACGCAAACGGGACACGCCTGCCCGCAACTCCTCTGCACAGGAGGAGTCGGGAAACTGGGAAAGATCTATGGAACTGCGGGTGTTCACGGGAGTTTCTGCGGGGCGCCCTGATAGAGAACTATCGGCCGATCGCCCGCGGAGTTTAGGCCGCGCTGGCGCCCAGAAGCTGCAGCACCAGCCGGGGCGCGGCGTTGGCCTGCGCCACCATCGCGGTGCCGGCCTGCTGCAGGATCTGCGATACGGTGAGACGGGCGGTCTCGGCGGCGAAATCCGTATCCTGGATGCGCGAGCGGCTGGCGCTGAGCGATTCCACATTGGTCGAAAGATTCGAGACCACCGAATCCAGGCGGCCGAGCTGTGCACCCAGGTCCGCGCGACGGGCATTGATGTAGTCGATGGCGCGATCCATCTTCTGCATCACACCGTTGGCGTTGGTGCTGACGTCGGCGTCGGCGATGCCCAGTGCGCCGGCGTTCATCGCGAATGAGCCGATGCTGATCTGCTCACCGACGTTCGCGCCGATCTGAAATGCCTGCTTTTTGGTGTTGGCGTCGGCGCCGGCGGCCGATGCCACCTTCTCCCAGGTTTCCTTGAAGCCGGCGAGCTGGTCCTCGCCGCTGCGCGAAGCGGTGTCGGAGATGACCGAAGCGGCTGTTCGCACCGGGCCGCCGCTGGCAGCCGACCCGCCGATCGCGCCGGTATCCGCATCCGTCAGCTTGCCGGAACTGAGCAGGTCGGCGATGAAGGCGTCGCCGTCGGCCTGGAACTGGCTCTTGAAATCCGCGAGGCCGGAGAATGCGCCATGCGTGGCATTCTGCAGCGCCTGATCGAGCGTGCGGCTGGCATCGCCGGCCAGGTACATCGTGACATCCTTGATGCCCTGGCCGCCGGCGGCCCTGATCTGCTCATCCAGATAGCGCATGCCGGCATACGCGGCAGAATAGTCCGCGCTGGCGCCGCCCCAGGTCGTGCCCCAATCGTCCACGGCGTCCATGACGGCGGCGATGCCGGCCGCGCCGCCGCCGCCCGCCTGGATGTCGCCATACAGGCGCTCGTCGGCGCCATGCATCAGTTCGGCAGTGCCCTCCAGCCAGAACTGCTGATGGCCCGCGAACATGGAGCCCACGTTCATCGTGGCATCCATCACGGCGTGCGTCATTTCGTGCGCGAGAATGCGGTCGTTGTAGAACGGTGCGCTGCCACCGTTGGGCGGATTGGCGGGTACGAAATCCGCCATGTCCACCTGCAGCGTGATGTTCGTGCCGATGCCGCTGGCACCGACGCTGGTCGTGACGCGGGCAAGCGTGCTGCCGGCGCCATCGGTGAAGCTGGTCAGATCGATGGCGATCGGATTGTCGTTGCCCTCGATTCCGTAGTACTGCCGGATCAGGTCCTCTGCGGAAGACAGCCACCCGGCCTGCAGGCCATCGACCACGGCCAGCTGATCCGAATCGCCGACCATGCTGGTCTGGTCCTGGCCGAAGACCTTCTGGCCATTGAAGGATGTGGTGCGTCCCACGCGATCGACTTCCGCGGTGAGCTGCGACACTTCCTGCTGCAGCGCTGCGCGATCTGAATCGCTGTTGGTGGAGTTTGCCGCCTGCACGGCCAGTTCGCGGATGCGCTGCAGTGCCTGCGAGACCGTTCCCAGTGCGGCATCGGTGGTCTGCAGCAGCGATACACCGTCGTTGGCATTGCGCACGGCCTGGTTCAGGCCATTGATCTGGGTGGTCATCCGGCCTGCAATTGCCAGACCCGCCGCATCGTCCGCCGCGCTGTTGATGCGCAGGCCGGAAGAAAGGCGCTGCAACGCCTTGCCCAGCACACTCTGGGAGGCGTTGAGGTTGCGCTGCGCGTTCAGCGAGGCAACGTTGGTGTTGATACCCAGTGACATAATGTTCAAATCCGCGCACGCGGGACTACAGCAGGTTCCTCGGTCTACCTGCAGGGGCTAACGGCCCCGCTGATGGGCACTTAAGTCGAAGTGGCGGCAATGAGATGCCGCTCTCTTGCCGCCCTGTGCCGCTGAGACGGTCTTCACAGTGTTGTCACTCAGGCAAGCCTGTCCACTATCATCCGGCCATCGTGTTGCGCATCCGCTTTCACTTCTTGCTCATCCTGACAGGCGCGACGCTGCCCCTGGCGGGCACATCACAGGCGGCAGGGCCAGCCAGCTACACCAACCCCATACTCTTCGCCGACTACTCCGATCCTGACGTCATCCGCGTCGGCCGCGACTACTACATGGTCGCATCGAGCTTTCACTTTTCGCCGGGCATTCCGGTACTGAAGTCACCGGATCTGGTGCACTGGCGGATCATCGGACATGTGCTGCCGCGGCTGCCCTTCGCCGCCGAGTACGACATGATTGCGCCCTTCACGCTGACCGATGCCACACGCCGGCCCACCGGGCCGGGGCTGCGTTATGCCGGTGGCGTCTGGGCGCCGGCCATCCGCTATCACGGCTCGCGTTTCTATGTGTACTGGCCCACGCCGGACGAGGGCATCTTCATGTCCACGGCGACCGATCCGGCTGGTCCGTGGTCCCCGCCCGTCACAGTCATGGATGAGCCGAAGCTGGAAGATCCTTGCCCATTCTGGGATGAGGACGGCAGCGCATGGCTGATTCACTCGCGTGTCGGAGCCGGGCCGCTGATCCTGCATCGCATGAGCGCGGATGGCACCCGTGTGCTGGATGCAGGCACGGTGATCGCGCAGGATCCCGTGAATCTGCCGGTGCTTGAAGGACCGAAGCTGCTCAAGCGCAAGGGCTGGTACTACATCTTCGCGCCCATCGGCGGTGTCGAAACAGGTTCACAGGTGGTGGGCCGTGCGAAGAAAATCACCGGCCCATACGAATGGCGGGTGGTGCTTGCCCGGGGCAACACAGCAGTGCAGGGGCCGCACCAGGGTGGCTACGTCGAGACAGCCACAGGCGCAGGCTGGTTCGTGCACTTCAACAGCACCGGCGCATTCGGCCGCATCGTGCATCTGCAGCCCGTGCAGTGGCACGATGACTGGCCGTTGATGGGTGAGCCGGTCTCCGGGCAGACCTGGGGCCAGCCGGTGACGACAGCGCCTGTGCCGGTAAGCGTGCCGGCGACGCAGTGGCCGCGCTTGCAGGATTCCGACGAATTTGCATCATCGACACTCGGCGTGCAGTGGGAGTGGAACCACAATCCCGTGGACGCCGCATGGAGCCTGGTGGCGCGCGCCGGATGGCTGCGTTTGCGCGCCCTGCCGGCCGCGCATCTGGTCACGGCCCACAACACGCTCACTCAGGTTCTGCAAGGCCCCGCAGCTGTATTCACTACGCGCCTTGACCTGACCGCGATGAGCGAGGGTCAGCGCGCGGGCCTGGCCATGTTCGGCGTGCTGCCCGCATGGATAGGTGCAGTGAAACAGGACGGCGCCACGCGCCTGGTGTTTTCCAGCGCCGGTGAGGAATCCGCCCTGACGGCGCTCGATACCCCGACCGTTCAGCTGCGCGCGCAGGTCGGCGCCGATCAGCAGGCGCACTTTTCATTCAGCCTGGATGACGGGCGGCACTTCACCGCCGCTGGCACGGCGGTGCAACTGAATTTTTCATGGTGGAAGGGCGCGCGCCCGGCACTGTTCACCTACGTGCGCTCGCCCCCAGGCACGGCGGCCGGGAGCGGACACATCGACATCGACTGGTTTCACGTGGAGAACACCGAGCGCGTGGCACGCTAGCGTTCGCTGTATATTTGCGCACCCGGCCTGGAGACATGAAGTGACCGATACGCTGCCCGACCGTCTTTCTGTCGATCCCGCGAGCAAGTACTACGACGAGAAGCTGCTGGCGCGCAACATCGGCATCCGTTTCAACGGCGTGGAGCGAACGAACGTCGAGGAATACTGCATTTCCGAAGGCTGGATTCGTGCTTCGGTTGGCAAAACGCTGGATCGCAAGGGCAAGCCGCTGACGATCACGCTCAAAGGCCAGGTCGAACCGTTCTTCAAGGACTGATCCCCACCGCGCTCTTGTGCGACACTCGGCGCATGAAGAAGCTCAAGCACGAAGCCGAGCTGTTCAAGGCGGCGCTGCTCGCCGGTGTGGCTTATGCGCAGGGGCGCAAGGTGGTCGAGTTCGAGCCCACCGATTCGGCCAGCGCCAAGGCGCTCTATGTCTACCGCCTGCTGGTGCATGACAAGATCATCGCGCCCATGCCCGAGGAGCAGGTAAGCGAAAAGACGATCCGGCATCGCCTGGCGACCTGGCATGCCGGCAAGCTTCCCAAGGGGCATCCGCTGCTGTAAATCAGCCTACGGCGGCGTACTGCGTGAAGACGCCAGTCTGCAGGCCGCGATAGTCCGACTCCGCGGCCAGATAGACATTATTGCGTCCGCGGGCCTTGGCCGCGTACAGCGCTTCATCTGCCAGCTGCAGCGCACCCAGTGGTCCGCGTTCGGCAAGGGGCTGGATGGCCGCCACGCCGATGCTGACCGTCACCACACGGGCGGCGCGCGAGCCGCGATGCTCCATCCCCAGCGCAGCCACGCCCAGGCGCATGCGCTCGGCAATGTCCCAGGCCGAAGGGGCATCGGTGTCGTACAGCAGCACAGCGAATTCTTCGCCCCCGTAGCGGGACAGCAGATCGAGCGGCCGGTTGATCTGAGCCTGCACAGCCTCCGCCACTTTCTGCAGGGCGATGTCACCGGCCTGGTGTCCGTAGCGATCGTTGTAGGCCTTGAAGTGATCCACGTCGATCAGCAGCGTCGCGAGCCGGCGTCCATCGCGGATCGCCTGCTGCCACAGGCGCGCAAGATGATCGTCGAATACACGGCGGTTCTTGGCGCCGGTCAGCGCATCGTGTTCGGCCAACTGTGCGATGAGGCGCCGCTCGAGAAAGCTTTGGCGTGACTGCTTTTCCAGCTGCCACGCGGCCACCGCACTGACTGCGGCCGTCACGATGAGAAATCCGCACGAGCGCAGCAGCACGGGCACGGGCATTGAGCACAGCAGTGCCGAGACCGCGAACGAGGCCATCGACAGCGTCACGCAGGTCAGCGCCGCCCGGAAGTGCAGGCCCAGGAAGAAGAATGGGCTGAGTACCATGGCAGGCAGCAGCATCAGCAGTTCGATCTGGCCGCGAGTGGCCATTACCGCGATGGCGGCGGCCGCAAACGTGTTGCGCGCCGGTACGGCAAAGTTCGCCAGGGGCAGGTAGCGGCGCGCGAAGCCCGGGCTCCACGCCAGCCATGTCAGCAATACAGATGATGTGAGCACGACTGCCGGCAGGACGATCATGAAGCCCGAGGCAGCCGTCAGCATCTCACGCCCGGTCAGGACGATCTCGCCGATTCGCAGCAGTGCCGTGACCAGGGCCAGCAGGCAGGCCATGCGGATCAGCGCACGACTGCCAAGCAGCCGTCCGCGCACGTATTCGGCCTCCAGCTGGGATTCGAAGCGCGTCGCCGGATTCACGCACTGCGCAGTCCCCGGCCCCGGTAGCGACTTCGATGTCATAACCGGACGATAGGGCCAATCCGGCGGCCCCGATGTGACCGGGCGCAAGGAACCTCGGACTTTCCATCGCGCCGATAATCGGGCACGCGATTCGAAGGTCTAGCGCGTTGGAACCCTCACCGCGGACTCCGGCGAGGGATCGATGAGCCAGCGCACGGCCTCATCCAGCCTGGAGAAAGTCCGGGTGATCTCGGGCGACTCGTGCATCAGGGTTTCGTAGATGATGACCTTCGACCTGCCGGGGAATCCGGGAAGGAAATAGGCCGTCTTTCTGGCGGTTTCGCCACGAACGCGAAGCAGCTCCTGCACCCACTCGGCGAAACTGATCAATCCACGATGCGTCAAGCCGTCCATGTTCGCCCTGGACAAATCGCACAGCTCCGGGAAGTTCGTCGGGACGTCATGGCTGTTGTAAAAGCCCTCATAGGCAGGCCGCAGTTCGCCGTCGGAGACGTGTCCGCTGAACCTGGCCACCAGGTATTGGCCGGACTCATGCATCGATATCGCGATGGGCATTGCAGGACGATACGCCTTTTATCGGGGTTTCCCTTAGCGGCGCGCTGCGCGGCCGCCGTGATTGCTGTCACGGAACCGCAGCGCGGTACAGCATTGCTTGCGCAACCGGAGGATAGTTGTCTTATCTTCACCCGGGGCGGAGTGGCATGGACGCGCGGCCCCCCTCGCGGGAGTTTGCGTTGGATCAGCCGTCAGTCCAGATCCCGGGATACGCCGTGGTCGCATTGGTGCACGAGAGCACGAGCTCGGTCGTGTGCCGGGCGGTGCGCGCACGCGACCGGCACCCGGTGATCCTCAAGTGTACGCCGGTAGGCGCATCCACTTCGCGGCAGCTCACGCGTTTGCGCAACGAGTTCGCGCTGCTGCGCTCTCTGAGCATCGAAGGCGTCGTTGACGCCTACGAGCTGGTTCAGTCAAACGGGCAACTGGCCCTGGTGACCGAGCAATTCCCGGGATATCCCCTGCGTGAGTGGCTGGCGCGCAAGAAGCCAGTCCTTCACGAGCGGCTGCGCGCGGCGATCCAGTTCGCCAACGTGATTGGCGCGGTGCACGCGGCCGGTGTGATCCACAAGGATATCAACAGCCAGAACCTGCTCTACGACGCGCGCGCGTCACGGGCCTGTCTGGTTGACTTCGGCCTTGCCACGCGACTGCGCTACCAGGAAGGCAAATTCAGGCCCGCCACGGCGCTGGAAGGTACGCTGGCCTATATCGCCCCGGAGCAGACCGGCAGGATGAACCGCAGCGTGGATCACCGCGCGGACTGGTATTCCTTCGGCGTCACGCTGTGTGAGCTGTTCAGCGGCCGCCTGCCGAAGCAAAGCAGCGATCCTCTGGAACTGGTTCACTTCCACATCGCTGGCACGCCAGCGCCCCTGCACGAACTGTGCGACATCCCCGAGATGCTTTCGGCCATCGTCGGCAAGTTGCTGCGCAAGGCGCCTGAAGAGCGATATCAGAGCGCCGCCGGGCTGGTTGCGGACCTGGAGCGATGCCTGCGGGAGCTCGACAAAGGCAATGCGGCGGCCCGCTTTGAGCTCGGTGCGCAGGATGTGATCGAGCGCTTCGAACCACCACAGAAACTGTATGGACGCGATCGCGAAGCGGCGTTGCTGGTCCAGACGCTGCATCAAGTAGCCGCCGGCAAGGTGGCCACGGTGCGCGTGGCCGGGACGGCGGGCATCGGCAAGACTTCGCTGGTCCAGGAGATGCACGAGGCGATCAGTGGCTGCCGCGGCCTGTTCGCTTCGGGGAAGTTCGACCAGCTGCGCCGGGACATGCCATTTTCGGCGCTGGTGGACGCGTTGCAGGAGCTGGTTGAGCAACTGCTGACCGGCGGGCCCGAGGTGGTGGAGCAATGGCGGCTGGAAATCCGCGCCGCGGTGGGCGGCAATGGGCGCGTACTGCTCGACGTCATTCCCTCGCTCGAACTGATCATCGGCGAGCAGCCCGAGGTGCCGGCACTGACCGGCTTTGAAGCCCAGAATCGTTTCACACTGGTCTTCCAGAACTTCATCCAGGTATTCGCGCGCAGCGCGCATCCACTGGTGCTGTTCCTCGATGACATGCAGTGGGCAGATCCGGCCAGCCTCAGCCTGCTCACCCAGATGCTGGCGCGTCCCGACACCGAGTCGCTGCTCGTCATTCAGGCCTATCGCGACAACCAGGTCGGCGCCTCGCACCCCTTCGCGCTGGCCCTGCAGGAGCAGGACAAACGCGGCATCAGCGCCAGTTCGATCCAGCTCGGACCCGTGCAGGCAGCTGACGTAGCGGCCCTGCTCGCGGACGCACTGCATGCGACAGCCCAGAATGTGCTGTCGCTTGCCACGCTCATCTGCCAGAAGACGGGTGGCAATCCCTTCTTCATCCGCCAGTTCCTGCGCACGCTGCACGCCGAGGGCCTGCTCGCCTTCGACGCGGGCACACGCAGCTTCATCTGGGATCTGGAGGCCGTGCGCAACGCGGCCATCACGGAGAATGTTGCGGAATTTCTCGCCGCCAAGCTGGCGCGGCTGCCAGAAGACACCCGCGATGCACTGCGGTTCGCCGCAGCCATTGGCGCGCGCTTCGATCTGTCGACGCTGGCCACGGTGCTGCGGGTCGGGGAAAGTGACGTCGCCGGGCGGTTGCAGCCCGCGCTGGCTGAGGAGCTGGTGCTGGCGATTACGCCGCTGGAGAGTCTCGACGCGAATGCCGTGGACTCGGCACTGGTTCATCGTCGCTACGCCTTCCTGCACGACCGTGTGCAAAGTGCAGCCTACGATCTGGTCGACGCGGTGGAGCGCCCGGCCCTGCATCTGCACATCGGCCGCTTGCTCCGTGGTGGCGCAGACGCCGCGGCGCTGGGGCCAAGACTGTTCGAGGTGGTGAACCACCTGAATCAGGGCCAGTCGCTGATTGACTCGGAGCAGGAGCGGCTGGATCTGGCGCGGCTGAACTACAAGGCGGCCCTGCGAGCGCGCAATTCCACGGCCTACGCCCTGGCGGTGCGCTGCCTGCGACAGTCGCTGGCGCTGCTCGGCGGCGAGGAGGGCTGGCAGCGCCATCATCGGCGCGCGCTGGAGGCGCATCTGAAGCTGGCCGAGGTGCTGGCGCTCAATGCCGAGCACACCGAGGCATTTGGCGTGATCGAGAAGGCGCTGGCGCGGGCACAATCGCGCCTGCAGCGCACGCAGTTGCGCGCACTGCAGGTGCAGACCCACCTGAGCATCGGGCAGATGGCCGAAGCCCTGGCCTGCGGTTGCGCCGCTGCGTCCCAGTTCCAGATCGAGCTGCCGCAGGATGCGGCTGCGCTTGAGCGTGTGTTGCCCGCCCATATCGGCGCCGTGCTGCAGCAGACCGAGGCGATCGGCATCGAGAAGCTGCTCGATCTGCCGGCGATGGAGGATGAAGAGACGATGGCGCTGATGGCGCTGCTGACCCACTGTCTGCCAGCGGCGTTCCAAACCAACCAGCAACTTTATGCACTGATCTGCTGTCGCATGATCGATCTCTCGTTGCAGGCGGGCAACTGCGCGCATTCGGCCCGGGGCTATGTTTCATTCGCCGGCGTGCTGAGCAATGCCATGGCGCGCTATCGCGATGCGTACCGCTTCGCCAAGCTGGCCGTCGACCTGCTGCACAAGATCGGCGATGCCTCTGTGCTGCCCGGTGCCTATTTTGTATGGGGATTGCTGGCCTCGCACTGGATCAAGCCCGTCGAGGAAAGCGTAGAGCTCTATCGCAAGGGCGTGCTCCACGGGCTGGCCACCGGTGATCACCTGCATGCCGCATACAGCTCCGCGCGCAGCGTGAGTCACCAGCAGTTCCGTGGTGCCCCATTGGCCGATGTGCATGAGGAGGCGTTGGCCTCCCGCGCGCTGCTGCTGCGCGTGGGCGAGATGCACAAGCTGGCCTACCTCGAGCCGCGCATCCGCTTCATCGAATGGCTGCGCGGCCAGAATGGCGATCGACAGGATCTGGGCGCCGGCGACGTTACCGAAGCCGAATGTACCGCGGCGATCAAGGCGCGCGGCAATCTCTCCTTTGAATCTGAATGGTTCATCCTGCTGTTGATGAACCGCTATCTGCGCGGCGAATACCGCGAGGCCCTGGCTTTCGCGCGCGAATCCCAGAAGCTGCTGCCATTCAGTGCCGCCTTTGTCACGCGCAGCGAGCACACGCTGTTCTATGCGTTGACGCTCGCGGCGCTGCTGCCCACCGCGGCGGCGCACGAGCGCAATGAGTTCCATGCACTGCTGAACGCCCAGGAAGCCGAGCTTGACGGCTGGAGCCGCGAATGCCCGCAGAATTTCCGGCCTGCGCACCTGCTGGTGCGTGCGGAGCGCGCGCGGGTGTGCGACAACGCGACCGAGGCCATGCACCTGTACGACGAGGCCCTGGCCGCGGCGGCAGAACACGGCTTTCTCAACATCGAGGCACTCGCCGCGGAAGTGGCGGCGCGCTTCTGGTTCGCCGCCGGCAAGAGCGATTTCGGCTCGCTGTATGTCGAGCGTGCCATCCAGACCTGCGAGAGCTGGGGTGCGCAGTGCAGGATCTCCGCCCTGCGCCAGAAGGCCGGTTTGCGCGGCAGGAACGAGCCGATCACTGTCGGGTCGACCTCGCGCGGCAGCACCGAGCAACGCGGTGATGCGCTGGATCTGGCCACATTGCTGAAATCCAGCCAGGTGCTTTCCGGCGAGATCGTGCTGGATCGGCTGCTGGCAAAGCTGCTGGAGATCATCCTGGAAAACGCGGGTGGTGACCGTGCCGTGCTGGTGCTGCACGAACAGGGCCGGCCGCTGATCCAGGGTGTCCGCGACAATCTGGGCGGGGAGGCGCGACTGCTGATGGGTGAGTCGCTGTATGGATCCCACCTGCTGTCAGAGGGCATCGCCAACTACGTGATCCGTACACGTGAGAATCTGGTGCTGACCGAACCGGCGCAAAGCGGCCGCTTCCGTCAGGACACCTACGTCATCGCACGTCGCCCCAGGTCGGTGCTGTGCGCTCCCATCCAGCACAAGGGCCGGCTCACCGGCCTGATCTACCTCGAGAACAACCAGGTCGCGGGAGCCTTCACCGCGGAGCGGCTCGAGGCGCTCAATGTGCTGATGCTGCAGATCGCGGTATCCATCGAGAACGCCACGCTGTATTCGCAGCGCGAGCAGCAGGCCAGGAAGATCGAGCAGGCGAATGCCGCGCTGAAGCGCGAGATCGAAGAGCGTGTGCACGCCGAACAGGAGCTGGCGCGGATTTCGGCGATGAAGCTCGATGAGCTGGGTGGTCAGGTGCGCGAGCGCACGCAGGAGCTGGAAGCGGCCAAGCTCAAGCTGGAAGAAGAGGCGCGTGCGCGCGAGCAGGTGCTTGCGCAGCTGGCGCAATCGCACGAGCAGATCCGCGCCCTGGCTTTCGAGGATGGACTCACCGGCCTGCCGAACCGCCGTGTGTTGCACGAGCACCTGGAGAAGGTGCTGGCGCGCAGCGGCCGGCGTCACACCGAGTTCGCGGTGCTGTTTGTGGATCTGGACAACTTCAAGCGCATCAACGATACGGTGGGTCACCAGACTGCCGACGAGGTGCTGCGGCAACTGGCCGACACGCTCACCGAGCTGATCCGTGCCGAGGATACGCTGGCGCTGTACCTGCGCCGCGGCACGGATGCAGAGGTCACGGCCAGCCATGTGTCTCTTCTTGACTCGGTGGTGTCCCGCGTCGGTGGCGATGAATTCGTCATTCTGCTGCCCGAGTTGCGCGATCGCTTCGCGGCCGGTTCGGTGGCGCAGCGCATCCTGCAGCAACTCGAGCGCCCGTTCGCGCTCGGCAACGCCCAGGTGTTCGTGACCGCCAGTATCGGCATCGCGACCTTTCCGGCCGACGGCACCACTGCCGATGAACTGCTGCGCAACGCCGACACGGCGATGTACC
>Ga0164241_10003127_pt1 | contig 17103 bp, 17 predicted proteins | sample OricomyardsoilBY_FD_108780 | JGI IMG/M metagenome (GOLD analysis project Ga0164241, IMG submission 108780) | Backyard soil microbial communities from Emeryville, California, USA - Original compost - Back yard soil (BY) | ecosystem: Environmental > Terrestrial > Soil > Unclassified | place: USA...
CGCCGGCAAGATCGCGGTGATCGATCGCGGCACCTGCAGCTTCGCGCCGAAGGTCAAGATCGCGCAGGACAACGGCGCCGTCGGCGTGCTCATCGTCAACAACGCCGCGGGCGTCATCGACATGGGCAATCTGGTGCCGGCGATCGAAGGCATCACCATTCCCTCGGTGATGGTATCCATGGCCGATGGCGCCGAGATCAAGGCGAACATCGCGGGCGCACGCGTCTCGATCGCATTGTCGTCCTACCTGGCGGGCGCGGACAACAACGGGCGTACCAGGCTTTACACGCCCGCGGCCCTTGCGCCTGGATCGACGTACTCGCACTTCGACAGCAGCCTCAGGCCGGATGCGCTGATGGAACCGTTCGATTCCCCGACCGTGCAGGCGAACTACAGCGCCGACCTGACCCCGGGCCTGTTCGCGGACATCGGCTGGACGCTCAACCCGGGCAACGGCAAGATCTTCAACAAGATCTGCGATACCGGCGTCGATGCCGTTTCCGCCGGCGGGCTCGTGCTCGGCGCCAACGTGCAGGCGATGAACAGCGTGTGCAGGATCGGCACGAACCGCACCACCTACTACAACTGCATGAACGCGCACGCAAGCAAGCTGCTGTCCCTGGGCCTGATCACCGGCACCCAGAAGACCAAGATCCAGACCTGCGCACGGCGCGAATCCGACGCCTGGCGCTAAGCCCGGCGCAGTTCGCAATCACCTCCGACCGGCGCCGCAAGGCGCCGGTTTTTTTGCGCCGGCGTAAACTGCGCGCATGACCTATCCCTACTCCCGCCCGCGCCGCATGCGCCGCGACGCGTTCTCGCGCCGGCTGATGCGCGAGACCGTGCTGACCCCCGACGACTTCATCTACCCCGTGTTCGTGCACGAACCGGTTGGCCGCGCGCCGGTGGGCTCGATGCCCGGCATCGAGCGCCTGTCGATCGACGAACTGCTGAAGGTGGCCGAACAGGCCAGCGAACTGCGCATCCCCGCGCTCGCCCTGTTCCCGGTCACCGCGCCCGCCGCGAAGTCGCTCACCGCCGAAGCCGCCTGGGACGACGACGGCCTGTGCCAGCGCGCGATCCGCGCCCTGAAGGCGCGCTTCCCGCAGCTCGGCGTGATCACCGACGTGGCGCTGGATCCCTACACCTCGCATGGCCAGGACGGCTTGCTGGACGAAAGCGGCTACGTCATGAACGACGAAACCGTGGAAGCGCTGGTGAGGCAGGCGCTCTCGCACGCGCGCGCCGGCGCCGACGTGGTCGCGCCCAGCGACATGATGGACGGGCGCATCGGCGCGATCCGCGGCGAACTGGAGGCGGAAGGCTTCGTCCACACCCGCATCCTCGCCTACTCGGCGAAATACGCATCGAGCTTCTACGGCCCGTTCCGCGACGCCGTCGGCAGCGCCGGCGCGCTCGGCAAGGCCGACAAGTACACCTACCAGATGGACCCGGCCAATTCCGACGAGGCGCTGCGCGAGGTCGCGCTCGACCTCGACGAAGGCGCGGACATGGTGATGGTCAAGCCCGGACTGCCCTACCTCGACATCGTGCGCCGGGTGAAGGACGAATTCGGCGCGCCGACCTTCGTCTACCAGGTCAGCGGCGAATACGCGATGCTCAAGGCGGCGGCGCAGAACGGCTGGCTGGACGAGCGCGCATGCGCGCTGGAAGCGCTCACCGCGATCAAGCGCGCCGGCGCCGACGGCGTGCTGACCTATTTCGCGCTGGACGCAGCACGCTGGCTGCGCGAAGGCTGAGCGCGGACGGGGGAGTACACTCGTCGCATCGTCCGCGAAGGGGGTACGCGATGGGTCGGCATTACGCGGTGTTCGGGCATCCGGTGGCGCATTCGCTGTCGCCGCGCATCCATGCCGCGTTCGGCCGGCAAACCGGCATCGCGCTCGACTACGCGGCGGTCGATGCCGCACCCGCGGATTTCATCGCCGCGCTGGATGCCTTCGCCGCGCGCGGCGGCAGCGGCGCCAACGTCACCCTGCCGTTGAAGGAAGCCGCGTTCGCGCTGTGCCGTTCGACCAGCGAGCGAGCGCGTCGCGCCGGCGCGGTGAACACGCTGGCCCGCGATGGCGACGGCTGGCGCGGCGACAACACCGACGGCATCGGCCTGGTGCGCGACCTCACCGACCGCCACGGCCTCGACCTGCGCGCGCGGCGCACCTTGCTGATCGGCGCCGGCGGCGCGGCACGCGGCATCGCGCCGGCACTGCTCGATGCCGGCATCGCGGAGCTGGTGATCGTCAACCGCACGCCGGAGCGTGCCGATGCGCTGGCCGACGCGCTGGGCGAACCCGGCCGGGTGCACCCGCGCTACCTCGGCGATGTCGCCGCACTCGGGGAATTCGAACTGATCGTCAACGCCACTTCGGCCGGACGCAGCGGCGCATTGCCGGCGCTGCCGCGCTCGCTGGTCGGCCGCCGCACCGCGGCCGTCGACCTGAGCTACGGAGAGGCGGCGATCCCGTTCCTGGCCTGGGCGCGCGCCACCGGCTGCCACGACGCCATCGACGGGCTCGGCATGCTGGTCGAACAGGCGGCGGAAAGTTTCGCGATCTGGCACGGCCTGCGCCCGGAGACCGATGCGGTGCACGCCGAACTCGACGGCCGCGCGGCGGCGCTGGTGACCGCGGACTAGCCGCGCCGGCTCAAGCCGGCAGGTACTCGTCCTTCAGCCGCACGTAGTGCTTCGCGCTGTAATACAGCGCCTCGATCTCGGCATCGGACAGCATCCGTACCTTCTTCGCCGGATTGCCCAGCCACAGTTCGCCTTCGCCCACCACCTTGCCCGGCGCGACCAGCGCGCCGGCGCCGACGAAGCCGTGTTTCCTGACCACCGCGCCGTCCAGCACGATCGCGCCCATCCCGATCAGCACCGCGTCCTCGATCCGGCAGGCGTGGATGATCGCCTTGTGGCCGATGGTCACGTCCTCGCCGATCACGGTGGCGAAGCCGCCGAGCTTGGCGTGCGGGCCGTCGTGGCTGACGTGCACCACGCTGCCGTCCTGGATGTTGGTGCGCGCGCCGACGCGGATGAAGTTCACGTCGCCGCGCACGATGGTGCCGGGCCAGATCGACACGTCGTCGCCCAGCACCACGTCGCCGATCACGGTCGCCGCGGGATCCACCCAGGCGCGTGCGCCGAGGGTGGGAAAGCGGTCGCGGTAGGGGCGCAGGACGGACGTTTTCGCGGTCATGGCCCATTCTAGCCGCGCGGCCCGACTACACTGCCGCGCATGGACATTCCCGCCCACGCCACCCCGATTGCCGATCTCGCCCCGACCCTGTCCCGCCTGCGCGCCGCCTGGCAGTCCGATCGCCCGTCGTACCAACAGCGCCGCGACGACCTGCAGCGCCTGCGCGATGCGCTGAAGCGCGGCCTCGACGAGATGGCCGCGGCGATTTCCGCCGATTTCGGCCATCGATCCGCGCACGAGTCGCGGATCGCCGACGGCATGACCGTGCTCAACGAGATCGACCACCTGCGCAAGCACCTGCGCGGCTGGATGCGCCCGCGGCGCGTGGGCGTGGGCTGGCGCTTCCTGCCGGCGCGCGCGGAAACGCGGGCGGAGCCGGTGGGCGTGGTCGGGGTGATCTCGCCGTGGAACTACCCGGTGAACCTGGCGCTGATCCCGCTGGCCACCGCGATCGCCGCCGGCAACCACGTGTACCTGAAGCCATCCGAACACACGCCGCACGCCAGCGCCTTCCTGCGCAAGCTGCTGGCCGAAGTGTTCCCGGCCGGCCGCGTCGCGGTCGCCGAAGGCGGCGCGGACCTCGCCGCCGCCTTCGCCGCGTTGCCGCTCGACCACCTGGTGTTCACCGGCTCCACCGCGGTCGGCCGCAAGGTGATGGCCGCCGCCGCGCCCAACCTCACGCCGGTCACGCTCGAACTGGGCGGCAAGTCGCCGGCCATCGTCTGCGACGATTACCCGGTCGAACAGGCCGCCGCGCGCATCGCCACCGGCAAATGGTTCAACGGCGGCCAGACCTGCATCGCGCCCGATTACGTGCTGTTGCCCAAGGGCAGGCGCGACGCCTTCGTCAAGGCGCTGCGCAAGGAAGTGCAGGCGCGCTACGGCGAGAATCTTGAGAACCTCGGCGACTACACCCGCATCATCAACGACGGCCAGTACGCGCGCCTGAAGGGCCATCTCGACGATGCCAAGGCGCGCGGCATCGAGAAAGTGACCCTCGCCGGCCACGCCGATCCGGCGCAACGGCTGCTTCCGCCCACCCTGCTGCTGGAACCCGGCGACGACGCCACGGTGATGCAGGACGAGATCTTCGGCCCGTTGCTGCCGATCCGCAGCTACAAGTCGCTGGACGAAGCCATCGCCTACGTCAACGCACGCGACCGCCCGCTGGCGCTGTATCCCTTCAGCCACGACAAGGCGACGGTCGAGAAGATCCTGCGCAACACCCTGGCCGGCGGCGTGTCGGTGAACGACACCCTGTTCCATTTCGCGGTCAGCGGCCTGCCGTTCGGCGGCATCGGTCCCAGCGGCATGGGCGCCTACCACGGCCGCGCCGGCTTCGACGCGATGAGCAAGCAGCTGCCGATCCTGTGGCAGGCGCGGCGCACCGGCGCGGACCTGCTGAAGCCGCCGTACAGGAAGGCGCAGTGGCTGATCGACCTGATCGTGCGTTGACTTCGGCTGCGTTGGTGGCGAGCCTGTCGGATCACGCACGGGCCGGGCAGGAGTTTCGCGCATGAAGATCGCCAGCTGGAACGTCAACTCGCTCAACGTGCGCCTGCCGCACCTGCTGCGCTGGCTGGACGAGGCCAAGCCCGACGTGGTCGCGTTGCAGGAAACCAAGCTCGAGGACCCGAAGTTCCCCGAGGATGCGCTGCTCGAGCTCGGCTACCGCAGCCAGTTCTGCGGACAGAAGACCTACAACGGCGTGGCCATCGTCAGCCGCCTGCCGTTCGCCGGCGAGTGCGTGGCCGCGATCCCGGGCTTCGAGGATCCGCAGAAGCGCGTCCTGGCCGCCACGGTCGGCGACGTGCGCATCGTCGACCTGTACGTCGTCAACGGCGAGGCCGTCGGCAGCGAGAAGTTCGAGTACAAGCTGCGCTGGCTGGCGGCGGTGCGCGACTGGCTGCGCGCGGAACTCGCCGCGCATCCCAACCTGGTGGTGCTCGGCGACTTCAACATCGCCCCGGACGACCGCGACGTGCACGATCCCAAGCGCTGGCGCGAGAAGATCCTGTGCTCCACGCCGGAACGCGAGGCCTACCGTTCCTTGCTCGACCTCGGCCTGCACGACAGCTTCCGCCTGTTCAACGACGAGGCCGGCCAGCACAGCTGGTGGGACTACCGGCTGGCCGCGTTCCAGCGCGGCTGGGGCCTGCGCATCGACCTGGTGCTGGTCAGCGAGGCGTTGAAGGCGCGTTGCACGAATGCGGGCATCGATCGCGAACCGCGCGGCTGGGAGCGCCCCAGCGACCACACGCCGGTGTTCGTCGAGATCGCCGACGCCTGATGCGCTCCCGCGCACGAGCAGAGGCCCGGCGAACCGGGCCTCCGTCACTTCCCTGTGATCCGAACCGGGCTCGGGTCAGCGCACGCGTCCGCGCCGGAACAGGTTGACGATGGCGAGCAGGATGATGGCGCCGATCAGCGCCGACACGTACCCCATGATGCCGCCGCCCCCGATCATCGGCGCGATGAACTGGCCGCCGATCCAGGAACCGATGATGCCGACCACCACGTTGAGGATGATGCCCTGCTGCCCGTCCGTCTTCATGACCAGGCTGGCCAGCCAGCCGATGATGCCGCCGATGATCAACCAGATGATCAGACCCATGTCGAACTCCTTAGTCTTCGTGACGCAGCGCGTCGTTGGTGGGGACGGCGGTACTCTGCGGCGGCCGGCGTGACGATGGCGTCTGTATCCGCCTCCGCTGCGTTCAGCCATGTGCGCGCCGGGTGACGGCGCGGCATCGCCCCCGTGCCGCCGGTCGCGCGCACCTACAATGCCGGCATGGATGCACTCCGCCCCGAACTCGAAGCCGGCCTGCGCGAACTCGGGCTGGATGCGGCATTGGCCGATCCGCTGCTCGCCTACCTGGTCCTGCTCGCGCGCTGGAACCGGACCTACAACCTGACCGCGATCCGCGACACCCGCGAGATGCTGGCCAAGCACCTGCTGGATTCGCTGGCGATGCACGCGCGGCTGGACGGCATCGACTCCCTGGCCGACCTCGGCACCGGCCCCGGCCTGCCCGGCATCCCGCTGGCCATCGCGCGGCCGTCGTTGCAGGTCACGCTGGTGGAGAGCAACGGCAAGAAGGCGCGCTTCCTGCGCGAGGCCGTGCGCCAATTGAAACTGGACAACGTGGCGGTCTCCGAATCGCGGATCGAGGCGTTCGACGCAGCCGGCCGCTTCGATGCCATCACCGCGCGCGCACTCGCCACTTTGCCGCTCATCCTGGAACTCGGCAGCCACCTGCTGAAGCCGGATGGCCGCCTGCTGGCGATGAAGGGCGTGGTGCCCGAGGACGAGATCGCGGCCCTGCCCGCCGGCTGGCGGGTCGCGGCCGTGCATCCGCTGCGGGTGCCGGGGCTGGACGCGGAACGGCACCTGGTCGAGATCGTGCGGACGCCGGGCTGAGGCATAATCGACGGCCCGGCGCGTCGCGCCCGGATTCCCGAAGGAACGCACGCCGCATGGCCCGCATCATCGCCATCGCCAACCAGAAGGGCGGGGTCGGCAAGACCACGACCGCGGTCAACCTGGCCGCCGCGCTGGCGCGCACGCCCAAGCGCACCTTGCTGATCGACCTCGACCCGCAGGGCAACGCGACCATGGGCAGCGGCATAGACAAGCGCGAGCTGGGGGATTCGATCACCGACGTGCTGCTCGGCGAAGCGCAGGCGCGCGAGGCCATCGTGCGCTGCGAGGACGGCTACGACCTGTTGCCCGGCAACATCGACCTGACCGCCGCCGAGATCCGCCTGATGGACGAAACCGGCCGCGAGGCGCGCCTCAAGCAGGCGATCGGCACCGTGCGCGGCGACTACGATTTCATCATCGTCGACTGCCCGCCGTCGCTGTCACTGCTCACCCTCAACGCGCTCAACGCCAGCGACTCCGTGCTGGTGCCGATGCAGTGCGAGTACTACGCGCTGGAGGGCCTGAGCGCGCTGCTCGACACCATCGAGGCGCTGAAGGGCCGGCTCAACCCGGACCTGGAGATCGAAGGCGTGCTGCGCACCATGTTCGACGTGCGCAACAACCTGGCCAACGCGGTCTCGGCCGAACTCACCAACCATTTCGGCGAGCTGGTGTTCCGCACCATCGTGCCGCGCAACGTGCGCCTGGCCGAGGCGCCCAGCCACGGCCAGAGCATCCTCGGCTACGACAAGGCCAGCCGCGGCGGCGTGGCCTACCTCGGCCTGGCCGGCGAGATCCTGCGCCGCCAGCGCGAGCGCGAACAGAAGCAAGCGAAGGAGAAGGCCGCATGAGCGTCGGCAAGGACGGCGCCAAGGGCGCGGCCAAGAAGCGCGGGCTCGGCCGCGGGCTGGAAGCGCTGCTCGGGCCGAAGGCCGCCGCCGAGGCGCCGCCGCTGCAGGCGATGCCGGGCGACACCCTGCGCACGCTGCCGGTCGATGCGATGGTGCCGGGCAAGTTCCAGCCGCGGCGCACGATGGACGACGCCCGGCTGGAGGAACTCGCGGCCTCGATCCGCGCGCAGGGCGTGATCCAGCCGATCGTGGTGCGCGAACAACGCGGCGCCGACGGCAAGGGCGGCCGCACCTACGAGATCATCGCCGGCGAACGCCGCTGGCGCGCCTCGCAGCGTGCGGGCCTCGCCGAAGTGCCGGTGGTGGTGCGCGTGGTCGACGACCGCACCGTGGTCGCGATGGCGCTGATCGAGAACATCCAGCGCGAGGACCTCAACCCGCTGGAAGAGGCGCAGGCGCTGCAGCGCCTGATCGACGAATTCGACCTGACCCACGCCGCCGCCGCCGAAGCGGTGGGCCGCTCGCGTGCGGCGGTCAGCAACCTGCTGCGCCTGCTGGAACTGCCGGCAGAGATCCGCATGCTGGTGCAGGCCGGCGCGCTGGAAGCGGGCCATGCGCGCGCACTGATCACGCTTGCGCCGCCGATGGCGATCTCGCTGGCCAGGCAGGCCGCCGAGCTGGGCTGGTCGGTGCGCGAAGTCGAGCACCGCGTGCAGCAGCTCTCCACCGGCAAGCTGCCGACGGCGAAGAAATCGCCGGTCGCGAAGGCCAGGCCGCAGGCCGACATCGTCGCGCTGGAGCGCGAGCTGTCGGAAACCCTGGGCAGCCGCGTCGACGTGCAGCATGGGCGCGGCGGCAAGGGCAGGCTGGTGATCCACTACGGCAACCTCGAAGCGCTGGACGGCGTGCTGGAACGCTTGCGCAACAAGACTTGAGGACAGGCGACGCATGAGCGCAACACCGCAACTCTCGGTCGTGGTGCCGGTCCACAACGAGGAGGACAACGTCGCTCCGCTGGTCGGCGAGATCGTCGCCGCCTTGCGCGGGACGATCGACTTCGAGATCGTCTACGTCGACGACACCTCGAAGGACGCGACGTTGCGGCGCCTGCGCGAACTGCAGGCGACCGTGCCGGAACTGCGCGTCGTCCGCCACCTGAGCAATGCCGGGCAGAGCACCGCGGTGCGCAACGGGGTGAAGGCGGCGCGCGCGCCCTGGATCGCCACCCTCGACGGCGACGGCCAGAACGACCCGGCCGACATCCCCAAGCTGCTGGCGCAGCGCGATGGCGCGGCAACCGACATCAAGTTGTTCGCCGGCTGGCGGGTCAACCGCCAGGATTCCGGCAGCAAGCGCTGGGCCAGCAAATGGGCCAACGCGATCCGCGCGCGCATGCTGCGCGACGACACCCCCGACACCGGCTGCGGGATCAAGCTGTTCGAGCGCGCGGCCTTCCTCGACCTGCCGTATTTCGACCACATGCACCGCTACCTGCCGGCGCTGATGCAGCGCGCCGGCTGGAAGACCGTGAGCGTGCCGGTCAACCATCGCCACCGCACCGCCGGCGTATCCAAGTACAACAATCTGGGCCGCGCCCTGGTCGGCATCCGCGACTTGCGCGGCGTGGCCTGGCTGATCGTGCGCAGCCGCCGCACGGCGGTGGAAGAAATTCCTTCCGAGAGCAGGTCGCGCTGATGGCGCCGGTCGCGCAGGACGTGATGAACACCGCCATTCCGTGGCTGGAATGGACCGGCATCCACATGTCGCCGTGGAAACTGATCGGCCTGGTCGGCGCGCTGATGTTCGGTGGCCGCTGGCTGGTGCAGTTCATCGCCAGCAAGCGCCACGGCAAGCCGGTGATCCCGCGCCTGTTCTGGTACATGAGCATCCTCGGCAGCCTGATGACGCTGGCTTACTTCATCTTCGGCAAGAACGACGCGGTCGGCATCCTGCAGAACCTGTTCCCCAGCTTCACCGCCTGCTACAGCCTGTACCTGGACATCCGGCATCGCGGCTGGAAGCGCGACCGCGCGGGGCACTGAGCGCGCTCGCGTCGCGCTTCGACGCGCCGCGATTCATGTGGATGAATTGCGGCATGTTCACGCGCATGCAACATCGCCGTTGCATTTGTCGGCGACGATGGGAGCCCATCGCTGACGGATCCCTTTGGCGCATGTCGACGCAACATGGCTTGTTCCTGCTGGCGCACCGCGATGCGCAGGCCAGCCCGCACGACACCGAACTCGCATTGCGGGTGTTCTTCCCGGTCCAGGCCGACGCTTACCTCGGCGCGCTCGGCCGCGGCGAGGACATCCTGGTGCAACGTGGCGGGCGCGACGCGCTCGGCGCGCTGGCCTGCGGCCTGTGGGCGCAGGGACTCCGGACGGAAGTGCGGGCGCTGGCGGGCCACGCGGCCTGAGCGCGCGGGTCGCGATGCTACGATCCGGCGTCCTTCCGCCGGAACCCGCCGTGAAATCCTTCGTCCTCGCCTGCAGCCTGTTGCTGTCAGTCGCCGCGCATGCGGCCGACGCGCCCGCACCGAACGCCGCCGACAGTGCGTTCGAAGCGATCTACAAGGCCGAGTGGGACTGGCGCATGCAACAGGCGCCGGGCTGGGACGAGGACAGCGACAACAGCGGACGCAAGCCGTCGCCGAAGCTGGCCGACGTCGGGGCGCAGGCGCAGGCGAAGCGGCTGGCCTACCTCGATGGCGTGCTGGAGAAACTCGACGCCATCGATGCCGGCAGGCTCACGGCGGCGAACAAGGTCAACTACGCGGTGTACCGCCCGCAGATCGCGCACATGGCCGCGGAAATCCGCTTCCGCGACTACGAGATGCCGTTCAACGCCGACAGCGCGTTCTGGTCCGACCTCGGCTTCATGGCGCGGGCGACGCCGCGCGATGCCGAGGGCTACCGCGCCTACGCCGCACGCCTGCGCGACGTGCCACGCCATTTCGACCAGCAGATCGCCAACATGCGCGCCGGCCTGGCGCGAGGGTTCAGCGTGCCGCGCGCGGTGCTGGACGGGCGCGACAGCTCGATCGCGATGGTCGCGGACCTGAAGGACGCCGAATCCTCCGGTTTCTACGACCCGTACCGGAAGATGCCGGCGACCATCCCCGCCGCGGAGCAGGAGGCGTTGCGCGCGGATGCCCGCGCCGCGATCCGCGATGCGGTGGTGCCGGCCTTCGCCGGGCTGCTGGCGTTCTTCCGCGATGAGTACGTACCGAAAGCGCGCACCACGCTGGCGGCGGAAGCGATGCCGGACGGCGAAGCGTGGTACCGCGAGCAGATCCGCAAGTACACGACGCTGGACCTCTCGCCGGACGAAATCCACGCCGTGGGCCTGCAGGAAGTCGCCGCGATCCGCGCGGAGATGGACGCGATCATCGGCAAGCTCGGCTTCCAGGGCACTTCGCCGGATACGCGCTTCGCCGATTTCCTCGCCTTCCTGCGCAAGGATCCGCGGTTCTACGCGAAGACGCCGCAGGACCTGCTGGACCGCGCCGCATGGATCAGCAAACGGGTCGACGGCGAGGTCGGCAAGGTCATCGGCACCCTGCCGCGCGGGCGCTTCGCCATCGTGCCGGTGCCGCCGGACATCGCGCCGTACTGGACCGCCGGCCGCGGCGGCGCGGACACCTACTGGCTGAATACCTACGACCTGCCCAGCCGCCCGCTGTACAACCTGCCGGCGCTGACCCTGCACGAGTCCTCGCCCGGCCATTCGCTGCAGCAGTCGCTGGTGCGCGAACAGGGCGACACGCCGGATTTCCGCAAGGAATACATCAGCGCCTATGGCGAGGGCTGGGGCCTGTATTCGGAATGGCTGGGCAAGGAAATGGGCATCTACGAAACCCCGTACGAGGACTTCGGCCGCCTGACCTATGCGATGTGGCGCGCCTGCCGGCTGGTGATCGACACCGGCGTCCACCACAAGGGCTGGACCCGCGACCGGGCGCTGGCCTACCTGCGCGACAACACCGCCCTGTCCGAGCACGAGGTCACCACCGAGGTCGACCGCTACATCAGCTGGCCCGGCCAAGCCCTGAGCTACAAGCTCGGCGAGCTCACGATCATGCGCCTGCGCCGCGAGGCCGAGGCCGCGCTGGGGCCGATGTTCGACGTCCGCGCCTTCCACGATGCGGTGCTGGCGCAGGGCTCGGTGCCGTTGCCGGTGCTGGAGTCGCAGATCCGGGCGTACATCGCATCCGCGAAAAGCAAGGCGCCCTGAGTCCCCGCCTGGCGGGCCGGGCGGATTCGGCCCCAAGTGCTTGCCCGCAAAGGGATTTGTCTGCATAATGCGCGGCTCGCTGCGTCCGGAACCGCCTTTTGGCCGGCTCCGGGCGGGTTCCGAAGCACGATTCGGCCCGCCGCTGGCAGCGCGAAAACCTCCTGTTTCGTGCGTCGCAAACCCCTCCCGGGGCTGCGTCGGGGCCGCCGTCTCCCGGGCTACGGGCGACAACCAAACACCATCGAGGTGCACAGTGTCCAAAGTCTGCCAAGTCACCGGCAAGCGCACGACGACCGGCAACAACGTCTCGCATTCCAACCGCAAGACCCGTCGTCGCTTCCAGCCCAACCTCCACGAGCGCCGCTTCTGGGTCGCTTCCGAGAACCGTTGGGTCAAGCTCCGCGTTTCCGCCGCGGCCCTGCGCACCATCGACAAGAACGGCATCGATGCCGTCCTGGCCGACCTGCGCAAGCAGGGCGACAAGGTCTAAGGAGATCACACCATGGCAAGCAAGCGCGACAAGATCCGCCTGATTTCCTCGGCCGGCACCGGCCACTTCTACACCACCGACAAGAACAAGAAGAACACGCCGAACAAGATGGAGGTCAGCAAGTACGACCCCGTCGTGCGCAAGCATGTCCCGTACAAGGAAGGCAAGATCAAGTAAGCCTTCCGTTCCGTCGGATGCAAGAAGAAGCCCGCAGCGATGCGGGCTTCTTTTTTGCGCGGACGATCTGCGCCTACACTCGTGCCTCCATCGACGGAGTGGTGATGTGGTGATGCCGTGATCCCCGGCTGGGTGCTGCTGCTGGTGTCCGCGGGCTATGTCTGCCTGCTGTTCGCTGTGGCCTACGCGGGCGACCAGCGCGCGCCGGTGGGTTCGCGGTTGCGCCCGCTGGTGTATGCGCTGGCGCTGGCGGTGTACTGCTCGTCGTGGACGTTCTACGGCGCGGTCGGCACCGCCGCGCGCGACGGCCTGGCCTTCCTGCCGATCTACCTGGGACCGGTGCTGCTGATGCTGTTCGGCTGGCGCATGCTGGAACGGCTGGTGCTGATCTCCGGCGAGCAGCGCATCGTCTCCATCGCCGACTTCCTGTCGTCGCGCTATGGCCGCGCGCCCGGGCTGGCCGCGCTGGTGGCCACGGTCGCGGTAGTCGCGGCGGTGCCCTACCTCGCCCTGCAGTTCAAGGCCGTCGCGATGAGCGTGGACGTGCTGGCGCCCGGTCGCGCCGAAGGCATGCTGGGCGATCCGGCGTTGTACGTGGCCGCGTTGCTGGCGCTGTTCGCGATCCTGTTCGGCACCCGCCAGATCGACGCCACCGAGCACCATCGCGGCATGGTGCTGGCGGTGGCGCTGGAATCGCTCATCAAGCTGCTGGCGTTCATCGCGATCGGCGTGTTCGCGATGCTGCACCTGCCCGGCCAGGGCGGCATGGCCGAACGCGTGCTGCAGGCCGCGGCATCGGTCGGCGCGCAGGGCGTGCCCGGCAGTTTCGTCGCGCAGACGCTGATCGCGTTCACCGCGATCCTGTGCCTGCCGCGCCAGTTCCACGTCGCGGTGGTCGAATGCCAGGACGCCGGCGACCTGCGCCGCGCGCGCTGGCTGTTCGGCGGCTACCTCGTCCTGGTCTCGCTGTTCGTGCTGCCGATCACCCTGGCCGGGACCCATCTGCTGGCCGGCAACGGCGTGTCGCCCGACGCCTACGTGCTGGCCCTGCCGCTGGCGCTGGACCGCGAGACGCTGGCGCTGTTCGCCTACATCGGCGGCTTCTCCGCCGCGACCGGCATGGTGATCGTGTCCAGCGTGGCGCTGTCGACCATGGTCAGCAACGACATCGTGATGCCGCTGCTGCTGCGCAGCGGCCTGCTGCGCCACGACGACGCCATCGACCGCCGCGTGCTGTGGGTGCGCCGCGCCACCATCGTCGGCATCGCGATGCTGGCCTACGCCTACCATCGCGGCGCGCTCGACAGCGACAGCCTGGCCCGGCACGGCCTGCTCGCATTCGCCGCGGTCGCGCAATTCGCGCCGGCGCTGATCGGCGGCCTGTACTGGCGCGGCGCCAGCCGCATCGGCGCGTTCGCCGGCCTGCTCACCGGCGCCCTGCTGTGGGCCTACACCCTGCTGCTGCCGGAACTCGCGCACGGCGGCTGGTTCGGCACCGGCTGGATCGATGCCGGCCCGTTCGGCATCGACATCCTGCGGCCGCACCGGTTGTTCGGCATGCAGGGCTGGGACGCGCTGACCCATGGCGTGTTCTGGTCGCTGCTGATCAACACCGGCACCTTCGTGTTCGTGTCGATGCGCTATCGCCCGCGCTTGCAGGACCAGTTGCTGGCCGCGCCCTTCCTCGACCCGTACGCGCAGCGGCAACCGCTGGGCCCGGGCGGCGGCGCCTGGAACGTGCGCGCCGGCGAGCTGCTGGCGCTGGCCGAACGCATCCTCGGCGAACGTCATGCGCAGCGCGCCTTCGCCGAGCATGCGCAGCAACAGACGGGACGCCCGCTCGCCAAGGACGCGCCGGCGGACCGCGCTTTGCTGCAATTCACCGAACGCCTGCTGGCCTCCGCGATCGGCGCGGCATCGGCGCGCCTCACGCTGACCTCCGCCCTGCGCGGTTCCGGCATGGAACTCGGCGAAGTGGTTTCGCTGCTGGACGAAGCCAGCCAGGAATTGCGCTTCAACCGGCAGGTGCTGTCGAGCACATTGGAGAACATCAGCCAGGGCGTGAGCGTGGTCGATGCGCAGATGCGGCTGGTCGCGTGGAACCGCCGCTACCAGGAACTGTTCGACTATCCCGACGGCATGCTCTACGTCGGCCGCCCGGTGGCCGACCTGCTGCGCTGGAACGCCGAGCGCGGCGAGATGGGGCCGGGCGAGATCGAGGCGCAGGTCGAGCGCCGGCTGGAACACCTGCGCGCCGGCACCCCGCACGTGTTCGAACGCGTGCGCGCCAACGGCCAGGTGATCGAACTGCTGGGCCGCGCGCTGCCGGGCGGCGGCTACGTCACCAGCTACAGCGACATCACCGACTACAAGCGGGTCGAACGCGAACTGCGCGAGGTCAACGAGACCCTGGAGCAGCGCGTCGAGCAGCGCACGCGCGAAGCCGAATCCGCGCAGCAGTCGAAGACCCGCTTCCTCGCCGCGATCAGCCACGACGTGCTGCAGCCGATGAACGCCGCGCGGCTGTTCGCTTCCGCCTTGCGCGAAAGCGACGACGGCGTCGAGCAGGCGCGGCTGGCGGCGCGGGTGGACGCCTCGCTGCGCGCGGCGGAGGAACTGCTGGACGGCCTGCTCGACGTGTCGCGCCTGGATGCCGGCGTGCTGCAGCCACAGCATGTCGATTTCGACGCCGCCGAACTGCTGCGCGAACTCGCCGCGCAATACGCGCCGACCGCCGCGCAGCGCGGGCTGGCCCTGCGCGTGCACGCGCCGCGGCCGATGCCGGTGCGCAGCGACCGCGGCCTGCTGCGCCGTGCCCTGCAGAATTTCATCGGCAACGCCTTGCGCTATACGCAAACCGGCGGCGTGCTGCTGGCCGCGCGCAAACGCGGCGATGGCGTCGCGCTGGAAGTGCGGGACACCGGCCCCGGCATCCCGCCCGCGCACATGGGCCAGATCTTCGACGAGTTCCACCGCTTCGACCAGCCGGGCGAACGCGGGGAGCGTGGCCTGGGACTGGGCCTGTCGATCTGCCAGCGCATCTCCACCGTGCTGGCGCATCCGCTGGACGTGCGATCGCAGGTCGGGCGCGGCAGCGTGTTCGCGATCCGGGTGCCGCGCGCGCAGGGGTCGTTGCCGGCCACGCCGGAACGCGAGCCGCAACCCGCCCGCGACGACGCCCTGCAAGGCCTGCGCGTGCTGTGCCTGGACAACGATCGCGAGATCCTGGCCGGCATGCAGGCCCTGCTCGCGCGCTGGGGCGTGCAGGCTTCGCTCGCCGCCACCGTCGACGAGGCGCTGGCGGCGTTGGCGGCATCGCCGCAGGTGCTGCTGGTCGATTACCACCTGCACGACCGGCTGGATGGAATCGATGCGCTGGACGCGCTGCGCACCAGCGTCGGCCGCGACCTGCCCGGCGCCCTGCTCACCGGCGACGGCAGCGATGCCCTGAAGCGCAGCGCGCGCGAACGCGGTTACCGGGTGCTGACCAAACCGATCAAGCCGGCCTCGCTGCGCGCGTTCCTGGCAGCACAGCGCGACGCAACGGCAATCATCGATTAGATGATCGCCGGCTAGGCGGGCTCTTCCTCATCCGGCGCCGTCACGCTGTCCGGATCCAGCGCCAGCCTGCCGGCGACCAGCACCGCTTGCGTGCGGTTGTTCGCGCCGAGCTTGCGCAGGATCGCGGTCATGTGCGCCTTCACCGTGGCTTCCGAGACGTTCAGCGCGTAGGCGATCTGCTTGTTGAGCTGGCCGGTGGCCAGCATCTGCAGCACGCGGAATTGCTGCGGGGTGAGTTCGGCGAGGCGGCGGGCCACGTCGCGTTCCTCGTCGGGGATCGCCTCGCCCGCGGGCAGGCCGGGCGGCGACCAGCGTTCGCCTTCGAGCACGTGCGACAGGGCAGTCGCGATCGTCGCCGCGTCGGAGGATTTCGGGATGAAGCCGGCGGCGCCGTGTTCCAGCGCGCGGCGGATCGTCGCCGGTTCCTCGCGGCCGGAGACCATCACCACCGGCAGCTGCGGATGCAGGCCGCGCAGGTGCACCAGCGCGCCGTAGCCCTGCACGCCGGGCATGTTGAGGTCGAGCAGCAGCAGGTCGGCGTCGGGTTGCGCGTCGACCAGCGCGTACAGCGCGTCGGCGCTGTCGGCCTCGTGCAGGATCGCGTCCGGCAGGATGCGCGCCACCGCATGCCGCAGCGCCTCGCGGAACAGCGGATGGTCGTCGGCGATCAGGATGGTGGGCATGTGCCCGCGATCATCGCACCTGGCGTTCGTCGACCAGCGACTGCACCACCGACGGATCGGCCAGGGTACTGGTGTCGCCGAGCTGGTCCGGCGCGTTCTCCGCGATCTTGCGCAGGATGCGGCGCATGATCTTGCCGCTGCGGGTCTTCGGCAGGCCGGGCGCCCACTGGATGTGGTCGGGCGTGGCGGTGGGGCCGATTTCCTGGCGCACCTGCTGCACCAGCGCCTTGCGCAGTTCGTCGGTCGCGGCGACGCCCTGCTTCAGGGTCACGTAGGCATAGATGCCCTGGCCCTTGATGTCGTGCGGGAAGCCGACCACCGCGGCCTCGGCCACGTCGTGGTGCGAGACCAGTGCGCTTTCCACTTCCGCGGTGCCGATGCGGTGGCCGCTGACGTTGATCACGTCGTCGACGCGGCCGGTGATCCAGTAATAGCCGTCGGCGTCGCGGCGGCAGCCGTCGCCGGTGAA
>Ga0164241_10003128_pt1 | contig 17102 bp, 14 predicted proteins | sample OricomyardsoilBY_FD_108780 | JGI IMG/M metagenome (GOLD analysis project Ga0164241, IMG submission 108780) | Backyard soil microbial communities from Emeryville, California, USA - Original compost - Back yard soil (BY) | ecosystem: Environmental > Terrestrial > Soil > Unclassified | place: USA...
CTCGCGGTTCACGTCCGTGAACTCCTCGCCCTTCTGTCGCCGGCCGCCGTGGACTGGCTCCAAAACGGAAACTCGGACGCCATCCTCAACCCCGAGACCAAGGTCCAATTTCCCATTACCAATGCGGTCACCGTCCGCTTCAAGGCCATGATGCGGCGGTCCCAAAAGGACGAGCGGAAGATTATCGACCAGGGAACCAATCGCTCCTTGGTACTATCGTCCGTTGTGCTCTTGAGTTCCCTTGATTTTCTTCTCTCAAACGAATCAAGCCCCCTGTACGCCAAACGTCCCCTCACCCTGTATCGGTCCACAGGAGCTCTTGGAGAAGAAAAGCCCATTTACAACGCGCCTTTAAAGAACACCCTCGCTTTGATGCGTAAGCTCCATGATCGGCCGCCTCCCTTTGAACAAGAACTTCCCTGGGTACTTCCGACGTCCGAAACAGTGGGAGTCTTGTCGGTGCGTCAAGAGATTCACCAGAGGATTCAAGAACTGGTCAGCGAAAAAAGAGCCTTCTCTGTGGTCAGCCTTCACGTTTGGCCCGAATCGCGGCGAGACCAGTTTCCCCTTTTTTGGAAAGAGTTTGCCCCCCGCCAGATTCTTCATCGGCTCGACGACGGGTCGTGGATGGCGACGATTTCTGAAAGTTTAGACGATCCCGGCGAAAGGTTGTTGCGCGCCGTTTTGGCGGCGGCGGCCGAGCGCGAGCCTCGTTTGGCCGTGGCCGCACTCCTGATTCCCTTTTTTAGTCAGTGGACGCTGGAAAAGGTACTCTCGCTTCCGGCCGTGGGCTGGGCCGAAGCGAAGACAATTCCTCCGCAGATCTTGGGCGTTTGGTCGGCCAAGGCGCAAGGGTTTGAGTTTCGAACCGATGTCCCCACGGTCGTTCTCGAAGAACCCGCTGACGAAGACGCCGAGAAGAAACCTACAACTGACGGCCTTCCCGAAGTTTGACCCAAAAGCGTTCTTTTGCCTTGGCCGAAGTCCCAAACGCTTCGTCGACAGCCTCGGCCCGGCCCTCCGCGAGCCCTTGGAGTACCTCTAGTTCGGTGCGGGTAAAACGGACCCCGCCGAGCATGTGGTTTTCAAAAGATTGCGCAGCAAACGGGACGACGGCGCGCGTCATGTCCAACATCACTTCGGCGTAGCGGCGGATTTCCAACTGGGCGTGTTCATCCAGACGCAGAGCGAGAAAGTGAAACAAGTTGTGAAGGTCAATGGACCAATACCATTCGGTGTACAGGCTGAGGGGAAGATTGATTCGAGCCAACTCACGTGCCACGCCTGATTCCAGCAGGGCTTCATATTCTTCATACGCTCCGCGTTGCCCCCGCGAAAGCCGATCCAGAACGGATTGCTTGACCTGGCCGGGAACTTCGTCCGCCGACCGGCCCTGCTTATTGTCGTTGCTCTGAAAGGCAACATCGTCGGATTGGGGAACGTAAAACTCGTCTTTCATGACCGAGTATCGACCGGAGATTTCGTTGAGTTTGGCGGTTCGATGACGCACCCACTGCCGCGCGACAAAAATGGGCATTTTGCAATGAAAGGTAAAATTGACCTGTTCAAAAGGAGAGGTGTGCTGATGGCGAAGAAGATAATCGATCAGGCCTTTGTCCTCACGAAACGACTTCGTCCCTTCACCGTAGCTGACGCGGGCGGCCTGCACGATCCGAGCGTCGGAGCCCATGTAGTCGACGAGCCGGACAAAGCCTTTGTCCAAAACAGGAAATTCCTTTTCGAGGATTTCCTCGGCGGCGGGGACCAACACACGCGGCATATTCGCTCCTTTTTAAGACTTCTCACTCTACACTCACCAGCCATTCTCGGGAAGGCGAGCGGGCCTGAGTCCTTTCTCATTTGAGCCAAATCCGGTACAGTAAGCCACCCGCAGGAGGGCCTTCATGAGACCATTGGCCGACGTTCAGACCTGGAAACTGAGCACCGACAACTTCATCACCGAAATCATTGAGAGGGATCTCCAGTCGGGAAAAATAGCGGGCGGTAAGAATGGCGGCGCGGTCGTCACCCGTTTTCCACCCGAGCCCAACGGATACCTCCACATTGGCCACGCCAAGAGCCTCACACTCAACTTTGGTGTAGCAGCCCGCTTTAGAGGCCGTTGCAACCTTCGCTTTGACGATACCAACCCGGCCAAAGAAGAAATGGAGTACGTCGAGGGAATCACCAACGACGTCAAATGGTTTGTCGGCCACGACAACTTTTCGGTCCATTGGGCGTCCGACTCCTTTCAATTTATGTATGAACGCGCACTGGAATTGATTCGCCAAGGAAAGGCGTATGTTGACGATTCGAGCGCCGAAGAGATTGCCAAAATGCGCGGCGCGCCGACCGAGCCCGGAGTCGCGTCACCGTTCCGAGAGCGTTCTGTTGACGAAAACCTTCGTCTCTTTCAAGACATGACCGACGGCAAGTTTCCCGACGGGTTCTGCGTCCTTCGCGCCAAAATTGACATGACGAGTCCCAACACTAACCTGCGGGACCCCGTGCTGTACCGCATCAAACGCTTCACGCACCACAACACTGGTGACAAGTGGACGATTTATCCGCTCTACGATTGGGCCCACGGCTGGGAAGACAGTGTCGAGGGAATTACGCACTCGCTTTGTACCTTGGAATTTGAAAACCATCGTCCGCTTTACGACTGGTTCCTCGACCAATTTCCCGCGGAACATCGTCCTCGTCAGTTTGAGTTCAACAAATTGTCGATCAGTCACACGGTTCTTTCCAAACGCAAACTCATCGAATTAGTCAAAGAAGGACGCGTTGACGCTTGGGACGACCCGCGGATGCCCACCTTGTGCGGATTGCGCCGGCGCGGGTACTCCGCCAGTTCGATCCGCAAATTTTGCGAGGCCACGAACTACACTAAAACCGACGGGCGCGTGGATTTGGCCATGATGGAATTTTTTATTCGTGAAGAGTTGAACAAGTCGGCACCGCGTGTGATGGCCGTTTTTGACCCGCTGAAACTCATCATCACTAATTACACAGGAACCTCAGAAATGGTCCCCGTTGAAAACAACCCCGAGGATCCCAACGGGGGATTTCGCGATGTTCCCTTCTCACGGGAACTCTGGGTCGAGCAAGAAGATTTTCTTGAGACTCCGGTCAAGGGCTGGTACCGCCTGGCACCCGGAGCCGAAGTTCGCCTCAAAGGGGCCTACTTCGTCACGGTCAACGACGTTATCAAAGACGACCAAGGAAAGGTTGTCGAGCTGCACTGTACCTACGACCCACGGAGCCGGGGCGGTGAAAGTCCCGACGGACGAAAGGTTAAAGGGACGATCCAATGGGTCAGTGCGCCGCATGGAATCAACTTTGAAACCCGCCTTTACGACGTGCTCCTTTCGGTTGAAAGCTTGTCTGACGTACCCGAAGAGGAAGACTGGAGAAACTACCTCAACCCCGAGAGCCTTGTGGTGAAACAGGCCGTGGGAGAGCCCCTCCTCAAAGATTCAGCGGCCAACGTAGGGTATCAATTCATGCGTAAGGGGTACTTTTGCCTGGACAGTAAAGACAGCCGCCCCGGCGTGCCAGTGTTTAATCGCATTGTCACGCTCAAAGACGCTTGGAGCCGTCAGAACAAGGCTTAGGGCGGACTTAGGCCCGCGACTGTCCTAGTCGACCAAGTTTCTTCAATTGAGGGAAATACCGCCAAACGGCGGCGACGACGATGAGCGTTCCAATGCCGCCGGCGACAACTGCGGCGACAGGACCGACGAGACTCGCCGCGAGCCCCGACTCGAAGTCTCCTAATTCGTTGCTGCTGGAGATGAATACCGTGTTTACGGCTGAGGTTCGCCCCCGCATCGAATCGGGGACTTCTGTCAACATCAGGGTACTGCGGACAACCACGCTCACGCTGTCAAAGCCCCCCAGAAGAAAGAGCAAAAAGAGAGACAGCGGAAACCACACTGAAAGACCAAACCCAATGGTGCACAACCCAAACCCAGCGACGCAAACCAAGAGAATCGGGCCGGCTTTTCGGAACGGCCGCATTCTCGTTAAGGCAAAAGCGACAATGAGCGCGCCTAACGAAGGGGCGGACCGAAGCAGCCCTAGCCCAGAGGGTCCCACGTGCAGAATATCAGTAGCAAAAATAGGGAGAAGCGCCACCGCCCCGCCAAAAAGGACAGCAAAGAGGTCGAGCGTTATGGCCGACAAAACAATCTTATTCGACCAAAGAAAGCGGATTCCTTCGACGAGGCTCTGCCAAGCGCGTGACGCAGTAGGATGAATCACGGGACGAGCCTGAATCAGGGAAACCCAGAGGATCTGGAGGCCGAGAAGGAGGGCCGCTAAGCCGTACACTTCCGTGACCGCACCCTTAAAAAGGCCCACAAGGATACCGGCAAAGGCAGGTCCCGTAATTACGGCCAGTTGAAAGGCACCCGAATTCCAGGTGGCCGCTTTCGTAAACTCGGTAGGGGGGACGACCAACGGAATGTAGGCCGACGACGCGGGATCGCTAAAGGCCCGTGCGAGGCCCAGCACCGCCAAACAGAAGTAGATGGACAAAAGAGGGCCGTGAATCAGCGACAAGAGAGTAAGGCCGACTGCGGCGAACCAGGCTCCCGATTGCGCGATTAAGAGAATCGTACGCCTGTTCTTTCGATCCGCCAAAACCCCGGCCGGTAGGGCAAAGAGAAAAATGGGCACAACTTCTACCAGACCGACGAGTCCCAAGGCAAAGGCACTTCTTGTTCGGATCCAGAGATCCCAGGCCACGGCAAAGGTAAGCATCTGACCGCCAAAGGCCGAGGAGAGGCGGCCCGCAATGAGGTAGCGGAAGTCTCGAATTCGAAAAAGCTCGCGGGTTGCGTTCATGGGGCGGGTTGAGTCTTCAGGGCTTCTGTCAGTCGAGGAACAACCGAGAGCTGGGCGCGAAACGCCTCAAGGTTCTCAACAACAAACGCGAGGGGGTAGGTCCTGTTCGTCAAAATTCGGACCGCCTGCTGAACTTCCAGAGGACTCAGTGCCGGCAGATCGGCTTGTACGATGTCGCGCCGATCCAAAGAAAGGCTCCATTGGCCCCATTGGTTCTTATGTTGGACAAAGCCAGGATCCCATAAGACAAGATCGGGATCAAAGAGGTCGTGTTGCGCGGGAGGAATCGGCGCGTCGCCGGAGGCGGCAAAGGTTGCCAATTTTGTCCGCCACGCGTTGGTCAGACGGCCGCCGCCGCCAAAACGGCTAAGGGGAATGAGCGTTGCCGTCAGAGTCTGCGTCAGGGTCATGAGTTCCCAAGGGGTGGCGTGGAGGATCATTTCCACGGTCCAAACCTTCCCCTGGACAAGGAGCTCACCGTGCCCGTCAGACGTACGAGTGAGAGCGAGCCGCGAAAATTCCAAGGTTTGTTCTGTTGGAGTTAACGGCGAGGAATCGGCGGGGATCTCAGCAAAGGCCCCGGCACAGGTCAAAAGGAGGAGTAACCACTTCATTTTCCACAGTATCGGCAGTAAGATGGCACAATCTTGCACGTCTCGTCAAAATTCCGGCGACAAAGCTGGTTCGCCAGGTTTGTCCGCGCTCTCATCTTTACCGCTGTCGTCCCCCTTGTCGTCTATTTTGGTTGCGTGGTCATTCTGACGTTTCTCTTTCGAACCGTCGATCCCCCCGTGACCACCTTAATGATTCTCCGCGCGGCAGAAGGCTACCATGTTCGTCCCGTTCGGACGATTCCTTACCGCCTCATTCCCCAGTACGTCAAAACTTCGGTTGTTTTTCTCGAAGACCACGATTTCTGGCATCACCACGGAATCGCCCCCGGGGCCCTGAAAGAAGCCTGGCAAGCCGACCTCGAAGCGGGCAAACTCGAACGCGGCGGGAGTACGATCACCCAACAGCTCGCTCGCACACTGTTTTTGTACCCTCATCGAACGTTTCTGCGAAAGATCCTCGAAGCGGGGACATCGCTCATCTTGGAATCGATTTTGGATAAACGGAGAATCCTTGAACTCTACTTAAATGAAATCGAGTGGGGCCCGGGGGTCTTTGGAATCGAAGCGGGAGCCCGGTACCAATTTGGAACCGGGGTCCGAAAGCTCAGTGACGATCAACAAGCACGTTTGCTTGCGATCATCACCAATCCTCTCGTATTCTCTGTCAAGAATTTCGCGCACAACCGTGGAATGGCGGCACGGTACTGGGCTCTGATCGAGGGTCCTTAGAAGCGGAACGAGGCACCAAGAACGGATCCGTGCACGCCCCCTTCCAGGAACAGAGCGAAGGCGCGGGTAAAGTGATAATCCGTTCCCAGGTAGAAATCCATGGCCAAGCCGGGAAGGGCGTCGATTCCTAGACCAGCGTAGGTTTCGAGATGATTCAACCAAGCCAACGAACTTCCCAACGATTTCCAACTGTAATGGAGCGTTCCGTAGCCGCCCAAAATCAAGGAATCCCAACTGGAATAACCCGCGCGAACAGCCAAGCCCACGTCAAAAGGTGCCTCGGGAGCCAACTTAAATTGAGCCATCCCAACGTCGAGGCCGCCCTGGAGATTGACCCCGCCAAAATGACCCCAGGCCAAACCAACTCCGGCCTGAATGGCAATGCTTCCTGGTTTCGAATACGTATTGGCATCGGCCATCGCCGAGACCGTTCCGAGAGCAAAGGCCAAGGCCAACAAGAGCATCCATCGTTTCAAGATCGTTCCTCCGTGAATTAAAACGCTTTCGAAATCACTATTGGTGGTCAACACAAAGAATTCAAGTCCCTCGAGGTTTTGCCCGCGCGGTCGGCTCGGCGGCCCAAGGATTTTCCGGCCAGGGGTGACGGGGATAACGTCCCCGCATTTCCTTGCGCACTTGCGGGTAGGTAACGCGCCAAAATGAGGCGAGATCCTGCGTTACCTGAAGAGGGCGATGGGCCGGCGACAAGAGGTGGAGGATCACGGGCTTTCCCGCGGATTGGGGCGAGGCTGTCCAACCAAAAACTTCTTGAATGCGGACTTCCAGGACCACCGTTCCGTCCTCGCGATAGTCGAGGGATCGTCTCTGTCCTGTGGGCAAGACGACAAAGGCCGGGGCTTCTCGTTCGACACGTTGCCTTATTTCCCACGAAAACGCGGCCATCAGGGCGTCGAACAGTTTGGTCTCGGAAAAGGGATCGCCCGATCCGGTCTCCAACGCGGGCCAGAGTTCGTCAAAGGTCGGTTCAGCAAATCCAAGGAGCTTCAGGCGTCGAATCCAGTTGCGGGACGCGGCGCCCCAAGGCCGCTCGTCAGCGGATCTCTGGTTCCAGAGTTCCTGGGCAGAACACCTGAGCTCGTCCGCCGCTTCGGCGAGAGCGATACCGGTTTGTTCCAAAACCAGCGCTCCTACGACACGCAGACGAAACGCTCTCGGCCGCCATCCATTCCATGCCACACGCCGAACGGAAACCTGCCTGAGGGCAAGGCAGACTTGAGCCTCGGCGGACGAGATGGCGGCGGCCAAAGAGACTGACCCAACCGTCTCACCCCCGTCAGCGTCCAAAACGACGATCCACACCGATGACGTCAACGCCCCCGTCACGCGAACGACACGCCCGCTCTCCATTTGGAAACGCCCTATCCCCTGGTCAAACGCAACCTGTACCGCCAGCCGGTCAGGGAACCCCTTTGCCAAAAGAGACCCCAGACGGCCCCTCCATTCGGGCTGAAGGCTCTCCTTCCCCGCCGCGAAGCGTTGCAAGAGTTGCTGCTGACGGTCGCGGATGGACCGCCAAGGGCCGGAGGACTCTCCGTTCAATAAAGGGTGGAGACGAAGCGCCAAGTCAGGGTCGCGTTCAGACGCCAGAGGGTCCCGTTCGGCCAAAATGGCGGCACACGCAGCGGCTAAAACAAGATCCTCCGCATCGACCAAAAGGGAGCCCAGCCGAGGTCCCACGCCGCTTGTTGAAAGTTGCCGCCCCAACGGCGTGACATGGCCCTGAGCGTCAAAGGCGTTCAACGCCGTCAAAACCAGCTTTGCGGCGTTCCAGGAGGCATTCAGCGGTGTGGTGACCCAGGGGAGGTCGCTCGGCAAAGCGGCTCCCCAGGCGGCAGACTCAAGCACCGTCCCCGTAAGGTCTGCACGAAGAATTTCCGGATCAGTATGCTTGTTCAGAACTTCGGACGATTTCCACAAGCGCCAACAGAACCCAGGCCCCGTCCGCCCGGCGCGCCCTCGCCGTTGATCGGCAGACGCTAGACTAACCCGTTCGGTGACGAGTCGGTCCAATCCTCGCCGTTGATCAAACCGGACGAGCCGCGACTCGCCCGCGTCAATCACCAGTTCCACGCCCTCGATGGTTAAACTCGTCTCGGCGATGGACGTCGACAAGATCGTCTTTCGTTGCCCAAGGGGGAGAGGGGCCAAGACGGCTTGCTGGTCGTCGACAGAAAGACTCCCGTGAAGGATGGCAACGAACTCGTTTTTCTCTCTGGCCGCTTCGTTGAGAAGGTCGCGAACACGCTGGAGTTCTGACCATCCGGGAAGAAAAACAAGAATCGTCCCTTTTACCGAAGACCAGGCGTCGAGCACCGTCCGAGCCGCTGCGTCTTTTACCGACTCCCCAGCAGCCGGAGGCCGGTACTCTGTGACCACCGGAAAAACCTTCCCCGAAGCGTGTATCGCTTTTGCCCCAGGAACACGGGCCAAGAGTTCGTCTGCATCGAGCGTTGCCGATAGGATGCCGAGTCGAAGGTCGGGCCGCAGGGAGCGCCTCACATCGAGGGTGAGAGCAAGGCCAAGGTCGCCGTGAAGTGTTCGTTCGTGAAATTCGTCAAACAAGACCAACCCCACACCCGTCAGTTCGGGGTCGCTCTGAATCCATCTGGTGAGCACGCCTTCGGTGACAACTTGAAGACGAGTTTGGGTGCTGATTTTTGTTTCGTGTGCGATTTTCCAACCAAAGGTCTCTCCGGGTCTTTCTCCGTGAAGGGAAGCCATGCGAGAGGCCGCGGACTTCGCGGCCAGACGGCGTGGTTCGAGCAAGACAATGGTCCGACCAGCCAGCCACGGCTCCTTCAACAGGAGCGGCGGTAGAATCGTCGTTTTCCCGGAACCAGGATCAGCGGTTACCAAAACAGGAACGTTCTCACTGAGTGCCTTCTTAACGTCAAAAACCACGGATTCAATCATTTGCCCTTCAATATTGCCCTTGAAACTGCCAAAGAATCCGTGTCCCCGCTCCGTCGCTGTAACGGCCGCGAAACTTTACCGTGTGGTGAAACTCGTCATTCCAGCCTACGACCTCCCCGGGTAAGGAGTCGTTCGAAACCATGCTCCACTGAGATCCTAGCCGCAGGAGACGGACAAGAACCGTTGCCAATTGATCGGGGAGAGGTCCGTCCGAATCTTCGCTTTGGAGCAGGAGGGGAATGGCGACACCATAGCCGCCGGAACCGTCGGGTTCCAGCTTTTCAGGAACGGATCCCCAGCCCACCGTTCGAAGAAAGCGGTGGCTTTGCGGATTCTCGGTATATTTTGAGATCCAAAGTGCCGTAGCCGACCCGGCAAATTTTCCAGGGAGGTCGTGAAAATCTTCTGACCAAGCGTCAAAACCACGCTTACTGGAAGCCTCACACGAGGACAGGAGCAAGAGTGAGGACAGGACAATCGCGGCTAGCCGTTCCACATTGCCGTCATGACGGACACGAAAAGCAACCCGACAAAGAGCGCGGAAAACCCTGCGTGATAGGCCAAACGGCGTTCGGGTCGTTTTCGAATCCGAACCCAGGGAAGGTCCACCAAGGCCATCCCCAAAAGGGGCACAACACAAGCGGTGTAGCTCAGCATCGAAACGAAGTCGAAGGGGCCCCTCCAAGACGGATCCATCCAATATTGGATAACGAGCTGGTAGGTAACCCAACAAAACCAACCGGCTGCCAGCCAGCCCGAAACCGTATTTAGGGTCTTCGTCGGTCCATGGGTTTCTTTCTTGTAAAGCACATAAAGTTCCGACGCCGCCGCAACTGTGGCGAACGTCAGCGGGATACCAAAATACAGCAGGAGCGGTTCAGGCCCTTTTTGGGACAACAGCTCCAGAAGATGAGTCATGGAAGATCCTCCGCGAGCCATTGTTGTCCCCCGCCCTATTCGTTGTCAACTCACCGCATTCTGATAAGTTTGCCGATCGATGGGATACAGGAACAATAAGAGAAAAGCGGCCGCGAAGAGAGCGGCAGGCACGGGGCCGATGAGAGCTTGAATCGCCCCAAGCGACGAGGCCGTTTGAGACCGGTCAGCCACGTAGCCGGACCAGCCTAAAATGAGGCCCGAGCCGGCGGCACCGCCAGCCTGGCAGAGCTTGATCGCAAAGTTCCAAAGACCATAGTAGGCACCTTCTTCCCGCTTTCCAGACTCGTGGGCTTCGAGCTCAATCGCGTCGGGAACCATGGCAAAGGGCGGCGCGTAGGAAAACCCCAGACCAATGCCCGCGGCCGTCATGATTGCATAAACAAGAAGAGGTCCGCCGAGATGCCCAAAACAAGCAACCGTCAAGCTCGAGAGCGCAAGGACTCCCATGGCGGCTTGATAGGTTCGAACTTTTCCAAACCGTTTAGAAAAGAGGACACTGAGCGGAACAAAAACCATGGCAACAACCAGCAGAAGGAGGAGCGCTATCGTCGTCCCGGCCTCATTGTGAAGGACGTATTTGAAGTAATACACCAACATCCCCGAGAGAAACGTGATTCCTAAAAGATGAAAGGTGTAGACGCCCAAAACAATCCGGAAAGGCCGGTTCTTCATGACCCTCGTCCAACTTTCAACCAGCCGCAATCGGCTCGTTCGAGCTGCCGCCTTAGGCTCACGGACTGAAATGGCCGTGATCAGAGTCGTCATGGCGACAATCACGCCAAACAGGACGCCCACGGCGGCAAAACCGCGGCGGGGATCATCGGGAAAAAAGCTCAAAATAGGTTGAACGAGGGCCGCACCCAAAAGAGTCCCCACAATCGCAAATCCAAAGCGGTACCCGTTGAGGGACATGCGTTCGTTGTAGTCGGCCGTTAGTTCGGGTGTGAGCGCACCGTAAGGAATGTTCACGAGACTGTACATCGTGTTCAGCAGGGCAAAGACGACAAAGGACCACCAAAAAAGGGCTCCTTGGCCCCACCCCACGGGTGCCCAAAAAAATAACGCCAAGGCACAGGCCAACGGGAGCGCCGCAAAAAAGAGAAAGGGGCGGCGGCGGCCCCAACGGGTTCTGGTCCGATCACTAAGCATTCCCACGGCGGGGTCCACAAAGGCGTCCCAGAGTTTTCCAACCATCAGGGAGGCCCCGGCTGTAAACGCCGGCAGACCCCCAACGTCAGCCAGGTACTGCAAGGCCCAAAAGCTCAGTAGCGGAAAACAGAGGTTTCCGCCCATGTCGGCAACACCAAACCCCAGTTTTCGTCCTATAGACAATTTTGAAATGAACATGCCTGGAGATTACGCCGTCGCAGAGCAAAAAAAAAGAGTCCCAAGGGACTCTTTTCAACAAGATGATCGTTATTTTTTTACACGTTCTTTATAAGTGCCATCGCGCGTGTCCACGCGAATCCATTCGTCGATTTCACAAAAGAGCGGGACCATCATTTCGTATCCCGTATCCATGGTGGCCGGCTTCATGGCGCGTCCAGAAGTATCGCCTTTGATCCCAGGTTCACAGTAGGTGATCTGGCGGTCAACCAAGATGGGAAGTCTGACGGTGACGGGTTTTCCCTCGTAAAAGACGATTTCAACGTCCATCCCTTCGGAGATGAAGTTGGGGGCGTCGCCCAGTTCTTCTTTTTCAATTTCGTACTGTTCAAACGATTCGTTATCCATGAAATGGAACGTGTCGCCCGTACTATATTGGAAGTTCATTTTCTTCACATCGAGGGTGATATCCTCGAACGTGTCGGACATTCGGTACGCGGCTTCCGCCGTTGTCCCGCTCAAAAGGTTTTTGACCCGCAACTTGGTCACCGACATGTTTCGACCGGTTTTTGTTCCTTCGAGCTTTTGAACGACGAGCACGTCGTTACCGTTTTTAAAGACGTCGCCGACGCGCAGTTCGGAAGCAGCAATCATAATCTCGTTCCTCGTTATAGTTTGTCCGGCGATTATAGTCGATTCTGATCAAGAAATTCCAGCATCTTGCCCCCCAAATCGGCATTTTTCCTGAGCCACGACACCCAGGCCGAAAGCACACGGGAAATGAGGTCCTTGTGCTCCCAAAAAACCCGATACCGCTCGTGGGGTTTCTCACTCTCGTCGTTGACCAGGCGTTCGTTGAAAGCGCGAAAGGAACGTGCCACTTGTTCAAAAACAGCGTCACCCTCGGAGCCTTCTGAGGCAAACCAAGGTTTCCAAACGTCGAGAAAGGCCTCGACTTTGACACTCTGGTGGCCCCCTTCCTGCAAGTAGGCGTGCCATAGAAAGGGACGCGACGATAAAAGGGCGTCGACCCACGAGGCTTCGCCCCGAACGACATGAAAGTCTCCGCCAGCCAGCAGTGCCGAGTAGGCGTCATGATCCATAAATCCTTGATAGACGACCAGAATCCTCTGTGCCCGTTGAGCTTCTTGCTGGCAATACCGTTCCCACGACGCGCGGGCACCGGAGCGGGATCGTCCTTCCAACACGTAGACCCTCGCCGTTTGCCGCCGCTCCTCAAGAAAGTTTCCCAACTCGTCCCAGAAGTTTGAAAAGTCGTGTTCGTAGCTAAACAGGCTCATGATCCAGCCCTCTGGGTCACGAACCCGCGAGGGCAGAACCGCCGAGGGAAAGATCAGTCCTCCCGTTTTGGGGTGAAATCCAGGGACGAAAAACCAACGCTCTACCCCGGACCGCCCCACGGGAGACGGCAATAAGTGATAGTCCTGCGACCAAAGTTCCGCCGTCAAATACTCCAAATGCAGAATAATCTTGGGACGAAGACTGCCCTCGCCACGTTCTGCTGCCGCGAGAAAATGCTCAAGCCAAACGACAGGAGTCGGGGCACCGAAGGCTTCCACGATGACGTCGGCAGGCTGCTGACGTTCGTCGGCAAGTTGTTCAAGCGCCGTGGAAGAAAGCACCGTGACCGTGCCCTCCTTCGAGCGAAGTTCAAATCGCACCCCCTGGCGAGGAAGGCCGGGTTCCAGAGCGTGAAACGCCGCCCAATCGTCTACGAGAAGACGAATCTGAAGCGCGCCCCGAGAAGCACGCAGAAGAGATCTTGCCAGCCGCCACGTAACCGCAATGTCGCCAAAATTGTCGACGACATGGCAGACGAGATCAACGCGCATCGGCTACGATCTTCCTATGAAAAGGGGTGCTCTTTTTTTGATGCTTGTTGTCTTGCCGACTGTTGGGTTTCCCCAGTCGACGAATAAGAGTCAGACAGCGTGGGACTGGATTCTGAACTTGCCCGCCCAAAAAACGACCGCGCTGACAAGTAACCAGCTGGACAGACTCTTGGCTATGGCGGTTGCTCAACATTGGAATCTGTTTGACCTCTTGGACGAAATTCAGCCTCGGCTCGCGGAACACGAAATTCGAGTTTGGGTTTCGGGAGACTCGCTTCGCTCGGCCGCGCTGCGCTATCGGCTGGGAGGCCACCGCGTGGACACGCTGTTTCCGCTCCCCCTTTTGATCGACCTTTCCGTGGGCTCGACAGCAACAGGAGAGCCTGCGGTCGTCGCCCATTTGACCCAGCCGACCTCGGGTTTTTTGGAGTTGGGAGACTTTCATTTGTCGACCGAGTATGGATTTCAGAATGTAGAGGGAAAAGCCCTGGCCGGTGCCTTCGGTGTGCAGGTCAAAAATGGGTTTTTTCGTTGGAATTTGGACAAGATTGTGCGCGTACCAGACCCTCGGGGACTGGGTGATCCCAACTTCATCGCCATCCATCTCAAGGGGTTTTTCCGACCCAAGCGGTGGCAGATTGATCCCGTCTCGGTCCGACCCACCCCGCTTTCTGCCACACACTCATAGTCTTCTCATACATGGCGTCGAACGTAAACTCGGCCTCAAACCGATGACGGCCCGCCGCACCCATTTGACGGCGAAGGGCCCCATCGGCCATCAAGGCACCCAAGGCCTTCGCCAACGCCCAAGGATTCTTTGGGGGGACCAAAAAACCTGTCTTGCCATCGATAACGGACTCAGAAACACCGCCCACATCGGTAGCCGCCACGGGAAGAGAGGCTCTCATAGCTTCCAAAATACTTCGCGGAAAGCCCTCCCACAGGGACGGCAAAACAAAGATATCGCTTGCCTCAAGGCGGCGAGGGACGTCGAGGACCTGCCCCGCAAAAGTGACACGCTGCGACCATTGACGGTCGTTCACCCACTGTTCCCAGCGTTCGCGCTCAGGGCCGTCACCAATTAAATCGAGACTCCAAGGAAGATCTTCAAGCGTTTGGAGTGCAGAAAAAAGCGTTGCATGGTCTTTCTGTTCTTGAAAACGCGCAACAACAATCAGCCGCACCGTCGAGGAGCCCCGAAGCGATGGAGACGAGGAGAGGAGATTGGGCATTCCGTTGTGGACCAAATAAATTTTATGACGGCTCCCCAGTCTAAAATGGAGCGCCAAGTTTTGATCGTACCCCGAGACGGTAATAATCTTTCGAGAAATGCGTGCCAGGAGGAACTCGAGCGTTAATACGATTGCCTTTTGCCAAACAGAAATCCCCTCAGCGAACTGCCAGCCGTGGGCTGTAAAAATCGTCGGAACGCCTACTAACCAACCAGCGAGTCGACCGACAAGACCGGCCTTTGCCGTATGACAAGAGATGAGTTGCGGACGAAACTGCCGAAGTTCGGAAGCGAGATTCAGAACAGCCCTGAGATCATGAAGAGGGCTAATCGCTCTTACGAGCCCGGGCACAAGACGATGCGCTATCCCTCTTTGAGAGAGTTCTTCTTGAAGAGCGCCTTGGGTACCCGAGAAGACACAAACGTCAACCCCGGAATTTTGGAGCGCGGACGCCATGTCTCGAACGTGGATTTGCCCTCCGCCAATGGAGTCTCCTCGAGTAATGACAAACGCGGCTTTAGGGCGCTCAGTAGGCATTCTTATGAATCATACCCTTAAATGGAGTGAGAAAGACGATCTTCAAATCGAGGAAGAAACTCCAATTCTCTATGTAATAGATGTCGGCGTCGACGCGATCCTGAATCGAGGTATCACCACGCAAACCATGAATTTGCGCCCACCCCGTGAGACCTGCCTTTACCGAATGCCGACGCTTAAAATATTGATACTGGTCTTTGAACTGTTCGACGTAGAAGGGGCGCTCGGGCCGAGGTCCCACCACCGACATTTGACCCCAAAAAATGTTGATGAATTGAGGAATCTCATCCAACGAGCTACGCCGGAGAAAATGACCTATCGACGTGATCCTCGGGTCATTCTTCGTCGTCCAAATAGTGTTTGATTCAGCCTGAGACTGAACCTTCATGGTACGGAATTTAATGATTCGAAAAACCTTATTATCGAGTCCGACGCGTTCCTGCAAAAAAAAGACAGGACCACGGCTGGTGAGCTTTACAGCCAAAGCGACCAGCAGATAGAGCCAGCTAAAGGCAAGGAGAATGACGCCCGAAAAAAGGATATCAAAGGTCCGCTTCAGTACCCGGTTGAGCCCTGTTCGTGCGGGAATATCACGAACAGAAATGAGGGGGAGACCCTCAAGATTTTCGAGCACACCCCGAACAGTGACCCATTCACCAAGACTGGGGACGACATGGAGTTGAACCCCGTGACGATCACAAAGCTCCATCAGCAAGGCTAAGTTCATTTGATAGTTCGCGTCACCGGTGTAGATCAGGTCCCCAGGGGCTCGGGACTCCAAGATCCGGTCAAGATCATCCAGCGTCCCCAGAATGCGGCCTGCTGGAATGGGAGAATGATCGTCGCGAGTTTCTAAGACAAAACCGCTCACGCGAAAACCAGACAGCGGTGACTCTTCGAGCGCTTTTGCCGTTTTAAGCGCTGTGGCGTTACCGCCGACAATCAATAAGTCACTGAGTCCCCGACCTTTACGGCGGCGGGCAATAATAATTCGGCGAAAGAGATTGTGTCCCAAAAGCAGAATTAACCAAAGAATAACGCCGTACAGCCCTGGAAGGGATCGCGAGATTTCGTAGATTTTGAGAAAATAAAGAACCGCAAAGCCAAAAATAATGTTTGCAAAAACGGACCCGAAGAGAACGCCGACCTCGTCTATGAAAGAAAGAAAACGACGATTGCGATAGAACCCAAACAGTCCCAGGATGGATACCTGTGCAAGACCGAGCACGGCACCAAAAAAAACATAGCTGGGCAGATCGATCTTTTCAAGATCGGAACCTGTAAGGTCCAAGACGTAGAAACGAAAAACAAAGGCGACCAGAAAGGCCGCCAGACTGAGAATAAGATCAAGAACGATGACAGTAAAGCGTAGTTCATCTGTGCGTTCACGGTACATGTCAGCCTACTTCTTTACGAAGTGCCTCCACCTTATTCGTTTGTTCCCAAGGAAACTCTTGGCGTCCAAAATGCCCATACGCTGCCGTGGCGCTGTAAATCGGTCTACGAAGATCGAGTGCCGTAATAATGCCCTTGGGGCTGAAATCAAAGACCCGGGAGACGGCCTTTTCAATCCTTTCTTCGGGGACCTTTGAAGTACCAAAGGTTTCCACAAGAAGCGATACCGGAAAGGGCACTCCAATGGCGTAACTAACCTGAATCTCGACACGCTCGGCAAGGCCGGCGGCCACAATATTTTTGGCGGCGTAACGCGCCATGTAGGCTCCAGACCGGTCGACCTTGGTGGGATCTTTTCCGCTGAAAGCACCCCCGCCGTGTCGTCCCATGCCTCCGTAAGTATCCACAATGATCTTGCGGCCCGTAAGCCCGGCGTCACCGTGCGGCCCCCCGATCACAAAGCGGCCCGTTGGGTTGATGAAATACTTTGTATCCGAGGAGAGCAGCCCCGTTGGCTCTAAAACAGGTCGAATGACTTCGGCGATGAGCGCCCCTTTGAGCTCGTCGTAGCCAATCTCTTCGGCGTGTTGGTGGCTCAGAACCACGGTATCAATTCCCACAGGTCTGTTGCCTTCGTAGACGACAGTAACCTGACTCTTGGCATCGGGCCGAAGCCAACGGAGACGAGACGA
>Ga0164241_10003129_pt1 | contig 17101 bp, 21 predicted proteins | sample OricomyardsoilBY_FD_108780 | JGI IMG/M metagenome (GOLD analysis project Ga0164241, IMG submission 108780) | Backyard soil microbial communities from Emeryville, California, USA - Original compost - Back yard soil (BY) | ecosystem: Environmental > Terrestrial > Soil > Unclassified | place: USA...
CCGGGGAGAAGGAGCTTTGCACCATGCCCGCGCCGTTAGCCGAATGCGGCCGCCCCGTCATCCGCGAAGAGGGACAGCAAAACGGATACAAATCGCGAAATGATACATTGTAACTTCATGCTGGCCGTGCCATATGCGCAGCGATGACCGCCATTGCCGCCTCTCGATTCCGGACTTTTGTCGATTCGCGCTTCGACCATATGGCGATGGGCCTGTCGGGGCTGTGCATGGTGCATTGCCTGGCGACCTCGGTGCTGGTCGCGCTGATGGCCTCGGCGGGCGGGCTGCTGCTCAATCCGATGATCCACGAGGTCGGCCTGAGCATCGCGATCGTGTTCGGCGTGTTCGCGTTGGGCCGCGGCATCTGGGTCCACGGCTATATGATGCCCGCAGTGGTCGGCTCGTTCGGGCTCGGCGTGATGGCCGGCGCGATCACCCTGCCGCATGACGGCGGGATGGAGACGGTGTGGACCCTGGTCGGCGTCGCCATGCTCGCGCTCGGTCATGATCTGAACCATCGCGCCACGCACTAGTTTTTGGTTTCAGCCAAGCTGAAACATTTGCCGGTGCCGTCTTATCCGCGTGAGCGGATCAACGATGCGTTACCTTGCCGCGCGCGCCTTGCGCGCCTAAATTCAGTGCATGGCCTCGCATCATCATCATGAGCATCACGGCGATGCGCTTGCGCGCGCCGCGCAGGCGACGCTGGAGAAATCGGGCGAGCAATGGACCGCGATGCGCGCCAGCATCTTCGAGTCGCTCGCCGCCTTCGACAAGCCGGCCTCGGCCTATGACATTGCCGAGGAGGTCTCGAAGCGTCAGGGTCGCCGCGTCGCCGCCAACAGCGTCTATCGCATCCTCGATCTGTTCGTCGGCGCCAATCTCGCGCGCAAGGTGGAGAGCGCGAACGCCTATGTCGCCAACGCGCATCCCGATTGCCTGCACGATTGCATCTTCCTGGTGTGCGATTCGTGCGGCCAGACCACGCATCTCGACGACGATCGCATCACCGCCAATGTCCGCCACGTCGCCGAAGCCGCCGGTTTCTCGCCCGCGCGCCCGGTGATCGAGGTGCGCGGCAAATGCGCCGATTGCGAGGCGGCGGACGAGGGCTGAGCCCGCGCCCGCGCTTTCACAGCGGCTTGCCCATCCGGACCAGCGGCACGGTCACGTCCGCCACCTCGGCCGACACGCGCGCGATCTCCGCATAGCCGCACGCATGATAGAGCGGCTCGCCCGGCAAGGTCGCCATCAGCTCGGCGCGGGCGAATCCGGCCGCGCGCGCTGCCGCCTCGCAGCGATCGAGCACCAGCCGGCCCACGCCGCGCCGCACGAAGGCTGGGTCGGTGAACATCGCGCGCACCCGTGCCGCGTCGCGCCCCGGCACGAGCAGGCTGGCATCGCGCAAGCCCCCGCTGTGATCGCCGCCATAGAGCGTCGCGCGCCGGCTCCAGCCGCCACACCCAGCCGGCCGGTCCGCGATCTCGACCAGGAAATACGTCCCGTCGGCGATCAATTGCGTATCGAGTCCCATGATCGCCCGGCTCGCGGCGGCCTGTGCCGGATCGAGGAAGGCGGGCAGCAGCGCGTCCATCGCGCGCGCCATCAGCGCGGCGATCACCGGAATGTCGGCGGTGGTGGCGAGTCGGATATGCGGATCGGTCATGCGCCCTGGAGCGTGGCGCGGCGATCCCGCCGCCGTCAAGAAACGGTGCAGAGGCGCGCGGCCAATCGACACCCTTCCGCCGATCGGCTAGGCGGACCCGATGGCTGACGTTCCCGAAACGCCGTTGCTCGATACGGTCGAGGTCCCCGCCGACCTCCGCAAGCTCCCTCCCGCCAAGCTCAGACAATTGGCCGACGAATTGCGCGCCGAGACGATCTCCGCGGTCGGCGCCACCGGCGGCCATCTCGGCTCGGGGCTGGGCGTGGTCGAGCTGACCACCGCGATCCATTATGTGTTCGATACGCCGCGCGACCGCCTGGTGTGGGACGTCGGGCACCAATGCTATCCGCACAAGATCCTGACCGGGCGCCGCGATCGCATCCGCACCTTGCGTCAGGGCGGCGGGCTGTCCGGCTTCACCCGGCGCACCGAGAGCGAATACGATCCGTTCGGCGCGGCGCACAGCTCCACTTCGATCTCGGCCGCTCTGGGCTTCGCGATCGCCAACAAGCTTGCCGACACGCCGGGCAAGGCGATCGCGGTGATCGGCGACGGCGCGATGTCGGCCGGCATGGCCTATGAGGCGATGAACAATGCCGAAGCGGCGGGCAACCGCCTGGTCGTGATCCTCAACGACAACGACATGTCGATCGCGCCGCCGGTCGGCGGGCTGTCCGCTTATCTCTCGCGCATCGTGTCCAGCCGCGGCTTCATGGGGCTGCGCGATCTCGCCAAGCGGCTCGCGCGCAGACTGCCGCGTCCGCTGCACAACGCCGCGCGCAAGACCGACGAGTTCGCCCGTGGCATGGCGATGGGCGGCACGCTCTTCGAGGAGCTCGGCTTCTATTATGTCGGCCCGATCGACGGGCATAATCTCGATCACCTGATCCCGGTGCTCGAGAATGTCCGCGATTCCGATCATGGACCGATCCTCGTCCATGTCGTGACCAAGAAGGGCAAGGGCTATGCCCCGGCTGAGGCGGCGGCGGACAAATATCACGGCGTGCAGAAATTCGACGTGATCACCGGCGCGCAGGCCAAGGCGCCGCCGGGCCCGCCGCAATATCAGAACGTGTTCGGCGCGCAGCTCGTCAAGGAGGCCGAGCGCGATCCCACGATCTGCGCGATCACCGCCGCGATGCCCTCGGGCACCGGGCTCGACAAGTTCGCCCAGGCGCATCCCGACCGCTTCTTCGACGTCGGCATCGCGGAGCAGCACGCCGTGACCTTCGCCGCCGGCCTCGCCGCGCAGGGGATGCGGCCGTTCTGCGCGATCTACTCGACCTTCCTGCAGCGCGCCTATGATCAGGTCGTCCATGATGTGGCGATCCAGAATCTGCCGGTGCGCTTCGCGATCGATCGTGCCGGGCTGGTCGGCGCCGACGGCGCGACCCATGCCGGCAGCTTCGACGTCACCTACCTCGCCACTTTGCCCAATTTTATCGTGATGGCGGCGGCCGACGAGGCGGAGCTAGTGCATATGACGCACACCGCGGCGCTCCACGATAGCGGGCCGATCGCGGTGCGCTATCCGCGCGGGAACGGGGTGGGCGTGGCGCTCCCCGAAACGCCCGAGCGGCTGGAAATCGGCAAGGGCCGCGTGGTCCGCGAAGGAAAGACAGTCGCGATTCTGTCGCTCGGCACCCGCTTGCAGGAGGCATTGAAGGCCGCCGACGCGCTCGACGCTCGCGGGCTGTCGGCGACGGTCGCCGATCTGCGCTTCGCCAAGCCGCTCGACGAGGCCTTGATCCGCCGCCTGCTCGCCAGCCACGAAGTGGCGGTGACGATCGAGGAGGGCTCGATCGGCGGCCTCGGCGCACACGTGCTGACGCTGGCGAGCGACGAAGGCCTGATCGACTCGGGGCTCAAGCTGCGCACCATGCGCCTGCCCGACCGCTTCCAGGACCAGGACAAGCCCGAGACGCAATATGCCGACGCCGGGCTGGACGCCGAGCATATCGTCGACACCGTCCTGAAAGCGCTGCGCTGGAACGAGACGAGCGTGGCGGATGGGGCGAGGGCTTAAAAGGTGTTGGAGCTCATCGGACCTTGGTCAAACTTTGCAGTCGCTCTAATTGCTATCATCGCTCTGTTTTATGCACATGGGCAGATTAGAATATCACGAGAAATTGGCGCAAGACAAGCATACGAGCGCTATCACGAATTGTTGCTTGACCACCCTGAATATATATCAGCACATAAAAACGTTGACGATTTAGATGACGAGCAGTTCTTTTTATTAGAAACCTTTGTTTTATATACTCTGATGATTGATGAAAGACTTTATGAGGTGTTTCATAATAAACCGGGATGGATTAATTCTATAGAAGATGACATTCGAATAAACATAAACGTAATTAAGTGTGATCGATTTGCTGATCAGCTTGAAAACCAAAATTGGACTATTAAACATTTGATATTGAAGATTATGCGTGAATAAATTTCTCGATCGTATCGTGAGCTATTGAATCGGGGTGGACTGGAGACGGGCGGCGCGACGCTTTATTCCTAAGATGTGCATTCTGGCCTCAAAATCAACGGCTATCTCACTATGGTAAATCCCTTTGCCTAAGCTCCGCGCCGATCAACTCCTCGTCGATCGCGGGCTCGCCGAATCGCGGACGCGCGCGCAGGCGCTGATCATGGCCGGGCTGGTGTTCGCTGGCGAGCGCAAGGTCGAGAAGCCGGGGCAGCAGGTCGCGGCCGATGCCGGGATCGCGGTGCGCGGGCGCGATCATCCCTGGGTATCGCGCGGCGGGATCAAGCTCGCGCACGGGCTCGATCATTTCGGGTGGGACGTGGCCGGCTCGGTGGCGATCGACGTCGGCTCCTCGACCGGCGGCTTCACCGACGTGCTCCTCCAGCGCAGCGCCGTGCGAGTCTATGCGGTCGACAGCGGCACCAACCAGCTCGCCTGGAAGCTCCGCCAGGACGATCGCGTGATCGTCCACGAACAGACCAGCGCGCGCATTCTCACGCCCGCGCACGTTCCCGAGGCCGTCGATCTCGTCGTGTGCGACGCGAGCTTCATCGGGCTCGCCAAGGTGCTCGAGGTGCCGCTCGGCTTCGTGAGGCCCGGCGGGCGCCTGCTCGCGCTGATCAAGCCGCAATTCGAGGCCGGGCGCGGTGAGGTGGGCAAGGGCGGTGTGGTGCGCGATCCCGCCATCCATGCCCGCGTGTGCGACGAGGTGGCGCAATGGCTTGCGGACAAAGGTTGGCGGGTCGAGGGGATCGCGACCAGCCCGATCACCGGCCCAGAGGGCAATGTCGAGTTCCTCGTCGCGGCGCACAATCACGGCGGCAAAGAGAGTTAACCGCCTTTTACTATACCCGTTTGCTGGTATGGAAAGGCCGAGGCAGGGTGCCGTTCGTGCCGGGGGGCGGGCGCGATTCGGTGGCGTGAGCATAGGGACCGCGATGGAAATCGCTTCGAAGCAGCAGTTGCGCATGGCGTTCTTGCGATGGGCGGTGGTCACCGTCCCGTTCATCCTGCTGCTCGGCTTCACTTCGGCTCGGCTGGTGCCGACCGGCTCGGCCAATCGCTGGTATGCCGCGCTCGCGAAACCGGCGCAGACGCCGCCCGATTGGGTGTTTCCGGTGGCCTGGACGGTGATCTACGTGCTGCTCGGGCTGGCCTTGGCGATGATCATCAATGCGCGCGGATCCGGCCGGCGCGTGCTCGCGATCTGGCTGTTCGCCGCGCAGATGGTGGTCAATGTGATCTGGACCCCGCTGTTCTTCGGCGCACACCAGGTGTCCTGGGCACTGGTCACGATCGGCGTGCTGCTCGTGCTCGCGCTGCTCACCACGATCCAGTTCGGCCGCGTGCGGACCGGCGCAGCGCTGTTGCTGGTGCCGTATCTCGCCTGGCTGTGCTTCGCGGCGTGGCTCAATTTCGAGATCGTGCAGCTCAATCCCGGTGCGGAAACCCTTGTGCCGGCCTCGGCGCAAACCCAGATTGCGGTCTGACCTTACTTTTTTCCGGGATACACCCATGCAGAGCCAGAACCGCCTGTTCGATGATTTCGTGAAGTTCATGAACGGCGCCGCCGGCACGCTCGCCGGGATGGGCCGCGAAGCCGAGGCTGCCACGCGCAGCAGGGCCAGGGATTGGATCGGCGGGCTCGATTTCGTCAGCCGCGACGAGTTCGAGGCGGTGAAGGCGATGGCCGCTGCGGCGCGCGACGAGGCCGATGCGCTGCGCGCCCGGCTCGATGCGCTGGAAGCTTCGCGCGGCCCCTCGGCGCCGCAAGCCCCCAAGGCGCCGCAAGCTCCGAAGGCGCCGCGTGCACCCAAAGCACCCAAGGCTTGAAGCGCACCTTTTCCACAGCTTTCTCGACAGGCCTGTCCACAGCCGCCTGCCCGGGCGTTTCCTGTTTGCCGAACCGTGCGCTAAGGAACGCCTGATGTTGGACGAAAACGATTTCGAGCGCGAGGATGCCGCGCCGATCGATATGCTCGAAAGCTATTTCGCGGCGCATGGCTGGGATCATGAGCGGCAGGACGAGGAAGTCGTCGCCAAGGTCAAGGGTAGCTGGACGCAATACGAGCTGCGCGCGTTGTGGCGCGAGGAGGACAGCGTCCTCCAGTTCCTCGCTTTCCCGGACATCAAGGTCACCGACGAGCGGCGCGCGGCGATCTACGAGGCGATCGGGCTGATCAACGAGCAAATGTGGGTCGGCCATTTGGAATTGTGGTCGGCGAGCGGGATCCTGCTCTATCGTCACGCCGCGCTGGTCGACGGTGACGAAGGTGGCACGCTCACCCTCGAAGCGGCCGAGCTGATCGTCGAATCCGCGATCGACGAATGCGAGCGTTTCTATCCCGTGTTCCAGTTCGTGCTGTGGGGCGGCAAGACGCCCAAGGAAGCGCTCGCCGCCGCGCTCACCGAAACGCACGGCGAAGCCTGAGCGGAGGCAGGCGGCATGGCGCGCCTCTGGCTGATCGGTTGCGGCAACATGGCCGGCGCGATGCTGCGCCGCTGGCTCGATGCCGGCACGGTCGCGGCGCGGGACGTGTTCGTGGTCAACCGCCATGATCGTGATCTGCCCGGCAATTTGGCGCAGGCGCGCGCATTCCCCGAAGGGCCGCTGCCCGATGTCGTGATGCTCGGGATGAAGCCGCAGCAGCTCGATGCGGTCGCGGGCGATTTCGCCGGCCGGCTGGCTGGAATGCCGTTGCTCGTCTCGATCCTCGCGGGAGTCGAGCTGGCGACGCTCGCGCAGCGTTTCCAGGCACAGGCGATCGTGCGCGCGATGCCCAATTTGCCGGTCGCGTTCGGCAAGGGCGTGTTCGCGCTGCACGGCGCGCAAGGCGCGCCGGCGCAAGATGTGGCGACGCGGCTGATGGCGCCGCTCGGACTGGTCGAATGGATCGCCGAGGAGCGCCTGTTCGACATGGTCACCGCGCTCGCCGGATCGGGGCCGGGCTTCACCTTCCGCTTCATCGATGCGCTCGCCGCGGCGGGCGCGCGGCTCGGCCTGCCTGCCGATCAGGCGGCGCGGCTGGCACTGGCGACGGTCGAGGGCTCGGCGATCATGGCCGGCGCGTCCGATGCCGCGCCAGCGGTGCTTGCCGACCGCGTCGCCAGCCCCGGCGGCTCGACGCGCGAGGGACTGAACGTGCTCGACCGAAACGGCGCGCTCGAAGACCTGCTCTACGAAACGCTCGCCGCTGCCACGCGCCGCAACGCCGAAATGGCCGCCGCCGCGCGAGGCGGCTGAACGGCGCAATTCGCTCTCAGCGTCCGATCCAGCTACCTTCGCGGAACCATTTGGTGATGATGTACTTCGCCCCCTTCACCACCGGCATGCCTTCGTGCGCGGTGAGCAGATTGGGGCTGCCGTCCGGCGCCATGTTGTTCCAGGCGAGCAGCATCCCCTTGCGCGGGGCGACGCGGATGCCGGCCTGGGGGAACCAGGTCGCGCCGCCTTCCGCCACTTCGTTGAGGTAGATCATCGCCGTCCAGGTCCGCTGGCCGCCGGTTTTCTTCATGTCCTCCCAATAGCTTTCGCTCTCGTGGAAATAATCGTGGTGGGCGCGGAATTGCTGGCCCGGCGCATAACGCTGGCCCTGCATCGTCTCGCCATGGCTGGGATCGATGCCGAGCAGGGCGGCGATCGCCTCGTCGGTCGGCCGCACGTCGGGCGCCCAGCGTTCCATGTCGCAGCTCTCCGAGGTGCGAAAGCCATAGTCGGCCTTGTCCGAGAGCAAAGTGGAGGGGCGCCGGTTGGTGTCGATCATCCGGATCAATCCCTCGCACTGCGCGGTGTCGAGGAAGTCAGGATAATAATAGAATTGCATCGTCTCGATCGGCGCCCTGGTGACCGCCGGATCGGCATCGAGCCGCCCGGCGACCTGCGCGCCGATATATTTGCGGACGGCGGAAGCGCCGCCGGCCTTGACCGTGATCGGCTTGTTGCGGGTGAACAGACTCATGATGCCCGCGAAATTGCCGCGGGACGCGCAAAAGGCAAGGGCCCGGCGGCGAACCGCCGGGCCCCGTCGCCCGCGTGCTGACGAAACCCGCTTACCAGAAGATGTCGTGCACCACGTCGACCACTTGGCCGTTATAGACATCCACTAGCAGCGCGTCGTCGTAATAGCGCACCCAGCGGTACGGCCCGTAAGCCGGCGGAAGGTGGTAGTAGAACGGATCGTCGATCCAGTAATTCTCGGCGAACAGCATGTCCGACAGAATCGCGCCGACCGAGAACTGGCGGTAACCGTAGCTCCAGCCATACGGCGCGTAATAGCGCGGCAAATGGAAGGCGTTGCGGTTGGAATAGCGGTAGCGATTCCAGTCGTAGCGGTTGTCGTTGCGCCAACCGCGATTCCAGTTGCCGCCGCGATTGTCGTGCCCGCCCCGGTTCCAGTTGCCGTCACGGTTGTCATGGCCGCCACGGTTCCAGTTGCCGTCGCGGCCGCCGCGATTGGCTTGCGGATCGGCACGGTTGCCGCCGCCGTTCCAGCGGCCGTCGTTGCGCTGGCCGCCATTCCACTGCTGCGGCGCCTGGTGCCCGTCGCGATTCCAGTCGGGGCGGCCGCCATTGCGGTCGCCGCGCCCGTCGCGTTGAACGGTCTGCGCGGGCTGGACCGCCGAGCCGCGATTCCAATTGCCGCCCTGCCGGCGATCGAACTGGGGACGCGCCTGCGGCTGGATTTGCGGGCGCGCCTGCGGCTGATATTGCGGCCGGGCCTGCTGCTGCGGCTGCGCCTGGGGCTGTTGCCAGCCGCCATTGTGGCCGTTGTTCGAGCCGCGGTCGCCGCTATTGTCGTGGCCGCGATCGCCGCCGCGATCACCACCATGCCAGTCGCCATGGCTGCGCTGGCCGCCGTCCGCGGCCATCGGCACGGCAGCGAACGCCGCCGCCGGCATCATCACCGCCGCGCCCACGAGCGCGGCCAGAACTGTCTTACGCATCGGTGCGTTACTCCCAACACCGGCCCACATGCCGGTCCCTACGATGAACCGGGTTATGCACCGAGTCGACTGCATCGCCGCTGAATTGGCGTGTCAGCAAATAGAAAGCATCGTGCGGGCGTTACGGGTGCGGCGGGGTCAGCGCGGGAACGCTTTTGGCGGCTTCGGCCGGGCTGATCCCGGGGCGGAATCCGGCCGGCACGGTCTCCTCGCCGCGCATCACGCGGCCGGCGCGCGATATCGCGTCGACCAGCCGCGGATAGATGCCGCAGCGGCAGATGTTGGTGAGTGCGTCCTTGATGTCGTCCTCGGACGGATTGCGGTTCTTCTTGAGCAGCACCGACGCCGCCATGATCATGCCGGGAATGCAGAATCCGCATTGCACGACATTTTCGGCGAGGAAGGCGAGCTGCACCGGATGGCTGCGCTCGCGCGACAGGCCTTCGATCGTGGTGACGAAGCTGCCCTCGATCGCGCCGATCGTCACCTGGCAGGCGCGCACCGCGGCGCCGTCGATATCGACCGTGCAGGCGCCGCATTCGCCGGTGCCGCAGCCATATTTGGTGCCGGTCAGGTTGGACGCATCACGCAACGCCCAGAGTAAGGGCGTCTTCGGGTCCATCTTGTACTCGACCGGCTGGTTGTTGACCGTGAAGCGCGTCATGGCGGCGTTCTAGCGGCCGGCGCGTCGCACGGAAACCTGTCCATGCGACTTTTGCCGCCATTGAGTGCGCGGGCGGTTCGCTCTAGACGCGGCGCATCGTGCCCAGCCTCCACGCCCTCGCCAACCCTGCGCGTTTCCTGAAGATCGCCAAGCCGTTGACCGGGGCGTGCTTCTGGGCCGGCGTCGCGCTGATCATATTCGCCGCCTGGGCCGGCCTGACCCAGACGCCACCCGATTACCTGCAGGGCGAGAGCGTGCGCATCCTCTACATCCATGTGCCGACCGCTTGGCTCGGCATGGGCGGGTGGAGCGGGATCGCGATCGCTTCGCTTTCGTACCTCGTCTGGCGCCACCCGCTGGCGCATATCGCGGCCCGCGCGATCGCGCCGGTCGGTGCGGTGTTCGCCGCGTTGTGCCTGGTCACCGGATCGCTCTGGGGGCGGCCGACCTGGGGCACCTATTGGCAATGGGACGGGCGGCTGACTGCGATGCTGCTGCTGTTCTTCGTCTATCTCGGCTATATCGCGCTCGTTCGCGCCGATGTCGAGCGCGGCGGGGACGGGCGGATTCCGGCGCTCTACGGCATCGCCGGATCGGTGCTGCTGCCGATCATCCGTTATTCGGTGGTGTGGTGGAACAGCCTGCATCAGGGCGAGAGCATCGGGCTGACCAGCTCGACGATCGCTCCGTCGATGCTGTGGCCTCTCTGGTTTACACTGAGTGGCTTCACCCTGTTCTTCGCCGGCGTCGTGCTGATGCGGATGCGCGCGCTCCTCGCCAATGCCAAGGCCGAGGCGCGGATGCGGCGGATGGCGGCATGAACCCCTGGCCGTTCGTGATCGGCGCTTATGCCGTGACCGCGCTCGGCGCGGCGGGCGTCGCGCTATGGAGTTGGCTGGCGATGCGCGCGGCGGAGCGCCGGCTGCCGTGAAAGCGAAGAATCAGCGGCTGGTGCTGGCCGTGCTCGCAATCTGCGCGGTGATCGCCGCGGCCTTGCTCGCTTTGTCCGCGCTCAAGGACCAGGCCGCGTTCTTCTACGCGCCGTCGGACGTGAAGAAGGAAGGCTTGCCGCTCGGGCGCAGCGTACGGCTGGGCGGTATGGTGCAGGCGGGGTCGATCAGGCGCGACGCTGACGGCGTGACGATCCACTTCGTCGTCGGTGATGGCCAGGCGATCACGCCGGTCACCTTCAAGGGCATCCCGCCCGACCTGTTCCGCGAGAAATCGGGCGTCGTCGCGGAAGGCGAATTTCAGCCCGACGGCAGCTTCGTCGCGAGCAACCTGCTCGCCAAGCATGACGAGAAATACATGCCGCCCCAGGTCGCGGGCAAGATGCATGAGACGAAGAGCCTCGAACGATGATCGCCGAAGCCGGCCTTGCCGCCTTGTGGTTCGCCGCCGCGCTCGCCGCGCTGCAACTCGCGATGGCGTGGATCGCGGTCGCCAAGTCGGCGCCGGGCAAGGCGGGCGGACAGATCGTGACCGACATGATGGCCGCGATGCGCCCGGTCGCTTTCGTGCAGGGCTTGCTCGCGGCGCTGGCGATGGCGTGCCTGATCGCAACCTTCGTCCGTTCGGACATGTCGGTGCTGCTCGTCGCGGAGAACAGCCACAGCGACAAGCCCTTGCTCTACAAGGTCGCCGGCGCGTGGGGCAATCATGAAGGCTCGATGCTGCTCTGGGTGACGATCCTGGGATTGGCGGGCGGCGCGGTCGCGGTGTTCGAGCAGCGGCTGGAGCGGCGCACGCTCGTCGCCACGCTCGGTGGGCAGGCGGCGATCGCGCTCGGCTTCTATGCCTATCTGTTGTTTGCCTCGAACCCGTTCACGCGGCTCGATCCGCCGGCGATCGACGGACAGGGGCTCAACCCGCTGCTGCAGGACCCCGGTTTGGCCTTCCATCCGCCGACGCTCTACGTCGGCTATGTCGGCTTGTCGGTCGCCTTCTCCTTCGCGATCGGCGCGTTGGTGACGCGCGATGTCGGCCCGGCCTTCGCCCGCGCGATGCGCCCCTGGGTGCTCGGGGCGTGGATTTTCCTCACCATCGGCATCACCGCGGGAAGCTATTGGGCCTATTACGAGCTCGGCTGGGGCGGCTGGTGGTTCTGGGATCCGGTCGAGAACGCCTCGCTGATGCCGTGGCTCGCGGCGACCGCCTTGCTCCATTCGGTGACGGTGCTGGCGACGCGCGACGGCTTGCGCGCCTGGACGGTGATGCTCGCGGTGGTCGCTTTCTCGATGAGCATGATCGGCACCTTCCTGGTCCGCTCGGGCATCCTGACCTCGGTCCACGCCTTTGCGGTCGATCCGACGCGCGGCATGTTCATCCTGGTGCTGCTCGGGCTTTATATCGGCGGTGCGCTCGCGCTGTTCGCGTTGCGCGTCGGCACCGTGCGCGCGGGATCGACCTTCGAGCTGATCAGCCGTGAGGGCGGGCTGGTCGCCAACAACCTGCTGCTCTCGGTGATCCTGGGGCTGGTGCTGATCGGCACGCTTTATCCGCTGGTCGCGGCGATGTTCGGCGTGCAGCTGTCGGTCGGCGCGCCGTTCTTCGACAAGACGATCGGGCCGATCGCCCTGATCCTCGTCGCGATCATGGCGGCGGGGCCGCTGCTGCGCTGGCGGCGCGATGCGCTGAGCCCGCTGCTCACGCGCCTGACGGTGCCGGTGGCGGTGGCCGGCGCCGCGCTGATCGTCCTCGGCACGCTGGGGCGCGGGATCGGCGTGCTGTCCCTGCTCGGCCTGGCCTTCGCCGCGGGGCTGGCGGCGGCGAGCGTCGCGCCCTTGTGGAAGCGCGACCTGCGGCGCACGCCGTTGTTCACCTGGGGCATGGTGATCGCGCATCTCGGCATCGCGGTGAGCCTGGCCGGGATGGCGAGCGACAGCGCGTTCAAGCGCGAGACGCTGGTCGCCGCGCGCATCGGCCAGCCTTATCATGTCGGACCCTATACGGTGACGCTGCGCGGGATCACCCCGACTGTCGGCGCCACCTGGTCGGCGTTGCAGGCCGAACTGGTCGCGCAGCGCGGCGACGGCGCGCCCTTCCTGCTGCACCCGCAATCGCGCTTCTTCGCGACCCCGCCGACCACCACCAACGAGACCGCGATCGCCACCCGGCTCGACGGCCAGCTCTATACCGTGCTCGGTCAGCCCGACGGGCAGGGACGCTGGCAATTGCGCTTGTGGTGGAAGCCGTTCGTGACATTGATCTGGTTGGGCGGCGCATTGGTCGCGCTCGGCGGCGCGCTGTCGCTGCTCGGGCGGCTCAGGCGCGAGCGGCGCGCGCGCGAGCGGTGGAGGGAAGAATGAAGCGCGGACTGATCTGGCTGCCGCTCGGCGCCTTCGCCTTGTTGTTCGCGGTGGTGGCGAGCGGACTGGTCCGCCCGGCCGACCGTACCGTGCGCTCGGCGATGATCGGCAAGGACATCCCGACCTTCTCGCTGCCAGCAATGGTGCCGGGCAAGCCGGGGCTGGGCAGCGCGGTGTTCCATCAGGGCCAGCCGCGCCTGCTCAACATCTTCGCGAGCTGGTGCATCCCGTGCATGGCCGAGGCGCCGCAGTTGAAGCAGATCCAGCAGCAGGGCGTGGAGATCGATGCGATCGCGATCCGCGACACCGCGCCCGCCGTGCGCGGGTTTCTGCAGCGCTATGGCGATCCCTATGCCCGGATCGGCAGCGACGTGGATTCGAGCGTGCAGCTCGCGCTCGGCTCGTCGGGCGTGCCCGAGAGCTTCGTGATCGACGGGCAGGGGCGGATCGTGCTCCAGCATGTCGGCGACATCCGCGCCGAGGATGTGGCGGAGATCGTCGCCGCCGTCCGGAACACGCGATGAAAGCCTGGTTCGCTCTCGGCGCTACCTTGCTGCTGGCCGGATCGGCGCTCGCCGATTCGAACCTGCCGCCGGCACGCTACGCCAATGTCGCGCTGCCCGATCGGGCCGAGGAGGCGCAGGCCAAGGCGCTGATGGAGACCTTGCGCTGTCTCGTCTGCCAGGGTCAGTCGATCGCCGACAGCGATGCCGAGATGGCGGGCGACATGCGCTCGCTGGTGCGCGAGCGGATCGCGGCGGGTGAATCGCCGGCCGATATCCGCCGCTGGCTGGTCGAGCGTTACGGCGATTACGTGACCTACGATCCGCCGCTCAGCCCGCTGACCGCGCCGTTGTGGTTGGCGCCGATCGCCTTGCTCGCGGTCGGCGGTGCCGTGGCGGCGCGCAGCTTCAGGCGGAAGCGCGGCTGATGGGCTGGCTGTGGCTCACCCTGATCGGGATCGGCGCGGCGTTCATATTGTGGCGCGGGGGCGTGGCGCGCGAGCTGTGGGCGTTCGCCGGTGCGGCGCTGATGCTCGGCGCGGCGGGCTATGCGTGGCAGGGGCGGCCGTTCCTCGCCAGCGACCCGGTCAAGCCCGACACGCAGCCGTTCGAGGTCGATCCGGCGACGATCGAGTTGCGCGACGCGATGTTCGGCCGCTTCACCAGCGACTGGTCCTATCTCATGGCAGGTGACGGGATGCTGCGCGCCGGAGACGCGCGGGCGGCGATCCTGTGGATACTCGCCGGCATCAATCATATCCCGAACAGCGCGTCGCTGTGGACCGGGCTGGGCAGCGCTTACGCCCAGCATGACGGCAATATCGTCTCGCCCGAGGCACTGTTCGCGTTCCACCGCGCGATGCAGCTTGCCCCCCAGCACCCCGGCCCGCCCTTCTTCCTCGGGCTCGCCTATGTCCGCGCCAGCCAGTTCTCACAGGCCTTGCCCTATTGGCGGCGCGCGCTCGCGCTGACACCGCCCGCGGCCGGCTATCGCAAGCAGATCGCGTTGCGGGTCATGCTGCTCGAGCGCTACGCCGCCCAGCTCGACTCGATGCAGGCGGCCGTGGCTGCGGGGCAATAGCTCCGTCTTCGCCCACCGACAGCATGCCCGGAAAGCAAGGGCGCGATTCCGCAGTTTGCGCTTTCGCCTCGCCGCTTATTCCCCGGCCGGTGCCGCAGCGAAGCGCGTGCCGTGTTCGGCCACCTTGCCTTCGGCGAGCAACGCTGCCTGCTCGCGCCATTGTTCGCGCGCGATATAGCCGGCCGGCAGGCCGAGCCGCTGTTCGAGCGCCATTTCGTCCTCGGCGGACAGGCTGGTGACGTCGGCATAACGATGCACGCCAAGGTCGCCGAGCTTCGCCTTGAGATCGGGATCGACGCCGCGCAACTGGCCGAGATCGTCCTCGCGGGCCGGACCGCCGAAGCCGAACCAGCCGCGCTTTTCGGGTTCGGGCGCGGGTGCGGGCTCAGCGGTTTCCGTCGCGACGGGCGCCGTCTCCGGCTCCACGGCAGCGTGCGTATCGTCGGGCACCGGGGTGAATTCGGCCTCCTCGATCGAATCGGCTTTCGCCTCTTCGACGGTTTCGGCGGCGGCAGGCGTCACGTCCGCCGTCTCGACCGGGGCCGGAGCCTCTTCGGCGACCGGCGAAGGCGCTGTGGAGGCCGCCACTTCGGGCGCCGCCGCCAGGCTTACCGCGGCAGAGCCGATCTTCCCCGCGTCGAGCCGTGCGGCGCGCGCCTCGGCATCGTCGAGGCGGCGTTGCAGCGTGCCGTTGTCGCGTTCCAGCGCGGTCGCGCGGCTCTCGGCCTCGCGCAAGTGCCCGGCGATCTCGGCGCGATAGGCGTTGCTGGCGTCGACGATCTCGTCATAGCGCCGCCGCCATTTCTTGTCGCCGGGATGCAGCACCCAGCCGAAGCACAACCCGATAACGAGGACGAGAACCAGCACGACGAGCTGGCCGAAATTGGAAAAGAGCATGTTCTGCGCCCCTGAGCCGTGACCTTGGGGTCAGCCTGCCTCCAAGCGCGAGCGCGATCAAGCGTCCATTTCGGCCTTAAATCCCGCCCTTGAACGCATCGGAGATCGAACAGGCCGCGGGACCGAGGATCACGATGAACAGGGTCGGCAGGATGAACAGGATCAGCGGGATCGTCATGATCGCCGGCAGGCGCGCGGCCTTTTCCTCGGCGCGCATCATGCGCTCGTTGCGGAACTCGGCCGACAGCACGCGGAGCGCGGAGGCAAGCGGGGTGCCGTATTTCTCGGTCTGCACCATGGTCGTCACCACGCCCTTGATCGCGTCGAGATCGACGCGCGTGGACAGGTTTTCGAACGCTTGGCGCCGCTCGGTGAGAAAGCCCAGCTCGATCCCGGTCAGCGTGAACTCGTCGCCAAGCTCGGGATAGGCGCGGCCGAGCTCGCGCGCGACGCGTGCGAAGGCCGCGTCCACGGTCAGGCCGGCCTCGGCGCAGATCACCAGCAGGTCGAGCGCATCGGGCAGGCCCTTGCGGATCGCGTCGGTGCGCTTGGAGATCTTGTTCTTGAGATAGATGTCCGGCGCCTTGTAGCTCAGGATCAGGCTGACCGCGACGATGCCGTAGCGCTTGAGCGGGGAATAGGTCGCGAACATTTCGGAGCCGTAGACGAGATAGATCATCAGCCCGCCGAACACGATCGGCAGCACCAGTCGGCCGAAGATCACCGCGACCGCCCATTCCTTGGAGCGGATGCCGGCTTGCATCAGCTTGATCTGCGCGGATTTGACCTGCTCGTCCTGCAGGACCTTGAGGCCCGAGAGGAGCGCGCGGATACGGTCGGTGGTATCGTTCTTCTGGACCAGCTTGGCGCGGCGCTTCGAGGTCGAGGCGGTGATGCCCGCCTTGAGCTGTTCGCGGCGGTCGTTGAGCGCCTTGACCCGCTTGGCCATCGGATCGCGCACGGTGGTCGCCGCGTAGATCGCGAGCACCACGGCGAACGCGGCGACCCCCGACAGGATCGTGGCGACCCAGAGGACATCGACGCCGAGCAGGGTAGGGGGATGAGAGCCCATCGCCATCAGATCTCGAAATTGACCATCTTGGCCATGATGAAGGCGCCGATCCCCATCCAGACCAGCCCGCCGACGCCGGCGACGATCAGGCGCTGGTCCTGGAAGAAATTCTGCATGTAGCTGCCGTTGATCATCCAGATCATGGCGAACACGATGAACGGCAGCGAGCCGACGATATAGGCCGATGCCTTCGATTCGGACGACATCGCCTTGATCTTGAGCTTCATCTGGCCGCGCTGGCGCAGCACGGTCGCGAGGTTCGACAATGTTTCCGCCAGATTACCGCCAGTCTCGCGCTGGATCGCGATCGAGATGACGAAGAACTGAAATTCGGGCGTGCCGAGCCGATCCGCGGTTTCCTGAAGGGCGGCGTCCATCGTGCGGCCGATCTTCATCTTGTCTGACACTGCGCGGAATTCCTCGCCGACCGGGCCGGGCACTTCGGCACCGACCACGCCCATCGTCTCCGAAATCGGCAAGCCCGAGC
>Ga0164241_10003130_pt1 | contig 17089 bp, 16 predicted proteins | sample OricomyardsoilBY_FD_108780 | JGI IMG/M metagenome (GOLD analysis project Ga0164241, IMG submission 108780) | Backyard soil microbial communities from Emeryville, California, USA - Original compost - Back yard soil (BY) | ecosystem: Environmental > Terrestrial > Soil > Unclassified | place: USA...
TAACTCAAATGCACCGTTATTAGGACTAGCAGAGGCGTACCAGATGAAAAGTGGTTTGCCAATTACCGATCCGCTTTCAGGTTATAACCCCGACGCTCCTTATGCCAACAGAGACCCTCGATTAAATGCAACGATTGTTTATCCCGGCGATAAATATATGGGTACTACCGTTACGCCAAGTCGGTTTGCCATTACCGGGTACGGAGTGGAAAAATATAGTATATACACTGAGGAGAAGCCGCCGAGCGATCTTGCAGATTTGAAAGCCGGACAATCTTATACCAATTATATTGTATTGCGTTATGCCGATATTTTGCTCATGTATGCCGAGGCTCAAAATGAATACGCGGGGCCAGATGAAACGGTGTATGCTGCTATCAACCAGGTACGCGAACGTGCAGGAATGCCAGATATAGATGAGGGGCTTTCCCAGGGTGATATGAGAGAAGCTATTCGCCAGGAAAGAAGGGTTGAATTTGCATGCGAAGGTTATTATTACAATGATATCCGCAGATGGAAGACTGCTGAAAAGGTAATGAACGCAACGATATATACCTGGGATAATACGCCGATAGAAACCCGTCAATTTGATCCGGCAAAGGATTACTGGTGGCCTATTCCGCAAACAGAATTGGACCTGGATCATAACCTTGTCCAAAATAATGGTTATTAAAAATGAAAATATAATATTAACCTTCCAGACTTTAAAAGCCTGGAAGGTTTGTAGTTAATAGAAAATAAAAATAGAAGTATTAAATAAAAGTTTGCCTGCTGCGATTTTTCAGAAACCAAAATTTATTTCAAAAATCAGCCAGGTGATTTATACTTTTTCAATAGCTTGGTCATGACACTTATTTTTTTTTAAAAGTATGATATGAAAAGAAAAATTTTCCTGCTCGTTGTATTTGGTTTCTTTTTTGTTTTTACTAAAGCCCAATCAACAAAGTGGGACAGCACTTACCGGCCTGGCTTATATGAATTTAAAGTGCAGTTGTACGAAAGCTATCCACATTCTAAAAAAGATATTGTTTTCCTGGGTAACAGCATTACTGACCGGGTAGATTGGAACGAATTGTTAGGAATGTGTAATGTTCATAACCGCGGCATTTCCGGCGATATTACCTTTGGTGTTTTACAAAGATTAAATGAAGTGATTGATGGCCATCCGAAGAAAATTTTTATTTTAATTGGAATCAATGACATTTCAAGAAATATTCCTGATAGTCTTATTTATAAAAATTACAGGGAAATTATTGAAAGAATAAAAGCCGGCTCTTCTCAAACCAAAATTTATTTCCAAACTTTATTGCCCGTCAATAACGAATTCACAGAATTTAAAACTCACTACAACAAAGATGAGCACATCCTTTGGTTGAATGAAAAGATCAAAGATTTGGGAAAAGAATACAACATTCAAATTATAGATTTGCATCCTCATTTTTTAAATAATGAAAATAAATTAGACAAAAAATATACCTTAGATGGATTGCACCTCAATGCAGAAGGTTATCAAGTGTGGGCTTCAATTCTGAAAAAATATCTTAAATAGAAATACATAATAAAAGTTCGTTTACCATGGACACACGAAGAGAATTCCTAAAAAAATCAATGCTGCTTTCAGCCGCAGCAGGCGTTTCAAGCGCCGTACCGGCGTCAATTCAAAAAGCATTATTAATAAATCCCGCGCCCGGAAGTTCATACCTGGACGCAGAACATGTGGTGATTCTGATGCAGGAAAACCGTTCGTTTGACCATTGCTTTGGCGCGTTACGTGGCGTGCGTGGTTTCAATGATCCACGCGCTATTACCTTGCCTAATAAAAATCTGGTCTGGTTGCAGAGCAATGCGAAAGGCAAAACGTATGCGCCTTTTCGCTTTGATATTCACGATTCAAAAATTACGTGGATGGGCTCTATTCCGCATTCGCGTGCGAGCCAGGTGGATGCGGACAACCTGGGAAAATATGATCAATGGCTGGAGGCAAAAAGATCGGGCGATAAAAAGTATGCTGATATGCCGTTGACATTGGGGCATTATAATAGAAAAGATCTTCCTTTTAATTATGCGATGGCAGATGCGTTCACTGTTTGTGATCAAAATTTCAGCTCGGCAATGACAAGCACCTGGCCCAACCGGCTTTATCTCTGGAGCGGCACTATCCGTGGTGAAAAAAGCGGGGAAGCAAAGGCTTATATCCGTAATGAAATTCCTTATGGAGAAGCGCATTGGAAAACTTTTCCGGAGCGGCTTGAAGAAAATAATGTTTCGTGGAAAGTATATCAAAACGACATCACAGCCGGCGGTGGATATGAAGGAGAAGAGGCATCGTGGCTATCTAATTTTGGCTGCAATCCTTTGGAATTTTTATCTCAATATAAAGTAAGGTTCGCCCCTAAATATATTCAGAGTTTGCAAAGGCGTAAACAAACGCTGGAGGATGAAATTGCCGGTTTAGAAGAAAAAATAAAAACAATGCAGCCCGCAGATAAAGCGTATGACAAAATACAAAAGGATCTTACTAAAAAGAAAGAAGTTTTAGATGATGCCAATGTGCAGCTTACCGTATGGACCAAAGAGAATTTCGACCAGTTATCGGAGTTTCAAAAAAATATTTACAACAAAGCATTTACCACTAATGAAGGAGATCCTGAATATCATGCATTGACTACTTTAAGTTATGATGACAAGGGTGTGAATCGTGAAGTGAAGATTCCAAAAGGAGATGTTCTTTACCAGTTTCGCAAGGATGTGGATTCCGGAAATTTGCCAACCGTTTCATGGTTGGTGCCTTCGCAAAATTTTTCTGATCATCCAAGCGCACCGTGGTATGGCACGTGGCTTACCTCTGAGATACTCGACATTCTTACCAAAAATCCGGACGTATGGAAGAAAACAATTTTCATCCTGACTTATGATGAAAACGATGGTTATTTTGATCACATTCCACCATTTGTTGCTCCTGATCCAAAAGATCCGATGACCGGAAAATGCTCACCAGGAATCAATACGAGTGGAGTGGAGTTTGTGAGAAAAGAGCAGGAGATCAATGAAGGGGTGCCGAAGAACGGCGCGCGCAGTGGCCCGGTGGGCTTGGGTTTTAGGGTTCCGATGATCATTGCTTCTCCATGGAGTCGCGGCGGCAAAGTTTGTTCACAGGTTTTTGATCATACCTCTACACTGCAATTTCTTGAAGATTTTTTGAATAAAAAATACAATAAGAAAATTCATGAAATCAACATCAGCGATTGGAGGCGGGCTATCTGCGGAAATCTAACAGCCGCTTTTACAAAATATGACGACAAAAAGGAGGAGTTGCCATTTCTTTCATTTGATCCTTTTGTAGAATCTATTTACAATGCAAAATTTAAAGAAGAGCCTACTAATTTCAAAGAATTAAGCGCCGATGAAATAAATCAGATTAACAATGATCCTGCTTCTTCCAATTTGATGTCGCAGCAGGAACCCGGCGCCAGGCCCGCAAATCCTTTGCCTTATGAGTTGTATGCAGAGGGCAAATTAAGCGCTGACAAAAAGTATTTTGAGATCACCATGCAGGCGCAAAATAAAATCTTTGGCGATCAGTCGGTAGGTTCTCCTTTTAATATTTATGCTCCCGGAAAATATCTATCGTTAGAGGCTGAGAAGAAAAAGGAAAAAAAGTTTGAATCGGTTCGCGCATGGCATTACGCGGTATCAGTTGGCGATTCATTGAAAGAAAGCTGGCCTTTGGAATCTTTTGAAAATGGGGATTATCATTTGCGTGTGTACGGGCCTAATGGTTTTTTCAGAGAATTTTCAGGAAACAAAAATGATCCAAAAATTCAAGTTGAATGCGGATACCAGGCAAGTCGCTTTTCGCAAAAAACACTGACAGGAAATATAGAACTAAAAATAAAAAATTTAGATCCGGCTCACCCGGTTGATGTGAAAATTACCGATAACGCGTATAAAAGTAAACCTGTTTATAAAAAAATATCGTCGGAAGAACTAATTGTATTAAATCTAAAATCAAGTTTTGGCTGGTATGATTTTTCTGTGTCCGTAAAAGGAAATTCGCAATTTATAAAGCGGTGTGCAGGCAGAGTGGAAACCGGCAAAGAAACTTTTTCTGATCCTTTTATGGGAAAAGCTTTAAGCTGAAATTCAATGGATTTTTTAAAATAGTATCAATTAACTATGTATCCCACAAAGGCACAAAACACACAAAGGAATTTCCTTAGTGCGCTTAGTGGCCCTGTCTGCCGACAGCCAGGTTTGTGGGAGAATTTATTTAGTTATAAGACACGTCAATTCACAGTTAACATAATAATAAACCGTCCCGCATGAATTCTAAAAATTTATTTTCCTTATTATTTGTTGCTTTACTGCTGTCGTGCAGTAGCACAAAACAATCTGCCCGCAATAGTCAATTTGATAAACAGGCACATCGCGGCGGCAGGGGTTTAATGCCCGAAAATACGATTGCTTCTGAAAAGAACGCCATCAATTATGATTGCACGTTGGAAATGGATCTTCAGATGTCTAAAGACAAAAAAATCGTTGTGTCTCACGATCCTTATTTTAACAGCGAATTCTGCCTTACGCCGGAAGGCGATACGATGACAAAGCAAGACGGACGTAGCCGGTTGATCTATAATATGCTTTATGACAGTGTAGCAAAATATGACGTTGGAATGAAGCCTTATCCGGATTTTTCACGCCAGGAAAAAATGCATGCCATAAGGCCGTTGCTAAGTGTCCTGATCGATTCAGTAGAAGCCTATGGCAAAGAGAAGAACCATACTAACCATTACAACATTGAAATAAAATCAAGTCCTCAAAACGACGGTAAAGCTTATTCAACGTTGGAAGAGTATATTGATTCAGCAATGAAAATAATTATTGATAAAGGCATTGCGTCGCGCACTATGATGCAGTCGTTTGATGTACGTGCGTTGAGGATTATTCATGAAAAATATCCGACAGTGAAAATATCTTTCCTTCTACCCGATTTTATTAAAAATACAGCTGACGGATATATCAATGCCCTGGGCTTTAAGCCTGATATATTCAGTCCTGACTTTTCATTGGTCACACCAGAATTGGTTAAAGCATTTCATAAAGAAAATGTACTCGTTATTCCGTGGACGCCCGATACGCTTGCGGATATTCAACATTTAAAAGACATGGGCGTTGATGGGGCGATTACCGATTATCCGGATTTGTATTCACAATTAAAATAAAAAGCTGTCGGCAGCTACAAATTAACAGAAACGGAAAAGTAATGAGCGGTGTTTTGTGCTAACGAATGTTATTGAAATGTAAAAAAAATATACATGAAGGAGGCATTGGATCGAAAGTGATTATATTGACCGCTTCATTTTGGCAAACATGGCATCTGAAATGCTCCGGTTTGACATTTAAATGCAAATATTAAAACTTAATTTGATTATGGATTTTTTGGAAAATATTTATTTTGGAAATACGCTAAAAAGCTGGCTGATAGTTGTTGGAATAATAGCGCTGGCGTCCGGCATCATAAAAGTATTAAAAGGTCCGGTTTTAAAAAGATTCAGGGCCTGGTCTGAAAGAACCAGTAATAACTTTGATGATTTTATCGTGCTGCTCGTTGATAAATCGTTTATTCCGATTTTATATTTTGCCGCTATTTTCGGCGCAATTCAATACCTTAAGTTCAGTTCCAGGATGAGCCACGTCATGAGGGTGGCCGGAATGTTTATTATTACTTTTTTCATTCTCCGGTTAATCACTTCGTCGATTAAATATTTCATTTTCAATTTTTTGAGCAAACAGGAGAATAGCGACACAAAACAAAAGCAGGCACGGGGATTAATTAGCATTTTAAATGGTTTGGTATGGTTCCTCGGTATGGTTTTTCTTATAAGCAACCTGGGGTATAATGTGACTACGATTATTACAGGGCTTGGCGTCGGGGGTATCGCTGTTGCGCTGGCAGCACAAACCGTATTAGGGGACCTTTTCAGTTATTTTGTAATATTCTTTGACCGTCCTTTTGAAATCGGCGATTTTCTGGTAATTGGCTCAGAGGTAGGCACTGTGGAATATATCGGCATTAAGACTACGCGTATCAGGGCAATCAGTGGCGAGCAAATTGTTGTTTCAAATAAAGATCTGACTGATTCGAGGGTTCGAAACTACAAGCGTATGATGAGGCGGCGGGTAGTGTTCAAGATTGGAGTTACTTATCAAACTACGCAGGAACAATTAAAAAAGATCCCGGAAATGATTAAACTCGCTATAGATTCTAAAGAGAACGCAACGTTTGACCGAAGTCATTTCTCAGGGTTTGGTAATTTTAGCCTGGATTTTGAAAGTGTCTATTATATTGAGGGGCCTGATTATAATCACTACATGGATATTCAACAAGCTATTTACCTCGAAATATTCGAAGTTTTCGCGAAAGAAAAAATTGAATTTGCCTATCCTACCCAAACGTTGTTTGCAGCAAACACGTTCGTAGAGCAGCACAAAGAAAAAGCGAATGGTTCAGGAAATGAGACTTTTGAAAAAGATGGCGATCCTCTTGTAAATAAATCGTAAGAGTAGCGAAGGCAGACGAATCAGGCGTTAAACAATTATTGCTGATTTAGGTTTTGTATTCCACAATGCCCGCCATGGTGCGATTCAGTAACAGTGCTTTGTAGACGATTTTTTACATAGTATGCAGTGCACCTATTTGTAATCATCATATTCGGGCAAATAATCTTGTTGCGGCCTCGCACGAAAATCAATCTCCCCTTAATGCACTTTCAATAATTTTTTCTATTTGTTCATATTCTAAAAGAAATCCGTCGTGCCCGTACAAAGAATCAATGGATATAAATTTAGCGCCCGCAATATTGTCAGCGATAAATTGCTGCTCACTTACCGGGAAAAGAATGTCTGTTTTTACACCGATCACTGTTGTTTTTGCTGTTATTTTTTGTAGCGCATTTTCGATACCGCCACGACCACGTCCCACGTTTTGCGCATCCATTCCTTTGCTCAAAAAATAATAGCTGAAGGCATTAAAACGCCTGCCCAGTTTTTCCCCCTGGTATCTTTGGTACGATTCACTTTTAAAGTGTTCAATCTTTTCAAGATGATGTTCGCTCTGGCTGGCATGATAGGTTTCGTAATGCCTGTAAGAAATCAATGCCATGCTTCTGGCTGCTTTCATTCCTTCCATTCCGGCGTTAGGATTATTTTCTTTCCAGGTGCCGTCAGCCTCTATACACATTCTTTGGGAAGCATTGAAAGCGATACCCCATGCGGAATGCCGGGCATTAGTTGCGATTGGAAAAATGTGTTCAAATAGTTCCGGTTCTTCAATCGCCCATTCTAATAATTGCTGGCCGCCCATAGATCCGCCGATGCCGATTTTTATTTTTTTGATTCCTAATGACGCTATCAGTGGTTGATACGAACGGATCATATCACGCGGCGTAAAGAAAGGAAAATCATGAAAATAAGTTTGTCCACTGGTTGGATTAATATCAAGCGGTCCGATGCTTCCATAGCAGCTTCCCGGCATATTGACGCAGATAATAAAATATTGTTCAGGATCAAATAATTTGCCTTCGCCCACCAAGCCAGGCCACCATTCTTCAGGCTTACTATTGGCTGTGAGTGCATGGAATATCCATACCACATTATCCCTGGCATTATTGATCGTCCCGTAAGTGGTATAGGCTAAATGATATTTCGGAAGCACTATGCCGGATTCGAGCGTAAGTGCCCTGTCAATGTTAAAAGTTTGATACGTCAAATTCTGTTTGTTGAAAAATTTTTGCAAAAATAAATCATAACCATTTCGCGTACAAGCTTATTATTAGCCCCGCGAAATGATTATGATTCAGAAACAAAAGCTTTTTATTTATTTTGAAAATATAGCCTCAAAAGCCTGATCTATATCAGCTTTGATGTCATCAATATGCTCGATACCCACGGATATGCGCAATAGAGTGGGTGTCACGCCTGCTGCAATTTGCTCTGCATCGGATAATTGTTGATGGGTTGTTGCTGCTGGTTGTATGATCAATGTTTTTGTATCGCCGACATTGGCCAGGTGACTGATCATTTTTAAACTGTCAACAAATTTGGTTGCGTTTTCTTTACCGCCTTTTATCTCGAAAGAAAGAACAGACCCAGCGCCTTTTGGAAGATATTTTTTTGCGTTCGCATGATGAGGACTGCTTTCCAGGCCGGGGTAATTTACCTTGTCAACATTTGGATTTTTCTCAAGCCATTGCGCCAATGCCAATGTATTCTGCACATGACGTTCCACGCGCAATGACAGCGTTTCCAAACCTTGAATTAATAAGAATGAATTGAAAGGAGAAATAGCAGGCCCAAAATCTCTCAATCCTTCTACCCGTGCACGAATAATGAATTGAATGTTTCCGAATGGCCCTTTGCTGCCAAAGACATCGTTAAATACCAGTCCGTGGTAGCCTTCTGATGGTTCAGAAAATTGAGGAAACTTTCCGTTGCCCCAGTTATAATTTCCTCCATCAACGATCACGCCGCCTATGCTGTTACCATGGCCGCCGATCCATTTTGTAGCAGCCTGTACTACTACGTTTGCGCCATGTTCCAACGGACGGAAGAGATATCCCGCACACGCAAAAGTATTGTCCACAATTAATGGTAAGTCGTGTTTTTTTGCTAATGCAGACAGCTTGTCAAAATCCGGAATGTTGAAATCAGGGTTACCAATTGTCTCTGTATAAATGGCTTTCGTTTTTTCGTCAATCAGGCTTTCAAAATTTTCGACGTTATTGTCTTTTGCAAAACGGGCTTCGATGCCAAGGCGCTTTAAAGAAACCTTGAATTGATTGAATGAGCCACCGTAAAGAAACGGGCTGGATACGAAATTGTCTCCTGATTCTAAGATGTTGGTCAGCGCTAAAAACTGTGCTGCCTGGCCTGAAGATGTTGCCAGGGCCGCCACGCCGCCTTCCAAAGCAGCTACGCGCTTTTCAAAAACATCCGTAGTAGGATTCATGATGCGCGTATAGATATTTCCGAATTCTTTTAAAGCAAAAAGATTAGCGCCGTGCGCTGAATTTTTGAAATTAAAAGAGGTGGTCTGATAAATAGGGACGGCTCTGGCACCGGTTGTAGGATCAGGCTCCTGGCCTGCATGTTGTTGTAATGTTTCAAAATGTTGAGAACTCATAAATTAAGATTTATAGAATGAAAGTTAAAAAAATGGATTTGTAAGATAAGGTAAAACCTCGTTATGGATGATATGGAGAATAAATGCCTTACGGCATACAACGGAAATCGTTACACATAATCGTGCCGATAGAAGTGTGATAAAATATGATGGTTGAATGGCCCATAGTGAATTATCCTACAAATATAGTAGGCTTTTGTTTAAATGGACAATTTTATTTTTTCATTTGTTGACGCTAACAAAATAAAGAGCAGTAAATCCACAAATAAGCCTGATTTTTATTTTCAATTATTGATGTCAGATTATAAAAAAGATCGCTGGTTGTTTTTATTTATTTTAAAAAAATAATCTAAAAATAACATCGGCGGGTTTTCAGACTCCAATTTCAAAAATTGCAAACCCTCGCAACCGGTAATTTTAATGTACCTCCTTTCCCGTGCAAAAATTCTTTTCATCTAAAATTATTCTTTTAATATTAAATTTGAAAAAAGACCGTGCATGGAAACCGGGTTATTAAAAAGAATTACAATTAATCCCCGAATATTTAACGGCAAGCCGATCATTAGGGGAATGAGGTTTACGGTTACCGATATTTTAGATTTACTTTCGTCGGATATGACGCCCGGCGAAATAATAAGCGATTTTCCATTTTTAGAAAAAGATGATATCAGGGCCGCGTTATTATATGCATCTTTGCGCCTTAAAAATACTTTAGTAATTAATGCTGCCTGATAGGGAAATATGGCTGGATAACCAGTTTTCAGCGACCCTTGCAAAAAAAATGCAAGAAGAATGGGAGATCAATGTGAAATCTGCATTTATTTAAAAAATAAGAACCTGGACGACAAAGGATTTAAAATTCTTGTTTTAATCTTAAATTTGGAAAAAGGAAGTTCATGGAAACAGAATTATTAAAAAGAATTACAATTATTCCCGGATTAATGTCGGGCAAACCCACTATTCGGGGTTTGAGATTTCCTGTTGGTGATATTTTTGAATTGCTGGCAAGCGGTATGACATCGGAGGAAATTTTGGAGCAGCATCCTATTCTTGAAAAGGAAGACATTCAGGCAGCTTTGTTGTACGCAGCGTTAAGAACTAAAAATACCCTTATCATTCATGCAGCCTGATTGGGAAATTTGGCTGGATAATCATATCTCACCCATTATTGCAAAATGGCTGAGTGAGAAGTCAGGCTTTGAAGTTAAATCCTCTTACACATTGAAATTATACAATTTAAGTGATCGCGAAATTTATTTAAAAGCAAAAAAATCGGGGAATATTATTTTAATTTCTAAGGACTCTGATCTTGATGAAATTATCAGCAAATCAGGGGCGCCACCAAAATTGATAAGCCTTCGGGTTGGGAATTGCGATAATAAGATTCTCTTTGCAATTCTTAATCGTAATCTAAAAAAGCAATCCGTTCATTAAACGATTACAATAAAGACATAATAGAAATAACATGAGCCAATTTTCACAACACAATTTCAAAAACCAAAAAGCCCTCGTAAGGGTAGATTTCAATGTTCCCCTTGATAAGGAATTTAATATCACTGACGATACAAGGATGCGTGCGGCAGTTCCTACCGTTCAGAAAATTTTAAAAGATGGAGGAAGCGTTATTTTAATGTCGCATTTGGGAAGACCTAAAGGTGGGCCTGAAGATAAATTTTCATTGAAACATTTATTACCGCATTTAAAAGAATTGTTGCCCGGCACTACAGTTTTATTTGCCAATGATTGTATTGGTGATGAAGCAATAAAAAAATCAGGTGAATTAAAGCCTGGCGAAGTTTTATTGTTGGAAAATCTTCGCTTTTATAAAGAAGAAGAAAAGGGTGATGCAGCATTTGCAAAAAGACTTGCTTCACTGGCGGACGTATATGTGAATGATGCATTTGGTACCGCGCATCGTGCGCATGCTTCCACCGCTGTGATCGCGCAATTTTTCCCAAAAGATAAAAAGATGTTTGGCTTGCTGATGAATGCCGAAGTGTCCAGCGCCGAAAAAGTGCTGCATGAATCAGAAAAGCCGTTTCTTGCTATTATAGGCGGAGCAAAGGTTTCAGATAAAATACTGATCATTGAAAACTTGTTGGAACGAGCTACCGATATTATCATTGGTGGCGGAATGGCGTATACTTTTTTCAAAGCGATGGGGGGAAAAATCGGGACTTCTCTTTGTGAAGATGACCGGCTGGATAAGGCCACCGAATTGCTGGAAAAAGCCAAACAAAAAAATGTCAATATTCATTTGCCTGCGGATTCTATTATCGCCGATAAATTTGATGCCAACGCGATGGTATCCGGTTCATTAAGCAATGATATCCCTGACGGATGGATGGGACTTGATATTGGCGAAATGGCTTGCGAAACTTTTAATAAAGTGATCCATCATTCCAAAACTATTTTATGGAACGGACCTATGGGTGTTTTTGAAATGAAAAAATTTCAGCACGGCACAAAAACTGTTGCCGAAGCAGTAGCAGACGCCACATCCGACGGTGCGTTTAGCCTGGTAGGTGGCGGTGATAGCGTAGCGGCAGTAAATGAGTTTGGCCTGGCCGATAAAGTAAGTTATGTTTCTACCGGTGGTGGAGCATTGCTTGAATACTTTGAAGGAAAAGAATTGCCGGGGATAAAGGCAATTAAGGAATAAGCAGTAATTTATCAACAGTAAGTAAGAATAGGTGAATCGTGAGAGTCCCGGCTCTGCGAAAACGAATCCTTGTAATAAAAATCTGTTATCTTTATTTTTTTAAATTAAAACGTCAAATATGAAATCGAAAAGTATTCTCTTTATTATTCTCGGAATTGTCGTTATCCTTCTTTTTTGGGGATGTAACGCTTACAATAATTTAATTGGCGTGGACCAACAGGTGAAAACCAAATGGAGTAATGTGGAAACAAATTACCAGAGAAGAACTGATTTGTATAATAGCGTGATTAAGACTATTGAAGGATCTGCCAACTTTGAAAAAGGTACCTTGACCGAAGTAGTGCAGGCGCGGGCAAAAGCAACTTCAATAACTGTAGATGCAAATGATCCTAAATCTTTAGAAGCCTATCAGAACGCCCAGGCCGGATTGCAGAGTTCTTTCAGCAAATTGTTGGCGGTGGTAGAAAACTATCCTGATCTGAAAACAACTGCAGCTTTCCAGGGATTTCAAACACAGATCGAAGGAACGGAGAATCGCATCAACGTAGCCAGGCAGGATTATAATACCGCAGTTCAGGATTATAACCTTAGGGTTAAAAGATTTCCGAATAATATTTTTGCGGGCATCTTTGGCTACCACGAAAAACCATTCTATAAAGCAGATCCGGGAAGTGAAAAAGCGCCTGACGTACAATTTAATATAAAATAAAAAGACCCGCTATGTGGCGATTTTCCCGCAAGAAACCATTTTTTTCTCCTGAAGAAAATGAACAAATTGTTCATGCTATCCAGGAAGCTGAAATGCAAACCAGTGGCGAAATAAGGATTTTTGTAGAAGGCCATTGCAAATATGTGGACGCTTTAGACCGTGCGAAAGAAATATTTTCACAGCTACAAATGGAGAAAACTGATTTGCGCAATGGAGTACTTTTTTATATTGCTATAAAAGACAAACAACTGGCCATTTTAGCAGATAAGGGAATCCACGAAGCTACCGGTGGCGATAAATATTGGAAAGATGCGGTGAACGCTATTCTTTCTGTTTTTAGCAAAGAAAGTGTGGTTATGGGTATTACCACTTCTATCCGGAAAATTGGCTCAGCGCTTAAAGATCATTTTCCTTATGACAAAGAAATAGATAAAAACGAGCTGCCTGATGAGATCGTTTTTGGCTCATAGCATCGTGTAATTTATCCTTCATGAAAAAATTAATTTTAGTTTTCATTCTTTTTGCCGGCTTTCAATCTTCCTTTTCGCAAAAGATCGAAAACAAGCCAAACCCGCCAAGAGCTGTAAACGATTTTGCTCATTTATTAGAACCCTTCCAGGCGCAGGCGTTGGAACAAAAGTTGGATGCCTATAATGATTCTACTTCATCCGCGATTGTTATTATAACCGTACCAAACCTTGATGGCTACGACATTGCGGAGGTTTCGCTGAAATACATACGTGACTGGGGCGTTGGCGTGAAAGGGAAAAATAATGGCGTTGTTATCCTGGTTTCAAAAGCCGAGCATAAAGCCCGCATAGAAACGGGATACGGAATGGAAGGCGTATTACCGGATATTCTTGCTAAACAGATCATTGATCAAAGGATGATTCCTTTCTTTAAAAACAATGATTATTACGCAGGGTTTGATAATGCAGTAGATGCTATCATACAGGCTGCCGCGGGCGAATATAAAGCGGATCCAAATGCCGGAAAGAAAGGCTCGCCAATTGGTAGTATCATTCTTCTTGTCGCTATTTTCCTAATCATTCTGTTTGTCTTTTCCGGACGCGGTGGTGGTGGGGGAGGAGGTTCGTACATGAGCCGAAAAGGTTCGCGTAGTTTTATGGATGCATTGCCGTGGTTCTTGATGGGTAATATGCTTGGCGGTGGAGGAGGCAGAGGTGGTGGAGGAGGCTTTGGTGGTGGAGGAGGCTTTGGTGGTGGAGGCTTCGGAGGCTTTGGCGGAGGCGGAGGTGGTGGAGGCGGCGCCAGTGGCGGATGGTAATTTGTAAATTATTGAATAATAAAAAATCCGTGATAACTGGAAAAATCACGGATTTTTTATGAATAGAATTTTTGATTTTTTGTTTGTTTACTGTAGCTATCTAATTTACAGCACTTCGCATTTCTCCATTTAATAACTGTCATTATTTATTTCTACCCAGTATCCATCCGGGTCTTTAAAATAAATTTGTTTTACACCGTCGGTTCTTGTGGTTATTTTATTTGCTTCGCCCGGCCAGTTTTCATAATCAACTTTATTTTTATTTAGGTTTTGTATAAAATCATCCATAGAAGAAACGCTGAAACAAAGATGCGAATCTTTATCGTGCGATGAAACGGACTTTGCGCCTCCAATAAGATGAAGCTGGCTGTGTTCGCCAATCCTGAACCACTCGTGCCTTCCATCATGAAATGGCTCGGGGATACTTTCGAGGCCGATAATATTTTTATAAAAACCGGCGCTTTTTTGTAAATCCAAAACGTAAAGCGCAACGTGATTCAAAGTTGGATTCTTTTTCGTTTGAGCGTTGGAATTTTTCGATATGATTACAGTGAATAAAAAAAGGGACGTTAATACTATGTGTTTCATTTTCATATCAATTGCTTTTATTGTTTTAAAAAGAGCAACCAAAAATACTTTGATTATGCTAAGAAAATAAAAAAAGTATTTATTTATTCGTTAGCTGTTAGTAATCCGGACCTGTGCATGAGCGTTACTTAGTCCTTGTAAATCAAAAAAGACGCCACTCGAATAGTAACATATCAAAGTTCTTAATGAAACCTTACTAATTCCAATATAATTATCAATCGCGCTGCTATCTTCAATCAATGTGAATCTTTAAAACGCTGCACTCTCCTGGTTTTCATGCGAACAAACCTACTTCTGGTTAGTAACGAATAGTCACAGGTCGGGAGACCTGCGCCAGCTTGAAAAACAATCTTTTCTTTTCCGTTTTCCCAACTCGTGTCTTCACGAGTTTCCCTTTACTCTTACGGAACCCGTGAGACACGGGGTTAGGGGATATTTAAAATTGGGAACTGGTAATAAAAGTTGCTTTACTGCAAAAAACAATCTTTTCTTTTCCGTTTTCCCAACTCGCGTCCTTCACGAGTTTCCCTTTACTATTACGGAATCCGTGAGACACGGGGTTAGGAGATATTTAAAATTGGGAATTGGTAATAAATGTTGCTTTGCTGCAAAAAAAACAATCTTTTCCGTTTCCCCCAACTCGTGTTCTTCGCGAGTTTCCTTTTTACTCTTACGGAACCCGTGAGACACGGGGTTAGGGAATATTAAAAATTAGGAATTGGTAATAAAAGTTGCTTTGCTGCAAAAAACAATTTTCTTTTTTTCTCCCAAACTCGTGTCTTCGCGAGTTTCCTTTTATTCTTACGGAACCCGTGAGACACGGGGTTAGGAGATATTAAAATTTGGGATTGGTAATGAAAGTTGCTTTACTGCAAAAAAACAATCTTTTCGTTTCTGTTTCCCCAACTCGTGTCTTCACGAGTTTCCCTTTACTCTTACGGAACCCGTGAGACACGGGGTCAGGAGATATTAAAAATTGGGAATTGGTAATAAAAGTTGCTTTACTGCAAAAAAACAATCTTTTCGTTTCTGCTTACCCAAACTCGTGTCTTCACGAGTTTCCCTTTTACTCTTATGGATCCCGATGCGTCATTGAATTAAAAGAGGTCCGGCAGTCATCAAAAAATCCCTTAAAACTCCACTATATAATTCAACACCGGTATGATGCCTGTTTGATAAGCTGTTATTACTTTATTCTTTGTTGCATCGTAATAATCCTCAGCAACATTTTGCCTGTTGGTAAGGTTTTGTATATCGAGCGAAAGCGTGCTGGTTAAATGCTTTTTATTCCACTTCATGCTGATGCGCACATCCGCACGCATGTATGCCGGGTTTTGCAGGCTGAATGCTTCTTTATCTATATGCACCGTATAACCCAACTGTTGCGATTGTTCAACATCAATCGGCGTTGTTCTGTAGCCGCCGGCGTAAACGGTTTTAATATTAACGCCCAATGTTCTTTTACCTTCAGCAAAAATAAATTCTTTGCCTGCTACAAGGTTGCCGATATAATTACCATTGAACCGCGTATTTCTTTCAATGCCGTCAGACGCGGTATATTTTGACTGGTATAAAGAATTGCTGAACAGAAAATAGAAATGGTTGCTCAACGATTTTTCCAGCGACAATTCAACGCCATAATTCCTGCCCTTGCCTTTGCCTACAAACACGTCATTCGTATAACTTTCTGAGAGGTTTAATGTGCTGATGGTATTGGAATCATCAGGGCTAACAGGAACATTATATAAATGCTGGTAATATATTTCCGTTTTAAAATTGACTCCCTTGCCAAACACATGATTGTACGAGAGCACAAGATGCTGCGCTTTTGTAAATCCAAGGTCTTTATTCGGCAGCGTTATTTTATTATCCACTTCCGTTTGTATAAAATAAATTCCCTGCGGCTGCATCATACTGTGTATGCCATACGCAAAACCAAAACTGTTTTTCTTATTCGCATCCCATTTTGCTGCAAAACGCGGCTCGATGCTTTTACTGTTGTTGTAAAGCAATTGCATATAATGTGCGCCGGTGTTGAAAGTAAGGTTATCTGTAATCCTGTATTTCCATTCAGCAAAGCCTTCCAGCAACGTGGCATTGCCTTTTATATTTTGATTTTCCTGCAATGGATAATCTATATCAAAATGGTCTCTCGATAACTCGTAGTAATTAAAACCTGCGACATTTGCAATTACACCGGCACGTAGATAATGCCTGCTGCTGAGGCGATAATTATAGGTGCTGCTGATGGTAAGCCTGTTGGTACCATTGTTTTCTTTATGCGCCGACAAAGAACTGTCAACTGTTTTTAAATAGTCAGCATTGAAGGCAAGCTTTGTATAAGCATAACCTATATCTGAAGTGAGCCTGCCGCGACTACCAATATCGATATTATGCGTGGCGCCATTAAAGAAAGTATTGGAAATATATTTTGAATCAAACCTGCTGTCATCGTTTTCCCATTTTAATGAATCACGTTCGGCATTAAAGTCCTGGTTGCTTAAGCCGTTAAATCCGAAGATGGTAAAGTTCCCCGCTTTGCCTGCAGGTAATGAAATGTTGTAAGACAAGTCCTGGAAATTGGTTGTTCCATCACCTACATTCACGCCTATGTTATCAAGCAACGACAAAGTGGAGTACCGATAATTTACAAGATAAGAA
>Ga0164241_10003131_pt1 | contig 17081 bp, 13 predicted proteins | sample OricomyardsoilBY_FD_108780 | JGI IMG/M metagenome (GOLD analysis project Ga0164241, IMG submission 108780) | Backyard soil microbial communities from Emeryville, California, USA - Original compost - Back yard soil (BY) | ecosystem: Environmental > Terrestrial > Soil > Unclassified | place: USA...
GAGCCCTCGACAGGTGATGAGGTCGGGGTCGCCCGGTCCCGCTCCCACGAGCCAAACTTTGCCTGGAGACGCGACCGCCTGTGCCATGATCGCGACGAGGCTACCACTCGGGCCGGAGATTGTGGTAGCCCGAAGACCTGCGATGGCACGCCCTATCTCGAAACCCTGGTTGAGTCTGCTGTGCTTGTCTCCACTGGCTTTTGGAGCGAGTCACGCCGCGCCGGCCATTTTGGGATGCAGCAACTGTCCGCCCCACGCGCCCGTCCAGAAATTCAAGGGCGGTCATAGGGTGAGCGAGGGAATATTTGAGACGGGCACGCCCGACGAGCCGATGCTGCACTACTTCGGCGGAGAAGCTTACGAAATTGAACACGGCTTGGGCCGCATGCCGGCCAACGTCATTCCCTACTTGAGTTTCGCCCAGAGTCCCTACGATCTGCCGAAGTCTTCAGGCATCGCGCACACCACAATCGGCGCTGGGAATATCGTTCTCTATGAACGCTGGGATGATCGAGTCGTCGTGGTGCGAAACGACACATGCTCCGATTTTTATTTGCGGGTCGTCATCGACGCAGGGACCGAGGCGCTCGGTGGCCAGGGCGGAGCGCCTTAGGGTACACCGGGGAAAGTTAGCCCCGTGAAAGCCATGCTGGGGAAAGCTAGACACGTGAAGCAAGACCCGTGAAGCAAGCCCCGTGAAGCAAGCCCCGTGAAGCAAGCCCAGCGCCTAGAACTCACGAACTGCAACTGAGCATTGAACAACCGGCCTTGCTACGGGCCCAGTCGGGACGCTTTTCGGCATAGCGGGCAAAACGAGGTTGGTCTTCATACGGATTTCGAAACACCTCGAGTAGTTCGAGAAGGACAGAATTATCGCCCTTTTCGGCGGCGTCGATGGCGAGCTGGGCCAGGTAGTTTCGGGGCACGAAGAGCGGGCTAACGCGCCGAATACGGTCTTGCCGTTGTGCGGGGCTCTTGTCTTGCTCGTTGAGATCTTGACGGGAGCGGGCACAGAGGCGACGCAAGTAGCGATCTAAACTAGCGAGGTATTCAGGGGAGCGTGCTTCTGGGGCATAGAAGGCCACCTCGAGCGGAGCGCGTAAAACAGAAGGGTCGCTGATGCTCAGTTCGTCGAGCACGGGCAGCTCGGCGAGTCCGCGAAAGAAGAGCGTCATGTCCGTCTCCACGCCGCTCATTAATCCGAGCATTTCCTCGACTAGCCCCGCGTCGGAGTCCGCCTGCCAGGCGAAGAGGCCCAGCTTCTGCATCATCATGCTCCGTTCGAGCTTCTCAATCTCTTCACCGTAGTCTCGAAGCGCGCTCTCGAGCGGTTCTGCCTCTCCGATGAGCGGATAAAGGGCCTCCGCCAGTTTCATCAGATTCCATTGTGCGACTCGCGGCTGCGTTCCATAGCGATAGCGCCGCCCGCCAGCATCCGTGGTGTTGGGCGTCCAATGGGGGTCGAAATTGTCCAAGAATCCGTAGGGACCGTAGTCGATGGTGAGTCCCAAAATCGACATGTTATCGGTATTCATCACGCCGTGTACGAACCCGACGCGCATCCAATCCATCACCATGCGGGCTGTGCGTAACGAAACCTCGCGGAATAGGGCTAGGTACTCTTCGGGACCAGGTTCACGATTCGTCGGCAAAAGCTGAGCGTAGAAATGACGGAGCGTGTAATCGGTGAGTTTGCGCAACGTCGCTTCGTCTTGGTGCGCCGCGAAGAGTTCGAAATTACCAAACCGTAGGAAGCTAGGTGCCACGCGGCATACGATGGCGCCCGGCTCCATTTGCGGGTGCCCGTCGTAGAACATATCGCGCTCGACGAGGTCACCCGTGGTTACGAGGGAGAGCGCGCGGGTAGTCGGAACACCGAGGTGATGCATCGCCTCGCTACACAAGAACTCACGCAAGCTCGAGCGCAATACGGCTCGGCCATCGGCGCGACGCGAATAGGGCGTTGGCCCAGGGCCCTTCAGTTGGAGCTCCAGGCGCTGACCCCGTTCGCCGCGGGTTTCGCCGAGCACGATGGCGCGACCATCTCCGAGTTGCCCCGCCCAATTTCCAAACTGGTGGCCGCCATAACAGGCCGCATAAGGATCCATGCCTTCGAGCAGACGATTGCCGGCCAGCACCTCCACGAACTCTTGCCGGGCGACCTCAGCTTCGCTCAGGCCAAGCTCCCGCGTCAGCTCTTGGCTTTGCGCCAAAAGGCGGGGTTCTCTTACCGGTGTTGGCCGCACCCGCGACGCGACGGCTGCTCTGACTTGTCTGAGGCGCGGTCCCTGTTCGGGATCCGCAGGTAGTTCGTTGAGAAATGTGGCTTCGAAGCGCACGGCTGGTTCACTTTGGCAGGCGGATTAGAGCTCTGGGTGTACGTCTTCTCCAAGGTTCGCGGAAGGAGGGTCCGTCGAAAACTCCGATGCCGGCGCATGCGCGTCTCCGTCTCTCGTCACTCGGGGTGACGACGTCGTGGTCTCAGTGGGCGCCGTCCGCTATCTTTGGCTGTGCAATGCGGGTGCGTTTAGGTCGGCGTCGAGGCACCGTCTGCGTGGTCGGGCTCGTGCTTTTGGCCTGCGGTTCGCGTTCCGAACTCGCAGGCCAGTGGGGCTCGGGAACCGCTGGCACCTTGAGCGGTGGAGCGTCGAGTGGCGGCGGCGCAGAGGACGGACAGTCGGGGGGGGCGGTTTGCCTCGGCCGAGAGTGGCCCTTGGACCCGCCTTCGCTCTGCAGAGGCCAACTCAGCCTTAAGCCCTGTCTCGAGCCACCCGCCTGTGTTGAACCTTATTTTCCGGTACTGCTTCCGAGTGGCGACGCCGTTTGCCTGTGTCCGTCCGGTCGGTGGGGTCGTACGTGCGAGAGACAGACGGTTCGAATCGAGCTCGGTGAACGCCACGCCTGCGCCCTGCTCGACGACGGGCAAATGCGTTGCTGGGGTCGAAACGAATTTGGGCAGGCGCTCTCGCCGAGTGGCGCATTTAGTCATGTTGCGCTGGGCAATTCGCACACCATCGCGCTGGACGATTCCGCTCGGCTTAGCTGCTTTGGCTCTAACAGCGCGGGACAATGTGACGCTCCGCCCGGCCGATACATGGCCGTAGCCGCCGGCGAAGATTTCTCGTGCGCTTTGCACGAGGATCACCGGCTCTTCTGTTTTGGTGGACCGTTCGATGCTGGGTCTCCCACGATTGAAGGGGCCTACCTCGAGGTAGTGGCGCGCGCGGGGCATGCTTGTGCACTCAGAACCGACGGTATCGTAGTTTGTTTCGGCGAAGACGAATTGGCCACTCGGACTCCCCCTCGAGGTCCGTACACGACACTCGCCACAGGCGAGCACCACGCGTGCGCGCGTCGGCTCGGGGGAAGGCTCGAATGTTGGGGCCAAAATTTGCTGGGTGAGGCCTCTGAACCGGAGCAGAGTTTTGTGAGTTTGGCTCTCGGCACGACGCATTCGTGCGGGGTTTTTGAGAGCGGCGAGGCTGGCTGTTGGGGCAGCAGCGAGGGCGATCGGACGTTCAGCCCCGAAGGGAAGTTCGTGAGCCTCTCAGCCAACGCTGGGCACAGCTGCGGCGTCCGTCCGAACGGAGAAGTCGAGTGCTGGGGAGGCGGCACGCCAACAAGTTTGCCGCCGATGGCTCCGTATCAGGCCATGGCCATGGGTTCGGCGCTGTGCGTTCAGCCCGTAGATGGACCCGTTCGTTGTCTTGATACCGTCCTGCAACCGAAGCTACCCGGCCCATTTGTGGAGCTCGGCCAAGGCGGCGACTCCCTGTGCGGGCAGCAGCGCGATGGCTTTTTGGTCTGTGAGCGTTTTGATGGCACTCGGGGCCCGAACCTCGGTACTTTGTCGGCCTTCGATGTCGGTGATTTTGCGGTTTGCGGCGTGGATCCGCGGGGCGCGCTTCATTGCCAAGCACCTTTGGGCGCGGATCTCGAAGTCCCCTTCGGTGATTACTTCGACGTCAGCGTGGGAGCCGATGGCGCGTGTGGTTTGAATAGTTCGTGTCAAAGCTCTTGCATTGGCGCGGCGGAGCTTCCACCCCGTTTTCAGGCGTCGCGCTTCGTCGCGATCGATCTCACCGAGGGAGGCGGTTGCGGTATTCTGCTCGAAGGCGGCGTTCAATGCTGGGGTCGTCTCGACTCGCTCATGAACACATCATGGCCCGCGTGGTCTCGAATTGCGGTGAACGCCGATAGCGTCTGTGGTCTCACGCGTCAGGGGCACCTCTCGTGCCGAGGCGCGCTCGAGCTAGCCGCTCTCGAGGACGGCTTTTCGTATTCAGGGGTCGTCATGCGCGACGGGGGTGTCTGCGCTCTGAGGAACGATGGGCGCCTTTCCTGTTTCGGGGCCTACTTCATTCCAGCTCCAGACTAACCGAGATGGCACCTGGCGGCCCGGAAGGTTGAACAGAAGAGCAGTAGTCTGCGAGTGGATGTCCGTTCTGCGCCCCTTTATCTAGCGTTCCAGCTTGGTCGACATTGACAGGCGCGCGGCGGGTGATAAACGGGCGCGTGCTGGTCCAGTTGAATTCGCAATTTTGCGAGGGGCCACTTCCGACGACAGCGGTTGCCGAGTGCATCCACTCGATGAGGAGCCGTGAGGCGTCAACAAAAAGCAAAGGCGATTCGTCGCCGGGTGTGTTCTCGAAGTTTTGCCGTCGGTTCGGCGTTTGGGCCCGCACAGGATTGTTCAGAGGAGATAGAGAGTGATGAAACTATTTGTTGGTGGCCTAAGCTTCCGCACGGATAACGACGGTCTGCGTCAGGCCTTTGAGAACTTCGGCCCCTTGGTCGAAGCAGTCGTCGTCGTGGATCGCGATATGGGCCGCTCGCGCGGTTTCGGTTTCGTGACGTTCCAGGAGCGCGCTGACGCACAACGCGCCATTCAAGAGCTCGACGGTAAAGAGCTCGATGGCCGTACGATTCGCGTCAACGAGGCGACCGAGCGTCAGCCCCGCTCAGGCGGCGGTGGCGGCGGTGGTGGCTACGGCGGCGGCGGTGGCGGCGGCGGTGGTTACGGCGGCGGTGGCGGCGGCGGTGGCGGCGGCGGCGGTCGTGGCGGTTCCAGTGGCGGCAAGAGCCGTCGCGGTGATCGCAGCGAGCGTTGGTAGTCGCAACTGGTCTGAGGCGATAAGCCACAGGCCATAAGCGACTCTTACGTCGAATAAAGCCAACGGATCAGTCCTCGGGGGAAACCCCGGGGACTGATTTGCTTTGTGGACCGCATGCGTCCAAGCGCGTTCAGATCTCGTGCGGCAAGAGATCGTGGGGCGAGCGGAAGAATTGCGTTGGCGGATAGGCTCCGAGGCAGGAAACCCGTCTCATGTAGACGTCGGCATAGGTTTCAACCTGCTGGCCGAACACCGAGAGCCCGTTCATCTCCTTGAGCAGCGGCCCGAAGTAACTATGGAAGGCTTGATCGTGAACGGTCGTGGTCGTTTCGTATTCTGCCTCGAGCTCGACGAGTTGATTACGGATCCGATCGAGCTCGTGTTTGGCAGCGGCGCGTGCGTGCCTGATTTCGGAGTCGTCATCAGGTTTTTTGAAGAGCTCCTTTTGCAGTCGCTGGTAATAGCGCAGCTCATCTTCCAGGAGCGGCCTGGCTTCGTAGAGTTGTCGTCGCCGGGCGCGAAGCTCTGTCGTCGCCTTGAGGGCGGCGAGCTCTTGGTCGAGCTCTTGAATCACGAGCGCCGTGCGCCAGGTGGAGTCCTTCTTGCTGCGCAGAATATCGCCGTAAATATGGTCGCCGATGTAGAGCACTTTGCGCCCGAAGATACCGAGCAAACTCTCGAACTCGGCGAGGCTTCCGCCTTCGTAGATGTGGCCGCGCTCCAGCGTGTGCGCGACCCGGAGATCGTGCCCCGAGCTCTCGCTGCTTTGGCCACCGAGTTCCGGAAAATGCACGCGCTCACGGAAGGGTGTGCCCTCGGCAAACCATCTGGGCTTTTTGGCCGAGCAAATGATGACGTCAAAATAGGTCTGCCAGTGCATGTAGCGCCGCGATGTGTCCTCGAGCAGATGGCTCATCACGGTATTCGTGTAGTGATACGGCGAGTTCGTGAGCAGAAAGAGCTTCTTGCCGGCGCTGCGCAGCTTGTGGAGCGCAGTAGGCAGCGCGCCGTCGCGGTCTAGATAGCGGGCCAGATTGGCTGTTACTTCGCGGTAAACGGAGCCGTCCGCATGGGCTTCGTCTATCGAGGTGCGAACATCGGAGAACAGCTTATCAGCGTCGAACTCGACGCCCTTTTCGTCGAGCGCGGTGACGATCGCGGCATAGCTCGTGACCTCACACATCGCAAACAGGGTGTCGATCCAATGGTAACGGCTTGACTGATAGCGGAGCTTGCTCTCGTGATAGAGCGAGTCGATCGTAGTCTGATCCAGCAGTTGGGTGCCGTGATAGCCCTTGGCCACCTGCTTGTGGCGGTCCAGCTTCAGCACGTTACCGCGCTCTTTGTCGATCAAGAGGCCGCGAATGGGGAAGTTGGTATCGAAGCTGAGGCGACTCAGGAAGTCGGGGTAACCTTTGGCTATCAAGCGCTCAATGGTCAGCCTGACGCTGAGCGCGTCCATCTCGGACTGCACGTAGATGGCGAGCGTGTAGTCCATGTCGAAACCGATCCACTCGATTTCTGTCAAGTGGAGGTTCCGGTTAGCAAAAACCCGGTCGCGGCGTGGAATGGCCAGGCTCGGATGCGGCGGCTCGAGGAGCCCGGGTAGGGGCAAGGGGAGCTGTTGGTCGAGAGCTGGTGGAAGCTCACTATCGGGTTGAGGGAACACGGTCGTCCAGCCTAACATAGCCCAACGATCGTGGCGCTCTCGATTCAGATATGGACCACGGGTGAGCCCGTGCCCGAGGCGTTCGACGCCAGAGGACGATTCTTCGCGATGTTCGAGCGGGCCCTTTGTGAGGCGGGGCTCGAGGCTGACCTTCGCGGTGGCCACCTGGAGCTCACGAATATAGAAGCCGTTTCACGGGAAGAGCTGCCCGAGCTGGGTTCAAGCGATGCTGTCATCATCACGGGTTCACCCGCCTTCCTGCGAGAAGAACAGCCGTGGATGCAGCGCCTGTGCGCGAAAACTCGCGAGCTCGTAGAGGCGAACATCCCAACGCTCGGAGTTTGCTTTGGCCATCAAATTTTAGGGGAAGCCCTCGGGGGTTACGTGGAGAAGAATCCGCGAGGTCGAGAGATCGGGACTGTGGAATTTCGCGTGGAGCGAGATGACCCCTTGTTCCCGACCGAAGACGGTTCGAACAGGGGCTGGGTGCAAATGAGTCACCTCGATTCGGTGACTCGCTTACCTCCGGGAGCCGAGGTACTTGGGTCAACGGCGCTCGAGCCCTACGCGGCCGTGCGCTTTTCTGAATGGGCGTGGGGCGTCCAATTTCATCCTGAAATGGACGCAGAAATTGTGCGCCACTATCTTGCCGCTCGCGCGGCGGCCCTGCTCGTGGAGGGCCTCGACGCGCCCGCTCTTGTCGCGGCGACTCGGGAAAGTAGCTACGGCTCGCGACTCTTGGAGCAGTTTATTCGCCTGAGCGCGGCCCGAAAATCCGCACGGATTTGAGCTACTCGAGCCCGTCCGAGCTCGTCCTGGACTTGTCGCCGGCCCACTTTGGTGTATCTGGGGCCCGCTATGGGTTTTTCGTGCGGTGTGGTCGGCCTGCCCAACGTGGGCAAGAGCACTTTGTTTAATTCGCTTTCGTCGGCCAAGGCAGAGGCGGCTAACTTTCCGTTTTGCACTATCGAACCCAACGTGGGCATCGTCCCTGTCCCCGATCCCCGGCTTGCGCAGCTGGCGCAGGTCTACGACACGATTGAGGTGCCTACGAGCATCCGCTTCGTCGATATCGCGGGTTTGGTGCGCGGCGCCTCGAAAGGGGAAGGGCTCGGCAATCAATTTTTGTCTCACATCCGCGAGGTCGATGCCATTGCGCATGTGGTTCGTTGCTTCGAGGACGAAAACGTTACGCACGTCGAAGGCCGCGTGAACCCGGTCTCCGATGTGGAGACGATTCACACTGAGCTTGCCCTCAAAGACCTCGATACCGTGACCAAGCGGCTCGACCGCGCTCGTCGGCAGAGCAAAGGTGGAGACAACAAGGAGAAGTTGGCGGTTACCCTGTGTGAAGCTCTGTCCACGCATCTGGACGCTGGCAAGCCTGTGCGAACCTACACGCCGAAGAGTGACGGCGAGCGAGAGCTACTTGTTGAGCTACAGCTCCTCACCCAAAAGCCAACCTTCTACGTAGCCAACGTGGATGAAGGCTCCGTGGCGGATGTCTCGAAGAATCCTCACTTCGTCGCACTCGCGGCCCACGCCGCCAGCGAAGGAGCGAGCATCGTGCCGATTTGTGCTGCCCTCGAGGCCCAGATCGCTGAACTAGACGCCGCCGACCGCCCACTTTTTCTCGAAGAGGCCGGCCTAGCTGAGCCGGGCCTCTACCACGTCATTCGTACGGGCTACTCGCTGCTCGGCCTCATCACCTACTTCACCGCTGGCAAGAAAGAAGCGCGCGCGTGGACAGTCCACAAGGGCGCGACCGCTCCCCAGGCGGCGGGGGTGATCCACTCAGATTTCGAACGCGGCTTCATCAAGGCCGAGGTCATTTGGTGGGAAGACTTGATAGCCCTTCGCTCGGAGGCCAAGTGCAAGGAGACAGGGAAGCTCGGCATCGAAGGCAAGGAATACATCGTTCGCGACGGCGATGTGATCCACTTCCGATTCAACGTGTGAGCCGATAATTAGAGCGGGCTCAGTGTTTGGTTCGCACCGGCACTCGCTGGGGGTCCGTTATCTCAAGACCGGTTCCAGCGCGCGGCAAAGTCTGTTCGACCCTCCCCTAATGAGAGGGTCGGCTATCTTTGGGGCTTTGGCCTATTCGGTAGTTGTGGGAGCAGCGGTGGGCGTTCCGGGCTGAGCGGGTTCTTCGCTGCGGCTCCGCAACGCGACCCCAAAGCCGACCAGTGCCAACGCGAGCACGACCACGAGGACGATGAGCACGATCACAGGCAAATTCGACTTGGCGGGCGGCATGGTCGCCAGGGGCCTGGCCGCGGGCGCCGGAATGGTGCTGCTATTCGTAAACTCGGAGCGCTGAGGCGCGGGGGGAGCCCAACCCGACCCACCGGCGCTCTGCTCGAAAGGTTGCGTGTTTCCAAGCTGATTCATGGCCTGCGCCGTGTGGGATTGCTGCGCCGAGTGGGACTGCTGCGCACCGAAGGGTTGCGAAGGAGCGAGCATCGTTCCACCGAAGGCCGAGTCCGAAGCCGTGGACTGCGCGGTTGCAGGCTGCGCGGTTGCAGGCTGCGCGGTTGCAGGCTGCGCAGTTCGGCGGTCCAGAGCCGCCGCGAGCGCGGCGGGATCGATTGGGGCGGCTCCGATCATGGTGCCCTTGAGCTGACTCGACATGGGCCGAGCAATGGGCTGAGCAACTCGGTCGACTTCGGCGGTGGAGGGACCGGCGGGCGCCGGAGAGCGTGGGGCAGGGCCCACGGCACCTGCGGTCTCTATCCCAGGAGGAGCTAGACCGATCATCGTCCCCTTGAGGCGATTCGCGCCTGGACCGGCCGGAGCCGCGCCTACGGGCGTTGAGGCCCCTTGGAGCGGCGCAGCGTGTGCCGGACCGGTACCGACGAGGCTGGGCGCGCCAGGGCTGGCCGCACCAGGGCTGGGCGCGCCAGGGCTGGCCGCACCAGGGCTGGGCGAAGGATTCGGTCGTACACCCTGAGCGGCGCGCGATTCGGCGATCTGGCGGCGCAAATCTTCCATCTCGGGGGGGGCGACCCCCACCATGGTTCCCTTTAACGCGGCCGGGCGAGCGGCTGCGGCAGGCGCTGCTGCCGCGGCAGGCACTGCGGTGCCCGCTGGGTGGCCCGCGACGGCTGGCCCGACGGCCGGGCGAGGGGCTTGCTGACCGGGAGTGGCGGGAAGGACGGGCGCCTGCATCACCATGGTTCCCTTGAACCTAGGCGATGCCTTGATGGCTTGGATTTCGAAGCCGCATTGGGCGCAACGCGCTGCGGAGTCGTCATTCTTGCTGCCACAATTCGGGCAAAACACTTGTTCGTTGAGTCCTTCCGCACCCGGTCCACCCGGGCTAGCGAAGCGTACACAGGAGTTTGCGAGGACCACAAGGAGGATCCTACCGATTTCAAGCGGGTCGGTTCTCGCTTGCGGTCTTTTGTGCGCTGCGGAACAGAGTCTTGCACCTCGTCGACCGACAGCCACCAATCGAGCCTAGGCCGAGGCTACAAGCACGCTCGTTCCGCCGAAACGGGAAGACCACTTGACACTCAATCAGGCCGGTCACTACGGTTCCCGCGCCCGCGGCCCCGAGTCGGCGATTTTGCCGCTCCAAGGAGCGCGGAGTCGGAAACCTGGAGAACCATGGCATTTGCCCTCAGCGCGGAGCACGAGGCCAAGTTTAGGGAAATTCTAACGAGATATCCCAACAAGATGGCGGCCTGTATCCCCACCTTGCACCTCTGTCAGGAAGCGAACCAAAATTGGGTGAGCGAAGAGGTGATTGCTTTCGTAGCCCAGCGACTCGAGCTCAGCACGGCGCATGTGCTGGGCGTCGCAACATTTTATCATCTCTTCAACCACGAAAAGCCGGGCAAGCACCAAGTCTGGGTTTGCCGAACCCTCTCCTGCGCGCTGCGGGGCGCCGAAGACGTCTTGCACCATTGCGAGAAGCGCCTTGGCGTTCACGCCGGCCAAACGACGCAAGACGGCAGAATTACGCTGCGCACTGCAGAATGCCTAGCTTCTTGCGGAACTGGCCCGATGATGCAGGTCGACAAGACCTATCACGAGAACCTGACATTGGCCGAGGTCGACAAGATCCTCGACGGCCTAACCTGAGCCTGATGTACGGCACGCCATGCTGAAACGAACCAACTACCTCACTCACAGCTACGATAAGCCCGACGGGTATCGGCTAGCCAACTACGAGGCCTCCGGTGGCTATCGTGCCGCGCGCAACGTGGTCGGTCTCTTACCTCGCGAGAAGGTCGTGGAAGAGATGAAGGCCGCCCATGTTCGAGGTCGCGGCGGCGCGGGCTTCGACTGCGGCACCAAGTGGAGCTTCATGCCCAAGGACAGCAAGAAGCCTTGCTACCTAGTCGTGAACGCCGACGAAGGTGAGCCCGGTACTTTCAAGGACCGCACCATCATGGAGCGCAATCCGCATTCGCTCGTCGAAGGCTGCATCATCGGCGCTTACGCCATTGGCGCGCACGCGGCTTACATTTACGTTCGGGACGAATTGCACCTCGCCAAGGCCCGCCTCTGGGGAGCCATCGCCGAAGCCAAGGAGCAAGGCTACCTCGGCAAGAACCCATTCGGTCGAAACTATGAGATGGAAGTCTACGTCCACACGGGCGCGGGCGCTTACATCTGCGGCGAAGAGACCTCCCTCTTGAACTCGCTGGAAGGTCGGCGAGGTGAGCCTCGCCTCAAGCCGCCATTCCCGGCCCAAGTGGGCGCTTTCGGCTGTCCTACCACCGTCAACAACGTCGAGACGATCGCTATCGTACCCACCGTGTTCACGATGGGTGGCGATAACTTTAGCAAACTCAGCGAACTGCATCCGTGGAACGACGGCGGTTCGCGCCTGTTTGGCGTGAGCGGGCACGTCAAGACACCCGGCATCTACGAGTGCGCGGTGGGTCTGACGCTGCGCGAGCTCATCTACGACCTCGGCGGCGGTATCCTCGGTGACAACGAATTGCTCGCCGTGATCCCGGGAGGTTCGAGCTGTCCCGTGCATCGCGCCGACGAAATCGTCGATGTGCCCAACGAGAAGTTCGCGGCCTACAACGGCAAGAGCTTCCTCGATTTGCCCCTCGGCGTAGACACGTTTCGTGGCTTCGGCAGTATGCTCGGAACTTGCTGCGCCATCGTACTCTCCAGGAAAGCCGATCCGGTCTTGGCCATGCACAACGTGATGCGCTTCTATCGCCACGAGTCTTGCGGACAATGCACGCCGTGCCGCGAAGGGTGCGGTTGGGTGGAGCGCATCCTCGACAAGATCGTCGCGGGCAAAGGCTCAGTGGAAGAGCTCGATAGCCTCAGCGAAATCGCTTCGAACATCACCGGCAACACCATCTGCGCTTTCGGCGATGGCGCGGCTCAGCCTGCCCTTTCTTTCGTTCAAAAGTTCCGTCCGGAACTGCTCGACTACATCAAGACGGGCGGCAAAGGTCAGACAAGGAGCCTCGCAGTATGACACCAGGACTCGTTCTCTTCGCTGTGTGTTCCCTGCTCTGCCTCGGAGGTGCGGTCGTGACAGTTGCCTCCGTTAACCCGATCCGGGGCGCGCTGGGTCTCTTGACCACCATCGTCGGCATTGCGGGCCTGTTCTTGCGCTTGAATGCCGAGTTCCTGGCCACGATGCAGATACTCGTTTATGCGGGTGCGGTCGTCATTCTGTTCGTGTTCGTGGTGATGCTGCTCGGGCCAACGGCAAGTTTGCCGCGCGACGCGGGTCGGCGTTCCTTGTATGCGCGCGCCATTTCGGGCGGGCTCGGTGCTGGCGTTGCCGTCTTGTTGTTTGCGCTGCTGTCCTCGAGTAAATCTCACGATTTCCCGATCGTCGGCAAAGACCATGGCACGGTCGAGGCTGTGGGCCGGCAAATCTTTCAGGAGGCTTTGGTCCCGTTCGAACTCGCCACTGTGCTGCTGATCGTGGCGGCGCTGGGAGCGATCGCTGTTGCCCGGGCCAACCCGAGCAAGACCGTCAAGAAGCCAAGCGAAAACCCCACCTTGCGGCTCTTCCACGGGCCACTTTTGGCTCGTGACGCCGGCCACCCGCTCGACGGGCGCACCCTAGAAGAGCGTCACGAAGGCAATAGCGAGCAGAGGGCAAGCTGATGGATACGACAGTTGAAAGCTACATGCTCCTCGCCACGGCCATCTTCGTGATCGGCTCAATTGGCTTTTTGGTTCGGCGCAACGTGCTTGTTCAACTCATGAGCATCGAGCTCATGTTGAACAGCGTGAACTTGCTCCTGGTGGGGTTCAATCGCCTCCACACAGGAAACATGGCGGGTCAGACCTTTGCCTTTTTCATCATCGCAGTGGCAGCGGCCGAAGTGGCCGTGGGTCTCGCGATTGTTCTCCAATTTTATCGCCTGCGTGGCGGCGTCAATAGCGACGAAGCGACGACCCTCCGTCACTAACGCGCAGAGCGACTCCTTAGCGCCTGCCTGACCCTATCGATTCAGTCCCCTTCGAGCTTCGCGATGGAACTACTCACCGAACTCTTCCCACCCGCCAACTTCACGTTGCTCGGGTTTATTTTGCTCCTTCCGCTGCTTGGCGCTTTCGTCAACGGCATTTTTGGTAAGCGCCTTGGTCGCGAGGGTGTCACGCTGCTCGGCCTCTCCGTGATCTTCGCGGCGTTCGTCGGGGCGATCATCACCTACGCCATGCTCATCGAGCACGGGCACGACGGCGCGGCCCCCAAGTTCCATTTCATGGCTTGGAATTGGCTCGAGCTGCAGGGCGCGGGCAACGGCATGACCTTTCGAGCCGTGCCGCTCGATGTGGCGTTCTCCGTGGACGCGCTCAGCGGGACGATGGTGCTGGTCATCACCGGCATCGGCTTCCTCATTCACCTCTACTCGTCGAGCTATATGGCAGAGGACCCGGGCTTTTACCGGTTCTTTGCCTATCTGAACCTCTTCATCTTCTCGATGTTGGTGCTCGTGCTCGGCGATAGCTTGCCGGTGCTCTTCGTGGGCTGGGAAGGCGTGGGCCTGTGCTCGTATCTCCTGATCGGTTTTTGGTTCAACGATGACGCCAACGCGTCCGCGGGTAAGAAGGCCTTCATCACCAATCGTATCGGTGATTTCGGCCTCTTGGTCGCGATGGGTCTACTTCTCTATTACGTCGGAGCACTCGACTGGGACGGCATCAACGCTGGCAAGAACAGCTTGCTCCAGCCTGTGAAGATTTGGCCGGTCGGTGACGAGGTTCCTATCGCTCGCTTCTTGCCGGGCGGCTTAGCTGACGTCATCAACGCGCCTCGTTTCGTTAACGCGGCCACTTTGGTCTGCTTGGCGCTCTTCCTCGGCGCCATGGGCAAGAGCGCCCAGTTTGGCCTCCACGTTTGGCTCCCCGACGCTATGGCGGGTCCTACTCCGGTGTCTGCGCTCATTCACGCGGCGACCATGGTCACCGCGGGCGTGTATCTGGTTTGCCGCTTGTCGGGCGTGTTCGTTTTGAGCCCCATGGCGATGGCCATCGTGGCCGGCATCGGCGCGTTCACCGCGCTCTTCGCCGCGACCATTGCGCTTGTTCAAAACGACATCAAGAAAGTCCTGGCCTACTCCACGCTGAGTCAGCTCGGGTACATGTTCCTCGGCGCCGGCGTTGGTGCGTTCGAAGCTGGTTTCTTTCACGTTTTGACGCACGCCTGCTTCAAGGCCTGCCTCTTCCTCGGCGCTGGCTCGGTTATCCACGCCATGCATGCCCGCATTCACGACACGGAGACGTCTCAAGACATGCGGAACATGGGCGGGCTGTACAAGTTCATGCCCGCGACGGCGCTTACCTTCCTCGCGGCTTGGGCCGCGATCGCAGGTGTTCCGGGCACGAGCGGCTTTTTCTCAAAAGATGAAATCCTGCTCATGGCGCTCACGTCTCGCGTCACCGGCCCTGCCACCATCAGCGGCGGACAGTACGGCATGGTGGTGGAGAATTTCGTCTGGCCTGAGTGGTACAGCTACGTGCTCTACGGCATGGGCTTTTTGACGGCCGTACTCACGGCTTTCTACATGTCCCGCCTGGTCATCGGTATTTTCTTTGGCGAGTTCCGCGGCTGGAAGATCGTCGAGGGCTGGATCGATCCGCACGCTGCTCATGCGGGTGCTGGTCACGATACGCATGCCGCTCTCGCGGCTCACGACGCGCACGGCTCAGCCGACCCCAGCCACGCGGGGCATGCCGATCATGGTCATGATGATGCCCACGAGGCCCACGCTCATCCTCACGAAGCGCCCGGCGTCGACAACATGGATGGCCCACGGCCCCACGAGTCGCCGTGGCAAATGACGCTGCCGCTGTGGATCTTGGGTGCCCTATCTGTGGTGGCGGGCCTCTTGAATGCCCACCTCATTCATATTGCTCCGCTGGGGCACTTGTTAGAGCCGATTTTCGCAGGCGCTTCGAAGCGAGTCGAGGTCTCGGAGCTCGCGCATTCCTTCGAATGGATGGGTGCAGCGCTGGCGGTGTTTGGCGCTTGCGCACCGGGTGTGGCGGTTGCTTATTGGATGTACGTGAAACAGGGCGGAGCCCCGGCACGAGAATTGGCAGTCAAGTTCCGGGGCGTTTACTCGTTCCTTCAAGACAAGTGGCGCATTGACGAGTTCTACGCAGAGACCGTCATCGGCGCGCTCGACGCTCTCGCTGACATGTGCGTTTGGTTCGACAAGTACATCGTCGACGGCATCTTGGCGCGCTTGTCCGCGTTCTTGGTCCAATTGACGGGCAGCTTACTTCGTCAGTTCCAGACGGGTCGCGTGCAGGCCTACGCCGCCATGACGGTTCTCGGCACGCTGATCTTTGGGCTCTACTTTGCGATGCCTCACGCTGAGGTTCATGAGGTATTCGACGATTCCTCTGGCTCGTACAAGCTCTCCGCGGCTCCCGGCCTTGGCTACAAATATCGCTGGGATATCGATGGCGAATCCGGTTGGGATCGGGGCGACAAGTTCGGCAATCAAACCGAGGTCGCCTTTCAACTCAAGCCCGAGGAGCAGCGCACGGTGCGCCTCGAGGTCGAGGGTCCTTTCCTAGTCACCTCAAGCTACGAGCGCGTCCTGTCGCGTCCTCGCGGCGAAATGGCTGCAGTCGAACCGGCAGCCGCGGAACCGCAGCGGCTCAAGGTTAGGCCTGCTCGCAAAGCTCCGCCCATCATGCCGGGAACTCAGGTCCCAGCGGGTCATCCCACACTTCCCAACTCTCCCTCGGCGGCACCCCACGGCGCTGCGAAGGGAACGCACTAAGTCATGAATCCTCTGCTCAACGCCTTCTTCGAAGCGGCGCCTTACCTCCTCACGTTCGGCATTTTTGCGGCGCTACCCGTCAGCAAAGGGATCGGGCTGCGCTTATCGCTCGGGTCGATCGCGGCCCTGCTCTTGCTCTTCGTGATGACCCTTTGGCCAGGGACGGCTGAACCGACCGAGCCCGGAAGCCGCTGGCAGCATCTGCTCAGCTTTGTGGCCTTCTTTCCGCTCTTGGCCGCGCTCTTTTTGCTTTTCTTGCCGCGCCAGTCGCCAGGTTTTCTAAAGCGCTACACGCTGGTCGTGCTCGCGATTGACCTCCTGGCGTCGCTTTCGCTGCTGGGTATCTCCTCGGACGCTGGCTGGAATTACCAGGTTATTCGCGAGTGGATCCCCTCGCTCGGCATTCGATATCACGTCGCGATCGACGGGCTCTCCTTGTGGATGGTGCTCTTGACCACGTTCACGACGCCCATTGCGGCTATCGTGGCCTTTGGTTCGATCAAAGAGCGCATCAAGGATTTGTGCTTCGCGCTGCTCATGCTGCACGGCGCGATGATCGGCGCTTTCATCTCGCTCGACCTATTCCTGTTCTTCGTATTCTGGGAGCTGATGCTCTTGCCGATGTTGATTCTCATCGGTGTTTACGGTGGCGTTGACAAGATCAAGGCTGCCTACAAGTTCTTCCTCTACACCATGGTGGGCTCGATGATGATGCTCGCCGCCATTCTCTATATGGTGTGGACGCACAAGACGGTCGCTGGCTACCTAACCTTCGACTACCTAGCGCTTTCGAAACTCGTTTTGCCGAAGACCGCCGCGTACCTCTGTTTCGCAGGGTTTGCGCTGGCTTTCCTGATCAAAGTCCCGGTCTTTCCTTTTCACACCTGGCTACCCGACGCTCACGTTCAGGCTCCAACTGGGGGCTCGATTCTCCTGGCGGCGGTGCTGCTCAAGCTAGGCACTTACGGCTACCTACGCTTCAACATGGGCATGCTCGGCGGTCCGGCCGGTGTGCTTTCGACACCGCTCGCGAGCGTCGTGATCTTGCTGGGCATCGTGTAC
>Ga0164241_10003132_pt1:0-2500 | contig 17080 bp, 12 predicted proteins | sample OricomyardsoilBY_FD_108780 | JGI IMG/M metagenome (GOLD analysis project Ga0164241, IMG submission 108780) | Backyard soil microbial communities from Emeryville, California, USA - Original compost - Back yard soil (BY) | ecosystem: Environmental > Terrestrial > Soil > Unclassified...
GTTCGGGTTCGGCGCCGGCTCGGGCGTGGTGCCCGTGGCGCCCGAGGTCGCGCTGTTGGTCGCCGGGGGAGGCGACGACTTGCCGCCGCACGCGGCGACGAGCATGAGGCTGAAGCAGGCAAAGAACGTGCGCATCGTGGCTCCGGACCAGGGTTCGAACGGCATCGCGGTACCATCCGAGGCCACGATCGTCAAGGCGCCCCGAGCCGCCGATCGGGCGCCAACTTGGCCAGCAGCGTGGCCTGGGCCGAGGGTCCGCCGTGTGTGACGCGGCGCCACTGACCGTCGGGCTTCAGCTCCCAGCCGTCGACCGCGTCCTCGAGGTGCAGCGCCAGCCCCTCGTCGATGACGCGCTGCTTGAGCACCGGATCCTCGACTGGGAAGCAGGTCTCGATGCGGCGATAGATGTTGCGCGTGAGCCAGTCAGCCGACGCCAGCCACACCTTCTCGGCCCCGTCGGCGTGGAAGCAGAAGATGCGCGCGTGCTCGAGGAAGCGCCCGACCACACTGCGCACGCGGATCTTCTCGGAGATGCCCGGCAGGCCCGGGCGGATGGCGCACTGGCCGCGCACCAGCAGATCGATCTGCACGCCAGCTCTGGCGGCACGATACAGCGCGGCGATGACGTTCGGGTCGGCGAGCGAGTTCATGCGCGCGCGGATCCGCGCGGGTCGACCGGCCTTGGCCGCTTCGGTCTCCGCGTCGATCCACGCCTCGAGCCTGTCGGCCAGGGCGAACGGCGCGCTCACGAGCTTACGCGGTGGCGGCAGGCGCCCGACCCCGGTGAGCACGCGGAAGAGATCGTGCACATCGGCGGCGAGCGCCTCGTCGGCGGTGAGCAGCCCGAAGTCGGTGTAAGCCGTCGCCGTCTTCGAGTGATAGTTGCCGGTGCCGAGGTGCACGTAGCTGCGCAGGCGCTCGCCCTCCTTGCGCGTGATGACGAGGATCTTGGCGTGCGTCTTACGGCCCACGACGCCGTACGCGACGTTCGCGCCGGCCTCTTGGAACTTCGTCGCCCAGTCGATGTTGGCGGCCTCGTCGAAGCGCGCGCGCAGCTCGACCACGACCGTCACGTCCTTGCCACGCGTCGCGGCGTCGAGCAGCGCGCGCGCGATCGGCGAGTCCTCGCCGGTGCGATAGAGCGTCATCTTGATGGCCAAGACGGCCGGGTCGCGCGCCGCTCGCTCGATGAGCTCGAGCACTGGCACGAACGACTGGTAGGGGTGATGCAGCAGGATGTCGCCGGCGCGCATGACCGCGAACGGATCGGCCTCGGCCGGCAGCCGCGGTGGTAGCCCGGGCACGAAGCTCGGGTACTTAAGCAGCGGCAGCGCGACCTCGCCGTGCAGCCCCGAGACACGGTGCAGGTTCACCGGCCCATCGGTGCGGTAGAGGTCCCCCGGCTCGAGCTCGAACTGCTCGAGCAACAGCTTCGCGAGCGGCTCCGGGCACCAGCGATCGATCTCGAGACGCACCGCATCGCCGAAGTTGCGCCGCGGCAGCTCGCCCGCGATGGCGTGCAGCAGATCGTCGACCTCCTCCTCGTCGACCCACAGGTCGGAGTTGCGCGTCAGCCGGAACTGCGACGCGCTGCGCACGCCCATGCCGGGGAACAGCAGGTCGATGTTGGCCTCGATGATCGAGCCGAGCAGCACGAAGTCCCACGGCCCACCCGCGAGCTTCTCGGGCAGCCGCACGAGGCGCGCGATCGACTTCACCGCGGGGATCGGCACGATGGCGATCTCCGCCTCGCGCCCGAACGCGTCCTCGCCGGACAGCTCGACGATGTAGTTGAGGCGCTTGTTGGAGACGTTGGGGAACGGGTGCGACGGATCGAGCGCGCTCGCCGTGAGCAGCGGCAGGACCGCCCCCTCGAAGTAGGCGCGCGTCCAGGCGCGCTGCTCCGCGGTCCACTCGTCGGCCTCGAGCACGCGGATCTGATGCGTGCGCAGCGCCGGCAGCAGCACGTCGTTCATGAGCTTGTACTGGGCCTCGACGATCGCGTGCGCGCGCTGCGCGATCTCGTCGAGCACGTCCTTTGGCGATCGTCCGTCGGCGCCGAGCTGTCCGACGCCGTACGTCGCTTGCTCCTTGAGCGCGGAGACACGCACCTCGAAGAACTCGTCGAGGTTGGTCGACGAGATCGTCAGGAATCGCAGCCGCTCGAGCAGCGGCGTCTCGTCGCGCCTGGCCTGCTCGAGCACGCGCTCGTGAAAGGCCAAGAGCGACAGCTCTGGCGTGAAGTAGAGGGCCGGCGCGTGCTGTGCCGGGAGCGGCCGATCGTGGTCCTCGGTTTCAAATGAGTCCATGCCCGCCATCACTAAGCACGTGAAATTTGCGCATTCGAAGGCCGACAGTATCCCAGACACGACGACCGCGTCGGCCGATCCGGGAGTATTGCCGTGAACATCGAGACCGAGGACAGCACCCCGAACAGCACCGAGTCGAGCGCGCCGCGCTCACGCAGCGGCCTTCGCCGGCCCGCACGAACGACCGCACG
>Ga0164241_10003132_pt1:7500-17080 | contig 17080 bp, 12 predicted proteins | sample OricomyardsoilBY_FD_108780 | JGI IMG/M metagenome (GOLD analysis project Ga0164241, IMG submission 108780) | Backyard soil microbial communities from Emeryville, California, USA - Original compost - Back yard soil (BY) | ecosystem: Environmental > Terrestrial > Soil > Unclassified...
CGGGTCTGTCGAGCTTCGATCCGATCGCGGAGGCCGCTGGCACGCCCTCGTCGAATGCAGGCGCGAGCAACTTCCTGTTCTCGCTGACCGCGACGCTACACCTGTGAGGAGCCCATGGCGCTGATCGGCAGAAAGGACGGGCGTTTGCATCGGCTCGGCATCGTCGCGATCGCCGCCGCCGTCACGGGGATCATGGGTGTCAAAGGGTCGCGCGTTCGGGCGGTGTCGTTCGGCGATGTGGCGCTGCAGGGTTCGGGACGCGCGACGCTGAAGGTGGTGCAGGCCGAGCCGGTTCCTTTGGAGGGCGCCCCGAACGAGATGCAGGTCTTCGCGCGACTGACCTACGCGAGCGAGCTCTCGCGCTTCGATCGCGGGCTGTATACGCGTACGACCTTCACGATGCCGTCGACCCGCGAGACTGGGGTGCTGGTCATCGATGTCGATCGATCGAAGGGGGCCAAGCAGTGGGACGCGGCTTCGCACGGGCTCGCGGCGCGCTTCTACACGCTCGCCTCGAAGACGGCGCGCGTGCCGAGCTTCGATGGCTCGCCTGCGTCGGGATCGCTCGCGCTGGACGCGAGCGTCGTTGGGGCCGAGCGCGCCGGGTTCCGGATCACGGGCTGGCTCGAGCTGCGCGATCCGGGCGCAGATCGTATCCCCGACACCGCCGATGATGCCTCGTACGAGATCGACATCGAGCTCGAGTCTGTGCCGCCGCCCGAGGAGATCACCGGCCAGACGCCACGTCCTCCGCACGAGCCGGTTGGCGGGCAGTGCGACCCCGCACTGTGCTGGGAGGACGACGGCTACTACGACACGTACTGGTACGGACCTGGCTGCGGCGACGCGGACGTGGGTTATGAGACGACCGACGACGGCTGCAGCAGCGACACGGTCGACGATGGTGGCGATGGCACCGTCGGCGGCGGAGATGGCGGCGGAGATGGGGTCTACGATCCGTACGATCCGAGCGTCACGTCGTCGGATGGAGGCTGTGGCGGCGGCGACTCGACCGACGGGAGTGGTTCGGACGACACGAGCGACAGCAGCGGTTGTGACGGCAGCGACGACTCGTCGTCGTCTAGCGATGGGTGCGACGGGGGCGATGACTCGTCCTCGAGTGGCTGCGACGACTCGAGCTCGTCGGGATCGGGCTGCAGCGACTCGAGCTCGTCGGGCTGCAGCGATTCGGCCTCGTCCGGCTGCAGTGGCTGCGAAGGGGACACGCTCGAGCGCGCCTCCGGGACCAGCGCGACGCGCCCTGCGAGCACTCAGGGGGACGCGGCCTGGATCAGCGTGCTGCTGTTCCTGGGTTCGCTGGGCGCCGCCGTGCGCCGGCGAGACTGACCCGGCGTTGACGCAAGCCGAGGGCCTCCGTAGCTTACGCGTCGCTGGAGGCGCTCATGGCTCGTTTCGATTGGCGTTTGGTTGGGTTGTTCGGTGCGGTCTTGGCGCTGGGCTCGGTGTCCGCTTGCGGCGACAGCGGCGGCGACAAGAAGGACGCGACGTCGGCCACGAACGAGGACGGTAGCGCGGACGGCGACGTGGTCGAGGTCGATCCGTGGATCGCGCCCGCCGAGACGAACGCGTTCCGGGTGCTCTACGACAACCGCGGTCGCATCAACACCGACCTCAACGAGCTGTGGCTCATGGACAGCGACGGCGAGAACGAGGAGCCGCTGACCGAGCTGGCCAAGCTCGCGGACGAGGACCTGTCGTGCAACTACGGCTGCATCGTGTCGCCTGATCTCGTGTGGATCGTCGTCGTGACCGGGCCGCCGACCGCTGGTGGCGGCTTCTCGCTCAAGCTCGGAAAGTTCAACGCGGACAAGGAAGTCCACCTGCTCAAGGGCGGCGATCTCACGGGCATCATCGACTTCCACTTCGCGGGCGATCGGATGTTCTACTCGCGCAAGAAGAGCTGCACGGGCCCGTCGTGCACCTACGACATCTCGGTCGTGCAGCTCGACGAGGACGTCAACGAGGAGACGCCGTTCCTCACGTTCCCGCTCGACAACGAGCTCGAAGGATCGACCTACAAGGGCCACTTCGAGGTCTCGGCCGACGGCAACAACGTCGTGCTCTTGAACACCACCATCCGCAGCGTGGACGTCTACCTGTTCCGCTTCGGCACGGGCCTGGTCGAGCTCGATTACCTCTGCAAGTTCGGCGACAAGAACAACTGCACGGGCACGGGCTCGGAGTACTCGGACACCGATCCGGTCGCCATCGACGCTAACGGGCGCTACATCGCGTTCTTCACGTTCGCGGACAAGTGGCAGCGAGTGCGCCTCTACGACACCGAGAACCCCGCGCAGATCAAGTCGTCGATCGTGGGCTCGGTGACCACGGGGGCTTGGATCAGCAACGCCTGCTCGGATCCGAACGCCATCGCCGAGTGGCAGTGGAAGCGCGTGATCGGCAACCCGTACTTCACGCCCGACGGCAAGGAGATCGTCTTCATCGGCGTCAACGACTGCCCCGTGGACGGAGTGGATCCCATCAAGCCGCAGTCGAACATCTACCGGATCAAGCTCGATACGATCTTGAGCGAGAAGACCCTCACCGCGGACGACGTCTTCAACATCACCAGGGGCCCCAAGGGCGACGTGACCGCGAACCGCGTGCCCGATGCGTTCGGCCTGTCGCCCGATGGCGCGACCGTGGTCTTCGTGGGCACGCCGATGTTCGATCAGAGCGGCAACGCCATCCCCGACGGCAACGCGCGCCAGCGCAACGATCGTGAGGTCTATCGCATCCGCCTCGACGGCTCGAACGTGCAGCAGCTGACCAACGACATCGAGTTCTCGGCCGAGGCGCCGCAGGTCCTGTCGCTCTAGCCGAGGCGTGCGGCTGAGACGACGAAGCCCGCCTGTTCGGCGGGCTTCGTGCGTTCAGAGGGTCGCGCGAGTCGGCGACTAGGCGCGCGCCGCTTTGATCTTCTGGGTGAGCTCGGGGACGATCTTGGCGGCGTCACCGACCAAGCCGTAGTCCGCCACCGAGAAGATCGGGGCGTCGGCGTCGGTGTTGATGGCCACGATCGTCTTCGAGTTCTTCATGCCGGCGAGGTGCTGGATGGCGCCCGAGACACCGACGGCAATGTAGAGCCGCGGCGCGACGACCTTGCCGGTCTGACCGACCTGCATGTCGTTGGGGACTTCCTTCCACTCATCCACGACGGCCCGGGTCGCGCCGATCGCGGCGTTGAGCGAGTCGGCGAGCGGGGTCAGCAGCTCCCAGAACTTCTCCGGGCTCTTCGTGCCGCGGCCGCCCGAGACGACGACGTCGGCCTCGGTGAGCTCGGGGCGGTCGCTCTCGGTGAGCTCGTACTTCACGAAGCGCGCCGAGGTCGTGCCGAGGTCGGCCGCGATCGCCTCGACCTTCGAGGCGCCGCCAGCCTTCTCGGCTGCGTCGATCTCGGAGGTGCGCACGCTGACGACGACCTTCGGGGTCGTGACGCGCACGGTCGCGAGGATGTTGCCGGCGAACATCGGGCGGCGGTAGAGGATCTCGCCCGAGCCGGCGAGGCCGGTGCAGTCCGAGACCATGCCTGCCGAGAGCGCCGCCGCGACGCGCGGCAGCACGTCCTTGCCGAACGTGCCCGCCGGCCCGACGACGAAGTCGGCGCCCGACTTCTGCGCGGCCGCAACGATGGCGGCCTTGTAGGGCTGCGCGAGGTAGTTCTCGAGGGCGGCGTTGTCGACCGTGTAGATCGTGGCTGCGCCGTAGCCCTGCAGGCCGTCGACGATGGCCGCGGTCGACGCGCCGATGGCGACGATGTCGAAGCCGCCGGCCACGCCGCGCTCGCCGAGCTGGCGGGCGAAGGTGATCGCGGAGAGGGTGCTCTTCTTGAGTTGGCCGCCGGACTGCTCGGCGACGACGAGGATCTTGCTCATTGCATCACTCCTAGATCACGCGGGCTTCGGACTTGAGCTTGCTCACGAGCTCGTCGACGCTGGCGACCTTCTGGCCGGCCTTGCGCTTCGGCGGCTCCTCGAGGCCGACGACCTCGACCTTGAGCTTCTTGTCGGCGATGCCGAGCTCGTCTAGATCGAGCTCGTCGATGGGCTTCTTCTTCGCCTTCATGATGTCGGGGAGCTTGGCGTAGCGCGGCTTGTTCAGCCGCAGATCGGCCGTGATCACGGCCGGCAGCTTCACCGCGATCGTCTCGAGGCCGCCGTCGACCTCACGCGTCACGACCGCTTCGCCGTCGGCGAGCTCGACCTTGCTGGCGAAGCACGCCTGGCCGAGGCCGAGGTACTCCGCGACCAGCTGGCCGACCTGGTTGTTGTCCCCATCGACGGCCTGCTTGCCGAAGAGGAAGATGTCCGGCTTCTCCTTCTTGAAGACCGCGGCGAGGATGCGGGCCGCGAGATCCGAGTCGAGATCCTGGTCCTCGACGTCGACGCGGATCGCGCGCGCGGCGCCGAGTGCCAAGCCCGAGCGGATGGTCGCGGTCACGTCGTCGCTACCGATCGTGACGATCACGACCTCGGAGTCGCCCTCCTTCTCGGCAATGCGCAGGCCCTCTTCGAGCGCGTTCTCGCAGAACGGGTTGGGCTTGTACTCGACCGACGACGTATCGACGGCGGACTTGTCGGCCTTGAGCTTCACGCGAGCGTCGGGGTCGACGACGCGCTTGAACGCCACGAGGATCTTCATGGCTCGATTGCCTCCTGTTGAACCTATTGAGACGGGCTTCTGGTCAGAAGTCCGGAGATGAACAGCGTGGTGACGTGCTCACACGCATCCACGAGCGAGCTGCCGCGGTTGCCCATGGCCCACTCGAGCGCGAGCTCGTCGATGGCCCCGAAGATCGCGCGCGCCGTGACGCGCGAGTCGAGCGACTGCGAGAACATGCCGGACTTGATGCCGTCGTCGACGATGCGCCGGATGATGCCGAGGTAGCGGCCGAACGGCTTCATGTCGGTGTTGCGCATGAACTTCGAGGACTGGCGCAGCTCGACGGTGATGACCTCGGCCATCGCCTGCGACTCGGCCACCGACTCGAAGTGGATGCGCGTGAACGTGCGCAGCCGCGTCACCGGGTCGAGGTCGGCGAGCGCGAGCGCCTCTTCCTGGCGGCGCAGGATCTCATCCATCGCGTCGATGAAGACCTGGATGAGGATGTCTTCCTTGTTCTTGAAGTAGAGGTAGATCGTGCCGTCGGCGACGCCTGCCTCCTTCGCGATCTGGCTCACCTTGGCGTTGTAGAAGCCGTGCTGCGCGAAGACCGCAACGGCGGCATCGAGGATGCGGCGGCGCTTGTCGGGTGGGTTCGCGGACATGGTCAGGGACGCCTTGCTGTGCCGGCGGGGCCGCTGTTCAAGCGGTCCGCGCTGCGAATGAATCACCATTCACCCGGGCCGTGTAGCATGCCGGTTCCGGTGGCCACAAGCGCTTTGACATGGTGGTGGAACTCGAACGGTCCTGTTGACTCAACCGGGGGTGGCCCCGAATATCGGCCGTCGCCAGGGAGGTCGTCGCGAGGTTTGGCGGAGCGGGATCCCAATATTACGCGTGCACAGGCAGGCCGAGTAGCCAGCTCGGTCGGTACGAGCGCGTCGCCAGAGACGGGCGCGCGGACGGATGCGTCCGCGACGCTGGGCGCCGGCACGCGCCTGTTGATCCTCGACGAGGACCGCGTCGAGGGCGGCATGCTGGCGTTCCACCTGCGCCGCGAGGGTCTCGTCGTGATGCTCATGAGCTCGCCGGACGAGGCGCTCGACGCGATCGCGTGGGCCGCGCCGGACGTGCTGCTCGTCGAGCTCACCGGACGAGGCTTCGATGGCACCACCTTCCTCAGGAACATGGGCGAGCTGCCCGTGGACGTCTTCGCGGTGGTCGATCGACCACTCGACGCCGAGGCCGAGCTCGAGGCGCTGCGCTACGGCGTGGTCGACGTGCTCACCAAGCCCCTCGATGCCCAGGCGCTCTCGCGTCGGCTGCGCTCACGCCCCGAGCGCGCGCGGCGCGGGTCGATGCCGGGCCTGCCCGAAGGCGGCATCTCCGGCGATCTCGCGGTGCACTCCGCGATGTACGTCCTGCAGCTCTGCCATCGGCATCGCCTGAACGCGCGGCTACACGTCGAGATCCAGGGCGACTGGGCCGTGCTGCTCGTGCGCCACGGCGAGGTGATCGACGCGGAGGCGCCGTCGGCGACTGGCCGCGAAGCAGCCTACCAAGCCATCCGCGCGGCCGCGGGCTCGTTCGTGCTGGTGCCGCTGCTGCCCGACGCGGAGGAGCTCTCGCGCGACGACGTCGTGCGCGCGGACCTCGCGACGCTCGTCGGCGACGCGCTCGGGCGACGAGAGCCGCGCTCGGTGAACGCCACGCGGCTGCGCGGGAGCGACACCTTCGTGCTGCCGAACGTCGGCTCGCCGCGTGCGCCGCAGCCCTCTAAGAAGGCAGGCGACGAGACGCTCGAGTACCAGCCGCGGAGCGAGCAGCGCATGCGCTCCGATCTCGCGCGCGTGAAGCGACCCGGCGAGACCAAGCCGCGCTCCGAGCCGGGCGACGAGCCGGCGCGTATCACCACCGCGATCGGAGAGCGCCCGCGGAGCCCGACACGGCCGATGCCGGTCGCTGGACTGAGTGAGGTGCCCGAGGTCCAGGTCGAGCTGCTCGCGGATGAAGCGCGCGAGACGATCGACGAGGGCTTCGACGAGCCGACCGATCAGCGCGAGCGCCGCGAGCACGAGCTCATCGTTCCACCGCCGCGGGCGCTGGCGCGGAGCGCCGATCCGACCGCGCCACGGCCGACCGATCTGCTGGCGCCATCGGGTCTCGCGGGGCGAGGCCTGCGCCGCACCACGGGACGTGTGAGTGCGCAGTCCGTCCAGACCGAGGCGCTCGATCCGGCGATGGTGCAGACCGCGGTGCAGTCGCGGCGCGTGCAGGCGCCGACCGATCGTCATCGCGCGCGCGTCGCATCGACGACGTCGCCTGGGGTCGTGCGTAAGCTGCCGGCGCTGCCGCGGCTCGACGGGCTCGTGGTAGTGCTGTCGATCGCGGCGTTCGCGCTGGCGATCTTCGTCGTGTGGCGCGTGCTCGCGAACGCCGAGCACCCATCGACGCCGGCCTCGGCGAGCACCGTCGCGCCGCTACCGGACGACAACGAGGTGCGCTTCGGCGCCGCCCTCGCGGAGCTCGAGGCTGGCCACCTGGATGTCGCCGAGGGGCAGCTCGCGGAGCTCGCCGCCGGTCCCGCGGCGCCCGATGGCGCGTTGGCGGCGCTAGCGCGGCTCTACTTCCGCCAGGGCAAGCTGATGGAAGCGGAGTCGGTGCTCACGCGCATGACGACCATCGGCCGTGCCGACGCTCGGGTTTGGGCGTGGCTCGGCCTCGTGCGCGCGCAGCGACAGGACCTCGACGGAGCCCGCGGCGCGTTCGCGAAGGCGCGCGCCGAGAAGCCAGACGCCGCGCTGGACGCGAAGCTCGAGGCGCTCGAGCACCTTGCCGCGCCGAAGTGACGCGATGATCCTCGGCATCGAGTCGTCGTGCGACGAGACGGCGGCGGCCATCGTGAGCTCGGCCGGAGAGGTCAGGGCGAGCGTCGTCACGAGCCAGATCCCGATCCACGCGCGCTTCGGTGGTGTGGTCCCCGAGCTGGCATCACGCAACCATTTGGTTGCCATTCGTCCGGTCATCGACGAGGCGCTGCGCGAGGCCGGCATCACCCTCGACGGGCTCGAGGCGATCGCGGTCACCAGCGGTCCGGGCCTCTCGGGCTGCCTGCTCATCGGGCTGCAGGTCGCCAAGACGATCGCGTGGGCGCGCGGCCTGCCGCTGGTGCCGGTCGATCACATCCACGCGCACGTGTTCGCGCCGTTCTTGGTCGACGCGCAGCCCGACAGCGACGCGGCCCGTCGCGGCTTGGCCTACCCGTACGTCGCGCTGGCCGTGTCCGGCGGTCACACCAGCCTGTGCCGCGTCGACGGACCAGGGGACACGACGCTGCTGGGACAGACGCTCGATGACGCGGCCGGCGAGGCGTTCGACAAGATCGCGAAGCTGATGGGCCTCCCCTACCCTGGCGGCATCTACATCGATCGGCTCGCGGAGTCCGGTGACCCGCAGCGCTTCGAGCTGCCGCGGCCGCTGAGGGGACGTGGCCTCGACTTCTCGTTCTCGGGGCTGAAGACCGCCGCGCGGCTCGTGTGGGAAGCGCACGGTGAGCCCGCGAAGGCCGATCTGGCGGCCTCGGTGCAGGAGGCGATCGTCGACGTGCTGGTGGCGAAGGCGCTGAGCGCTTGCAAGGAGACCGGCCTGCAGACGCTCGTCGTCGCGGGCGGCGTGGCCTGCAATCGGCGGCTGCGCACGAAGCTCGTGGCGGCCGCCGACAAGGCCAAGCTGCAGGCATTCGTCACGCCCGCGCGCTACTGCTCCGACAACGCCGCGATGGTCGCAGGGCTCGGGGCGGCGCTCTATGCCGAGGGTGTCGCGCTGCGCGGCGCGGACGTGCTGGCGGCGGATGTGTATGTCACGGCGCGCCCGGCGCGCGTCGCGCGAGGGGCACGATGAGGCCGGAGAAAGCGCTCGGACAGCACTTCCTGCGCGACGCCGAGGTGCTCGCCGACATCGCCGCGATCGCCGATGTGGGACGCTCTTCGGGCGTGCTCGAGATCGGGCCGGGCGAGGGCGCGCTGACCGCGTTCCTCGTCGGCCATGGCGTGCCGGTCGTCGCGCTCGACAAAGATCCGCGCTCGCTCGAGGCGCTACACGAGCGCTTCGGCGAGGCGGTGAGCGGCCACCTGGGCGACGCCGCGATCGATGACCTGTCCGTCCTACTGCCGGGCGATCGATCGATCATCGTAGGCAACTTGCCCTACAACGCCGCCAGCGCCATCCAGCGACGTGTGCTCGCGCTCGGCACGCGCATCTTGCGCTCGGTGCTGATGTTTCAGCGCGAGGTCGCTGTGCGGCTGGTCGCGGACGCTGGCTCGCGCGACTACGGCGTGCCGTCGGTGATGACGGCGGTGCGAGCGCAGGCATGGCTCGTGCGCGACGTGCCGCCACACGCGTTCAGACCGCCACCAAAGGTCCAGTCGGCCGTGGTCTTGATGGAGGCGCGGGCCGAGCCGCTGGTCGGCGACGAGGACCTCGAGGCGTTCGGCGCGTTCGTCGCGCTGGCCTTCCAGCAGCGCCGCAAGACCTTGAACAACGCGCTCGGCGACAAGCGCGAGGCCCTCACGAAGGCCGGCATCGACCCCGGGCTGCGCGCCGAGCAGGTGTCGCCCGAAGCGTTCGTGCGCCTCTGGCGCGCGAGCCTCTGACGCTCAGTTCGTGGGCGCCGAGCCGCGCGCGTCGTTGCAGAACTTGTGCTTGCCGAAGTCCTCGACGCACTTGTAGCCGTCGCGGCAGTCCCCGTTCGACTCGCACGACGCCATGCAGTAGCTCGAGTCGACGTCGAACGTGATGCACACGCCCTCGTCAGGGCACTGGCGATCGGTGCAGTTCTTGAGCGTGCAGTAGCCGTCGGGCATCGAGCGCTCGCAGAACATGCTCGCGCCGCAGTCGGTCTGCGTCTCGCACGGGTCGCCGACCAGCGCCGTGCAAGCCTGGGCGGGCGCGAGGAGGA
>Ga0164241_10003133_pt1 | contig 17077 bp, 11 predicted proteins | sample OricomyardsoilBY_FD_108780 | JGI IMG/M metagenome (GOLD analysis project Ga0164241, IMG submission 108780) | Backyard soil microbial communities from Emeryville, California, USA - Original compost - Back yard soil (BY) | ecosystem: Environmental > Terrestrial > Soil > Unclassified | place: USA...
CGCATTCGTCGTTCGTTCAGCGCGCGGCGCGTCTCGGCCTCGCCCGCCCAAGGCTCCAAGGCGTGGCTGGTCGTCACGGTGTTGGGCGCGGTCTTGTCGTTCACGGCCGCCGTCGCTTACAGCCTGTCCAGCGGCCCCAAGCGGCAAGCCGTCGTGGAAGACGACGATCTACCCAACATCACCGTGCGCCAGCCCTCCAAAGACCTGGGCATCGGGACCCGCCGCGATCTCTTGCCCGGTGCTGGACCCAAGCCTGCGCTGCGCCTCACCGACGAGCTCGACGCGCTACACGAAGCGCGTGAGGCGGCGCGCCCCAGCCCCGCCAAAAAGCCGGCCAAGGGCGCCGTAAATCGCCCCGTGGCCAAGAAGCCGCCCGTCGATCTCAAGGATCCGTTCGGCGACGGCGGCGAGTAGCCACCCAACGGCAGAGGGCCCGCTTGCGTTGGGGGCCGTGAAGTCGGAAAGTTGGGTCATGTTTGGGCTCAAGCAAGGCGCCCTCGTCGTGCTCGTCACCGTGGTCGGCCTCACGGGCTGCGGCGGGCCGTCGGGTCAACCTGCGGATCCGTCCGCGGCTGCCAGCCAGCGCCTGCAAGGCGACTGGCATTTGGTCGGCTTCGCGCCGTCGCTCGAGCTCGAGGCACCACTCAAGAGCTTGTTGGACGCACAGCTACAGACGCTCAACATCAACTTCGCCAACGGCCAGTTCACGGCGACCGGGCCCGGCGTGGATACGGGCGGCCGCTACGAGATCGCGAACGCGTCGGGCGACTCGCTCAGCGGCCGCGTGTACGATCGCGCGGGCGCCGGCTACGGCATCACCGGCACGTTCGTCGCCCAGCAATTCCGCTTCACCAGCACTGATTCGCCGTGGGCCGGCAGCGGCGTCCTCGAACGCCCGAAGTAACGAAAGCCGCGAGTCCCCAGATTGTTTCACAGGAAGGACAGAAGGGCAGAAGCGGGCGGGGGCGCCGCGCTGATCCCACGCTAGTGTCAATCTGTACGGATCCGTCAAGATCGACACGATCGCCGATCTCAACTCGGCGCCCAACTCCCTCCTTCTGCCGTTCCTGTGAAACAATCTGGGTCCATTCGGTTCCGTTCCAGGGTGAGGCCCAGTTCCGTATGTCGCGCCGCCGCCCAGCTGGGCGGCTGATCAGGTCTACCCCCACGTGGCTTGCGGCCATAGCGAAGTAGTCCATCGAATATGTAACCGGTTCCGGAAAATTGGCTTTGGGATGTGGTACCGGTACCAGGTCTGGTTTTCTCAGCTACAATGCGAAAGCTTGGTGCGCGCGTACGGCCGTGGTGCGCGTTGAGACTTCTGAAATCCTGAGGTAGTTCCGATGGTTGCGCGAAAAATTCTGGGCAGCTTGGCGATCGGCTTGGTGGGGGCGTTGGGCATTTCTGCTTCCGCGCAAGCGGAGGTGTTCCAGACCGACGCGGCCAAGACGCCGTTGCCGCAGCCCGTCGGCAAGAGCGAGATGGACCTCATCACCCAGTCATGGGCGTTCAACACCATGACGCAGGTGAACAAGGACGCGATGGGGGTCGACGTCAACCAGCTGAACAAGCACTACAGTGACTACTTTCCGACCTTCGTCGACGGCGACGCGGCGACGCTGCAGGGGCTGTTCAAGTTCCGCGGCGAGATGCTCGACCAGGTGAAAGACGCCAAGACTTCGCCCGGCTACTTTTCGCCGGTGTGCGGCTTCTCGGGTCAGTTGCTATTGCGCGGCGGCGACTGCGAGGTGACGTTCGGTTGGTACAACGTAGAAGATCCGAACAGCACGACCGCGCCCGCCGCAAACGAGATCTACCCGTTCATCCCATTGACGGGCTCGACCATCACCAAAGACTTGCAGTGCCTGGGGCCGCTCAACAACGGCTTTTGCCCGCTGGCTTGGGACGCGGGTGATCCGCGTGACTTGAGCCGCCGGTTGTGGGTGCCCAAGGTCTACGACTCGGGCAGCATCAAGCAGGATCCCAACTACAAGGGTAAGTACGTCGGCTTCGCCTTCATCGGCAACCCCAGCTCCGCTTGTAAGCAGACCAAGTATTCTCTATTGGGCCAGAACCAGAAAAACGCCCAAGACGAGCCCTGGGTGACGACCCTCATCTACCAGTCCACCGTCGATCCCGAAGGCTTCTACATGGCCTTCGAGGACTTGGCGATGTCCAAGGAGGATTGGCATTCGACCGGCGTGCCCGGCAACAACGCCATGAACGACGGCGACTTCAACGACTTCGTCTTCTACGTCTCGGGCATCAGCTGCATGGGCGGCGGCCAGCCGTGCGACACCGGCTTGCAAGGTGCTTGCTCGCTGGGACGCACTGATTGCGCCGCTGAGGGCACGACCGGCATGTGCCGTCCCATCATCACGCCGGGCGCCGAGCTGTGCGACAACGTCGATAACGACTGCAACGGCATGGTCGACGAGGGCGAGGGCCTGTGCGCCGCGGGCCAGGTTTGCGACAAGGGCGTGTGCGTGGGCGCGTGCGGTACCGGTGAGTTCCGCTGTGATCCGGGCTTCACTTGCAAGGTCGGTCACTGCATCGAAGACGCGTGCGCCGACAAGGTGTGCGAGGCCGGCCAGGCTTGCCGCGGGGGCGAGTGCAAGGACGCGTGCGCGGCGGACGTCGTTTGCCCAGCCGGGCAAGAATGCCAGCTCGGTCGCTGCGTCGACCCATGCAAGGCCGTGACCTGCACCGGCGGCAAGGTCTGTGAAAAAGGCCTGTGCGTGTCCGACTGCGCCTGTCGCGGTTGCAAAGACGGGCTGGAGTGCGGCGCCGACGGTCGTTGCACCGACCCGCTGTGCGTTGGCAAGATGTGCGAGGCCGGCTTCGTGTGCAAGGGCGGCGATTGCGTCGACACCTGCGCGGGCGTCGTTTGCCCGGGCGGGGGTGAGTGCGTGAACGGCTCGTGCCAGGCCGGCACGGGCAGGCCGGGCAGCGGCACCGGCGGTACCGGCAGCATCGATTTGGGCGGCTTGGCCGGTGGCATCTCGTTCAGCGGCTCGGACAACAGCGGCACGGGCGTCAACAAGGGCACGGGCGCGGCGCGCGAGATCGCGGCTCCGGGCTGCGCGTGCGAGGTCGTAGGTCGAACCCCGGCTGGCAACGCGGCCCTGCTGTTGGCTGGTTTGGGCGCGGCCGTCGCGGTGGGGCGCCGCCGGCGGAAAGCCGCGCTGAAACCGGCCGCCTGATTTGGGTTCACGGGCCATGGCTCGCGCTTTAGAGTGCGCGCCATGGCGATGACCACGACCCCGAGCGGCCTTTCTTACGATGACACCCAGCCCGGCACCGGCGCGACTCCGGCCACCGGTCAGACGTGCGTGATGCATTACACCGGCTGGCTGTGGGTCAATGACGCCAAGGGCGCGAAGTTCGACAGCTCGGTCGATCGCGGCCGACCCTTCTCGTTCCCGCTCGGCCAAGGCCGCGTGATCAAGGGCTGGGACGAAGGCGTGGCGTCGATGAAAATCGGCGGCAAGCGCACGCTCTTGATTCCGCCGGGCTTGGGCTACGGCGCGTCGGGCGCCGGCGGCGTCATTCCGCCCAACGCCACGCTGTTGTTCGAGGTCGAGTTGCTCGAGGTCAAGTAGCCGAGCTGCGTTTTACTTCTAGCTCTTCCCAGCGCGCCGTCAGCCGTTCGGCTTCGGCGCGCGCGGCGTCGAGCTCGCGCTGCACCGTCACGACGCTGCCGCCCCCGGCGTAGGTGGCGGGGTCGCCCAGCTTGCCTTGCAGACTGGAGACGAGCTGCTCGGCTTCGTCGATGCGATCGGGTAGGCCCCGCAGCTCTTTCTCTTCACTGGCGCTGAGCGCCTTTTTCTTCGCGGCAGGTGGCTGCGATGGCGCCGGTGCCTTGGGGCTGCCACTGACCGGCGTCGGCGCGGCTTTCGCGGCCGCTTTACGGGCTTCGCGCGCTTCGGCGCGCAGGCGGCGGAATTGGTCGTAGTTGCCCGGGTAGTGCACGACCACACCCTCGCCCTCGAAGGCCAAAATGGAGCTGGCGACGCGGTCGAGAAAATAACGGTCGTGGGTGACGATTAGCGCCGTTACGCCGAAGTCGACCAGCATGCTTTCGACGGCGCCCAGCGTGGCCACGTCCAGGTCGTTGGTCGGCTCGTCGAACAGCACCAGGTTGGCGCTTTGACGGAGCAGGCGCGCCAGCGCGACGCGCGCGCGCTCGCCGCCCGACAGCGAGCCGACGGGTTGGCGCTGCTTGTGGCTATCGAAGGCGAAGCGCTCCAGGTACGAGCGCGGATCGATGACTTCACCTCCGAGCTCGATGCGCGATTGATCGCCGGTCACGTTGTCCCAAATGGACTTGGAGTCGTCCAGGCCGCTGCGCTTCTGGTCGAAGTACGCGACCTTGGTGTTCTTGCCGACGTTGATCGTGCCGCCCGCCAACGGGTGCTGACCCAAGATGGCTTTGAACAAGGTCGTCTTGCCGGCGCCGTTCGGCCCGACGATGCCGATGCGATCGCCTTGCACGACGAACAACGTCAGTGATTTGACGAGGTGGCGCTCGCCGATATCCAGGCTGGTGTCGCGCAGCTCGAGCAACGTTTTGCCGGCGCGGCTGACGTCGAGCTCGAGGCTGACGGTTTTTTCGTACTTGGGCTTGGGCGCGTTGAGGGCCGCCTCGGCGCGATCGATGCGCGACTGAGACTTGACGGTGCGGGCTTTGGGCATGCGCCGCAGCCACTCCAGCTCGCGTCGCAAGAAATTTTGCCGGTTGCTCTCTGCGCGTTGGGCATGCGCCTGCCGCTCGGCTTTTTGCTCCAGGTAGCGCTCGTACCCGCCGTCGTAACTGAACGCCTCGCCATCGGCGACCTCGACCGTGCGTTGGGCCACGTTGTCGAGCAGGTAGCGATCGTGGGTAATGAGCAGCACCGCACCCGGAAACTCTTCGATCAAATGCTGCTCGAGCCACTCGATGGTTTCCGCATCCAGGTGGTTGGTAGGCTCGTCGAGGATGGCCAAGTCAGGCCGTGAAACGAGCAGGCGCGCCAACGCCACGCGGCGTTGCTCGCCGCCGCTGAACTCTTTGATCTGCGCGTCGGGCCGCGCGACACCGAGATGACCCATGACCGCGTGCACGCGGTGCAGCTGATCCCAGCCGCCCAGGCGCTCGACTTCGTCCGCGGCGCTGGCTTGCTCGTTGAGCAGACGCTCCGTATCGGCAGATGGATCGCCGAGGGCGGCGCTGGCGGCGCCGTGGCGCGCGACCGCGTCGTTCCAGGCCGACAAGCCTTGCATGACCGCTTGCTCGGCCGTGAGCTCGCCGTCGAACTTGGGAACCTGCTCCAGGTACTCGATGCGAGCGCCGCGCCGCTTGGCGATGGTGCCGGCGTCCGACGTTTCGACTCCCGCCAGCAGCTTGCCGAGGGTGCTTTTGCCGGCGCCGTTCAGGCCGACGACTCCGACGCGCTCCCCCGGTTCGATGATGAGGTCCGCGGAGCGTAGAACTATATGATTTCCATAGCCTTTTTGTAAGCCATGGGCGGCGACGATAGACAAGCGGCGGGAGCCTAGCGCGGCTTACCTCGGCTTGCGAGCGCACGCGGCCCAAGTCGGCTTCACGGATGCGGATTGGTCTCGGTTCAGGCCGGCGCGTCTGGCGGCAGCCATTGGTACTGCTCGCGCAAACGCAGGCCGCGCTTGCCGAAGTTGAGCAGCATGGCCGTCGCCACGTAGTCGCGGTAGCCGTAGGTTCGTACGGCGGTTTGCAGGCCGCTTTGCTTCATGAACGCCAGCGTGGGAGCACCGACGCTGTTCGTGGCGGGGCCTACGCGGGCGTCGAGCTCGCGCGCGAGCGTTTGAAAGCGCTCGACGAGCGCGCTGCCTTCGGGGTCGGCCCGGAACAGATCGACGGAAACGAGCCGCTGTTGCGCGTCGAACTGTAGGCGCAGCTGCGAGATGGGGGGCGCGCCCGAGCTCGTGACGTTGCGGCATTCGAGCACGGACGCCACCGAGCCGGCTTTGCAGCTGCTGTGCGAGCTAGCGACCCACGCCGCCACGTCGCTGCGGCGAGTCTGGCCCAGCGTGAAGCCGAGCGCGGGGTGCGCCCCCGCGGTGGCCGTGCCCACGTCACCTTGCAACTTTTGCCGGCGCACTGCTTCGAAGGCGGCCGGCTCGATGCTGCCGACGGGGCAGCCGGCATGCTGGGCGAGCGCGCTCAGCAGCGGCAGCTTCAAGAGCGGCCGCCCCCAAGGCGTGTGGGCTACGCCAATGAGGGCCGTGCCCAGGAGCGCGGCCGCGCCGATACTCGCGGCCGCCTTCACCAACGTGGTCTTCAGGCTCATGGCGCGCCTCCCGCGCCTCCCGCCGCCATGCCGCCGGCGCCCGTGCCGCCTGCCGCCTCACACATGGCGCCAGGCTGCGAAAACGCCGCCGCGTCGTCGGTGATGATGTCGGCCTTCAGCGCATCGTCGGTCAGCGCACTGGCCACGGCTTTGAACTGCGCCGAAGTCGGATCGACGCCGGCCGCGATCAACGCCGTCGCCGCGTCGCCGATCAGCGCCGTGTAGTCTTCTTCGGTGATGCCGAGGCCGACGTGGGCGCCCTTCATGGACAAACAAGCCTGACCGGCCTTGTCCTTGGCGCCTGCGTAGGTGACGGCGCAGCCGGCCGTGTTTTGCACGAAAAGGCTCAAGCACTCCGCCAAATGTTCGAGCTCGGCCGCCTTGTCGGCCGCGAGCAGGTGAGCGAACTGCTGACCAATGCACGGGTCCGTGGCGACGTTCAGCAGCACCGAGGCCTTGCGGTCGGCGTCGTCGTTCCCGAACTTGAAGCCGTTGAACGGGTCCGTCTTCGACGTCTTGCCGTCGCCGCGCACGACGCCGTCGATGCCGGCGGGGCCGCCCAAATCGGTGCACAGCTGCGAGTCGACGGGACCGGAGTCGTCGCCGCCCGCGGCCGTTTCGCCGCCCTTGTTGTCGGAACCGGCCTTGCTATTGCTGCCGGCCGTGGCGTTCTTGCCGGCGGTCGAGGTGGTGCCGGCCGCGTTGGCCGAATCGTCGTCGTCATCACCGCTACATGCGGCAGCGCAGCCGAGGGCGGTGATCAGCATGAGCGAAAAGGGCGTGTATGAAGCGAGTCGCATGAAAGTACCTCCTGAAAGCTCGACGCAGCTCGCGTCGAGGCGCCGCGCTGAGAGCGCGGTCCAATTCCGTTCGTTGTACGGAGCCGGCGCCGCCATCGGATCGGCCGAGGCTGCCGATTCCTAGGCTTGGCCTAAAACGTCGCGCAATTCGGCGAGGGCCCGCGCGACCCGCGACTTGACGGTGCCGATGGCGATGTCCTCGTGGGCCGCGATTTCGGCCGACGACATGCCTTCGAAGTAGCCAAGCTCGAGCAACTTGCGCAGCTCGGGCGCCAAGTTGGACAACGCTCGCCTGATGCTGAGGGTCTCGGCCGGGGCCACGGTCGCCGCCGGCTCCGGGGCAGGGGCGTCTTCCGGGAGGCAGCGCGTGCGCGTGAGCGCTCGCAAACGGTCCAACGCTCGTGACCGCGCCCGCATCACGAGCCACGAACGCACACTGCCGCGCGCCGGGTCGAAGTCCGCGGCGTGCTGCCAGACCTCGAGAAACACCTCGTGCAGCACGTCCTCGGCTTCTTGGCCGTCGCGCAGCACGCGCATCAAAACGCTCAGCAACAGCCCGGCATAGGCGTCGTAGAGGGCGCCCAAGGCCGGTTGCTGCCCGCGCGCAACCTGGGCGATCAATTCCACGTCGGACATCGGAGCGTGCGCACCGAGCGCGCTCCGTCACTACGGGCCACCCCCCGCGCTGGATCGCGCCGGCCGAAATCGTCGCGCTTGGTCGATCCGATCGGGCGCCGGGCTCGTACCAGCGTGTCAGACTTTCCCGGCGCCGGGGTGGAACCTCCGATCAGCTCCGACGCCGGGAGCTTCCGCGCCCGGCACCCTCACGCGCTGGCTACTTTGGCGCTTCCTTCGAGCACTTGGCGGAGCAGCCGTCGCCGGAGACGGCGTTGCCGTCGTCGCAGTTTTCTTGGGGCTCGTCGACGACGTTGTCGCCGCAGCGAGGAGCGAGGGTGCAGTCGGCTTCGCAGCCTCCGTAGGCCCCGTCGTTGTCGCCGTCGTCGCAGGCTTCTCCGAACAGGCTATCGACTTGAGCGTCGCCGCACCAAGCCGGCAGCTGGCAGCCGGGCGCGCAGCCTTTTTGGTCGGGTGAATAGGGCGTCAGGTTTTGGCCGTCGTCGCAGGCTTCTTGCGGCTCTTGCCGCTTGCCGTCACCGCAGCGCGGGCCGCGCTTGCAGAGCTTGGTGCAGCCGCCGTACGCGCTGTCGTCGTTGTCCTTGCCGTCGTCGCACGCCTCGCCGGGCGTTTGCGTGCCGTCGCCGCACACGGGCGTGCATTTACTCTTGGCGTCGACGAAGCCGGTGAGCGCGAGCCGGAAATTCGACGCGCTCGTATGCCGTTCGGCGTGAAAAAGAGCGATTTCGTAGACCTTGCCCGCGAGCAAGCCCAGATCGCGCGACGCCACCTCGCAGTCGTCGAGGTCGTCGAACACGCCCGGCTCGCCGATTTTACAGTCGACGGTGCCATCGGCGTTCAGTCGAATCGAGCGCTTCTCGATGGCGTGCACCCCGCCGATGTCGAGCGCAAGCTTGCCGTTGATGAACACCCAAACGTCGTCGTCGCCCGTAAACGTGAGCAGCTCGCCGCCGTTGAACTCGAACCAGCGCCGCACTTCGCTGGTAAAGCCATAGTTGTGTCCGCTCGCCGCGACCTCATCGCCCGCCTTCACCCAGCCGTCCGCATCGAACGGGTACAGCGCCGCGGACTCGAAGCGGTACGCCCCCCCTGAAAGCGTCAGCACCGTCGGTACGACCTTCGACTTGTTGACGTCACTGGCGTCGCGGTACCAAAACTCGAATGGATCTTGGCCGGCGTGGCCGGCGAGCGGGTGGTTGGCGTGCAGCTCGTCGCAGGTGTCGAAGCCGTTCGGGCAGCTCTCGTTCGGACTGCAGGTGTCGGCGCCGAGCGTGATCGGCCCGAGCTGCAACGTGCAGTTCGCGTTCAGGTTGCACGCGCCGCTGTTGACCGGTTTGCCTTCGACGTCCAGCGTGGCGCTCACGATGTCGCTGTGCAAATCGGCGCAGCGAGCTTGAAAATCAGGGTGACGCTGCTTTTTCGTGCTCGCGCTGGGCAGGGCGATGAAGTCTCGGAACGTGAACGGAATCGTGATCGAAGCCGGCAGCGTGCCCGCTTGCTGCGCACACTGATAGCCGGCTTCCACTTGGCAAGTAGCGGAGCAGCCGTCCCCGTCGCGCTTGTTGCCGTCGTCGCACTCTTCGGCGTCGCCCTTCAGCAACATGCCGTCACCACAGCGCGACGAGCAGCCGTCGGCGTCGCTGGGCTTGTCACATACGGGCTCGGCTTCGCACGAAGGGCTGCAGCCGTCACCGACGACTTGGTTCTCGTCATCGCACGGCTCGCCGCCTTCGGCGACGCCGTCACCGCAAACCGCCTTGCGACAGGCCGAGCCCGGCGTCTCACAGACGTAGCCCGGCTCCAGCGCGCACGCGGCCGAGCAGCCATCGTTGCTGGCCGGGGTGGCGTTGCCGTCTTCACATTGCTCGACGCCGGCCACGATCCCGTCGCCGCATTTGGCGGCCTGACAGGCGTCGCCGGGGGTCGGGCACACCCAGCCGGCTTCGAGCTCGCACGCGTCGTTACAGCCGTCGAGCGGCTTCGTGTTGCCGTCGTCGCACGTCTCGGCGCCGCTGACCTTTTCGTCACCGCACGTCACCGTGGACTCGCACGGCATGCCCGGCTTCAAACACGCAAAGTTCGCCTCCACGGCCATGCAGTCCGCGGCGCAGCCATCGCCAGAGGTGTTGTTCCCGTCGTCGCACACCTCACCCAGCGCGGCTGCTTGCAGCAATCCGTCGCCGCAACCACTGGTGTCCACGTCGGCCGCGCCCGCGCTCCCGGCGTGCGTCGCATTGCCGCCGCCCAGGCTGATGTCAGGCGTGCTGCCGCCGCCCGAGCTGGTGCCGCCACCCTGGTGTCCGCTCCCGCCAACGTTCGCGCCGCCGCTCTCCAGTCCCCCGTCAGGCCCGCCGATTCCGGGGTTTCCCGCGCTGCAGCAGATCAAGAGCAGGGCCCCCATGGGTGCCCAAGAACCCGCACTTCGCATGTGACGGGGGTTACAATTTTTGAGTCAGACTCGTCTTGCACCGTCAGGGCGCCTGACGTGTAAAAACCGCGCGAGCGGTCTGACCGCCAGACGCGCCGTATTAAAAAATCAGCGCGATTTCGTGCTGATTCTGTGGGCTGACGCGCAGCTGTACCTGCGCGCCTGGTTGAGCGCGAGGGATGGCAATCTGCGGCACGATCGCGGTGGTTTGCGTCTGGTAGGGGCCCAGGTGCGGGTGGTGCACTTCCACGAGCGCTTGGATCTCGGGATTGTAGTTCACGAGGCGTCCGGTCTGCTGCACGCTGAGCAAGCGACCCACGGCCGGAATGCCGGTGAGCGCGAGCTGCTCTTTGGCGGCGAAGCCGTCGACCATGGCCGTCGCTTGCCCGAGCATGCCCGAGAAGCGCGGCAACACCGCGAGCGCGACGACCACGAACACCGCGCCCGTGAAAGCGATTGAGATGCCGGTGATGGCGTCCACCGCGAACACCAGCACGATGCCGCCCACCACGCACAAGCCGCCGATGGCGATGAAGCCGTACTTCAGCGCTTTCATCATGCCGCCCGCGCCGGCCAATGCTGACTGCGCTTGGCCGAACGAGCCCCCGCGCGGCGCGGCCATGGCCCCGGCCGTCATCCCCTGCATGCCGGGGGCGGCGCCGTAGGCTCCGGGAACCGGTGCGCCATACTGCGGCGGTTGTTGCGGCGCACCGTAGTTGGGTTGCGGTGGTGCGCCGTAAGGTTGTTGCGGCGCACCGTAAGGTTGTTGCGGCGCACCGTAAGGTTGCTGGGGAGCGCCGTGCGGTTGCTGCGGCGCACCGTAGGGTTGCTGGGGAGCGCCGTGCGGTTGCTGGGGAGCACCGTGCGGTTGCTGCGGCGCACCGTAGGGTTGCTGGGGCATCCCGTACTGCGGTTGCGGTTGTCCCGCGGCTGGTTGGGGCGCTCCTGGGTAACCCGGCGGAAAGCCGCCGGGCGGGTTACCGTTGCCTGGTCCGCCAAATCCGCCTGGTTGCATAGCCGACAAGTATCGGCCCTGACGGCGCCGACGCGGCAATAAAAACTCCCCCCCCCCCCCGGACCGCCGCAAAGCCCCAAGCTCGCAGCGGCAACCACCCCACGCCCATTGAGCGATGGTGGCAACTCAGGTCCCCCCTAAATGCCCCCGGCCCGTCGGTCGTGGGAATAAATCTTTTGAAGGGCTCCGATCTTTCGGTCAAGCTGACGGCTGCGGCGTTGGTGAATGACAATTAACCTTAATGAAATCAACTCATTAGAGGCGATGTACGCGGCCTCGCAAAAACGCATGCGAGCCCGCCTGGTTGGTCTGGGGGTGCCCTCCAACGACGTCGACGACCTGCGCCACGAGGTCTTCGTGGTCGCTCTGCGGCGCCGGGCCGCCCTCAGTAACGAAGCCGCCGCGGCTGCCTGGCTGAACCAAGCCTGCGAATTTGTCGCGCTTGCCCACCGCCGCAAGGCGTATCGCCGACGCGAGATTCAAAAAGAGGCGACGGAGAGCGACGTCGCCGCCTTACTGTTCGCGGCGTCGGAGCCCGACCCCGCTGATGGCTCGGCCGAGCGACTACACCAGGCCCTGGCGGCGCTCAACCCGCTCGAGCGCGATCTCTTGGCTCTGCACCTGGCCGCGGACGTGCCATTTCGCACCCTCGCTGAGCTGCACGGCTGCGACGTGAAGACGGTGCGCAAGCGCTTTCGGGCGGCGGCGCAACGCTTGCGCCGAATTCTGGAAGCCGAGAGCACACCGCCCGTCAGCGGAGCTTCGCCCTTGGGAATGGCGCGAGACTTGATCGGCGGCGGTTCCACAGCCAGCACGGTGTCGGCCTTTCGTCACTGGGGTAGCAGCGCCGGCGTGGCGGTCGGCTCGCTCGGCAACGTGCTCATTACGTCTTGGCGGGGAGCCCTGACCTCCGGGTCGCTAGAGTTGATCTTGGACGCGGGCGAAACGCTGCGCCGGCAGTTCGGCTCGCGCATCGCGTGCCTGAGCGCAGTTCACGCGGACTGGCCGGTGCCGCATTTCGACGGTAGGCAGCTGCTCTTCAAAGCGCTGGATTTTCTTCGGCAAAGTTGCGTCGGTTTTAGCCTTTATGGCGGCGGCCCCAACGTACGCCTCGCGGAGCAGATCTTGCGCGGGCTGGGCTTTTTGCTGCAAACACGCTACCCGCTCAAAGCATCGCCGGACCTTCCCGAGGCGGCCGCCTGGCTCGTCGCCCAGGGCGCGGTTCAGCTCGACGGCTCGCCTGCCAACGCGGAACCGCTGCGAGAGGCTGCGCGTAAGATCGAGCGGGCGTAGGACGGGAGAGCGATGAAAGCGCATCACGGGCTGACCGCCGAATACCTGCAAAGCCACCCACTGGTGCGCGCGCGCCTGCTCACCCTGGGCGTCGCGCAGTCCGATCTCGAGGACGTGAGTCACGAGGTGTTCCTGCTCTTGCTCAAGCAGCGCTCTGCCGATGAACCCCCGCCGAGCTCCGACTGGCTGCACCAAGCATGCGATTTGGTGGCGCTGGCCTACCGTCGCAAAGCCTACCGTCGGCGCGAAATTCCCAGCGAGCTGTTGGAAGAGCCAACGTCGTCGCACGAAGAGCCCGATGAAGGCAGCGCCTCTTCGGCCGAGCGCTTGCACCTGGCGCTAGCCCAGCTGTCACCGGCTGAACGCGAGCTGTTGGCGTTGCATTTGACGGCCGGTATGCCGTTTCGGGCGTTGGCCGACATCAACGACTGCGACGTGAAGACGGTGCGTAAGCGCTTCTCGTCGGCTTCGGGGCGGCTACGCCGCGTGCTGACGGGTAGGCGCTTGGCGATCCGGACCACACCCGTGCCCCCCGCACCCGAAAGCGCCACGCCGGCCCAACGCGCGAATCAATCGGCCGAGCTGCGCCTAGTCGGCGTCAAGTCGTGCGTTGCCATGTCCACGGTCGGTAACGTGCTGGTCACCTCCTGGCTCGGCCCGGTGGATCAGGAGTCCGTGGACTTCATGATCTCGTCGGGTGAAGCCTTTGCGCGCGAGCAGGGCGCGCGGTTCGCGCACTACAACATCGTCGAGCCCGCCTCGCCTCCGCCCGGCTTCGACGAGCGCCAGCGTCTGCTGGAAATCGCCCGATTTTGTAAGCGCAACCTGTCGGCGCTCAGCATGGTCGCGACCGCGAACAATCACCGTGTGGCCGAGCAACTGCTGCGCGGCATGAGCTTCTTGGTGCGCGCCAATTTCCTGTTGTATGGCGCGAAAAATGACTTGGACGGCGCGACCTGGCTCGTCAAACAAGGCTACACCTTCGACCCGGATCCGAACGTCAGCAGCGCCGTTTTGCTCGACGCCCTCGCGCAAACGCGCGCGCTTCGCGCAAAACGATAGCCGGGGTGACTAGCAGCCCGGCTTGGTCCAGACGTCTATGCGTTTGATTTGGCCGGTGCGGGCGAACAGGGAGGCGGAGGCTTCGGCGGAGAGGGTGTCGCCGGAGATTTCTTCGCGGCCGGTTGCCCTGGTGAGCACGATGCGCAGTTTGTCGCTGTGGTGAAAGACGATCGGGACTTGGCAGTAGGTGAAGCCGAGCGTGCCTTCGCCGAGCGGCACCGTGAGCGGGGCGCCGTCGAGGTCGAAGGTCGAAAGCTCCGCGGGCTCGCGCAAAAATTCGGATTTGCGTAGCAAGAGCGGGCGAAAGCCGATGCGGCCGCCATGCACGGTGACGCCGAGCTCGGCGAAGCGCGTCAGCACTTCCTCCTTCACCTGGCCGGTCATGCCTGGTTGGCGCGCGCCGGAGCCGCTGGGCGTGTGCGAGTAGGGATCGAGCGGGAAGGCGCCGTACACCGCCGGTGTCTTGTTGAAACCGCCGAGGCCGCGGCGAATCGTGTAGTAGCGCTCGGTCAGCTGGTCGATGACGGCGCTGGGCGCGCCTAGCTCGGCGGCGGCGAAAGTGCGCTCGCTGGTGGCCAGCAGGAGCTTGGCGACCATATGCCAGTAAATGCTGCCCAGGCCTTCGTAGGCGAACATGGTTCCGCTGCGGCCGGTGAAGCTGTGGTGGTCGAAGGTAGATTCGTAGACGTCGAGCGCGGCAGCAATCTCCGCGGGATCGGCGTTTTGGGCGCGCAGAGCCGCTTCCAAGCGTTCGGCGCTGGCGAAGGTTTCGTGAAAGCGCACGACGCCTTGGTCGTCTTTGAAGATGATGCGCTCGTCGCCCGAGGCGAGCAATTTTCCGAGCAGCGGAGACTTGGCGAGCGCGGCGGGGCTCACGCTGTTTTTCTCCAGAAAGCGCGGCAGCCGGCGATCCGGATAGAGCGTGTAGCTCTCTTGATCGGCGCGATACATGCGGCTCTGCGCGAGCGCCTCGAGCATGGCGATGGCTTCGGTGGGTTGCATGGCGCGCGTGCTGAGCGCGGCGACTTGGCCCTCCAGCATTTCGTATAGGTGCTCGACGCGCACGCCACCGTTGGCGTCGAAGCCGAGCAGATTGTAGGCGTGGTACAGGCCGTCGGGGCGCTTGTTGGCGGCGATGGTGTGCGCGACCCAACGGCGAGCCAGGTTGGCCAGCTCCGTGAGCTGGCCGCCGGTGAGCTTGCGCTTGCCGGAGAGGCCCGAGTCGTACAGCTTGCCGCGGAAGTCGGAAGCCGCACGCCCGAGGTCGTCCATGACCTTGCGACGCGCCCGGTCGTCGATGCTCGGCTTGTTGAGCAAGCCTTGATGCGCCTCGAGCGCCGCGGCCGTGCGCTCGAGCCAGGTCGCCACCTCGCTCGTGAACGAGAGCTCGCGCGCCTGTAGAGGCGCCATGAGCTCGACCAAAACCGCCAAATAGCGCTCCAAATAGTAGGTCGTCACCATCGACAGGCCGTAGCCGACGAGCGCGTTGTTGGCGTCGTTCCATTCGGGGCGACCGGTGTTGAGCCACAGACCCCCACCCGGCACCAAATTGCCCAGCTTGCCCAGCGCGGTGACCCACAGCTTTTCGAGCAGCGTGACCTTGATGAGCCCGTGCGCGTCGGCCAAGAGCTTGCCGTCGGACCCTAAAAGCTCGACGCGCTCGTCGATGCGTTGCTGCCTTTCGTGATCGAACACGATGGTGTCGCGCACGTTGGCGACGATGTCGGGGTAGGGGCGGATGCGGTACGGCACGTTGGCGTACGTGAACAGCTCGCGCTCCAAGAGCGCGCGCAGCCGCTCGGGATGGTGGCTGCGTGACAGCTCGATCAGCTTCGTCAGGTAAATGACTTGATGGTCGCCCCAGTAGCCGATGGCGGCCCAGGGGTGGTCGGGCTCCGGCACCTCCCAATCGATACCGTCTTGGGTGATGCGGTACGGGTTGTAACCGTCGGCGGTGGACGCGTTCACGAACTTGACGATGATGCTCTCGACGAAGTCCGGGAACGGCACGCTGAGGGCTTCCCAGTTTTGGAAGATGTCGCGCCAATTGCCCTGAAAACCGAGCAAATTGTTGCCCTGTTGGTCGCGGACGCGAATCTCGAAGCGATTCCACGGGCGGCTCGGGTCCCCGTGGCGACGGCTGAAGGTGAGGGGGAGGTATTCGTAGGCCAGGCGCGTGAGGTCGGCGTCGGCGTGCGGTTCGACGAGCGCCGCCAGGTCAGCGCGCGACAGCGCTTCGGGGAGCTCGCTCAAGAGCTTCTCGAATTTTCGATACGTTGGGCGGCTCCACGTCTTCACGAAGCGCGCAAAGTCGGCGCCGGGAATCGAGTAGCCTTGCGCGTAAATGCCGCCGCGCAAATCATTGAACAACACGTTCGCCAAGTGGTGCGCGCTGGTCAGCCGATCGGCGGTGACTTGAAAGCCGTCGGTCGCGGCCAAGATGCGCCGTAGATTTTGCGTGCCGTGCTCGACGTCTTCGTGGACCTCGGCCGCAAGTTGCGCCGGATGAGCCAGGCGCGCGACCAGCTCGCTGACTTGACCTTGCGACTTGGTGACGTCGAGCACGAACAACCACGACAGCTTGGCGCCCGGCGCGAGCTCGACCGTGCTTTCGAGCAGGTACGCGCCCCGCTTGCCGCGCACCTCGCTTTGCGCTTCCACCGTTTCGCCCTGCTGAAAGCGCCGGTTTTGCTCGGCCGATAGCAGAATTTTGGCGTTTGGTAGGCCATGGCTCCAGACCGCGGCTGCGTGCAGCGACTCGCGCGGCTCGGCCCGGTCGATGACCTGCGCCGTCAACGTGTACAGGCCGAGGGACGTGCCCGCGACGACCTCGTTCTTCTTGTACGCGTCGAGCAGCGAGCTGAATCCGAGCTGCATTTGCTCGTCGATGTCCGCGGCGAGCAGGTTCTGCATGCCGTCGAGCACGCGCACCGTGACGGGGGTGCTGCCGGTGTTCTCGAGCGTGCATTCGCGCACGAAGCCGAAGCGGGCGCTGGTCTTCCACTCGTACGAGTAGCGCACGCCCAGGTCTTGGTTCAGCTCCTCGAAGCGCAGCTTGTTGCCGAGCACGCTCTTTTCGAGGCTACGCGTGACGTCGTACACGAAGTCCGACAGCTCGCCAAACGGCCGCCACAACCGCCGCGTGGCGGTCTCGGGTCGCGTCGACGACGCCGCGCTCGGCCGCTCGACGATCAGCGCCGTGTGCGGACCCGACACATCGACACCGTCGAGCAGCTTGTCTTCGGTCGTATACGGAAAAAGCGCAAACTTGGAGCTTTGGCGACCCGCCGTGAGCGCGCCGTTGCTGCCCACGAACAACCAATGGTCGGAGTCGCTCACGACCGTGGTCAAAAACGGCGCCAGAGCCTCGGCGTGCTCGATGCGATAGAAGGTCTCGCCACCTCGTTCTACCAGCCGACCGTCGACCGTCGGCTCGCGCTTCGAAATCAGGTGGTTGCCTAGAAAAACGCCGCTCTGGCTCATCTGCTGCTGGGTGTCCGGGCCCCCCGCTTTCGATCGCGAAAATCCGGGTCTA
>Ga0164241_10003134_pt1 | contig 17071 bp, 14 predicted proteins | sample OricomyardsoilBY_FD_108780 | JGI IMG/M metagenome (GOLD analysis project Ga0164241, IMG submission 108780) | Backyard soil microbial communities from Emeryville, California, USA - Original compost - Back yard soil (BY) | ecosystem: Environmental > Terrestrial > Soil > Unclassified | place: USA...
TCGTATTTCGCGTTCGCTTCGGCGGGCGGGTGGGACTGAAGCACCCACGCCAGTTCCAGATTCTTGACGTTCCGGGGCGTGATCTTCGCCAGCGTGCTGTAACGCTGCCCCGTGTACGTGCCCGAATAGGTGAGCCAGTTTTGCGCTTCCCGGTCGGCGCGCAACAGGCGGTCGGATGTCACCTGCGCGCCGCTCGATGCGGCGGCGACACAGGCAAGCAGAAGGACTGCCGGGATCACGTGCAGGAATCGCATTGTCATAATCCACCCCGGCCATTGCCACGGCCACCGGCGGCGGGCAGAGGCGCCTTCAAAGTCCCAAGATAAGCGACAACATCCGCCAATTCCTGCGTTGTGAACCTGTCGGCGAAGTTCGGCATGACGGAACCGTTGAGAATCTCCACTTGCCGCACGTTCGACTTCTGAACCGACTGCAGGTTCCCCTCCCCGTCGATAAGCTGCGTCGAATAGGTATCCTGGTTCAGCAACCGCCCCCGAAACGTCTTGCCGTCCTTCGTCACCACCACGACGCGCTCGTCGGTTCGGATGGCGGCGCCCGGATCGGTCAGCGCGCGTTCCAGGTCGATCGAACGCCTCGTGGCGCCGATATCACTCAGATCCGGCCCGAGGAAGCCGCCGGTCTTGCCCGACGCCGTCCGCAGGCGATGACAACGCAAACAGTCGCCCTTGCCCTCGACGATGCGCCTGCCGTTGGCGGGATCGCCGCGCAGCCCCGCGAGTTTTGAAGTGGCGGCGGTCGCCGGTTGCGAACGCAAATAGGCGACAATCTGTCCCGCCTGCGCATCCCGAAGGTTGAACGGGGGCATCGGGGTACCGGGAATGCCATGCTGGATGATATCGATCAGGTCCTGGTCGGTCGCCGCTTTACGGAACTGCCCGCTGAACAGATTCACGCCCGTGATGCCGTCGCCATTGGGGCCGTGACAGCTGACGCAATTGGACAGATAGGTCTGGCCACCGCGCTCGACATCGGCAGGCGTGAAGCCGTGATCCTGAGCGCCGGCCCTGCCGCCGCCTCCAAAAAGAATGGCGAACGCCATTGTCGCGGCAGCCATCGCCGTGAAGATCGGCTTTGTCCGCATGGTCGCTGGCTTTGGCGCGATGACAATTCGTATGGCGTTAATTCCTGCTGAAGCCGAAGACAGTGGTTTCGTGATAGGGCCGGGCGGGCGTCACCACCGATGACGGGAAATTCGGATGGTTGGGCGCGTCGAGATACCCTTCCGTCTCCAAACTCATGGAATAGAAAGTGCGGTAGGTCTTGCCGCCCTTGCCGGTCTGGGTGCGGGTTCCGATGCCATCGCTGTAAAGCTGCACCGCGGGCTGGGTCGTCGCCACATCCATCGTGATTCCCGTATCCGGATCGCGGAGCCTTACCGCCGGGCGCAGCGTGCCGGGCTTGCCGTTGACGATCATACAGATGTCGATGCCGCCGCGCATGGCGATCTGGGGATAGGGCGAATGCAGCACATCGCCGATCTTCACCGGCTTGCGAAAATCCAGGGGCGTGCCGTCCACTGGCGCGATTTCGCCGGTAACCAGATTGTCGGCATCCTGGGGCAGGTATTTATCGGCAAAAACCTGCAGCGTCTGATTGGAGATGTCGCCATTGCCTTCGCCCTGCAGCGCGAAATAGGAATGATTGGTCAGGTTCACGACGGTCGGACGATCCGATGTCGCGCGGTAATCGATTCTGAGTTCGTTCTTGCGCGTGAGGGTGTAGGTGACCGTCGTGGTCAATGCCCCGGGAAAGCCGCCGTCGCCGTCCGGACTGACCATGGTGAGCACCAGGCTCGGCTCGGCGCCGTCCTGCATCCGCGCGGTCCACAATTTGCTTGCAAATGCCGCCGTACCGCCATGGATAACGAATTTGGCGTCGGGATTGCGCTTTTCCAACTGAAAGGTCTTGCCGTCCAGCGGGAAACTCCCGCCATGGCTGATGCGGCCGACATAGCGGCCGATGACGGCGCCGAACACACTGCCTTTCAGATAAGACGCGGCATTATCGAACCCCAGTTCAATGTCGGTTTTTGTACCTTTCCGGTCGGGCACATAAAGATTCACGATCCTGGCGCCGTAATTTGTGATGCGCGCCTCAAGGCCGTTCGCCCCCGTCAGGGTGAAAAGCTCCACCTTCCGGCCATCGGGCATCGCGCCCCAATCGGCGGCGGTGATGTTGGCGGCCTGCACCGGCCCCGCCGTCAGGAGCGGTGCGGCAAGCAACGACAGCGCCATTGCGCAACCCAGGCGGCGTTTCATCTCATCCCTCCAACTTCTTATACGCCATCTCCACCGTATCCCTGCACCGAAAAAAGGGCCGCAGCCACAGGCTGCGGCCCAGGGGGAAGATACACGAAACTGATCAAAGATTGCCGCGGATACCGATGGTGAAGTAACGGCCCATGGTGTCTTCGCCGGCCGGTGCGGCCAGGCCGACGCCTGGATTTGACGCACTGCCATTGACCACCGGGGTTTGCGCATTGAAGACGTTCTGCACCGAAACATACATTTGCGCCGCGCCGCCATCACCGAAGTCGAGTTTCCTGGTGACGGTGATGTCAGACGAGTTGAAGGACGGAACACGCGGCTCGGCATAGTAGGTCGGCGTCGCGAGGAAGCCGTTCTTGTAGAAGCCGCTGAACCAGGTCAACTGATAATTCACGCTCCAATTATTGAGCGTGTAGCCGGCCATGAACGATGCGTGACCTTTCTGGCTGGTGGTATGGCTGATCTGGGCGCCCGTGAACTGGATGCTGTCGATCTTCGGCTGCACGTTCACAAAGAGGCGGAAATTGACCAGGCCCGCCAGGCTGGAGCTTACGTCCGCCGTGTCGAAGGCATAGTCGACCTCGTAATCCTCACCCTCTGTCGCCTGGAAGGCGGCGTTGAGACTTTCCGACAAAACCTCGAGCGGATAGTTGTCGGGTGAGGTGTCCGTCCAGGGGTGAGGCCGAATATACAAGGCGCAGTAGGGCGAGGTACCGCCGGAAGCATTACAGACAGTCTGGATCTGCTGGTTGCTGCCGGAAATGCTGGTGATCTGGTTCTTCATGTTGATGTTGTAGAAGTCCGCCGACATTGTTAGCCCGGGAACGTAGGTGGGCGTATAGACAATGCCCGCCGTATAAGTGCGCGAGACTTCCGGCACCAGGTTGGGGTTACCCCCCGAACGCTGTTCCAAACCGTTTCCGTAACCGGTCAGAATGTCGTTGAAACCAATGCTGGTCAGGGTGTCGGGCTGGTACAGATCGTTCAGCGTTGGCGCGCGAATATCGACCGAGGTAGTGCCGCGGAGACGGAAATCGTCGTTCACGCGCCAGTCGATACCGACTTTCCAGGTCTGTACCGCACCCGAGACGCTGTAATCGGTATAGCGTCCGGCGACGTCGGTGGAGAGCGACTGGATGAACGGGATATCCTTGAGGATCGGGACGTTCACTTCGCCGGCGAACTCCCACAGATTTTCGTCGGCCTGAACGCTGGCCAGGGCGTTGTTGTCCCAGAATGCCTGTGTGACCTTGGACTGGTCGACCGGGCCGGTTCCGGCGCTGTTGCCGCACAGGCGCAGGCCATAGCAATTCACCAGCTGCGTCGGGTCGGCATCCGATTTGACGATATAGTCCTGCCAGCGCATTTCGGCCGACAACGCCGCCCGGATCGGGCCCGCCGGCAAGGTGAAGATATCGCCGGCGATGTCGGCGGCGATGTCGTCGACCTTATTGGTCATGGCGAACTTGGTCGTCCTGGACCAGTAGTTGAAGGCCGCATTCGATATCCCGTTGGGGCCGAACGCGTCGATCGGCACGCAACCGGGATAGATATCGCCATACAGCGCGATCGCCGCCGCCGTGTCGTTGTAGCACTTGATCTGGCCGTTCTCGATCACCGCGTCCTGCTGGGCGTCATGATACTGATTGTTGCCGTTGTTGATGCCCTTCTCCGACAGGCGGCTTTCGCCATGGGTGTAATGGAAATTCCAGAGGAAATCCCCAAACACCACGCCATTGAAGCCGGTGGTGAAGGTGAGATTGCGCGTCGTGGAATTGGTCCGGCGGGTATAGTCGCCCTGCTGGCCGGGGAACAGCGGATCGATCCATTCCGGCATCTGGAAGGTATTGCTGCCGTCGGTCGCCCAGTTGGGGTTCGTTGCGCTGTTATCGCCCAGCAGGAGCTGCTGGTCCCGCGCCAGGAACGGATTGTTCTTGAAATAAAAGATGTTCTGCCGCTGGAAATCCTCCTGCGAGGGAATGAAGTGGCTGAAAACCCGGGCCTCGGCGCCGTTGGCCTCGGCAAAGAAAACAGTGTCGTCGTTCAGATTGTAACTGAAACGGCCAAAGGCATGGGACTGCGTAAGAGCGGCGCTGGCCGTGCCAACGCTCCACCAGCCGCCGTCACCACCCTGCTCGACCGACGTCTTGGACGGAACGGGGATGCCGCCATAGATAGGCCCGATGACGTTGTTGCGGACGAATTGCTGGCCGTTGACCGAGCAGTTGCTGCAGATGATGTTCCCGTAGATCGTCTCCTGCGTCAGGCGGCCTTGCGGGAAGTTGGTATAGGGATCGTCGATTTTTCCGGTGCCGTACTGACTCCAGTACTGCGCGCCGCGCGGGCGGGCCTGCTGCTGGACTTCGTCCTGGTGATTCCAGCCCAATTCGCCTTCAAAATGGCCACGGCCGCCGAACAGACTGGTGCCCGCCGCCACACCGTAACGCTGACTGAAGCCGTCGGCATAGGTCGAAAGGCCCGCGCTGGCCTGGTATTTCACGCCGTCGAAATTCTTGTCGAGGATGAAATTGACCACGCCGGTGATGGCGTCGGAGCCATACACCGCCGAGGCGCCGCCGGTCACGACGTCCACGCGGGAGACCAGCATCTGCGGCAGGGTACTCACATCGACGCTACCGGCGGAATTTGAGGGCGGAACGCGCATGCCGTCTTGCAGCACCAGGGTGCGTTGCTGACCGAAATTGCGAAGGTTGAGGAAGTTGCCGGCGCCGTTGTTGCTGGCGCCGCCCGCGTTGCGCGAGGTCGAACTGAACGCGAGCTGGGGCAACTTGGTCAGGGCATCCGCGATGGTGGTCGGGGTGGTGACCAGCAATTGGGCCTGGCTGATCGCCGTCACCGGCGTGGGCGAATTCGCGGCGTCCGTGATGACGCGCGAACCCGTGACGACCACGGTCTCCGCGGCGGCGGCGGGCGCGGCCGGTGCATCCTGCCCACCGCCCGCCGATCCGGACGCGGTCTGGGCGCAGACCGGATAACTGAACAGGCTGGCGAGCAGTGCAATGACCGATACGGTGGTTTTTGAATCGCGAAGCATGGCTTCCCCCTCTGTGTCGCAATGTTTTCTTTGCCGGGAGATGGCTACAGCTCCCTGCTCAGTCACGTCACCGGAGAAGCCAGTTCCTTGAAGCATCAACTGCAACGCTTCGGGAACCGTGTACAAACCTTTGACCGGATTGCTCCGGATCTGAGCCAGTTCGTAAGGATAAAGCACCACCACCCCTGTCTGCCGTGATAAGGCAGGCAAAGCAGTCGTCAGGCTCTCATCCGAAATATCGAGATGATATTTCGTGGCCTGCGCATACGATGGTTTCGCAGAAGCGGGTGCTGAAATTGCCAGACATCCGCAAAGCGCGACCGCCGCGAGCGACTCTCCCCTTACATTCATTTTTCTGACCCAGTGGGTTGGCACAACACTTTGCCTTCGCACCGGCCTTATGATGAATGAGACCGGCGTGCGGACCAATCCACCTAGGCTCGCGATGAAATTTTTTGGACAAGGCTGGCGCTGTTGCCGTTTTACAACGCCATCATAGTCTCACGCGGAAAAAAGCAAGCGCCGATCTGTCGGTTGCTCACCGGCGCGCGGATAAAACGGCGCGGCAATTGCCGCGCCGGGACATTTCAGTTCTTGGCGTCCGCCTTTTCGCCGCCCGAGGTGAAGCGGACATGCTGCCGGTCGACCCATTCCGCCTGCAGGCCGAAATTGTCTTCCAGCGCGGCGAAAATGGCTCCGATCTGGTCGGTCCGGAAGGCGCCGCCGACAGGCAGGTTTTCCAACGCCGGGTCCGCCAGATCGATCTTGATGTCCGAATAGCGGCTGATATCGGCAAGGACTTCCCTCAAGGGCTGTCCGGTATAGATCAGTTGTCCCTGCCGCCAGGCCAGCTTGCGTCCCATGTCGGCACTGGAGACCGTCTCGGTGCGTTCGACCTTCCGGCCCAGCACGATATTCTGCCCGGCGGTGAGAACCCCCAGGCTCTTTTCGGCGCCGGCGGCATGTCCGGCATCGGTGGGCGTAACCTCGACACTTCCCTTCGTGACGCCGACCTCGACCACACCCGTCCTTGACAGGTGCACATCGAAGGCGGTGCCGATGTCACGCACCACATAGTTCTTCGCATAAACCGTGAACGGACGCGCCTTGTCATGCACGACATCAAAAAAAGCCTCGCCACGCACCAGGTGAACGTCGCGACGGTTGCCGGAGAAGTCCACATTCAACCGGCTGTTTGTATTCAGGATCACCGTCGAGCCATCGGCCAGGGCGATCCGCTTCTGGGCGCCGACCGCCGTTTCGTAGAAAAGCCTGGCGGGCGGATGGCTCTCGGCCTTCGCGAATTTCTGGAGTTGCGGATGGAAAGCCGCCGTTCCCGCGACGACCGCGATCGCCGCCGCCGCACATGCCGCAAGCCAGGGGCTCGCCCTTTTCAACATGCCGGGATGATTGTCTTGCACGCCTGCCTGCCGCCCGGCCTCGCCGCCGGCAAGCGGTTTCAGCGCATCGAACTCCGACCAGAGGTTGCCATATTCCGCAATGGTCTCCCGATGGAGCGCGCTGCGGTTCAGCCACTCCTGGAACGCCGCCTGATCCTTGGCCGAGACGTCCCCCGCATCGAAACGCGCCACCCACGCCGCAGCCTCGGCATCTATGGCTACCGTGTCGGGAAACGCCAGGATTCTACCCTTGTCGGTCATACCGCTTTCACGTCCAGCACGGACTTACTCTGCCTTCTTGGCTTTAACAAAAGCCGTTGGAGCCCGTTCGGGCATAAGGGAATTGCCGCCCCCTTCGGCTGTGCCGCCATGCGCCCGCATGAAGGCCCGGCAGCGCGACAGTCCGGCGGCAACATGGTTTTCAACCGTCCTGACGGAGATATTAAGCCGGACCGCGATTTCCTTCTGTGACATACCCTGCATCTTGCGAAGTATGAAGACCTTCGCACATTGGGGCGGCAGAGCCGCAATCGCGCGTGCCAGCAGCCGAATGCGTTCGCGACTATCGACAACATCATCAACCGCGGCCTGACTGCTATCCTCTATGACGTCCTGGCCTTCGGAATCCCCTAGTGGCTCGATTGCCGCCACGGATTGCCTGGCCAGCTCATTAAGGGCCAAGTTCTTGGCAACCTTGAACAAAAAGGCTTTCGGGGTCTCGATCACGCGCCCTGTTTCCGCGGCAAAGGCGCGCAAAAAAGCCTCCTGCGCGAGATCGTCGGCCGCCTCGCGGGACCGGATAAACCGCCTCAGATAGCGTTTGAGGGCCAGCTCATTCTCGAGATACGCTTCGAGGATCGTCGCCAATTCTATGCCCCACCTTCCACCGGCCGTTCCACGGAGCGTAGCGCAGGTCGGGCGGAAACGACAGATGGGTATGATTAATCGTCCATGCCCCTGTCGGCATTTCCAAATGTCCTGAACTGCCCTCTGTTTCGCCCCCGCTGACAGACCTCCCTGGTCGGGCGCCTGGGAACGGCGCGCTCTGGACTTGGGTCGCGTGCCTGCCATATTCGCGCATCCACGCCACCCAGAATCCGCGCCATGCCCGCTCTTCCCATTTTCAACCAAGGCCTTGGCGCCTTCACCGAAGCGGAATTGGATAAACTCGAACGCTATTGCGACGCGCTGCCTTTATCCAAGGCCTCGCTGGCCGGTCTCGATGCGGGCGACCAGTATAATCATGTCCGCCGCACGCGGGTTTCCACCATCGCCCAGACGGCCGAAATCGCATGGTTCTATGAAAGGCTGGTCGCCATCTGCCGCAGATTGAATCGCGATTACCGGTTCGACCTCACGGATTTCAGCGAGCCGCCGCAATATCTGGTCTATCACCATAGCGAAAACGGCCATTTCGACTGGCACGTGGACCATGGTGTCCAGCCACCGCGCAAATTATCCCTGACGCTGCAACTGAGCGATCCGTCCCGCTATGAAGTCGGCGTGCTCGAGTTCAACGGGGGCAACATCGTCTGCGCCCCCAAAAATCGCGGCGCCGCGATTGCGTTCCCCTCTTACACCGTGCACCGCGTCACGCCGGTGACGGCGGGCATACGCAAGGCGATTGTCGCCTGGATCACCGGGCCGGACTTCCGATAGAAATCGCAAGATCTAATACCACTTGCGCAACCGCACCAGGCTGGTATTGCCGACCTGGGTGGAGAAGGCCGCCATGTCGGGAAAGCTGCCGTCCTGGTTGCGATAATGATAGGGAAACACCATCCTGGGCTTGAAATCCCTCACCCACTTCGCCGCCGCCGCGACATCCTCGGTATAAGGCAAATTCATGGGAATGAAGGCGAGATCGATGTTGGCCAGATGCGCCAGTTCCGGCGTCTCCTCGGTATCGCCCGCCACATAGATGCGCTTGCCGCCGATGGTCAGGACATAGCCGTTGCCCGCGCCCTTGGGATGAAAATTCGCCCGCGCCGGCGTGGTGTTGTACATCGCCACCGCCTCGACGCTTGTCGCGCCGAACATGGCTTTGTCGCCATTCTTCATCACCCTGGTCTTGGCCTGCAGCGCGGCCGGCATGGCATCGCGCACATTCTGCGGCGCCACGATCACCGTGTTCGGCCCGGCCACCGCTTCCAGGATCGGGACGTTGAAATGATCGCCGTGAATATGGGTGATGAGAATGACGTCCGGACGTGCCATCGCCGTGTAGCGGGCGGTGACGGCGACGCCCTGGACGCCGTCCAGCGGCGCGGGGTCTATCAGGATATGCTGCGCCCCGATCGTCAGCATCATGCTGGCATGATGGATCGGCACGATCTCCACCGTTCCGGCGGTGGTGGACAGGTGGTCGGAACCGGCGATCTGGGCCTGGGCGGCCAGGACAGACAAGGCGAGCGCGCCCGCCACCAGCATCGGATGCTTCACGCGTCTTCTCCCCATGGCTGCTCCCGAGGGGAATTTACCGCAGGACAGCGGCACCACCAAGCATGGCCCAGTGTTGATTCTATTGAGAAAACGGCCAGCCAACGCTCCCCCGTGGCATGGCAGTTGCGAAAACCCGCAACGCGCATAACCTTCCTGTCAACAAAGGAGGAACCCCATGCGTCACCTCTTTACCCGCCGCGCCCTGCTGGCGACCGCCGCCGCGGCGCTGGCCACGCCTGCCCTGGCGCAGGCCAAGCGTCCTATCGGCATCATCGGTGCGGGCAATATCGGCGGCACCATCGGCAAGCTGTGGATCAAGGCCGGGCATCCGGTGATGTTCTCTTCCCGCAATCCCGACGAATTGAAGGACATGGTGGCCGCTCTGGGTCCGCTGGCCAGGGCAGGCACGGTGGCGGAAGCGATCCGGTTCGGCAACGCGCTGTTCATCGCGGTTCCTTACGCCGCGCTGCCGCAGATCGGCAGCGATTACCGTGACGCGCTGAAGGGCAAGGTGATCCTCGATGCCTGCAACGCGGTGCCGACCCGCGACGGCGACGCCATCACCAAGGAGGCGGATACCAACGGCATCGGCGTCACCTCGCAGAAATATCTGGCGGGCACCAGGCTGGTGCGCGCCTTCAACACCATGGGCGCCGCCGTCTTCGCGCGCCAGTCGAACCGCGCCGGCGCCAAGCTGGCGATTCCCATCGCCGGCGACGACCGCGAGGCCATCCAGGTGGCCGAGGAACTGGTGCGCGACGCGGGCTTCGACCCGGTGCTGGTCGGCGGGTTGGACAGCGCCAGGAAATTCCAGCAGCGCTCGCCCGGCGTCTATGGCTTCCAGGGCACCGCGGCCGAACTCAGGGCGAAGCTGGGGACGTGACCAGGGTCTCGCCGCCGCGCACGCTTTCATAGCGCCGCCCCAGCATCCAGGCGACGGGAAACCAGATCGCCGAGATCACGACGCCCGCCACCGCCAGCCCGACCACGCCGAACGGCAGAATCGCGGCGCTGAGCCAGGCCGAGGTGAAATCGCCGAAGCGATAAACCACCGTGTCGATCACGTTCTTGGCCTTGTACTTGGCCTGCTGGTCCACCACCGTGAACAGGACTTCGCGGCTGGGCTTGGCGACGGCATATTCGGCAAAGCGGCGCAGCACCTGGATTGAACCCAGCACCAGCAGCACCGGCGAGAACGCCACCGCCAGGAACGCCACCACCATGATGAGCGGATTGAGCAACAGGCCGGCGGTCACGCCGAAGCGCTTGAGGAAGCGTCCGGTACCGAACAACTGCACCAGGACCGCCAGAGAATTGGTGGCGAGGTCTATGGTGGCATAGGCCTGGGTGCGCGCCGCCCGCGTGGCGAACTCCTTGCTGATGACGTCGCCCAACTGAAAATAGATCACCGTCGAGATGGTGGTCATCAGCAGCAGGAAAAGCGCGATCATCAGCAGATAGGGCGACTTGAACAGAAGCGCGAAGCCGTCGAACGGATTGCCCGCCAGGTTGCGGTCCAGGGTGGTTTTCTGCGCCAGGGGCTCGATGACGGCGAATTTGCGCTTTTCCGCCTCCAGCGCCCGCACCATCAGGGCGGTGATGAAGAACCCCGCCGCCGAGATCAGCAGCAGATTGTCGGTGCCGACTTCCTCGACGAAAAACGTGACGAAGGCGGGCGCGGCGATGGTGCCGACCGTGCCGCCCGCGGCGATGACGCCGAACAGCCGCTTGGCCTGGGGACTGGAGAAGATGTCGGCCATCAGGCTCCAGAACACCGAGATGGTGAGCAGGTTGAAGGTCGAAAGCCAGACATAGAAAGCGGCGGCCACCCAACGGTCGTTGGGTTCGGTCCGGAACAGGCCGTAGAAGCCCAGCATGGTGAGGGCGATGAAGCCATAGACCCATGGCAGCAGGCTGGAAAGCCGCAGGCGCGAGGCCAGCCCCGCGAAGATCGGCGCCACCACCAGGCTGACCACGAAGGTGCCGGTGAAAAGCTCCTGCAGGCGATCCACGCCATAGACCGTGCCCATGGTGTCGCGCAGCGGCCTCAGGATGAAGTAGCTTGCCATCAGGAAGAAGAAATAGACGAAGGCGATCAGGACAGCCCGGATCTCGTGCGCCTCGACGCCGGCGATGGTCTTCAGCAAGCGGCTCATGCCTTCCCCCTTTTTTGCCAGTCTAGGCTATTCGGCGGCGGCCGCCACCGGCGCCGCCGCGCCGCCGCGCAACCGCTCATAGCGCCGTCCCATCGCCACCGCCACCGCGCCCCAGGCCGCCGCCACGGCAAGGCCGAAACCCATCGCGCCCGTCAGCCCGAATCCGGCAGCGCGCACCCCCGTCAGCAGCCAGGCCGAGGACAGATCGCCGAAGCGATAGACAGCGGTGTCGATGACGTTTTTGGCCTTGTACCTGCTCTGCTGGTCCACCACCGTGAACAGCACCTCGCGGGCGGGCCGGGCGACGCCATACTGGGTGATGCGCTGCAATGCCCGCCCCGCCTGGATCAGCAGGAAGCCGGGCGCCAAGGCGATGCCGGCGAAGCATAGCGCCATCAGCACCGGCGTCAAAACCAGGCCCGTGGTCACGCCGAAGCGTTGCATCAGCCGCCCCAGCCCGAAGATCAGGATCGCGGCCGAACTGACATTGACGATGAGATCGACGGTGGCGAAGGCGATGGTGCGGCTTTCGACGCCTGCGAAGGTCCGCGCCACGATGTCGGTCTGCAGGAAATAGAAGATGGTGGCGACCCAGGTCATCAGCAACATGAACGCCGCCTGGTTGAGCAGGAAGGGCGAGCGCAGCAGCAGCGTGAAACCACGCAGGGGATTGCCGGGCAGGTTGTGCTCCAGCGTGGTCTGCTGCGCTTGCGGCGACAGCGCGCGCAGCCGGACTTTCTCAGCCATCAGCATATGCACCAGCGCGATGACGGCAAGAAATCCTCCCCCCGCCACCAGCAGAAGACCGGCGATGCCGATGGGGCGCACCAGCACAGTGGTGACGATGGGCCCCATGATGGCGCCGGTGCTGCCACCCGCCGCGATGAAGGCGAACAACCGGGTCGCTTGCGGGGCGGAGAAAATGTCCGCCATCAGAGTCCAGAAGATCGAGATCAGGAACAGGTTGATGGTGCTGAACCACCAGTAGAAAGCGGCGGCGACCCAGCGGTCCTGCGGCGCGGCGCGAAACAGGACGTAGAAAACCAGAATGTTCGAGAGCAGGAACCAGAAAATGCCCGGCAGCAACCGCGTCAGCCTGAACCGCGCCGCCGCCCAGGCGAAGGCCGGGGCGCAGACCAGGGTCAGCAGGAAGGTGCCGGTGAACAGGTTCTGCAATTCATCGGCGCCGAACACCGTCGCCATGGTGTCGCGCACCGGCCTGAGAATGTAGTAGCTCCCCAGCAGCACGAAATTGCACAGGAAGGCCAGCATGGCCGGCCGCATTTCTCCGGCATGGCCGTCGGCGCCGATCAGGTTGGCGAGAGCGCGTGTCGTCACAGGGCCTGGACGTGGGCGATCATGCGCGCGCGCATGGCGGCGTCGGGCAGGCGGCCGCGTGCCGCGCCCAGATTGTCCGTCATGTGTTCGGGATTGCTGGTGCCGGGAATGACCGCGGTCACGGTGGGGTTGGCCAGCAGGTATTTGAGGAAGAACTGCGCCCAGCTCTTGCAGTCGAATTCCGCCGCCCAATCGGGCAACGGCTTGCCCAGCGCCTTGCGGAACAGCGAGCCGCGTCCGAAAGGCAAGGCGCAGAGCACCGCGCTGCCCGCCTCGGCGCAGGCGGGCAGAATGCGTTCCTCGACGTCGCGATTGTCGATGGCATAGTCCACTTCCACGAAATCCGGTTTTTCACGCCTGACGATCGCCTCGCAGGCGGCATAGGCGCCACCGAAAGTGGTGGTGATGCCGTTGTAGCGGATGAGCCCTTGTGCCTTCAGCGCGTTGAGTTCCGCCAGGCTCTGATTGGGATCGCGGACATTGTGAAGTTGCAGCGCGTCGATCTTTTCGGTCTTCAGGCGCGTCAGGCATTCGCGGGCCTCGGCCAGCAGCTGGCCGGGCCGGAAACGCTCCAGCTTGGTGGCGATGAAGGCGCGGGGGCGCAAACCCGTGGCCGCGAGGACGTCGCCGACCACGGCCTCGGCCCGGTTATAGGACGGCGCGGTGTCTATCAGCTTGCCGCCGCCCTCGATCAGCGCCCGCACCACGGCGGTGGGACCGGCGCGTTCCTGCGGGCCGGGGCCGACATCGAACACGTTCACGGTGCCCACGCCCACCGCGGGCAGCGTTTCGCCATTGCCATGCGGAATGCGGCGGGCAAGAAGTCCGGTCGGCTGCGCCAGCGCGGCCGGGGCCGCGAGGCTCACGCCCAGCCCGGCACAGAGTGCAGCGGCGTCGCGGCGGGTGATGTGGGTGATTTTCATGGGGCCATCCTTCATCAGAGCACAGCCGAGCAGGGCCGAAGAAATCATGAACCTTCTGTCATTATAGCCCGGCAGAAGGAGGGCCGCCAGCGCGCCGTCCGCCGCCGCGTTCCCGGCTCGCCGCAAACCGGCCAAGTCGCTTCGCCCATCAACGGCGGACCTCTGCCGCCCGCCCCAAGCGGCCATTTAATGAAACTCCAGGGCGCCGTGCGTATTGTCAACATGGCGAGGCATAACGGAAATGACGAGATGCGGCCATGCTGACAGATCTGCTGTCCGTTATTCGCGAGGGAACTCTCACTGTCCGTTTCCCGGGCAAGTCCATTAGGACCTTTGGCCGGGGTGAACCCCATACCGCCATCCGCTTTCACGACCGGGCTGCGATCTGGCAATTGGCGCTCAACCCCGAACTCAAGCTCGGTGAACTCTATATGGATGGCCGCCTGACGATCGAAAATGGCGACGTCGCCGGGTTGCTCGACTTGTTGATGCGAAATCAATCACGAAATGGCTACGGCTTCATCCCCAGGCTGGCAGACCATTTCCGCCGCCTGTTGCGGCCCATTCAGCAATTCAATCCTGCCCGCCGCGCCAAGGACCACGTCGCCCATCACTATGACTTGTCGCGCAAGCTTTACGACCTCTTCCTGGGCAGCGACCGTCAATACTCCTGCGCTTATTTCACGAATCCGGCGGAGACGCTGGAACAAGCCCAGGCCGCCAAAAAACGCCATATTGCCGCCAAGCTGAATATCGACCGGCCAGGTTTGAGAGTTCTGGATATTGGCTGCGGTTGGGGCGGCCTTGCGCTTGATATGGCCCGCGACACCGGAGCGCGCGTTTGGGGGGTGACATTGTCCGAAGAGCAATTGGCCATCGCGCGGGAACGCGCGATGGCGTCCGGCCTTACCGACCGGTGCGCGTTCGACTTGATCGACTACCGCAGCATACAAGGCACGTTCGATCGCGTGGTATCGGTCGGCATGTTCGAGCATGTCGGCGCGAGATATTACGGCACCTTTTTCGCCAAGGTTCGCGAGCTTCTGGCGGATGATGGCGTCATGCTGCTGCATACGATCGGACGGACGGACGGCCCCGGCGCGACGAATGCCTGGATACAAAAATACATTTTTCCCGGCGGCTATGCGCCTGCTTTGAGTGAAATCGTACCGGTCATCGAACGAACCGGTTTGATCGTGACGGACATTGAAGTTCTGCGCATGCATTACGCCGAGACATTGCGCGAATGGCGGCGGCGCTTTCAGAAGAATCGCGCCGAAATCGCAAAGCTGTATGACGAACGGTTTTGCCGGATGTGGGAGTTCTATCTGGCAGGGTCGGAAATGGTCTTCCGCCATGATGGCGAAGTGGTCTATCAGATTCAGATTGCAAAGCGGATAGGGACACTGCCGGTTACGCGCGACTACATGATCGATCACGAACGGACAATGAAGTTTGCCGCGGAGATACCGAGCGCAGCGTAGCTACCGGCATTTCACTGTCCGCAACTGTGGCAAAACAATTCACGCAAAAGCATCGTGTCGATATATTATCTGTGCTCAAGCCATCGCCGGGGCCAACGCCGCCAGCAGCACGATCACCGGCAGGGCGTAGAGATAGCGCCCGCGATTGAGCAGCACCGTGACACACACGAACAGGATCAGGCCGCCCAGGATGCCGCCCCAGGCGCGCAGCAGCGGCACGGCCAGGAACACCGAAGCCGCGGCTATGACGATCCCGACCGCATACAGGAAAGAGCGGGCATACCCCCAATGCTGATATGCCAGGCGCAGGAAGGGCGGCGCCAGCAGGTGCAGCAACGCGGCGACGGCGAACAAGCCTGCCAAGCCATCGGCGATCATTCCGGCGAGAATATGGAGGTGGGACGCCTCAGGCATGGTGATGCACCTTTTGCGTGCCGGTGATGCGCTTCTCGAGTCCCCGCATCAGCACATAGAAGACTGGAGTCAGAAACAGGCCGAAAGCCGTGACGCCAAGCATGCCGAAGAAGACCGCGATGCCCATGGCGTGGCGCATTTCCGCGCCCGCGCCGGAGGACAGCACCAGCGGCACCACGCCCATGATGAAAGCGAAGCTGGTCATCAGGATGGGCCGCAGCCGCAGGCGTGCCGCATGGATGGCGGCCCTCACCGTTTCCTCGCCGCCGATTTCCAGCTCGCGGGCAAATTCCACGATCAGAATGGCGTTCTTGCTGGCCAGGCCAACCAGCAGGAAAAGGCCGATCTGGGTAAAGATATTGCTGTCGCCGCCGGTCAGCCAGATACCGGTCATGGCCGAGAGCAGACACATCGGCACGATCAGGATGATCGCCAGGGGCAGGAACAGGCTTTCGTACTGGGCCGCCAGCACCAGGTAAACCAGCAGCACGCAGAGCAGGAAGACCAGCGCCGCCGTGTTGCCTGACAGAATCTGCTGATAGGTCAGGTCGGTCCACTCGTAATGCATGCCCTTGGGCAGGGTCTCGTTCAGGATTTTTGTTATCGCCGCTTCGGCCTGGCCGCTGGAAGCACCAGGGGCTGGGCCGCCATTCAGGTCTGCGGCGCGAAAGCCGTTATAGCGCATGGCGGTGTCGGGGCCGGTGGTCTCGCTCACTGTTACCATCGAGCCCAGCGGCACCATTTCGCCGGCGTTGTTGCGCACCTTGAGCTGGGCGATGTCGGCGGGCTTTTCGCGGAACGGCGTGTCGGCCTGGGCGATCACTTCATAGGTGCGGCCGAAACGGTTGAAGTCGTTGACATAGGCAGAGCCGAGATAGGTCTGCATGGTGTCGAAGACATCCTGCACTTCCACACCCAACTGTTGCGCCTTGGTGCGGTCGAGATGGGCATCGAGCTGTGGCACGCCGGTAGAGAAGTTGGAGAAGACGCCCGCCAGCGCCGGATCCTTCGCCGCCTTGGCCGCGACCTGGCCCATCACCCGGCTCAGCACGGCGTCGCCCTGGTCGGTGCGGTCCTCCACCTGCAGCTTGAAGCCGCCGATCGTGCCAAGCCCCTGCACCGGCGGCGGCGGGAAGATGGCGATGATGGCGTCATTGATGCCGGCAAACCTGGCCTGCAGCCGCTGCGCCACCGCCATGCCGTTGTCTTTGGGGCCCCGTTGGTCGAACGGCTTCAGGGTTTCGAAGACGATGCCGGCAGAGGGACTGTTGATGAAGCCGTTGATGGAGAGGCCGGGGAAGGCCACGGCGCCTTCCACCGCCGGGTCCTGCAGGGCGATGCGGGACATTTCGCGGATCACCTTCTCGGTGCGGTCCAGGTTGCGCCCTGCGGCAGTTGCGCGAAGCTGACCAGGTATTGCTTGTCCTGCAGCGGCACGAAGCCCGGCGGCACCAGATTGAACATCAAGGCGGTGAGCGCCAGCAGCCCGCCATAAACCAGCATGGCGCCGGCCTTGCGGGTCAGGATGCCGCCGACACCCTTGCCGTAGCCGGTGGAGCCGCGCTGGAACA
>Ga0164241_10003135_pt1 | contig 17071 bp, 19 predicted proteins | sample OricomyardsoilBY_FD_108780 | JGI IMG/M metagenome (GOLD analysis project Ga0164241, IMG submission 108780) | Backyard soil microbial communities from Emeryville, California, USA - Original compost - Back yard soil (BY) | ecosystem: Environmental > Terrestrial > Soil > Unclassified | place: USA...
AAGCTTCTACAACCGCACCAGGCTTCACTCCAGTCTTGGCTACATGAGTCCCATCAACTTTGAATCCCAACTGAACTAAATCTCCCCGGAATCACTGTCCGTGGAATCGGGTGAAGCCCAACCTGGAGCTCTTTCTCCAGCTGTTCTATCCGGTGTTTCAGACGTTGAATTTCCTCCTCATACGCATCACGCGCTCGGAAGAACCTCCGATCCTGGTAGATCTCTTCAGCACGAGCCATGAGCTGTTGCCGCCATTGGCGCAGGTGCTCTCCAGAAATGCCGTAGTGATCACAGAGCTTTCTCACCGTTGAAAAATGCTCGTCACCGGCAATTCGATGATGGTGCAAAACGATCTCCAATTTTTCCGCTCCACTGAATTTTTTTCTCATTTGATCAATTTACCCTTGGTGGTGGCTTCCTAATATATACCGGTATTCTTGATACAAGAACCCTGTTTTCACTCTGGCAAGCGGCTCTGATAATCAAGAATTGAGCCGACCGATCTAGATCGCCGCCTCGTCTCTCCATAGATGAGAAGCATCAGCCAACGAAGCCGGACACCGTAAATCGAAAACAAACAACTTTCGTGACGATCCGAAAATTGACAAGCTACCCCGCATGCCCCCGCCTGATCCAGGCGGGGGCCGCAAGAAGCACTAGAGGTGCTGCTGGCGTGCGGGAAGGTCTGCTGGCGAAGAAGCGGAAGCGGCCAAGCCATGGCCGGTGTAGCGTGCGGGTTCCCGACCCTCGGGGGCCGGGGAAGGGGCCGGGGGGATCAGGTCGCCAGCTACTACTCGACTTTAGCGCGGAGAAGCAGGTCACGCAGCGCCGCGATGGACCACCATTCGGTGGAGAGAAGTTCGGACGGCTCACGACGTGTCGCTTTCATTAGCGACAACGTTGCCCAGACGGCTTTTGCGGTGTCGACGTCGAGGCATGCGACGTCCAGGCGAAAGCCGCCGACGAGGCTCGCCGATGTCGACGACGGGTCGATCCACTCAGGGGGGACCTCTTCGAGCCAAGCGATCGTGGCCTGAGAAGTAAGTTCCTCCTGCGGATCAAAAGATGCGTCCAGTAGACGCCCCATTCTGAGTGACGGCGTGTAGTAGCCGAGGATCCAGCTTGAGGCTGCGAGCCCATGGGCAGCTTTTTCGAAGTCGCCGGCGTAGCGGTCGAGCAATGCTTCGACGGCGGCCACCGGGTTAAGCGACTCTGAGTTGACGAGAACGGAATGATAAGCGTGCGCACCGACGGGTTGGTCTTGAGTAACGGTGATCCGTCGCGCCGGAAGCAGTGTGAGATCCATCTGATGGACGGTGTTGTTTGATGGGTTCATTTGGGTTCGTTGATTTGACGAGCGGTGAGGACACGGAGCGCGTGGAAGGTGAGCTCCATCATCACGTCGATGTTGGGTAGGTCGGAGTTTGCTGCCGGCAAAGGAGCGGGAGCTTCCTGACGGGATGGCGTCACCGTTTCGCTCGAAGTGACGATCACGTGAGCCAACCGCGAAAGAGGTTCCATCTGCGGCTTCGGGTCGTGGGTAATCAATGCGATCAGGCCATTCGGCAGGCCGACGCGGAGCACCAACGGGACTCCGCTTTCGCAGCTGAATCGACCACCGGCTTGGAAAAACGGTTTGATTGCCTCGCTCCCCAAGCGGTGGATCGGAGTAGCAGTAGAAATGTCGGGGAACGCCCAGAATTTCGAAAGGCGGTAGCGCGAAACAAAAAAGACCGGCAGTGACGCCGGTCTCGGATTTAGCAACAGGTCCCCTTTGGGGGAGACCATGATTTGGGTTGGATAACGGTTCATAATGGTAACGAACAAATGCAAGTACAGGGGACGGGATCCGAAGGAGACAGGGCCCGGTGTTTTGCTCGGATGACTTGGACGGATCGCAGCGAACAGCGTAAGTCACAGACGGGACACCAAGCCGAAGGCTGCAGAGGTCCCGTGTTTTTATTCCCGGATCGGAAAATGAGCGGGCGGAGCACCAATGGCGCGGGCGGCGGGCCGAAGGACCAACGCCCGCGGTTTCAACCCACGAAATTCCTGTATCGGCGCGGACACACCAAACACCCCAACTCCGGATGTGCGGTCTGTATCACCCTACCGTGACTTTGGTCCCCATTCCGACCGGACAACCACTGGGGCTCTAGATGCGTAACCACGCTCATCGCAAACTGCGGCATTTACGAAGAGCCGGCCGTCCCGATTGATGCACTGCCCGCCGTCGGGGTGAAGGTGTCCAAAAACGTGGAGTCGGAGCTTCGTCAGTCTGGTGTTGATCACGTCGAGGAGATCAGCACAGCCATGTCGCTCACCTCGGAAATTCCGATCCAGAATTCCGGCAGGCGGACCATGAGTAATGAGAACCTCGGTGTCTAAGGGTATCAGGTCCCAATGATGCCTGATTTCAGGTCCGCGGTGCCGATTAAACGCCCATTGAAAATACCACGGCTGCACCGGACTGCCCCAAATACGCAGGCCGGCTATTATCGCGCCGGAATCTTCGAGATAGGTGACGCGTGGGATTGCCCGCACCTGTGCGGCGAAATAGTCGGGATGCTGTTCAAGGTAGGCATCATGATTGCCTCCAATAAATATCTTGTGCGGGTGCGGCTGGTTTTCCAACCAGTCCAAAAACAAGTCCACTTCCGCCGGCTCCCCGCGTTCGGTGAAATCTCCAGCGTGGACGAGTATATCCCCCGGAGGCACTTTGATGCGATCATGGAGGCCATGCGTATCCGCGATGCAAACGATGTCCATTCAAGTGGCGGCGTTGTGATTAGACGTCCTCGACCACAAACGACGCATAGATGGTGCGCCTAGACGTGAGTGCGACGACGTCGTACCCGAACTCGGTATCCCGAACGATCGCCCAAGCCGACGTGTGCTTGTAGCCGCACGCAACGCAAGTGAGTCCAGGTACGTGACTGGATTCCGTACATTTTGGGCACATGTCGGACGGAAGCTTTTCGTTGAATGCGGCCGCGAACTCCTGAGCACAACGTCGCTGAGTTTCAAAGGCCGCACACAGGCGATGAAAATCGGTTTCACGCACTAGCGCACCTCCGCGAGCAAAGGAGCCACCGGCGCGGCGAGACGCGAAGCGTCCCGGAATTGCATGAGCACGACGCTGCGAGTGGCGAGTTCGATGTAAATCAGCCAGGCTGACAATGGGGGCGCCGGTCGACTACGATTTTCTAGCAACACATGGCTGTAGGCAGCCAACTGCGCGAGATCCCGCAACCGGGGAGTTGCCACACTCCCATACCGTACAGTCTTAACTTCAGCGGCGATAGTCTGTTCGCCGCCGACGGCCACGAGGTCGCAAACACCAGAAAGGGTGTCACCCTCGACCGGTTTTTCGATGTCGATGGACTGAGCGCCCGCTGCCCAGAAAGCGCTGCGCATTCGGGAAAGCCACGGGACGTAAGGGCGTTCAGTGGCGGCGTCGAGAGCTCCTCGGTCAGCCATGCGCCGACAGAGCCGGGAAAACTGGCGTCCGGCCTCCAGCGGATGGGACGGGAAGAGCGAATTTTCGTGGCGTACTTGGTGTCGGACGCAGGCATCAGGGGCCACACTCCCGAAAGCGCTGTGGAGAGCTTCCTGAGTGAGCCGGCGGCGGAATTTCGTAACTGTCATTGAGGTCATATCGTGTCTGGAGGTTTCGCCCCGGAGAGCCGGGAGCATTGTCGTTCGACAACGACCTAAGGATATCTTGTGCGTTGTCGTCAAACAATTTTCGTTGTCGTCTGACAATTCAGCTCTCAAATTACCGAAATGAATGCCTTCCTCGCCGTCTTAAAAGTCATCATCAAGCATTCGCCAGCGGAGGACAATCACACGCGTTTTGCCGAACTATGCGGCGTCGATAAGGCACACTTGCATCGTGTGCTTAGCGGGAAATTTTCGGCGTCCCCAGAATTTGTGGGCAGGGTATGCGGTGGGCTCACACCCGACCACGCGGCTACCCTGCTCAAGGCATATTTGGATCTCGTATCTCATGCGGCACTCACGGTGAAGACGCCGCCCTCAAAACCTACCGGCTGGCGGTCGCCAGCCGCGATCCTCGACGTGGAGATCGCCACGTGCGCCCGCTGATGGGCAGATGCGGGCGATGCACTGAAACTAGCGGGCTTTTTGGCCGCTGAAAACGGCTGCGATCAGCGCCTTTTCGCAATCGCCCAACTGGGCGACCCGGGCGAATCAAGCTCGTAGCTGATAGCAACATGTAGTTCAGGCAGCTTGTGAGCACGGAAGTGGAGACCGTCAAAAGACGGTCCGTAGCTTTTTCTCCCGCAGCAATTTGCGGTGGGAGAAAAAGTCCACTTGCTCATTTCGCACGCTGCGCGCGCGAAATAAATTTAGATGCGGACTTTGGTCTGCTCTAAATGAACGAGCTGAGCTCGTTCGATAGGTCGAAATACAACGGCCGGTCTGGCATGTTTTCCGACGAATCACCCTTTGTGGTGATTCCCCTTTTTCTCATGGAGTGGTGATGAAAGAGCCATCTCCCTCAGGCACCAAATCGAAAAAGAAGCGAGCGAACCGCCGTGGTGGTTCAGGCCGCGGATTTTCCACCGCGGTGGCCAAGCACGCCAAGGAAACATTGGCCGCAGATCTTCGTCGTTCCTCGGAGCGCTCGGCTGAACTGCACGTGCCACTCGAAGCAACGGCAATGGAAGTCCTGCCGGGAATTCCAGAACGGGCATTCGTGCCTTCATTGAACAGAATGGCAACCGGACCCGAAGTCACCAAAGTCCTCGAGACCGCAGCACGCGAACGCTCAGAGATTGATGTGCCCAGAAACGACAGGCAGGGCAAGACGAGGCCGTATAAGCCTGCCGGAGGAGTTGAATTCTCGCACGGGCAACTAAGATTGGACCTCTTCCTCGCCTTGTTCTGGGGCCGAAAAGCCGGCCTGCCGGCTCCGAACGACCTACTTGATAAAATCCTAAGGAAGGTAGAGCGCTTCCTCAAGGAAACCTATGGCGACGGCATCGAGGTGGTGGCGGCGTGCCTGCATACTCCGGATCCACACGTGGAGGAAGCTTTGAGGGCCAAAGGTTGGCGCGGCGCGATTCCGGATCCCTCCGAAGATGATAAAATTGGCGCGTGGAATCTACACGTGCAGATCTACGTGTGTCGCGTCCGAGACCGAAAATTACAGACTGAACGGCAGATGTTCAGCCACGCCTCCGATAGTGTGGTTAGTTCCTGGCAGCTAAGAGAGCTCGGCATTGACCTCGATCTACACCGGGCCTCCCGTCTTCGCGGAAGGCGCGAAGCTCAGTACGCATTGGCCCTGCGCACCGGCGGCAAGAAGGGCCGGATCCTTCCGCCAGGAATTCTCAAGAAACTGGAGAAGGGGCGCATGAGTCAGGATGAAGCCATTGCGACCGCGATCGAAACCGAACTAGAAAGGAAGGAGCGTTCGTGGGCGAAAGCAAAAAAGGCCCACTCGCTCACTGAGCTAAACAAAATCCAGGTCGCGGATGCACGTAGAGCGCAAGCAATCGACCTCCTCCTGGCGGAATGGTTTTCGAAGGAGGTGGAAGAAGGGTTGCCAAGCGTCCATCGTGAATACGCCAACCTAATCGTGAAGGCACGGAAGGTTTTTCCAGAACTCAAACGCAGGCAGATGGAGTCTGGGCACAGGCTGCTCTTGAACGAAGTGTTGACGCTCTGGGAGCGGGAGGAACGAGAAGCCGAAGAAGAAAAACGTCGTGAAGACTTTGAACTCTACGACGCGGCATTTACTTCGGGTCTATCAGTCGCGACATTCCAATCCGACCGCATGGCGGCCGATGCCTATGGCGAACTAGCTGATATCGCTGATCGAGAGAAGAAGGAGGCGGTCGAGGCGGAACGGGCGGTCTGGTCCGCTCAAATCGAGAAACTCAAATCGGCGCCACCGAAGATTGTCCTGAAAACCGTAGCAGATCCAAGGCTGATCTCTGAGAACGCGATTTTGAAGAAAGCGGTTGCTGAACTAGAAACGAAAAAGGAGGTCGCTGCTAGCGACGCAAAGGCGCAGGTTGCATTGCTGTTGGAGATGGTCCGCTTCGTTAACTGCGTTAAGGCGTACAATGCCGGTGACCGTGAACCAGAGATGGATCTGTGCTGGGACGACCGCGACTGGCTGCGGGTGAAGAACGGCATCTGGACGGTCGGCCCAGGATTTGAGACGTCCCTTCAAAACTTGACCAATTTTCCTGAGCAGGCTGCGGAATTGAAAAAGTCCGCGCAGAGTTGCGACTTCATGCCTACTCCAGCATGGCAAAAGACGTCGCAAGCGATTGATATTGCGAGCCGAACCGAATAGCGTCCGACGAGTGAGTATCCTGCGCATGGCGAGGGCCGAAATAGTGGGGTGTTACATAACACCTCTATTCAGAAATCAATTTTAGCGCCATTCTTCGGCGGACAACGGTAGCGTATTAAGCTACAGGCGGGCTTCCTTCCACGAAGGATAATGTTGGTCCAAGAGCGCGATGAATTCCGCGCTGTGGCGCGGTTCGATCAGGTGCAGCATCTCATGCACGATCACGTATTCCAGCAGGTCCTTGGGCTTCTTCAGCAGCTCGGTGTTGAGCCGAATGTGTCGGAGGCGATGATTACATCAAGATACCGGTAACCTAAGCCGGCGCCAGTGAAGAGCCGAACCACGCGGTTCTGTGTGCGACGTTCGGAACGGGGTTGGTGGGGCATACGAAAATACTGACGCTAAGCGGTCACGACCGGAAGATCGTAGAGCTCGTTTAGTTTTCGCAGCATTTCAGATTTTCGGGTCCGGAGAAAATCCATGTGGTCGTCCCAAACGGGGGATCCTAACGCGGGAATAAAATCATATAAGTTAAGGTATTTTTGTCCAACGGTGCTGTTAAAAAACTCCCTGGGGTGAGTAATACGTTTGTAGTTATTCACCTCGGCCGGGACTGGCTGAAAGTTCCAGAGCACGTTTACCGCTTCCTTATAGGCTTCGTCTCCGCCTGCCAAATGAGTCGGGAAAATGTGATCGATTTGAGGTTTGTTCTCATGAAACACGTAAACGCGATGCGGTATGAGAACTTTTGCCGCGAACCATGGCTGACTAAGCAACTGACTCTCGTACAGTTCACCGGTGCGATTTTTGTCGAGCGCGATCTTACGAATCGCGTCGAGCGGAAAAGTGAGGCCCGCTCCTCCTGCGACCATTGCCTCACGAGCAGCCGCATTCACCATTGTTTGAGTGTTCCAGTCGCAGAATTGAGATAGTAACAAATACTGATGAAGAAGCCGAATATCCGAGGCGGGTAGCGCTCTAATGCGCCACTCTCGTCCTTTGCGCCTTAGCGCGACGAGGTATGCAATGATCGGCAGAGTGGCTAGCCATCGAGGAACAAGTGACGCGTGGTTAACGTTGAGCAGCTGGCTGAGGTATGCCTCGAAGAATTCCAAAATCGGTTCTGCATCGTGTTTCAGCACCCGCTCAAATTCTGGAAGATCGGAGGCGAGCAATCTGCTTTCGTCTATCCGGATCGTGTCCTTAACGAGGAAGTGAAAAAATTGCAGTATCGACGTGGACGGAAACTCGATGCCGCCGCTTCGTTTGGTTATTGTTTCCGCCAAGTTCCACAGCCGTTCCTCATAGTCGAAGTAGACGGCTTTGATGCTTCCTAGGACCAATTCAAGTTGAGTCAGTGCCACACCACCTGTGTTCAGGCGCCGAAATACCTCGTTTACTTCCGTTGGGCTCTCCGCCCGCACGGAAAAATAGGCGATGGAGTTGTGATTACGTTCGACAAAAATAGTCCATAGGGAAGCGATGTTCTCTCGGATCAGCAGTTGTGAGTCTAGATTACCGCCCCCGGCGGGTTGGCGGTCGTTTTCTAACCCGACTTTCTGCCGTTCAGTGCCCGAGAAGCTGGCTAGGTCCGTCATGCGAAGATAACGAAGTTCTTTCGGCTCTGTCGGATCGCGAAAGAGAAAGCCGGTTTCGTCTGCCTCCGACTTCGTTTTATCAAACAGTAGATCGAAATGCAGCACCCGGCCATTGAAACGATGACGTAGGACAGAATAGAGCGTCTGAAGACGTTGCTGCCCGTCATATACGAGCGATTTCGACGCCGCCCAGAGACCCTCATCGACGAGTTTTGCGTATTGTCCCGGAACATAATCTTCGACGAACCTGCGATATGGCACTTTCTGTTCGGTTTCCCAAAGCACGATGCCGCCGATTGGGTATTTACGGAGAAGCGAGTCCAGAAGTAGGCAAATATACGTTTCCGATTCGTGCCGGCCTCCCCACACATACTGCCGCTGAACTTGGGGTAGAAACCAGCCATTGTTCGGTGAGTTAATCCTCTCGGTTGCGTCACGAATGGAGATGCCTGCGTATGACATGGGTAGCGAGGTGCGAGTACCGCTCAGAGTGGTTAGGTACGCCTTGCTTACTCAAGCTGACGCAGTGAATTGGAACAAGACTTCTCAGCGCTTCGCCGCCAGCAGGGAGTTCTACCACATCACTTCTTCGCTTCTGTCGCCGCGAATTGGACACAGATGACGTCCAGACGTCGCAACAAGTCGTCGTAGGTCATGATCTCGACAATATGCCGGTATTTCCGTCGGATCACCTCGAAGTCCGTCTTTTGCTCAGACGTCAGGGCGTGGTCCCTCCCCAGGATGATCAATCCAGACGGATTCACGATCTTGATCGCTAGTCCCGCCGGGAGTTTGTCGCCGTAGCGCTCGTTAAGTCTTTTCTCGCCAGCGTGGCCCCAGCGGTTGAGGTGATAGAGGTATTTTTCAAGCTGCATCACAGTGCCGTTCAACTCTCGCATCGGAACGTGGTTGTCGCGGTAGCGAGTAGTGGTGACAACACACTCGGCGAACGGCTTCTTGATCTCGATCGCGTCGACATACCCCGACGCATCGACCAAGAGAAAATCGATTTCGCGATTCTTGTTTGCTAGGCTGTCTCGAACTGGAGCGCCGGCGAAGGCGGCGACATATTTGGGGTAAAGAAGTTGGATGACTTGGAGTATTTCAGCCTGCCATTGCGCCTCCGAGTAGGTTTCGGCCTTCGCGAGCATGGCCTGGATTTTCGCGAGCAGCGCAGAAAATTTGTCCTTCTCGTAGCGGGCGAATGTCTCCTTCGGCTGCGCACCGACTGCCGAGCGCTTTCGGTTGCGAAACTTGGTATACTCCCGCTCGAAGTCCCGTTCGATTGGGACGTAATTGCGAATCACACTGCTGACACGCGCTCGCGCATACTTTTTCAGCTCGGTGGTTGTTGGGAATTGCGCAAGCAATTCCGCGAATGTTTTTTCGGGTAGTGCGTCTTCGCGATCCCCGCCGACATGCAGCTTTTTGAAGCCGTGATCGTTGAATCCGCGAAAAATCGGGATGTTGGTTTCCGCCACGAACGTGGTGCGCTTTATCGGTAACGACTTGTGGAGGAATAGCTCGTATTCGATGCCCAGAAAGGCGCGGTCCATGTGGAAATAGCCCTTCTTGAGCCGTCCCACTACGAACCGATAGCACGGGTCCATCGCGAACTCCCCATCGTCGATGTCCGTCCGGTAGATCCCCCGTCGCAAGTTGAATGCACGACCTGAAAAGGAAATTTCCTCGTTTGATTTGAGTGGTTCAACCAGCCAATCCGGCGACACGTTTTCCGGAGTGTAGCGCATGATTAGGTCTGCGCCATGCCGAATGAAGTCGATCATGACTTGGCGCTGGCAGACGTCGGCTGCGCTTTCAGCGGCGGCGGGAGGTACTTGTCGTAGGTTTTCTGGAGATGTGCGAGGCCACTCTCATTCGTGGCGGCGTAGTCGAGGCGCTCGCGGAAAAATCGGAGGCGTGCTTCAGCGTCGCGTAGCACCTGGCTCCAGCGTTTGGCCCAGCCCATCACGTGACCGTCCTTTGACTGGAAGAAATTTCCCGGTTCACGATCGCGCTGGTTGCATTCCTCTTCTGCGTCATCGGTGATGTCGTCAGCGATAACCCAGAATGACCAACGAACGCCGGCACCGCGGAAGCGGTCGTCCTTCGAAACAGCTGTCGCGTAGGAGCGAAGCTGCTGGAGAATCGCAGAATTTATCAGCTGGGCCGGCCGCTTCAGTTCCACCACTAGGTGCTCCCGGTCCTCGGCGCGAGTTCGTGTTAGCATTCGGGAGAGCATTAGATCGACTATTGCGACCGAGCCGTCCTCGCGTAGTACGGGTTCCGAGTCATCATCTTCCCTACCGAGGAGGTGGCGGTGTCGGCTCAGCACGGTCCGCAGTGACTCATCATCCGCGGTGAGATGATACTCTTCACCAAATAGCCAGGTCTCGTTCGCGAGCATGCGATGGAGCTGACTCCGCTCTTTCGTCAGCTTCTTCGCCACAGGCTCGAAGAGAATGTGTTCGAGCCCTTTCAAGAAATTTAGCCGGTCACCGACCTCCTTGGCCGCATTGATGATGGCCGTAAGAGTCGTTCGTTCCAAAAGGTCAGCGAGGTCATTCTGCTTTTCCGGCGTGAGGTTGAGCACCTCTTGGAGGATCTTCTGAAGCGACTCCGGGCTTTCACCAATTGCGTGCCTCACGAGCGAGAATGCCATCTTCTTGGTTGGCGTTGGCGTTTCCTCGAAATTCGGCAGAGAGGAACTGAGATTCGCCGCAAGAACGTCGAAGACCTGCCGCTCCACTTTTTCGACCGGTGACTTTGGCTCGCCTTGGAACGGATAGATTTTGTCGTCCTTCCAACCTTGGACTAGGGTTTGCGCCAGTTCAGCCCTGCGGATTCGAAAATGGTCTTTGAGTCTGGTGCGGGCCGCCGCGATGAGGTTGGACAGCTGTGGGTGTAGCTCGTCGGCAACAAGCCATCCGTCTTTGTCCAACTCACGGATCAGGTCCGATTTCAGATACGCGGTGAAATTGAAATCTGGAGCGTGGATCGAGACCGTGGTGTCCCCCAGGGCGACTCCCTGGGAATCGCAGAGGTAGAGAGCGCGATCAGCGTCGAACCTCCATTCGATCACCGTGAGCTTCGCACCCACGAACACGCTTGGGGTGACCTCCACCTTGCCTAAGTTTATCTCGTCTTGCCGAACGATCGCCGCTGACGGGTCGACGCGCTGACCGTCGTAGATGAGACGAACGTTGGGATACTCCGCCAGGTACAGGGCGAAGATGCGTGCAAGGTCGTCGACTGCTTTGTCGCGCTGAAGTGACAGCAGGTCCCCCTCGATACCTTCGATTCTCGTGAGAGTGCCGGTCGGACGATGCTGCTTGAGCGGACTGAAATCGCCGATGCTGACCTTGTCGATGGTTGCGGCCGTGATTTTGATCGGGAATCGGACGATGCCCTCGCCGTGGCGGGTGACGGTGTCCCAGACGACCTGTTTACCGAGAGCGAACGCTTTGAAGCGCCCTTTACCCATCTTGCCGTGCATGCTCCGATTCCCACGAGTGCGGGGGGAATTGCGCTTCCAGGAACCACCAAGGCTCTGGAACGCGTCATGGGCTAGTATCGGGTCGATTCCAGTGCCGTTGTCTTCGACTTCAATGCGCTCGATTGCATCGAGCTTGTTTCGTTCAAGAGACACCTCTACTTTTGTCGCATCGGCATCGAACGCATTCCATACGAGTTCCGCAACAGCGTGGATCGGAGTACGTGCCTTAGTTTGGTGTTCGATGTGATCGCGCTTAGCGCTGACGGCGAGCAGCTGGTCTTTGGCCATGGTGAAATAGTACGTAGAGTTCCTTCGAAAGGAACGATTGGGGCCCGTGATCGAAGCCTGCCAGTCCGCCGGTTCTGCGCAATTACTTTGTCCACTTGGCCTCCCCCGGATCGCGACTCGCGGCTGACATCCATCCCATGTAGGCTATAGTGCCGTCGGCCGACTTCAACGGGTGGGTGATGTTCGTTGCGAGCGTTTCCGCGCTTCTACGGTCTTACGCCACAATTGTATCCGACCAATCAAACAATCGTCGCCCGGATACGCTGTTTCAGTTTCTCGCGGAGATCTTCGGACGTCGTGTAAACGATGTGGCTGTATTGGCGGATGTCGAATTTGACCTCCTTGGTTTCACTTTCGTGAGCGAGGTAAATGACCGGAATGTTCAACCCTTGCGCGAAGCCGGCCTCGTAGTAGACATTGTGCCGCTGGCCCGAAAGATCGGCCACCAAGAAGCGGCTACGCCGTATCTCGGCTATCATTTCGTCATCGATTCGGTTGTTGTGATCTTTCCGGTCGATTCGGAGCGCACTGAATGCCCCGTCGGCTTCGATGGCCGGCTTGATTCCTTGGTCAAAGGTTTCGGCCTGAGAAGGATCAAACCACATCGCGACGAATGCTTGTTTTGATTCACGACCAGGGCGCTGGATTTGCTGTAGGCGCTCCCAGCCCTTGGGTTTAACCTGATAACTGAAGACGGCGGTACACTTGAGGTATCCAAGCGTCTCAAGTTGATCCATCATTTGCGCGCAGCCGTCGCCCTCGGTAAAAAGTAGCGGGTGCAGCCCTTTTTGAAGCGTCACGTACGCCACGGGATGATTAACAAGTCGGCTCAGATTTTCGAGGGCTCGGTCATAATATTCGAGAGGGGTCTTGGGATACCAACCTAACACTTCCTCCACGCTGATCTTCAGTTTGTCACGGACGGTTCCGCCGGAATCGGTATCCAGGAAAAGCGGGGCCCCACCTTTCAACCTATGCTCGGTCAACAGATGCTTTAACTTGATGCGTTCGTTCCCGCCGAATCGCACGATGCCTTCCGTAGAATCAAGAAAATCAGAGACGCCAAAGCTTCCACACGCTGAACAGTTATAGTGGGTACCGTCGCCGCGCTCAGACTCAACTTCTACTGGCTGGAAACACAGCGGGCACTTTGGCTGTTCAGTAGACATTGCCCGTCACTAGCGGCCGCCGAACTGTCCCACAAGGAATCTCTGCCACGAGATGTAACGCGATCGGGCACGGTGGCACCGACGCACCCCGGATTCCTGGTAACGGGGAAACCGACGTGCTGCCAGTTGCGGAGATCGATTTCGTACTCTCGCGATTTAGAACCTCTGCGATTTTTCCAAGGCGAACACCCAAGTTCGCCTTGCCGGCGAGGCCATCTAGGTAACGTCCAATGTATCCCCCGACGGTGGGTAAGGCCTCCGCTTCATGCGTTCATTGAAGCGTTGGGGTCAAGCTGGCTTCCGGGACTGGGTCTCACTAGTGATGAACCATGCCAACATGTATGCAGGGGGATTTCTCCCAATACCCGAGCCCCATAAAGGAAATCTACCCCTACTTCTTCGGCGAAGTCTGTGAGCTCCACTCGCAGTGGCAGGTCTATCACCACCTATTCATGGACAAGAAAGCGCGCACCGAACAATTCGGGCGCTATCTGGGGGGCATTGCCGGGTACTATCAGTCGTTCCTCCAAGACGAAATGATCCTAACCATTGGGCGACTGACTGACCCCGATAACCCCTCCCAACAAAATCTCGGTTTCCCTTCTCTCTGCCATGCGTGCGCCGGTTGGGACGCTGAACTGGGCCGTGCCTTAGCGCCCAAACTCGCCGAGCTACAAACACACGTAGAAGCCATGCGCAAACACCGCCACAAGCGCCTGGCTCATTACGACCTCAAAACCAGCCTGGGTGCCGCCACCCTGCCCACCGTCACCTTGGGACACATCCGCGAGGCAATCGAGCAAATGGAACAGATGGTCCAGCTCGTCGGCTGGCGCGGGGACAAAACCACTATCTTTTTCGATGTACTCGACCATCGAGACATTTCCAATGTCGCGGAAACCACGATTGCGAAGGCCGCGGCCTACGACGCGCTTGTCGAGGCAGGCAATGTCGAGCGATCCGCGTGGCGGGACCACGTCCCCATTTAGGAAAGACCGCGGCCGCGCTTCCGAAGAGGTGTCCTTCGCTCCTGGCGAGCACCCGAGAGCATGAGCGAGAGCCGGGGTGCTCGCGTGGATAAAACGTGGATAGAACCCCTTGCTTTCCGTGCTTGCCGTCAAGGCGTCTCCCTCTGAGAAGGGGTTTCTATGGATGCGGAATCTTCATTCGATTCCGCCCCGCACCTCCAATTTCAACCAGCTTAGCTGTGCGAATTTGGCGGGGCGATCTCACGCCGGCGCAGACCAGACAAGTCGCCGAACTCGTCCGAGGAGAATTGCCATGAAAGCCACCGCCTTCCACGAACTGCTCGAAAGCGTCCGCGACGCCGCTGCCTACCTCAAAGGCAACCGCAAGGCCGTCGCCCGCACTGATCGTATCTTCCCGCAATCTGTCGCCCCCGTCCGCGCCAAGCTCAAGCTGAGCCTGGCGCAGTTCGCCCGGGCCTTCGGCATCAGCCTCGATACGCTGCAAAACTGGAGGCAAGGCTGCCGACAGCCCACGGGCCCGGCGAATGCTTCTCCGCGTCACAGAGCACCATCCCGAGGCGGTGTTGGAAGCGGTAGCGTAACGTCGATTCCCTCCAAAGGCGCCTAACCGATCATGAAGGCTCGCCGAGCAGCAAACTCCAGTGCCGTCACTAAGGCGGCGCGCTACATCAAATTCGTGGAGTGGTCCGAAGCCGACCAAGTGTATGTCGGACGTTGCCCTGCGCTTTTCGCCGGAGCGGTCCATGGTCATGTCGAGGCCAAGGTCTACAAGGAACTATGCGACGTCGTCGCCGAGTGGATCATCAACATCGAGAAACGGGGCGAGCCGCTTCCTGCTCCATCCGCCGGTCAAGGGTCTATCCACAAGCGAATTCTCCGAGGCTCCAATCCAACGCGTTGAGGTCGCTGCGTTCCAACTCCATTCGTGTCGCTTCGTGTCCTTCGTGGTTAAACCGCTTGGTTGCCTTGGCCCTCACGCCGGCAAACTAAACCCCATCGGCTGCCTCAACCGCTCCATCGCTTACCGCATTCTCAAGGGAGCCCGGAATCTCACCGCCGACCACATCAAGAAGCTGGCCGCCCGCTTCGCCGTCAGCGCCGACCTCTTCCTCGTCTGATGCTCAGGCCGGGAGGCTGAATTCCGTCGGCCGTTTTCGTTCTCCCTTGGTTTCGGTGCTGCGAATCAAAACAGCACGTTGTCTACGAACTGCGCAAGGTGGGTCGGAACCTTCCGATTCCTTCGCATAATCACCACTAATTCGCGCTCAAATCGCTCCGGCCAAGGCAGGCGATTGATCGCCCTTTTGCGGTTATAGAGGGCTAGAGCGCGTATCGGCACGAACCCCACTCCCATGCCCAGCGCCACCAGATTGATGATCAGATCGAAGCTATCGAGCTCCATGCTTGGTTCCACTGCGAGGTTCTGTCGACGCATCCAGGATCGAAGGCGACGGCCGGTATTGGTCGCCCCATCGGGAAGCAGCCAGCTCTGCCGGGATGCCCATTGAACGCGTGCTTTGGCTTTGCCGTCGAAGCTCGTCGCGGCGTCGCCGGAGGCAATCAGCACGAACGCGTCTTGAAAGCGATGGGTAACCCGCAGTGTGACCGGCAAACGCGGCGGCGGGCAAATCACGCCCAAGTCCATGCGATTTGCCTCAAGCGCATTCACAATTGCCGTGCTGGAAATGGAGGACACGCGATAGCCAACGGCTGGGAGCTTGCGGAGATTTGCATGAAAAAAGCCAGGTAGGTAGGCCAGACCGATCGATCGGGAGACGCCAACGGACACCTGCTTGCGCGCTCCGGCAAAATCTTCCCTGACGCGTTGCAGCAAGCCCTGGACGCCACCGAGCAACCGCTCGGACTCATCCCGCAGGAGGATGCCCGCATCGGTCAGACGCACGCTGCGCGTCGTTCGCTCGAACAATTCGACGCCGAGACTCTGCTCAATGCCCTGCATTTGGCGGGTCACAGCGCTCTGCGTCAGTCCCGCCAACGAGGCGGCCTTCGTGAAGCTTTGGTGTTCCGCTACCAGATGGAATAGGTGCAGTTCATAGAGATCAAACGGGGCTGTGGCGATGAACTCATGCATACCAAGCATCAATCAATGCGATCTATGAATTTCCCGTACAAGCCGATTTCTTGTAATATTGGCCCATGGCTCAAATCACCGAACGCCTCACTCAGAACGCCGCCGGCAGATACTACGTCGACTCCTACTGCATCGACTGCCATCTCTGCCACACGACCGCTCCCGACTTCTTCCGGCGCGATGAAGAACTCGGCTTATCCATCGTCCATCGTCAGCCGCAATCGGAGGAGGAGATCGCGCTGGCCGAGGAAGCGCTGGACGGATGCCCGGTAGAATCTATCGGTCGGGACGGGCCCAGTTATTAAAGGGTGACCCTAGTCTACCTCCTGGATCGACCATGACCTGTAGTCGAGGCCGCGCCAACTCTGACGGCCAATGAAGCTGCGTCTTTCCGTCGAATGATTGCTCTCCATTGAGAGGCGTGGGCACCCCTCTCCAACCAACGCATTGAGGACAACGCGCTCCAACTCCTTCGTGCCTCTTCGTGTCCTTCGTGGTTAACCGCATAGTTGCCTTGCCATTCACGCCGGCAGGCTGAGCTCCATCGGCTGACCGATCTCCTCGCGGGGCAACCTTGTGTTGATGCTTCGGCCGGCCGCGCTCGCTGACAGCATACTCGACTTCGCGGCCAGCTCGCTCACGGCTTGGCCGGGGGCATTTCGTCGAGGTGCAGGTGCAGGATCCGCCGCACCTCCTCGATGGTCGCTGGGTGGTTGAGGCAGGTATGGAAGCTTTCGACGAGGAACTCCGACTTCGCGTAGTCGACGTGCGCGCTCTCGTAGGTGACGAGTCCGTCCCGCCGTTTCCCGTCGTCTCCCACGGCGATGATGGAGTGGGCGATGACGTTCTTGTCCACGGGGATTTCCGCCAGGGCCTGCAGTGCCGGGTTCTCCGCCGCCATGCCGTCAACACTGGTCGGAATCTTGCCTTCAAAATAAGCTTCCGCGCCCGTGCCTTCGGACAATCTCAGGAATTCCCCGCTGTACTGCACGATGTCGCCCGACAACGAGACGATGCGCTGCCCCAAGCTACGGACGATGCCGCGATTGAGGTAACCGCCGCGATGCGGGGTCGCGATGAAAACCACGCGCTTAACGAAGGGCAGGGG
>Ga0164241_10003136_pt1 | contig 17058 bp, 14 predicted proteins | sample OricomyardsoilBY_FD_108780 | JGI IMG/M metagenome (GOLD analysis project Ga0164241, IMG submission 108780) | Backyard soil microbial communities from Emeryville, California, USA - Original compost - Back yard soil (BY) | ecosystem: Environmental > Terrestrial > Soil > Unclassified | place: USA...
ATAAACCTGCCCCCACGGATCATTGCGCATTGGCTCGACAAAGAGCGACGCCTGACGATAGAGACCGGTGAGCGCCTCCCACGGTATGTTTGAGCGGAACTCCACCTCGGGATAGCGCGCGGGCAAATCAGGATCGGCACCATCCCAGACGACGATCAAGCGGAGATCAGCGCGGATCCGTCGCGCGATGCGAAAGGCCTCAAGCACAAGATTGCCACCCTTCAACTCGAAATAGTGTTTGGCCACGAAAAGCAGAACGCCATTGTCATAAGTGCGCTCACCGAAATAAGGCTCGATGAGCCCCATACCGGACCCGACCGCCGTAATGCGGCGAGGCGAGACACCATAGTGGTCGATCAGGTTGGCGCGCACATAGTCACCGAAGGTGAAGATGTGCTTCACCTGTGCATAACAAATGCGATCTTGCTCATCGAACTCGGCACGGGCCTTGAGCGTATGCGGATCGTCGCGCCCTTCATGCCGGAGCCAGAGATCCCAGGTATGATCGCAATAAAGATAATGATCAGTGTCAGTCCAATCATTGGCGGGCAGATCAAGTGTGCCCGTATGCAGGACTGCGCCGACATTATTTCCGGACATGGTCGCCTTGACACGTCGTGCACGGAGCGAGCGGAGAACCGGCTCGCGCGAAAGCGAGAGCGTGGTCGGGACCCGTCCATAGCCGGAAAGCATATATTTGGCGGCACATAAATACATCTCTGCGCGCGTGACATACGGAAAAACGTCGACAATTTCTGTGCCTAAAGCTTCGAACTCTTTGGCGATGCGGCTTGGTGCACCGGACCATGTGCGCGGGTCGCTCGGTGCACCGAAAATCGAGGAAATCGCCAAGCGCGCAGGCGGTTGTCGCCCGGGAACCATCACGGGCATCTCGTTATTTGTCGCGTCGTTGAGATGCAGCATCGCGGAATATTCCTAATCCACACGGGTGTCGATGTGCATCATCCAACATGCAATGCGCGGCCACAGCGAGTGACCAAATCGTGGCCGCCTGAATGCTGAACAGAGAAAACCCGCAGAACCGGTCATAAACCGGTCACACCATATTGTCGCCAAATATGAGGAGATAGATGTGCACCAAATCTATTAGTGTCGAAGTTCCATACTGACGGAACGTGAACCGGGAAGAAGCTCAAGAATGGAATTGGATGACCATGATCACTTATTTCATCGCCGAGCGGGACCTGCACGGCTATGTCGATAACCGGCTGGATCAAAAGCGTCGGAATGCAGTTGAGAAATATCTGACACGCCACGCTGTTCTGGCAGAAACCGTTGCAGCCTATCGCGCGCAAAATGCCGCCCTTGCCAGGCTTGCGGAAGCAGGGCGCCCGATGCCGGAACAGATCGGGGCGCTCGTGCGCGAGCTCGCGCTTCGTCTTACCGAGCAACCCGAGACGACAGACATCACTCCCACATCAAGGCGGGCCGTCGCGTCAGCAAGACGTTAGTCAGACAGGCCCTACGAGGAGAAGAGTATGGCATTCGGCAGAAACAAACCGCAGTCGCGCGCAGAACCGACATTTGTTTTTGTTGCCGGCCGGAAACGCGATGCGAAAAACTCAGGCGACAAACAGGACGACATCGGCTTCACAATTCCGGCTTTCTTACGCACGGGTCCGGCGAGCGCCCGCACGGACAAAACATCATTCGTGGACTTCAAGCCCGCACCGAAAGGTGAGCGAAAAGCCAAGACTTATAAGGAAAATACGCCCGCCTTTCGCTCCTCCGCAACCGAGCCTCCTGCGACCCATATGAGCAAGAAAAACAAAGCTGCCGTGCAAACCAAGCCCGCAACCACAGGTTTGTTCGACAACGATTTCGCACGCCTGGCCGAAACCGCCAAACCAAAATATGCAGTAGACGGGCCGGACGAACAGTTTGAACCCCGATATACATTCCGCCCTGCGGCATCCACACCGCCCAAGACAACGAGACCGGTGGAGGCAGAACATAGTGATAACGATCAGGGCGGCATTTTTTTCTTTGAAGAGCCGGATGACGAAGTCGCGCTCGGGACTCTGAGTGATGACGACGGGACTGAGCATCCCGATGACGAGGCCGAATTTGATTATCAGGGCGAAGAAGACGATCCCGCCGACTGGCAAGACGCATCATATTTCGCCGGTGAGCGGCTCCATATTCAGTCCGGCGACGATTACTATGTGCCCAATCATGCGCGACGGACCCGCCCTTCGTCCTTTCCAATCGGCTCACGGTTAAGGCTCGTCGCCGCCGTCGGGATTGGTCTTTTTGCTGTGACCTATTTCTGGCCGGAAAAGACCCCTGATAGGCCCGCAAGCGCCGTCGCCGCCCGCGAAGTCCCTGCGGCGCAAACAAAGGCGGATGCGCGCACCATCGTTCCGACGGGGCCGGGTCAATGGACGCAAACCAATGAAGCATCACGCGCTGGTGCCGAAGAGGCTCTACCCGATCTTCGCGTGGCGGAAGTGAAGCCAAAGGCGCCTGTGCCGAAAATCCGACCGTCAGAGAAAACTTCTGTACCGGATAACAAACCGGAAAGAAACGCCGCGAGCAGCGAACCCGCTCAGCGACGCCACGTTGTGCTGGCACCCGGCCCGCGACCGCTTTCACCTTATTACTCTTCCGGCTCCGGCGGCGTGAACCTGCTGAATAACGGTCCGAGCGAACGGAGCCGGAGCGAGCGCGAAGAAGCGATGCTGTCAGATCTCGCCGTGAACGTGCAGCGGAAACTTGCTGTTCTTGGTTATGCGGATGTGCCGCAAACGGGGCAGTTGGACGCGGCCACGCGCGGGGCCATTCGCAGCTTCCAACTCAATTCCGGCTTGCCTCCCACCGGCGAAGTGGACAGTCAGACACTCAAACTAATGAGCAGCATGTCTCATATCGAGTAATGGCAGCACATGAACGTATAGAAGCGAAAATGTGTCAGGCTTGTGTTTTATTTATGCCGCATCGCAGCATATGGGAATTTTCGTCAGGTTACGGAATAACAGATGATTTAAAACGCGAATTGCCGCCTCGTCATGGAATAGGCGGCTCTGTTCGGGAGTCTTCCCTACGGGGGCGAAGAATAGAGGATTTCCATGACCGTTCATTCGCGCGCCTATCATCAGACTTTAACGGCCGACATGAACCCGAACATGCCGGACCGCTTTCATCAGTCGCGTTTGTCAGAGCTTGCACATCGGCTTGCTGAGACAGATGCAGACCTGCCCCTCTATGGCATGTCACGTCCTTCCCTTGTGGAATCTCCCTCGCTTATTGAAACCATGCGCCGCGATGATGCCGAACATGAAAAGCTCATCGTCGAGGCACTGCGGAGTGGCGAGGCACGCGATGTTGTCGTCATCGACCGCGACGCTCTGGGGCCGGATGGTCTTGCTATGCTGGAAAAACTGAATGAGATGGGATTGTCTGTGCCCGCTCAGGCACCAGCCTCCGACAGCGCCATCGCATCTGAACAAACGGAATTCGGCGATCTCCGCTTTGATCTCAAGATTTGCCGCGCCTATTGGAAAGGACAGACTGTCGATCTCACCATCACGCAATTTGAGATTGTCCGCCTGTTCGCTCGCCGCATGGATGAAAATCTCACCTATCGGGAAATCTATGATGTCGTGCATGGCGAAGGATTCTTCGCGGGTGAAGGAACAACAGGTTATCAGACCAATGTCCGTTCGCTCATCAAACGTATCCGCCAGAAGTTCCACGAGATTGACGAGACGTTTGACGCGATCGAGAACCATCGGGGCTTCGGCTATCGTTGGCAAGGCGCAAAAAGCGCGCCAGCGCAACCTCCTGTTGCGACCTCCGCAGAGATGCATAACGCGCAAGAGCCTGCGCCCCGCTCGCTCGTTCTCATGGTTCTGCTCGCAAGTGACGTTGCAGGTTAGCGAGCACCCCGCCCACAGGCAGCTAACGGGCCACTGAATGGTCACGGTCCGCCTCAGACGGTGCGCGGTATAGTCATCCGCGAACCACTCCGGTGGTTTGCGACAGTTTTCTAGCATAATGGTGAGGCTCGCAATGACGCCGGGCTATGACGGGATTCAAAGCATTGCCTTTTTCTCTCCGGACGTAACGGATGTCAGCACGATCAAACGCGCCGACATGTTCACGGAGAAAGATTTTTCAATCACCGTCTTCGGTTTCCGGCGCGCACGCTACAATCGTGATTTTCAACCGCGCTGGCCATATGTCGAGCTCGGCGAGACGCGGGACGGCAGCTATGCTCGCCGCGCGCTTTCGCTACTGAAAGCAAGCTTCGTGTTGTTTCGGCATCGCACAACGTTGCGGCGCGCATCGCGCTTCTATGCACGTAACATAGATCAACTGATCCTTGCTGCTATGGTGCGCATGTTGATCCGTTCGCAAGCACCCATCACCTATGAAGTTCTGGATATTCAACCGGTCTTTGTCGGCAATGGCATGCGAGCGCGGCTGCTGCGCTTTGTCGAGCGCGTCTTCCTGAAGCGCGTGTCGCTCATCGTCGTATCCTCACCGGGCTTCATGCACAATTATTTTGAACCGGTGCAGGCCTATCGCGGCGATTGGTTTCTGCTTGAAAACAAACTGCATGCGAGTGCTGTGCCGACGCTCGAAACAGCACGGTCACAACTGGCCACCGACAGGCAGCACAAGTCGGCGGAAGCGCAAAAATATAAGTGGGTTGTGAATTATGCCGGATTGATCCGCGGGCAACGCACGCTCAACCTGATCACGCGGCTTGCCGAAAAATTCGAGAACGACATTCTCTTCAGGTTTTACGGCATCCTGACCACGGTCAATCCCGAAGCATTTAGGGGGGCGATTGAGAGCCACGAGAACATGGTCTATGGCGGGGAATATGTGAACCCCCGTGATTTGACCGATATCTATCGTGATGCGGATTTTGTTTGGGCGCTTGACCTCGAGAATGTCGACAACAATTCGCGCTGGTTATTGCCTTGCCGTTTCTATGAAGCGGGATATTTGGGCCTGCCCTGTCTCGTTGCACGGGATTTCGAGGTTGGACGCAAGGTTGAATCGCTGGACGCGGGCTGGACGTTCTCGGCACCGTTTGACGATACCTTGTTCAAATTCTTCGAACAGGTGACGCGAGCCGAATATGCGGAAAAACGCAGGCGCATCACCGAACTACCTGCCAGCACATTCCTTGCCCAAAACGACGGTGCCGCACTTTGCCATTTCATCTCCGACCCCGCTTTGCACTCGTCCCGAAAGAGCCGGAGCAGGCGTCGAGAGGGCGCACGGCAACTCACTCCGGCGCATGCAGGTTTTCGGGACTAGTTTTCCGGTAAATTATGTCGCGCCCGAGGACTCTCTGGCCTATTCTGCTGACAGACGAAAATGCGGGCAGGTCGGGGGCGCGGATTGGGCAAGTGGTTGGCTTGGGTTGCAGTTTTTGCGATCCTGATAACGGGTGCGGTCGCGGCAGGCGCGAACGCAACCGATGCAAACGCGGCTGACGCGCCATTTCGCCTCGACGCCCCGCCCAAAGTTGCCATGGTGCTTTTCAGTCAACGTTCAGATGGTGGCTGGACCAACGCCTTCGACGCCGCACGCAAACAGATGGAAAAAGACCTCGGTCAGACCATCGACTACTACAACAATGTGGATGCAGACCGCGCGCATATTTTTGCCGCGACCGAACGGCTGATTGCGAAGGGTAACAACATCATCATCGGTACGGGCTATGATTATTCAGAGCCCTTCACCTATCTCGCCGACAAGCATCCAAATGTTGCTTTTCTCAATGGTGGCGGCTTTACCAATGGTCGTAATCTTCAATCTTTCTACGGTCGCACCTTCGACAGCCAATATCTATGCGGCATGGTCGCGGGCGCGATGTCGAAAACGGGCAGGCTTGGTTTCGTTGCGGCTTTTGATTTTCCGACAGTCGTTCAATCGTTCAACGGTTTCACATTGGGCGCGCGACAGATGAACCCCAAGGCAACAGTGGACGTACGTTTCACCAAGACATGGGCCGATCCTAATGTGGAACAGGATGTGGCGTTGCGCGTGATCGACGGCGGGGCCGATGTGATCGGACAGAATGTGGATACGCCGAGGCCCGTGGTTGTGGCGCAGGCACGAGGGATTCTGGCGACGGGACATCACCGCGACCTCACGCGCTATGCGCCGCGAGCGACGATCTGTTCGTCGGTCTGGTACTGGGAGCGGTATCTGACGCCGACAGTACGCGCGATTGCGGCGGGAACATGGAAGCCGGACCCTAATGGCGCTGTACCGGATTTCAAAGACGGTCCGAGTGACATCGTGATCAACCGCGCGCTGGTGCCGGATGACATTTACATGCGCGTGATGCAGGAGCGGCAGGCGATCATCAACGGCAAGAATATTTTTACCGGCCCTATCCGCAATGACAAAGGCGCGGAGGTCGTGGCGAATGGCAAGGCCCTCAGCATAGCGGACATTTCAACGATCACATGGCATGTGCAGGGCGTTGCGACTCCGGAGCAGCACCCACAGCAACCTTGAGAATGGTTATTTGTACTTTAGTCATTTCGGATGTCACTTCTCCCATTTGCCCTCGTCGCCCTTTGCTTCCGCGCTATAATTCGCACCTATGAGCGCGGGCGGATGAATATCCGTCTACAGATTTGAAAAAGGGCGCGAGATGGAACATTCAAGCACGTGCGGTTGCGGAGCGGGACTTGTGGATGTGCATGCGCATTTCCTGCCTGAATGTTATGCGGCGGCGCTCAGCAAAGCGGGCATGACGACACTTGACGGCGGCTTCCCCGTTCCGGCATGGAGCGAGACGGCGGCGCTGGAGGTTATGGACCGGCAGGGTATTGCGACCGCGCTGATCTCGCTCTCATCACCTTCCACACATTTTCTGCCCGACAATGAAAAGCCAAAGCTGGTGCGCGAGGTGAACGAGGCGGGAGCGGCGCTCGCACACGCGCATCCCAAACGCTTTGGCTTCTTTGCAAGTCTGCCGATGCCCGATGTGGCGGCGTCACTTTCCGAGATTGCTTATTCCTATGACAAGCTCGGCGTGGACGGCGTGATTTTGGAAACAAACATCAACGGTGCCTATCTCGGCTCGCCGCAGTTTGCGCCCGTCTTTGCAGAGCTCAACCGGCGCGGCGCAACGCTCTTTCTGCATCCGACGAGCCCCGCCTGCTTTGAGCAACTCGCACTGGGACGCCCTGCTCCACTCCTTGAGTTTCCGCTCGACACAACGCGGACGATTGTCGACATGCTCTACAACCGCGTGCTTCAAACAAATCCTGACATCAAAGTGATTGTGCCGCATGGCGGCGCGGCGCTTACTGCGCTCGCCGCCCGCATCGCGGCCTTTGCCAATATACCTTTCATCAACCCGCGCCCCGCGAGCGAAGACGAAGTTTGGGAGGCATTGAGCAAATTCTACTATGACCTTGCACTGTCAGCGCATCAGGTGCCGTTTGCGGCGCTGCGGGCGATTGCGCCGCTTTCGCAGATCATGTTCGGGAGCGACTGGCCGTTCACGCCGGAATTCGGTGTAGCGCGCAATATCGGGCAGTTGAAAGCGAGTGAAGGATTATCCGTCAGCGATGCCTGCGCGATTGCACATGAGAATGCGGCGCGGGTGTTTCCGAAGCTGATGGAGCGGATGAGGAAGTAGACCCCGCACCCTACCCTCTCCCGCAAGCGGGAGAGGGGAAGGAATATGATATTACTTGCTGCCTTTGGGGCCTTTTTCGGGCTTGGCATCATTGGCAAAAACCGAGGTGGTTGTGGATCCTGCGGCTTTCGCCTTCTTGTCCTGTTTCGGTTTCTTCTTTTCTTTATTACTGCGCATCTGACCTTTGGCCACGATAACTCTCCTTGAGCGACTCAGCGCCGAAATCGCGCCTCGCCGCCATTTTAACTCTTTGCGGCGTGAATGGCCTGATATTTCGGACATATGAGCGCGGGGCGGCGATTAACCTTGCAGTTTCAGGGCTTTGGCCGCATAGATGCGCCTTCTCAATCAGCGGCATCACCCATAAGTCGCCAAACGCGGACCCTCGGGCCCTGCGCCTTCGGAGAGTTCCATGCAGAACCACAAGTTCAAAGTCGGTGAAATGGTCGAGTTCCATCCCGGCGGATCGTATCTGGCAAAAACCCGCGGCCAGTATGAAGTCGTGCGTCTGCTTCCTGCCGAAGGTGACGGCTTTCAGTATCGCGTGAAGAGCACAACAGACGGCCACGAGCGTATCGTGCGTGAAGGGCAGATTGATTGAGGACCTGAGCCCTCAACCCACCAGCGCATATTCGTCCAGATCGAGATGGCGCATCTGCCACCAGTATTTGACCGTGAACGTGGACCAGTTGTTGGTCACTTTTCCGGCCTCATTTTTATACCAGCTTGAGCAACCGCCCGCCCAGACGGTGCGCTGCATGTCGGCCTGCAATTCCCTGTTGAATTCCTGCTCGGCAATTTTGCGCACGTCGATCCAGCGGACCTTCGGGTTTTGCAGCGCGTTCACCGCATCCAGAATGTAATTGATCTGGCACTCGAGCATGAAAATGATCGAGTTGTGGCCAAGGTTTGTGTTGGGCCCGTAGAGCATGAAGAAATTCGGAAAGCCCGAAACGGCAACGCCGCGATGAGCCTCGGCACCATCGCGCCAGACATCGTTCAAATCTTTGCCACCAAGGCCGGTGACTTTCATCGGCGCAAGGAAGTCCATCGTCTGAAAGCCGGTCGAATAAATCACAACATCTGTCGGATGGGACACACCGTCAGCCGTCACCACGGCATCTTCTGTGACGCGTGCGATGGGGCTCGTCAGCGTTTCGCAATTCGGCTTGGCGATTGCAGGATACCAATCGTTGGAAATCAGCACGCGTTTGCAGCCCGCCGGATAATCAGGCGTCAGGATTTCTTTGAGCTTCGGATCAGCGATATGGGTGTCCAGCTCCTTGCGGCCTGCCTTCTCAAACAGCTTGGAGAAAAAGCTGCCGCGAATGAAGGCAAGGAAATTACGCTCCAGCGTCAGGTAGATCATCCAGCGGTGGAGTTTCACGAGCGCGGGGAAGCGCCGGAACATGGTCTGCTCAAATGCTGTATACGGACGATCAGCCTTGGGCACAACCCAGTTGGGCGAACGCTGGAAGATATTGAGTTTTTTCACCTGATCGACAATTTCGGGCACGAACTGGATGGCGCTGGCGCCATTGCCGATGACCGAGACGCGCTTGTTCGTGAGATCGACATTGTGATCCCAGCGGGCGGAATGGAATTTCTCGCCTTTGAAATTGTCCATGCCTTCGATATGCGGGAACGCGGGACGATTAAGCTGACCAAGGGCCGACACAACCATATTGGCTTTGAATGTGTCACCGTTTGTCGTCGTAATGTTCCAGAGCGCGGTTGCCTCATCGAAGCGGGCTTCCGAGACTTCCGTGTTGAAACGGATGAAGGGACGCAGGCCGTATTTCTTCGTCACATGCTGCTGGTAATCGTGGATTTCCGGCTGCTTGGCAAATTTGCGCGACCAGTCGAGCTTGGGCTCGAACGAAAACGAATAGAGATGCGAAGTCACATCACAGCCCGAGCCCGGATAATGATTGTCGCGCCATGTGCCGCCGACATCATCGCCTTTTTCAAGGATCACGAAACTATCGATGCCTGCGCGGCGTAATTTGGCCGCCATGCCGAGCCCGCCCATGCCTGCGCCAAGGATGGCGATCTCAACCGTTTTCAGCTCGACCTTAGGGCCACGCGATAATGCAAGTGTCACTCTTCTCTCCGCTTCAACGTCCCGATTTTCTTATGGAATCTGTTTAGCGCATTTTGCGCTTCAACGGGAGATTTAGGGTGTATGCCCTATTTTGTCCAGATGGCAAATTAGTGGGGACTTTCCAGAATGTGCTGATACGCACGGACCTGTTGGACGAAGCGAAGCGCCTGACCGCTTTTCGCGCGGCCCGCCTTTAGCCTGCCTGCATGGGTCGGGTCGCCCATGACCGAGAGTGCGCGACGCAGATCGGTCCAGTTGTTTTTGTTGAGCCCTATGCCTTCTGCAACGCTGCGTGCATCGAGAAGATGCGCGTAACCCATATTGTAGGCGGCGAGCGCGAACCAGAGGCGGTCGGGTTCGGGCACGTCGTCGGGCATACGGTCGCGGAGGTCGGCGATGTAGCGCGCACCGGCATGGATCGATTGCACAGGATCAAGACGATCGGTGACGCCGAGATGCTCGGCTGTGTCGGAGGTGAGCATCATAATACCACGCACGCCGGTCGGGCTTTTCGCTTGGGGATCCCAGTGGCTTTCCTGATAGGAAATCGCGGCAATCAACTGCCACGGCAGGCCGGTCTCGCGCGCGGCATCGCGCATCGTTTTTTCATAAGACAGCAACGTCGTTTCAATGGCGCGGTTAAAGGCCTGCACGTCCACGTAGTCGAAGGGCGGCAGGAAGCCGAAGAAACGGCGCGAAATATTGTCGAGCGCGCCGGACTTTTTCTGCGCGGCAATCCATGTTTTCACATAGTCGGCGAGGTCTTGAGACTCCGGCGAGAAAAGCCATTTCAACTGCTGGTCGCCGCCGAGCGAAAAAGCTTCGACGAGATCAGGAAAATAGGGATTGTTGACCTTAAACTCGACGCTGCTTGCCGCCGTGCAATCAAGATTCTCCGAGGCGACGGCGGAAAAAAGCACGTCAATCGGCTGGTCCACACCGGAGATATTGAAGGCGGGCGCAAGCTCACGAGGCCTTTCTTCCGGCGGCTTCTTACCCTTGGCGATGGCTTTGGCTTTCGCGTCTTCGGCTTTTGCGGCGGCATCCGCTTCCGCTTTGGCGGCAGCGTCGGTCAATTCCGTTTGCTGCGTCAGGAGACGCTCAGCAGCGGATGTGCCGGAGCGAACCCAAATTTTGAGACCCGCCAAATCTTTCACCGATTTCGGCAAGGGATGATCGCGGCGGCAAACAACAATGTCGTTCACAGTCTGATAGCCAGCACCCTCGACAAGACCATCTTTCAGCGCGCCTTCAACCAGAAGACCGGGGGCCGCGAGATGACCTTTGTGATTGCGCAGCGCGTCGATCAAATCAGGCACGCTGTCATAGAAACGGTATTCGACTTTGACGCCCAAATCCTTGCCGAGTTCTTCCATCACCAAATATTCAAAACCTGTCTGGCCTTCGGTGCCAAGATAGTAGGTCGTGGGCGAGAGACGCGTGAGGACGACGAGACGGCCTTCTTTTTTAATCGCGTCGAGGCCCTGATCAACCGACGGTACATAGTTCGACCAGAACACATAGTTGGCGAAACCGAAGCCCACGAGCGCCAGAAAAAAGAACCATGGCGTGCGTTTGTTTTCCCACGGTGGCAAAAGCCCGCGGAGTGCACTCATTATTTTATCACCGAAATTCGCCACTCTCGTCCGCCACAATCGTTAGGGTCGCGCAACTTATCACGAGGATTGTGGCAAAGGTAAAGCCCGCAAGCGGCAAACTTGCGGGCTTCATCATCATGGTTAAGGCCGTTTTCCGGAGGCTTACTTGCCTTTGGGGGCCTGATTGAACGGCAAATCCTTGTCCACACGAATGTCGGACGGCATGCCCAGCACGCGTTCGGCAACGATGTTGCGCAGGATTTCGTCTGTGCCGCCAGCGATGCGGTAGCCCGCCGCGCCCAGCCACTGTTCGGTATAAGCACCTTCTTCCGGCGAGATATTCCGGTCACGGATGATGCCACCCATGTCCTGAAGGTCCATGCCGAAGGAGCCGAGGTCTTGCATCTTCTTGGCGGCGATAATCTTTGAGATCGAGCTTTCGGGTCCGGGTGTTTCGCCCTTCGACAGCGCCGTCAGCGTACGGAAACGAGTGAATTTGAGGCCCTGTGCCTGCACAAACCAATCGGCAATGCGCTCACGCACAGCACCGTTGGAGATCGCAGGTTTGCCGTCGATTTCGGTTTCGCGGGCGAGTTTGATCAGTTCGGCCACGTCCGCATTGCCCTGAGAGCCGCCGACCGCGAGGCGTTCGTTCATCAATGTGGTGAGCGCCACTTTCCAGCCATCACCGACATTGCCAAGACGCTGGTTGTCATGCACGCGCACATTGGTGAAGAAGACTTCGTTGAAATTGGCATCGCCCGACATCTGCTTGATCGGGCGCACTTCAACACCGGCGCTCTTCATGTCCACCCAGAACATGGTGAGACCCTTGTGCTTGGGCACATTGGGGTCGGTGCGGACAAGGACGATACCGTAGTCGCAATAATGCGCGCCGGATGTCCAGACCTTCTGGCCGTTGATCACCCATTCGTCGCCGTCTTTTTCGGCGCGGGTGCGCAAGCCCGCAACGTCGGAGCCGCCAGCGGGTTCGGAGAAAAGCTGGCACCAGATTTCATCGCCGCGCACAGCAGGCTTCACGAAACGAGCTTTGTGCTCGTCGGACCCCCAATACATGACCGTCGGGATGCACATGCCAAGGCCGATGGCGAAAACGCTGCCGGTGACGGCATAGTTGCCCTCTTCCTGACCATAGATCACGTTCTGAATCGTGGTGCCGCCACCGCCGCCCCATTCTTTGGGCCATGTGATGCAGGCATAGCCGTTTTCGGCTTTTTTGGCCTGCCACGCTTTTGACTTTACCAGCAATTCGTCGAGCGTTTTGACCTGCTCGGCGTCTTTGGATTGTGATTTACGAACGGCGTTCTTGTCGAGCCAGGCACGCACTTCGGCGCGGTATTTGGCTTCTTCCGGTGTATCGTTGAAGTCCATTTTATATCTCCCAAATTTCTTTCGCGCTGATGTTAAGCGGCGTTCTTGGCTTCAAGACGCGTGGCCAGTTTTTCTTTCCACTGGGCGCTGCTGCCGATGGTGAGTGCCAGAAGTTTGGCGCGACGGTAGTGGAACTGTGTGTCCGCTTCCCATGTGTAGCCTATGCCGCCATGTGTCTGGAGGCTTTCCTGCGCGGCAAAGACGTAAGCGTCATTGCCCGCGAGACGCGAAGCGGCGGCGGCTTCCGGCAATTCGGAGCCCTCGTCGTTCAGCATCATCGCGCCGAAGTAAGCGTTCGACTTCGCCAGCTCTTTCTTCACGTACATATCAGCGAGTTTGTGCTTGATCGCCTGATAGGAACCGATCTGACGACCGAAAGCATAACGCTCAAGCGAATAGTCGCGCGCCATTTCAATGGCAGCCTCAGACCCGCCGACCTGCTCGAAGGCGAACAGAACGGCTGCACCGTCAAGCACGCGCTGAAGCTGACCCCAGCCCTGGCCGGCCGGACCCATGAGTTCAGCTGCGGCATCTTTGAATGTGATGGTGGCCTGCGAACGGGTCGGGTCGATTGTGCGGAGCACTTCGCGCGTGATGCCTGCGCCTTTCAGATCAACGATGGCAAGCGAGATCGCCTGTTCGCCTGTGCCGCCCGAGTTCACGACGACGACGGCAACGTCTGCAATGTCACCATCGGGGACCGGCATTTTGGTGCCGTTGATCTTGCCATTGGCAAAGGCCGTTGTTGTGTTGCGCGCCGAGGCGGCATGAAGACCTTCGGACACCGCGAGCGTGCCGATGACCGATCCTTCGGCGAGTTTCGGCAGCCATGTCTCTTTCTGCTTTTCCGCGCCGAAGAGTTTGATGGCTTCGGAAGCGAGATAGACCGACGAGGAGAACGGCGTCGCGGCAACCGCGCGGCCAAGCTCTTCCGCAATCACGCAGAGTTCCAGCGCGCCAAGGCCGAGGCCGCCGTAAGCTTCCGGAATGGCTGTGCCGGTGAGGCCCATATCGACGAGGCCCTTCCACACGGCCTGCTCATAGGACTGGTCGCCTTCAAGCACTTTGCGCGTGACGCTCAGCGGGCTCTTATCTGACAGAAACTTGCGGACCTGCTCCTTGAGCATTTTCTGGTCATCGGAAAAATCGAAATTCATGTGTCCTCCCGTGGTCACCGGACCCAAGCGGCTTTGCCTGTCCCCGATAGAACCTGTGATCGAATTGATCTGATAGATCGCAGCCGCTCATTTGAGCGCGGCTTTGCACCCTGTTTTTTGCCATTGTCCCTGTAAATCAGGGCGCTGAAAAGGGCTTCATTGTTGACGTTGCGTCGCCTTGGGGCAGATCGGACCCTCGCCCGCATTATTCGTCATTTGAAGGCTCAAGAGGCCCGGCAGAGCCTTCTTCGACCAAGAGATTCTGTTTCAACCGCTCAAGGATCGAAATGAGGGAGCCGATCTCCTGATCGCTCAGTCCGTGGAGCGCCTGCTCAAACAATCCCCGCGCTGTATTCCACATCGGCTCGTCTAACGCTTCGGCCTTGTCGGTGTGAAAGACAAGGCGGACACGGCGATCTTCCGGATCGGGCTTACGGTCGATGAAGCCCAGCTCCTCCATACGGTCAAGGAGGCGGCCAAGGGGTGCGCGCTCCATTTCGATGGTTTCGGCCAAGGCTGTCTGGGTGAGCCCGCCCTGCCGGTACACTTCCGTGAGCACACGGGACTGAGCCGGACTGATGCCGAGGCCGGAGCCGCGCAGGCGACGGTTCCAGGCCCGCTGAAACAGCCGGAAAACATCATGCAGCGTCCAAGCGAACTGGCGCTGCATGTCATCCACCTCATCAGTGAGCGGGGGCGGACAATCCGGCGGCGAACACAGAGACAATTTGCACCTTTCTAGCTTGTAACCTAGGATACTGTACCCATGTAGCCTATTGGCCTCTTTCGCGTCGCGCAAGCCTTTGCGCACGGAGGAACGAGAGAGTTGGGTGGAGCGGGCTAAAAATATTGGGGATTTAAGTTGGCGTTGAAGTCGAAAATCGCAGGGCTTTATCAGAGCACCCTTGCGTCAAAAAAGAGAACCTCCGTTGCCGGAGCAATTTTAGTCTTAATCTTTTTAGTCCTAATAAAAACATTCAGCAGCGGCACGAAGCCGGTGGAAGTGGCGAAGGAACCCGAAGCCATTAGTGTTGTGGCCGTTCCCGTCCTGGAAAAAGACCTCGTTGAACCCGTGATCGGCACCGGCACGATTGCCGCCGCGAAGACAACCGATCTCGGCCCCCGCGTCACCGGCATCATCGACAAGATTTATGTTTACGTCGGCGCACGCGTGAAGGAAGGCGATCCGCTTTTTCACACGCGCGACACGGACATCAAGAATCACGTCGCCGAGCTTGAAAATCAGGTGAAGCTCGCGCAAGCCGAAGTGCGTACCGCAAGCCGCGCCTTCAAACGCGCAAGCGAACTCCACACCAGCGGCTTCGTCTCCAACGGCGGGCTCGACACCGCACAAGCCGCGCGCGACACAGCCAATGCACGCCTCGGCATTGCAACCGCGCAGCTTGCCACCGCAAAGCAAATGCTCGACGACACAACCGTGCGGGCGCCCTTTGACGGCGTGATCACGCGGCGCGATGTGGACGAAGGCAAGTTCATGTCGCCGATGAGCGGTATGGGCATGATGGGCGGCGGCGCGTCCGGCGGCGGCGGTGGTGGTGGTGGCAGCGTCATGCAGATTATGAAGATCGACATTGTCGCCGCGATTGTGCAGATCCCGGAAGTTGACCTTCCCCGCATCAAAGTGGGCACCAAAGGCAAGGTCATCATCGGCAGCATGGACAAAAGCTATGACAGCGTCGTCTACATTCTGAACGACCTGATCGACATCAAAACGCGCGGCATCGAGCTGCGTCTGCCGATCCGCAATCCTGACTACGACATCAAACCCGGTCTTTTTGCCCGCGCGGAAATCTATCCCGAGCCGCGCAAAGTTTTGTCGATGGAGCGCAAGGCTGTGCAGGGCACAGAGGCACAGCGTTATGTCTATGTCGCCGAAAACGGCTCGGCCAAACGCATGCCGATCACCATGCGCCAGATCGATGCGACAACGGTTGAAGTGCTGAGCGGGCTCAAGGCGGGCGACGTGGCGCTTGCCGGTCCCAATCTACCGCTGGTGCTCGACGGATCGCCTGTGAAAATCGAAACGATTGCGGCGGCGACACCTGCCGCAGTGTCGACCGAAACACGCTGAACGAAACCTGATTTAAGACCCAAGGACTGAACCCATGTGGATTTCAGACATTTCAATCCGTCGGCCTGTTTTTGCCGTGATGATCATTATGGCGCTCGTCGTGCTCGGCTGGATTTCACTCGGGCGGCTGGGCGTCGATCTTTTTCCCAAGGTCGAATTTCCTGTCATCTCGGTCTCTACCACCCTTGAAGGCGCATCACCCGACGCGACCGAGAGCGACCTCAGCGATCCGATCGAAGAAGAGGTGAACACCACCTCGGGCATCGATACGCTGATCTCGGTCAGCGCCGAAGGCGTAAGCCAGGTGTCGGTGCAGTACAAGCTCAACGAAGACGTGGATGTGAAAGCGCAGGACGTGCGCGACAAAGTCGCCCGCGCCCGCGCCAACCTGCCCGATGACGCGAAACAATCCATCGTTGAAAAGCTCGATCCCGATGCACAGCCGATTATGACGGTGATGATCGCAGGCGACATGCCGATCAAAGACCTCACGCATTTTGCCGACAAGACGATCAAAGAAGGCTTGCAGCGTATTCAGGGCGTCGGCTCGATCACCATTGTCGGCGGACGAGACCGCGAAGTGCGCATCTGGCTTGATGCCGACAAGATGCGCGCCTATGCCGTCACCGCTGACGATGTGACCAATGCGATCCGGCGCGAACATGCCGACATTCCCGGCGGCAAGCTCGACACACCGGGCCGCATGAGCGAATTCTCGGTGAAAACCAAAGGTGAAGTTGCGAAAGTCGATGGCTTTGGCGACCTCATCGTTGCGTTCCGGCCCGACGGAGCGCCGACGACAATCCGCGACGTGGCAACCATCGAAGACGGCATGGCGGACGAAACCTCCTATGCCCAGCTTGACGGACAGCGCGGCGTATCGCTGCAAATCCGCAAGCAGTCCGGCCAGAACACCGTGGAAGTCGCGCGCGCTGTGCGTGCCGCCGTTGCCGACATGCAAAAACTCGCGCCCAAGGGTGTGAGCATGAAGATTGCGCGCGACAGCGCCCTCTTCATTGAAGGCTCCGCCGAAGATGTGTTCGTGGACATTCAGATCGGCATTGCGCTCGTCG
>Ga0164241_10003137_pt1 | contig 17056 bp, 14 predicted proteins | sample OricomyardsoilBY_FD_108780 | JGI IMG/M metagenome (GOLD analysis project Ga0164241, IMG submission 108780) | Backyard soil microbial communities from Emeryville, California, USA - Original compost - Back yard soil (BY) | ecosystem: Environmental > Terrestrial > Soil > Unclassified | place: USA...
CGCCGTCCGAGTTCGCCCACACCTGCGTGCGCACGCTGCGCGACGCGGGCCTGTCCGATTTGACGATCGTGGTCGAGCCGGGGCGAAGCCTGGTCGCGCCATACGGCGTGCTCGTGGCGCGGGTCGTGCAGACCAAGCGCAGCGCCGAGCGGAGCTGGGTGATGATCAACGCCGGTATGAACGACTTGCTCCGCCCTGCCCTCTACTCGGCCAAGCATCGCGTCGAGCTGTGCGACAGCTCGCCGCAAGAACCCGAGTGGCGCGTAGTGGGCCCGGTGTGTGAAAGCAGCGACGACTTCGGCGGCCACCCGTTGGGCGCCGCTCCCTCCGGCCTCGTCGCCATCCGCGACGCGGGGGCCTACGGGTTCGTGATGGCCAGCGAGTACAACGGCCGCGCTCTGCCGAGCGAAGTGTTCCTCAAAGGCGGCAAGATCGTGTCCGTCAGCCGCAGCCCCGGGCGGCAAGCGTGGCTCCAGCGCCGCCTGGAAGCTTGACGAACGGCGAGCGGCGGAGCGCTACGAGCCGCGCTTGATCGGGTTGGCGGGCGGCGGCCGGGTGGACGCGGAAGTGCGCCCGGAGCTGGACGGATTCGGCGCTGGTGCGCGCATGGCCGGCCCGCGTGAGCCGCTGCTGCGGGCGCCGGTGCTGGGCGCCACGCGACCCACGCTGGGCGGCCCGGGCGTCACCCCGCGGGGTGGTGGGCGCGAGCTGCGCAGAGCCGGCGTGTTGGTCGACGAGTCGAGCCGGCGCGCGCCGCTGCCGCGCCCCGGGGGGATCGAGCGGGTGCGATAGACTTCGCCATCGACCACGACCTCGACGCCCAGCGAACGGCAGCGTCGGGCCAGGCGCTCGAGATCCATGCCCGGTACCAGCAGCAAGCCGGAAGGCGGCGAAGGATCGACGAACAAGTCTTGGGTTTGGCGGCGCGTGCGCAAAAGCTCGCGCACTTCGGGATCTTCGACCCACAAGAAGCCGGAGGTTGCGACGAACTCGCCGCGCCCTACCACCGCGCTGGCCTGGGCCAACGTGCGCGCGATCGGATCGGGCAAGCTGGCCACTTGCTCGATGCGCGCCTGAATCACGTCCGCTTCGAACCCGGCGCCGAGCGCCAACGCCAGCGTCTGCGCGGTGAGCAGCAAATCGAGCGTGCCCGTGACGGCTCCGACCTCCACGAAGGGCGAGAGCGACAAGACGTGCCCCGTCTTGGTGAGCGGCCCGATGCGCAGGGCTTGGTTATCGGTGAAGCGACTGAGCTCGCTGCTCGACTTGGGCCCCGCCGCGGGCGTGCCGTCGGACAAGAACGAGCGCCCGCGCGGCGTGATGCGCAAGGTGGGTCCGAGCGAATCCGGCTCGTCCGACTCGGGATCACCGATGTCGACGACGCCGAGCGCGTGCAGGCTCTCGAAGGCGATGCGCCGCGCTATCTCGGCGGGCGTGGCCGCCTCGACCCCGGCGCGCAGGGCCCAGCGCTGAATCAAGCGCGCCAAGCCGGGCGCGCGCGAGTCCGAGCGGACGTAGCCCGCGATGGCTTCCCACGGCACCCAGCGCCCGTCGCCCAGCTCTTGCAAGGCCTCGAGCACCAGATCGCGCACGCTGCCGACCGCGCTGGCCTCGCGCGTGCCTTGGGCAATGCGCATCACCTCGCCATCGGGGCGCGCTTCGTCCCACGCGCCGCCGCGACGCCAGGACTCGAACAGGGCCTTGCCCAAGCTGCCGACCTCGTGCGAGCCGGGCGGCGAGGCCACGCTCACGGCGGAAGGATCCCACAAACCGATGGCCCGGCTGAGCGCCGCGATGAAGGCGACGCGATCTTGATCCTTGCCGAAGCGCGTCGAGAGCTTGCCGAGCAGCGAGCGCGGCGTGCCGATGTCGGTGCGCAGCTCGACGCTTGGATCGCGAACCGTGAGCGCCATGGCCAGGGCCAGCGCGGCCGGATCTTCGGCGAAGCGGGCGCGGCGCGGGGCGTGGTCGTCCGCGAGCACGAAATTGCGAATCTCGCGGCGCTGCGTCTCGCGCTCGGCCCGCCGCGAAGCGCCGACGATGGTCGCCACCTCGCTCGGAATGATGTGCCGGTTGGGGTGAATGGGCACCAGGTAGCCGCGGCGCTCCAGCGCAAAGCCCACGCCGCGCCGCGAGGGGGTGGCCCCCGTGGCGCCGCGAAGCCGCAGCGGCTCGCGCTCCAAATCGAGCAGCTCGTCGGTCTCGACCTCGCCGCCCACGGTGTCGACGGCGGCCAGCAGCTTGCGCTCGAGCGGCGCTAGCTCTTCCAGCTCGCGGGCGAGCTTGGGAGCGTTGGTCAGCGTTTCCCAGGCGCTCTCGAGCGCCAGGGCCATGGGGGGGGTGGCGGGGCGGCCCAGGTAGTGGCCCGCGATGCTACCGGCCACGTCTTGGCTCACCTGAGAGAGCAGGGCCCTCACGCCACGTGGATCTTCACCCTCCCAGCTGCGCAGCTGGAGCATGAAGGCGATGGGCAGCAAGAGCTCGACCCCCCGCTGAGCGCCGCGGACGAAGACGATGCCCCGCGCGACCAATGGCTCCACTGCCGGCGGGAGGGTGCTGGCCACCAGCACGCCCTTGGCCTCGGCGATGCGATACAAAAGCTCGCGGGTGGGCCCGGGCAGTAGCGAAGTGTCACGGATTTCCGGCAGCTGCAGCAGCATGCGCGCCACCTGAGAAGGCACGTCGATGCGTTTGGCCTCGTCCGTCCGGATCTTGAGCCGGGCGATCAGCGACTCTAGCTCCCGGTCGGGTAGAACGCGTAGGACGTCCACGAGCCGAATGGCCACCCCGGGCCTATCGCTCTGTCCGCTGTCGCGCCGGGAGTTACTCATAGATCTAGATAGCAAACCGCGAAAACCCTGCCCTGTCCAGTCGGGTCAAGTAACCCTTCTATGTTGCTAGCGCCACCGTTTTCGCCGGAAAATGCTCCGGGGGCGCGAGCCAAGAGCCTGAAAGGCCCGGGAGCCACGCTAATCTCGTCCCGAGCCGAGACGCTGACGCTCAGCTCGACTATCCACAGCAAGTCCCATGATCCTGAGAGACCCCGTCCACGGTCTGGTCTCCTTCGAAGCGGAGGAGGAGTCGATTGTTCCCGCTCTGCTGGAGGCCCGCGAGCTCCAGCGCCTGCGCCGCGTGCGGCAAACGGGCTTGGCCTCCCTGGCTTACCCGGGCGCAGACCATACCCGCTTCGCCCACGCCATCGGTTCGGCATGCGTCATGACCAAGCTGGTTCGGCGCCTGCGGTCCATCCACGATTCCCTCCCCTACTGGCAGCGGCTCACCACCGAGCGAGCGCGTGACGCGCTGGCGGCCGCGCTCTTGCACGACGTGGGGCACGGCCCGTTTTCGCATTTGTTCGAGCAGGTCCTGCCGCAGGCCCGCCGTCACGAGGCTTGGACGTCCGAGATCGTGCTCGACTCGAGCACCGACGTGAACCGCATCTTGCGTCGCTTCGACTCCAGCCTGCCGGAGCGCGTGGCCGACTTGGTCCAAGGCAAGCACGAGCTGACGTTCCTGGCCAAGGCCGTCAGCGGCACCTTCGACGTCGACCGTTGCGATTACCTGCTGCGCGACGCGCACGCCACCGGCGTGAGCTACGGCTCCTTCGACCTCGACTGGCTGCTGCGCAGCCTGCGCTTCGGCGTGCCGAGCAACGGCGCCGCGCCGCCGCTCGCCATCGACGGCGCCAAGGGCATTCCCGCCATCGAATCGTTCTTGCTCGCGCGCCTGTTCATGTTTCAACAGGTGTATTTCCACAAGACCGAGCGAGCCAGCGAGTGGATGCTGTCGCGCATCTTGGAACGCGTGGGTCGACTCACCCAAGACGGCGCGCGCCTCGGCAACACCCCCCGCGCCTTGAGCGAGATCGCCATCGAGGGCGCCACGTCGCTGGCCGAATACCTCAAGCTCGACGACGCCACGCTGTGGGTCGCGCTGGCCAGCTGGTGCGACGCCGCCGACCCCGTGCTCGGCGACCTCTGCCGCCGCTTCTACGCGCGCCAGCTGTTCAAGACCTACGAGCTGTTCGGCGAGCAAGCCACGCCCGCCGCGCGCCTGAGCGCCCTGGAAGTGGCGCGCGACATTGCCCAGCAAGCGGGCTTGGATCCAGAAGTGTACGTCGGCCTCGACGCCGCCTCCACGGTAGCGTTCGATGATTCGGAAGACCCATTGACGGTCGTTTTTCCGAACGGCAAGAGCCGCGCGCTTTCGGACGTGTCGTTCTTGCTGGCGCGCCTGCGCAGCGAAAAAATGGAGCGCGTTCGCTTGGTATTTGCGCCCGAGCTGCGTGACCGCATCATCGCGGCGGTCGGAAACCAAAACTGGGCATGAAACGCTGGCTGCGGTCGCTGCTCGCGCTGGGCTTCGGCTCGGCCACGCTCTTGCCGGCGAGCGTCGTGTGCGCCGCCGATCAAGCGCCTCCGGCCGGCCAAGCGCCGGCGGCCCCACCGCCGGCGAGCCACGCGCAGGCCCCTGCCCGGCACGTCCATGCGCCCTTGCCGGGCGGCGACGGCGTGTACGGTCGTTTCGACGGCAGCCTCACCCTGGGGGCCAGCCTGGGCGCCGAGCTCGAGGACGGAGAGCCTCGCGGAGCCGTCAAGGTGTCGGCGCACTACCTGTGGACGGCCGGCGTCTACGCCCGTTATTCGGACGCCTTCGGCAGGAACGACGAGCGTCCCGTGCGCGTCGTCTCGTTGGGCATCGACGCGCGGCCGGTCTTCTTGCCTCGCTTTGCTCGCGACCTGGAGCACGGCCCCGCGCTGCTCGATTTGACGCTCGATTCGCTGTCGCTCAACGCGGGCGCCTATTTCGCGCAGCCGGTCCGGGGTGCCTTCGGCGACGAGCGCGGCTTCGAAGCCGGCGTTGGCTTCGGCGTACCACTATTGGCGCAAGCGCAAGGGCTCTGGCTGGAGGCGCGCGCCGAGCGCCGCTTCGCCGACCGCGGCGCGAACGCCTGGCTGTTCACGCTGTCACTTGCGTACCACGCGCTCGCGTGGAGCACCGAAGCCGAGTAGCACCGCGGCGGAACGAATAGCAAGGTGTCGAGAAAGACGCCCGAGTCGGGATCGTACAACGGCTGCTGGCGGTCGTGATAGGCGCTGCTTACAGAGAATCGGCGTGCTGAAAGGGGCGGAGCACGCCGTCGGCGCGGGCGGCCGCCACGTGCTCGTTCACCGCTTCGCGTTCGCGCGCGAGGAACTCGCGCACGGCGCCGTCTAGCTGCTTGTGGCGCAAAAAGTGAGAGCTGAAGGTCACGGTGGGCTCGAAGCCGCGCGCCACTTTGTGCTCCCCTCCCGCGCCGGGCTCGAATTTCCGCAGGCCGCGGCGGATGCACTCTTCGATACCGAAGTAGAAGCAGACGTTGAAATGCAAAAATGGCACTTCCTGAGTCGCGCCCCAGTAGCGGCCGTACAGCGCGTCTTGGCCCAAGAAGTTGAAGGCGCCGCCCACTAGCCGCCCGTGCTGGCGGGCGACCACGACGTGCAGCTCGTCGGGCATGGTTTTGGCGATTTCTTCGAACAGGTCGCGCTGCAAGTACTGGCGGCCCCAAGCGAACTTTTCCACCGTGCTCCGGTAAAACTCGAACACGAAGTCGACCAGCTCGGGCGTGAGGTCGCGCCCCGAGAGCGCGGCAATCTGCACGTTGCGGTCCTGCATCTCGCGCCGCTCGCGCTTGAGCTGGTTACGCTTCTTGCTGCTCATGCGCGACAGGAAATCGTCGAAGCTCGAGTATCCGGGGTTCTCCCAATGAAATTGCACCCCGCGGCGCTCGGCAAAGCCTTGCTGGGCCAGGGCCGCGCTGTCTTTTTCTGGCAAAAACAGCACGTGCGCTCCCGACACGGGCAGGGCGCTGCACAGCTGGGGAATGGCCCGGGCGAAGGCGGCCAAAATGCGCTCACGATCCTGGTCGGCGCGGACCAAGATGCGCGGACCGGTGGCGGGCGTGAACGGCACGGCCAGCACCAGCTTGGGGTAGTACGGTGCGCGCAGCACGCCCTCGGAGTGTCGCGCCCACGAGTAGTCGAACACGAACTCGCCCTCGCTGTTCGTCTTGACGTAGGCCGGCGCGGCCGCCACGCACTCCCCGTGCTCGTACAACGAGATGTGCTGCGGCAGCCAGCCCCGCTCCTCGCTCACGCAGCCCGTGCGCTCCAGCGCGTCGAGCCAGGCAAAAGAAAGAAAGGGCGGACGCCCGGGCGGCAGCAAGCGTTCGTAGTTTTCCTGCCCCAGCTCGCGAATGGAGGCGTGGGTGCGGAGCTCGAAGCTAGGCGGAGCGGTCATAGGAACTTGCGCAGCCGATAGAAGCCGTTTTCGACCAAGCGATCCGAGAGGGAGCGCAGCTGCACGTCCCGCAGCTCTACCTCACGGGAGCCTTGAAGATCTTCACGGAACGAGCGCTCGACCTCGGCGCTCAGCTCGACGTCGAGCACGCTGGCGTTCACCTCCAAGTTGTAGTGAAGCGACATGTAGTCGAAGTTGAAGGTGCCGGTGGTGCACCACTCGCCGTCGATGACGGCGGTCTTGGCGTGGAACATGCCGTCTTGCCACTCGTAGATGCGCACGCCGGCATCGAGCAACCTCTCGTACTGCGAGCGGCCGGCGAATTTCACGGGCTCGACGTCGCTGTGGGCGGGTACGATCACCCGCACGTCCACGCCCCGTTTGGCGGCCCGCATGAGCGCGCGCCGCACCGAGCCGTCGGGCACGAAGTACGAGTTCGAGATGAAGACCGTCTTTTTTGCCGCGTACACGCGCGAGGCGTAGTCGCGCGCAATCTCGTGACGGTGGCGGAAGTAGCGCTCGCCCAAGATGCGAACGGGCAAGAGCCGCTCCTCGGTAGCGGCGTGCCGCCGCTCGGGGTGCAGGTGCAGGAGCCGCGGCAGCTCATGGCGGAGCCAGACGCGGTGAAAGCAGTGCGACAGCCCCCGCACGGCGGGGCCTTCGATGCGCATCATGTCGTCTCGCCAGCCGTCACCGCCTTCGTCGCGCGGGGCCCACTGCATGGCCAGGTTGATGCCGCCGGTGAAGCCGACGCTGCCGTCGACGACGAGGATCTTGCGATGATCGCGGCGGGACAGGCGCGCGAACGAAAACTTGAAGCGGCGGCGCCAAGGCGCGACCGGATTGAACTCCAGCACGTGCACCCCCGCCGCTTCGAGCTCGCTGAACAGGGCCGGGTCGGCGCCGATGGACCCGACGGAGTCGTAGATGACGGCCACCTCGACGCCGCGAGCGCGCGCCGCCGTCAAGGCGGCGGCGAAGCGCTGGCCGACGGCGTCGGAGCCGAACCAATACATCTCGAGCAACACCTGCCGGCGAGCCTGGGCGATGGCCTCGAGCATGGCCGGAAAGGCTTGCCGGCCGTCGTGCAGCAGCCGCACGCGATTACCCGGCAGGAAGCGGCCCTGGACCTTGCGAAATCGAAGCGGAACCCGCGGCTCGTCCATCGGCTGCGCCCGAGAAGATGGGGGCAATGCGCGGCCATGGCAAGCCAAGGCTTCGGAGCGCTATGTTTGGGTCATGTCTCGGGTCATTGGTTTTGGAGCGCGCCGCGTGGCCACCCTGCTGGCCGCCGCGCTGGCCGGCATTGGCTGCGCCCAACAGCCGGCGCAGCAGCCCGTCTACAGTTGGGGGCCTCCGTACGGCCAGTCTGCGTCCGGCACCGGCGCGCCCGCTGCCGCCGTACCGGGGCAACCTGCGCCAGCGGCGCCTGGCGTGGCCGCGCCGGGCGTTCCCACGCTCACCCCCGTTGCCGCCAACGACGCCGTCAACAATCACGACATCACGTACCTACGGAAGCGCGCCGAGCAAATCCTGAACGAGCTGGTGGCGGCGTTGCCCGCGCAGCAGCAGGCGCGCGTGAGCGGCATTCCGCTCGTGGTCGACGCGACGCCGGGCGAAGTGAACGCCTTCGCCTCGTGTAGCGGAGCGCGGTCGGCCATGGCCATCACCGACGGCCTCTTGCAAATCCAGTCGCAGCTGGCCCGCTTTCGCGCCTACGACGAGCTGGCCGGCAGCAACAAAGTCGGCGAATACATCGGCGTCATCGCGCGGGGCGCGCGCCCGAAGCAGCCCTTGCCCGAAGTGCCCGCCGGCTTCGTCGATCCGCGGCTCGATCTGGATCCGCGCAAGGTCACGCGCCAGTACCAGATTCTCGACGAACAGCTGGCGTTCGTCATGGGCCACGAGCTCGGGCACCACTACTTGGGGCACCTGCCCTGCACAGCGACCGGCGGCCTCAATTTGGCCGAGGTCAACGCGCTCTTGTCCAGCGCCATCCCGGCCTTCAATCAACCGAACGAGCTGGCCGCCGACATGGTGGGCATCAACAACACGCTCACCATGGGCTCGCGCCGCGCCGACTACCGTTTGACCGAAGGCGGCGCCATTCTGACGATGCAGTTTTTTGGCGGGCTCGATCAGCTGACGCCCGCCGACATCCTGTTCGGTTTCGAGCGCGACCATCCCCCGCCCGCCCTGCGCACGCCCGTCATTCAGCAGACAGCCGCCACTTGGCGCGCAACTGGCGGTGTGGGCTTGCCGATATTGACCTTTTGAGCGCCTCGCTCCAACTCTCGCCCGCGCGCCATGTCCGATAAGACCGAGCAGCCAAGCCCCCGGCGCCTAAAAAAGGCGCGTGAAGAGGGAGACAGCGCGGTCTCGGCCCCGCTGGGCCAGAGCGTGGGCTTTCTGGTCGTGGTGGTGCTCTTGCCCGGGCTGATCCTCGCGCTCACGGTCGGGGCGGGCGCCGCGCTCCGCTCCGCCATCGTCAGCGGGGAAGCCGATACCACGGGGGCGGCGTGGCTATGGGTTTCGCTGTGCGCGCCGCTGCTGGGCGCGGCCGGCGCCGCTTCGGCGCTGCTCGGCTTCTTACAAACGGGCGGCGCCTTCACGGCCTCACGCTTCGCGCCCGATTTTTCGCGCGTCGATCCGTTCAATGGCATCAAGGGGCTGTTCACGCTCGAACGAGCCTTCTCGCTCGCGCGCTCGCTGGTGGCGGCGCTGGCGGTGGGTTGGCTCGGCTGGAGCTTGCTGCGCGACCACCTGGGAGACATGGCCAACACCGCCGGGCGAGCGGAGGCGGTCGCGGCGGCCTCTTGGCTGCTCGGTCGACGGCTGCTCTGGGGGGTGGCGCTGGTGGGGCTCGTGCTGGGCGGCGTCGACTACTTCTTCGTGCGGCGCGCGTGGCTGGCTCGCCACCGCATGTCCAAAGACGAAGTAAAGCGCGAGCACCGCGAGTCCGAAGGCGATCCGGAGGTGAGGGCCGCCCGGCGCCGCGCCCATCAAGAGGCCCTGGCCGGCTCGATGATCGCGGCCGTGAAAGACGCAACGGTGCTCCTCGTGAACCCCACCCACCTCGCCACCGCCCTCCGCTACCAAGTCGATGAAGACGAAGCTCCCACCGTGGTAGCCCACGGCGAGGGCGATCTGGCCCGGCGCTTGATCGAGGCCGCGCACGCCTACAACGTGCCGGTCATCCGCGACGTGCCGCTCGCCCACGCCCTGCGCGAGCTGCAGCTCGGCGAGCAAATCCCCGAAGGTTTGTACGAGGCCGTCGCCGAGGTCCTGCGCGAGCTACTCGGTAACGAGGGCGCGCTTGCCGAGGGCCAAACCCAGCCCGCTCAACCGCACGAAGACGGCTGACCCCGTCGGCTCCACGGCGCGGAGCGCGCTGCTCCTGGAACAGCCTCGCGCTCGAACGGTCATTCGACGCGGACGCGCTTCTTGATGGCTTGCAGCTCTTCGTCGACCTCGCTGTGCTTCAGCTTTTCGGCGACCGGGCCGACGCCGGCTTCGAGGGCGCGGAACTTGGCTTCGACCTCGTCGCGCGTCATGCCGCCGGGGCCCGGCTCGTTGAGGATGCCGTCCAGCTCACGCTGCGCCTGCACGGTCGTCTCGACGGCCTCGATCTGATCTTCCATGCGTCGGAACTCGGCGAAGGCCGAGCCACCGACGCGCTTTTGACCCAAGCCGTCGGCGCTGCCGCCCGCTTTGGCCTGCGCGGCTTGGGCCACCAGCGCGCCCTTGCGGTGCGTGAGCTCGGTGACTTTTTGCTCCATGCGCTCGAGCTCGTCTTTCATCTCGTGGGCGGCGGCGCGCTGCTCGGCGCGCAGCGCTTCGGCGCGATCGCGCTCGCCCGTGACGCGCTTTTTCTGCATCAACGCTTCGCGCGCGAGCTGGTCGTCACCGGTCTTGACGGCCAGCTCGGCCCGCGACGCCCACTTCTGCGCCTGCGCGTCGAGCTCGTCGAGCTTGCCGCGCAGCTGCTTTTCGGCCGCCACCGCGCTCACCACCTCGCGGCGCGCGGCGCGGATCTGCTCTTGCATCTCGAGCAACGTTTGCTCGACCGATTTCCGCGGATCTTGCAGGCTGTCTACCAAGCCGTTGAAGTTCGAAGAGATGACCTTGCCGACGCGGTCGAAGATGCCCATAGCGAGAAATCTGCCACGCCCTCGTGCGAGCGACTAGCTCCGAATGCTAGGGTCGGCGCGCCCATGAGCGCGCCCGCCATCCGCTGCCAGTCGCTGGTAAAAATCTACGGAGACAAGGTCGCCGTCGCCGGCATCGAGCTCACGGTGGAGGTCGGCGAATGCTTCGGTCTGCTCGGACCGAACGGCGCCGGCAAGACCACCACCGTCGAGATGCTCGAAGGTCTGACTCAGCCCAACTCGGGCACGGTCGAGCTGTTCGGCTTACCCTGGGGCAAGGGACGAGATCGCGAGCTGCAAGAGCGGCTCGGCGTGCAGCTGCAGGACACGCAGCTGGCCGACAAGCTGATGGTCGAGGAGGTGCTACGCCTGTTTCGCTCGTTCTATCGCCAGGGCCACAGCGTCGACGCCTTGGTGCGCGAGCTGGATCTCGAGGCCGAGCGAAAGCAGCAGTATCACAAGCTCTCGGGCGGGCAGAAGCAGCGGGTCGCGCTCGGCACGGCGCTAGCGGGCGATCCGGAGCTGCTGTTTCTGGACGAACCCACCACGGGGCTCGATCCGCGCGCGCGCCAACAGCTGTGGAAGATCGTGCAAGGCTTTCAGAGCCGCGGCAGAAGCGTGCTCATCACCACGCACTACATGGAAGAAGCGGCGGCCCTGTGCGACCGCATCGCGGTGATGGATCATGGAAAAATCATCGCCCTGGGCACGCCGCGCTCCCTCGTCGACGGGCTCGGCCTCGTGCAGTTCGTGGAATTCGAGAGCAAGCAGGCGCCCGATGAAGCCGCCCTCTCGGCTTTGCCCGCGGTCGAGAGCGTGGCTCGCCGCGGCGAAGGCTACCGGCTACGCATCGACCGCAGCTTGAGCGCGCTCAGCAGCGTCTTGCACGAGCTCGAGCGGCAGAAGGTCACGCCCATCGGCCTCAGCACCCACCAGGCCACGCTCGACGACGTGTTCTTACATTTGACGGGTCGCGCGCTCAAAAACGGCGAAGCCGCCGCGCCCGCGCAAGGAGCCGCCTCGTGAGCCAGCGTAACGAGTCACCGAACCCGCTAGAAGAGCTGGTAAAGGCGCGCGTCCGCGAGTTCTTGCGTGAGCCCGGCTACGTGTTCTGGGTCTTCGGTTTCCCGCTCTTGATGGCGATCGGACTGGGCCTGGCCTTCCGCTCCAAGGCGCCCGAGCCCCCGCGCATCGCGGTGACGAAGGCCGTACCAGCGGACATCGCGCAGGCGCTGTTGAAGAGCCCGCGGCTGCACACCGAGCAGCTGGCACTGCCCGATGCCGAACGTCAGCTCGCCCGCACCAAGCTCGATCTGATCGTCGATCAGCCGGACGCTCGGGGTCACGTCGTGTTCAAGCTCGACAGCGCGCAAGAGAAGAGCCTGCTCGCGCGCGCCCTGACCGAAGACGTGCTGCAGCGCGCCGCCGGCCGCCGAGACACGCTGGAGATCGACGAGCAGCGCGTGAGCGAAAGAGGCTCCCGCTACGTCGATTTCCTGCTCCCCGGCCTGATCGGCCTGAACTTGATGGGCAGCAGCATGTGGGGCATCGGCTTCAACCTGGTGTTGGCCCGAAAGCGCAAGCTGCTGCGCCGCTACGCCGTGACGCCCATGCGCCGCAGCCACTTCCTGCTCTCGTACTTCTGCTCTCGCTCGCTGTTCCTCGTCCTGGAGCTCGGCGTCTTGATCGGCTTTGGCCGCCTCATTTTCGGGACGCAAATCCAAGGCAGCATCTTCGCCTTGCTCAGCGCGGCGGTCCTGGGGGCTGCCGCCTTCGCCGCCATCGGCTTTCTGATCGGCGCGCGCCTCACCAGCACCGAGGTCGCGGGCGGCTGGATGAACTTCGTTCAGCTGCCCATGTGGCTGCTGTCGGGCTCATTTTTTTCGTACGAACGCTTCCCCGAGTGGCTGCAGCTCCCCATCCGCTTGCTGCCGCTCACCGCCGTCAACGACGCCCTGCGTCGCATCTACAACGAGGCCGGCACGCTCTCGTCCATCGGCTTCGAGAGCGCCGTACTGGCCGCGTGGGCCCTGCTCGGCTTCGGTATCGCCATCAAGGCCTTCCGCTGGCAATGACGCGCTGAACGGACATCACTCCTCGGAGTTGCATCGCCGGGGCCACGTGATACGGCCGCGCCCATGTCCGTTCAACACGACCAGCTCGAGACCACCCTGGCCCGCCTCGCGCGCCGCGTTCCCGACCTCGGCTTCGACAGCCTCGAGCCCCGCGAGCAAGTCGCCCTGCTCGCCTACTCCGCGCACGGCCTCGTGACCAACGGCGGCTTCAAACAGTTCTACGAGGGCCCCCTGCCCCTCAGCCGCCTCGTCGCCGCCCTGCGCGAGCTCAAGCTCAACGCCCTGGCCAACGCCGCCCTGACCACCGCCGCCGCTTTTCCTACCCCCGCCCTCGCCGAAGACCCCGCCGCGCGCCGCGAGCACCTGGCCACCCTCGACACCGCCAAACAAGACTACGCCTTCTTCCGCCTATCCTCCGAAGAGCTCCTCGACGCCATCGCCAAGTACTGGAAACGCGCCGAGCCCTGAGCAGCGAGCTTTGGCGTCATCGGCGCGTGGGGGCTCCTCGCTCAGGGGTCGCCCGAGCTCTGCCTCAGCCCCCAGCGACGATCGCGACCCATCGCTCGAGCACCCGAGCTCCCAGATTTTTCACAGAGAGCTCGCAAGAAGGAGAGAAGCTCAGATGGGGCGCAACGACGATGCTGCCTCCGCGTCGCGCCCTACGAGCCCGCTGAGGGTGCGGAGCTCTCGCATCGCCACGCAAGAGCCGTGACGAGATGGCTCGAGCCTGGCCATCTACCGAGCTCCTGTAAAAACTCTGACTCGTCACGCCGCTCTTCGGCTCACCGGTTCATCATGTGCACGGCTTTGCCGATGGAGGCGGCGGCGGCCTCCATGAGCGATTCGCCGAGCGTGGGATGGGGATGGATGGTGAGCGCCAGGTCTTCGGCGGTGGCGACGGTTTCGAGGGCGAGGGCGCCTTCGCTGATCAGGTCCGACGCGTTGGGGCCGACGATGTGGATGCCCAAGACGCGGCCCGATTGGGTGTCGGTGACGACCTTCACGAAGCCTTCCGTCTCGCCGATGCTCATGGCGCGGCCCAAGACCGAGAACGGGAATTTGCCCGTTTTGGCCGAGAGCCCCTGCTCTTTGGCTTGCGCTTCGGTGATGCCAACCGTGGCAATTTCGGGATCGGTGAAGACGATGCCGGGGATGGTGACCCAGTCTTTGCCGGCGTGGTGCCCGGCGATGACCTCGGCCGCGACCTCGCCCTCTTTGCTGGCTTTGTGCGCGAGCATGGGGGCGCCGCTGACGTCGCCGATGGCGAAGATACCTTTGACGTTCGTCTCGCAGAATTCGTCCGTGGGGACGAAGCCGCGTTGATCGACGGTGACGCCGACTTCTTCGAGGCCGATGCCCTTGCCGCGCGGCTTCATGCCCACCGCCACGAGCACCACGTCGGCTTCGACCTTTTGCTGCTTGCCGTCGACCGTGACCACGACCGAGACGGAGCCGTCCGGGTTATTCTCGTACTTCTCGGCGCGCGCGCCTTTGAGGACGGTGGCGCCGCGCTTGCTGAGCGTCTTTTCGACGACCTTCACGCAGTCCGGATCGATACCAGGCAGCAGGTTTTGCGTCATTTCGACGACCGTGAGCTGCGAGCCGAACGACTGGTAAACCATGCCGAGCTCGAGCCCGATGACCCCGCCGCCGATGACGACGAGCCGCTTGGGGATCTGCTGGAGGCTGACCGCTTCACGGGCGCCGATGATCTTCTTGCCGTCGAACTCGAAGCCCGGAACCTGGATGGTGGCCGAGCCGGTGGCGATCACGATGGCCTTCTTGGCTTTGACGAGCTGCTTGCTGCCGTCTTTGAGCGTCACCTCGACGGTGTCTTTGGCGACGAGCTTGCCGCGGCCGTCCATGGTGGTGCCGCCGTTGGACTTGACCAAGCCGCGCACCCCGGTCGTCAGCTTCTTGATGATGCCGGCTTTCCAACCCTGCATCTTGCCCACGTCGACCGACACGCCCGAGACGGCGATGCCGTGGTCGGCGATGTGCTTGGACTTTTCGACGAAGTGCGCGTTGGCGATCAGGGCCTTGGAGGGGATGCAGCCCCAGTTCAGGCAGACTCCGCCGAACTCTTCTTCTTCGACGCACAGCGTCTTCACGCCGAGCTGCGCCAAACGAATTGCACACACGTAACCGCCGGGGCCGCCGCCCAAAACAATCGCATCAAATTCCGTCGAGGCCATTTTGGATGCTGGGGGCATACCCCGAGCCTCTGGCGTTCTCAAGCGCACCTACCTCGCGGCCGGATCGGTACACGCTCGGCCGGGCTATTTCCGCGGCAAGGTGAGCGCGTACACCAAAAAGCGACGGGAGGGGCCGTTTTGCCAGAGCCAAGGCGGGCTCTGCGCGGCCTCGGCGAAGCTGCGCTTCAGCACCGGATCGTCGCCCAGGGTGACGCCAATCAGCTCGGGGTGTGAGGAGTGAATGACGTGCCCCTTGGCCACCAGCTCCGTCATCAGCGGAGCCAAGTCGGCGTCGTCGCGCGGGCGCCCGGGCGGGAACACGTTGGCTTCGCACAAGTCGGTGATGAGCAGCGCGCGGCCGCCGGGCTTGGTGAGCGCGGCCAAGGTACGCAGGTGGGTTAGCGTCAAAAATTCACGCAGCACCACGAACAATTGGTGCCGGTCTCCGAGCAGTTGCAAGAGCGAAAGTTGCAGCTGCGTGAGCAGGCACGTCGACGCCACGACGTCGAACGGACCGGGCAGCGCCGCCGCGATGCGCTTGGCGCCGGCCGCGGGCGCGGCCATCAGCTCTTGCGGCGTGACCTGCAGGCGCCCCCACCGTTCGATGTCTTGGAACATGCCCGAGAGATCGAGCGGGGCGTGTATGAACGTGCGCGCGCGCGCCGGCTCGGGCACGCGCGCGCGAGCGCGGCCCACCGCGGCGGCGTCGATATCGACCAGGTGCACCTCGGCAAAGTCGCGCAAGACCTGCTCGAGCTCGAGATCGTAGGCGTTGCCCGCGCCGAGCACACAAAGGCGCTCACCCTCGCTCTGGCGGGCCTCCACCAGCGCCCGCGTCATCGCCTCGCGGTGACCACGAAACGCCTCGAAATGCGGCAGCCCGCTCTCGTTCGATGACCGTTGGTCCTCGAACTGCCGCTCCACCAGCTTCATTTCGCGAGAAAGGCGGGGTCTGCTCCGCCCGCGAAGCTCGTGGCAATTTGTAGCGCGGAGAGCGCCGACTTGTAGACGCGGAAATCGTGGAAGGTGCCGGTCATCTTGGGGTCTTGATTGAACTGGCTGCGCCCGAGCCAAACGTTGACGTCGTTGATGGAGCTGAGCTTACCGGTGAAGGTCTGCTCTCCATCTTTGACGCCGTTCACGTACAAGATCAGCTTACCGGCGGCGGCGTCGACCACGAGCGCCACGTGCGTCAACGTTTCGGGGAGGGCGGCGCTGGCTTCGACCCTCGTTTCCTCGGCGACGGCGTTGCCCGCGAGCGAGTACACGCCGCGCATGGCGCCACCCTCGTCGTCTTCGGTCTGAGGCGTGAGGAACAAGTAGCTCTTGCCGCTGGCAGGATTGTCCTCCGGCGTGGCGTTCGTCGAGTCTCCGAAATCGAAGATGCGTTGCCAGGCGGGCCCCCCGCCCCACGTCACCCACGCCTCGAGCGTTGCGCTGGTGAGCACCGAAATTAGCTTGTTTGGCAGGTTGACGTACGAGCCGGTGGTGCCGCCCGCGAGCACGACCACGCCCTTGCCACCCACCACCGAGAGCTTTGCTCCACCCTCGACGGTGCCGTGCGCGGTGCCGACGCGGTCGGTCACCACGGTGCCGGTGCCTTCGAAGTCGTAGCGGTGAACGAGCGCGCTCTTGAGGCCCGAGCAGCTGGCCAGCTTGGCCGTGTTGCTGTCGGGGAAGCCGCAGCCGCACACTCCGGGCGAGGTTTTTGCGGGGTCGTTCGGGCACTCGTCGACCACGGGGGGCTCGCCGCCTTCGCCGCCCGCACCACCTTCGCCACCGACCGTGCTGGAGCTGCCGCTGCCGCCCCCGGCGCCGCTGCCCGCGCGACCGCCGCTGGAGGTGGCGCCCGCGGCGGGCATGCCCGCGGCACCACCGTTGGCCGTACCGGCGTTGGAGGACGCGCCCGTGCCGGCGTTGGGCGCCACCGACGTACCGGCCGACGCGGGCGTGCCCGCGTTTCCGCCTGACGCTCCGCCGCTCGGTACGGACGGGCTCCCGGCTTCGCTCGGTCCCAGCGGGGGCACGTCTTCGTACGTCGCGCAGGTGACCACGCAGAGAGAGAGCACGCCGTAGCCGGCGAGCCTTCGCCCGGTCCTGAGTGAGAATGCTGACGCTGAACGCATGGTGCAGGGGTCAGATAGCGAGGTTTGGCCTTCGGGGCCAAGGACCCATCAATGGTCGCACATCGGCTCAAGTGACGCCGCAGCCGCGGTTCGTATCAGCGATTTTTGGCCTAAGAGCCGATCCTAAAACCTCTTGATAGGCAGGATCGAGTGTGATCTACAGTGCTTTGTGGAAGCCAAGTTTGCCGACGTGCCCGACGCCCTGTGGCGTCAAATCGAGCCGCTGATCCCGC
>Ga0164241_10003138_pt1 | contig 17053 bp, 13 predicted proteins | sample OricomyardsoilBY_FD_108780 | JGI IMG/M metagenome (GOLD analysis project Ga0164241, IMG submission 108780) | Backyard soil microbial communities from Emeryville, California, USA - Original compost - Back yard soil (BY) | ecosystem: Environmental > Terrestrial > Soil > Unclassified | place: USA...
CGTTCGCGACGCTGCCGATCGCCGCCTGGCTGCTGGCCCGCCGGTTGCGTCGTGGCGCCGGGCACCACAGCCTCCCGGCCGCGGTGCTCGGGGCGTCCGCGCTGGTCAGCGGCCTGCTGTCGACGGCGCTGATCGCCAACCGGCTGCCCGGGGTGTTCGGCATTACCGACCTGATGCTGCCGCCGGGAATCCTGCAGCGGATCGCCGGCGCGGCGCAGATCGTGCTGCTGGCGGTGGCGGCCATCGCCGTGCTGCGGGCCGGCCGAACTTCCGCAGCGAGGTGACCCCCAGAACCCGACGAAAGGGGGATGCTGGGTCGATGTCGGGACCGGTGGGCGACACTGCGGCGGCGCGGGCGCTCGAGCGTGCCAGGGGCGACCGGGGCGTTGGCCTGGCCACCGCCACGGTGATGGGCGCGCTGGTGGTGCTCGTCTATGCGGCCGCCGTCGGCGTGTCGGCCCTGCTCGGGTCGACGGGTCCGCCGGGTCTGGTGCTGTCGGTGGTGGTGACCGCGATCGTCGCCCTCGCCTTCGAACCGGTCCGCGTCCGCACCCGTCGAGTGCTGACCCGGCTCACCCACGGGGGCGGCCCGTCCCGGGCGCAGGTGCTCGCCGGCTTCGCGGACTCGGTGGCCGGCCGCTACCCGATCGGCGAGTTGCCCCAGCACATCGCCGCGGTGGTCGGGGAGGGAACGGGTGCGCGGCGGACCGAGGTGTGGTTGCCGGTGAACGGCCGGCTGGAGCGGGCCGCGTTCTGGACCGCGGACGGCGCGGGAGCCGACCGACCCGGCGTGGATTCCGGCGAGGTCGACGGCCGGCTGGACCGGCATGACCTTGACGTCCGCGACCGCGGCGAGCTGTTCGGCCGGCTGACCATGCTCACCGCCCCCGGTCATCGCCTCACCTCGGTCGAACGCCGCCTGGTGGAGGGTGTCGCGGCCCAGTCGGGACTGCTGCTCCGGGTGGCCGGGCTGCGGGTGGAACTCCAGCGCCGGCTCACCGACCTGGAGCAGCGCTCGAATGAGCTGCGCCGCGCGCGCCGCGACCTGGTCACCCGCCAGGACGCGGAACGAAAGCGGTTGGAGCGCAACATCCACGACGGTGCGCAGCAGGAGGTCATCGCCCTGCTGGTGAACCTCCGATTGGTGCAGACCCTGCTCGGGCGGGCCCCGGACCGCGCCGTCGGTCTGCTCGGCGCCCAGGGGGACTCATTCACCTCGACCATCGACACCCTCGCCGAACTCGCGCACGGCCTGTACCCGCGGACGCTCACCGACAACGGCCCCGTGCCAGCGCTGCGGGTCGCCGCCGGCCGCAGCCCGGTTCCGGTGACGCTCGCGTCCGATGCCCTGCCGCGCCTGCCCACCGACATCGAGGCGACCCTCTACTTCTGCGCCGTCGAGGCGATGCAGAACGCGGCGAAGCACGCCGCGGCACGCGAGATCCGGATCGACATCCGGGCCGACCCGGGCGGTCACGTCCGGATGGTCGTCACCGACGACGGCCGCGGGTTCGAGGAGTCGGGGATCACCCCGGGGCGAGGTCTGGCGAACGTCCGGGACCGGGTGGAGTCGGTCGGCGGTCGGCTGCGCCTGACGGCCGGTCCAGGTCTGGGCACCAGGTTGGACATCGAGTTGCCCGCCGATGACGCCAACACGACGTCCTCGACGGCACCGCTCGTGGCGGGTTGACCCGGATGCGACGGCTCGGGTGGCTCCTGTTCGGCGCGACCTGCGCATGCGCCGTCGTGCAGGCCGTCCTGCTGCTCAGCGCGGACATCCCGCTGTGGTCCTACGAGATCGTCGTGGACGAGGGATTCCCCCTGGTGCCGATCGGCTCGGTGCTCGGCGCCGCGGTCGGTGCCATCATCATCAGCCGGTACCCGCGGAACCTGATCGGGTGGCTGTTCGCGGCCGGGCAGCTCGGCAACGAGATCGGCGGGATGATCAGCGCGATCATCATCCGGCTGGTCGCGCAGGGTCGGCAGGCCGCCATCCCGGACTCGCTGATCGTCGGCGGCCAACTGTTCAGCGCGATCTGGACGATGACGTTCCTGGCTCTGATCTACCTGCTCGCACCGGACGGCCGGGTCCCGTCGCGCCGGTGGCGGTACACGCCACTCATCCCGGTCGGCGCCCTGCTGCTCCAGTACGGCGTGGTCCTGGCCGTCCCACCCAGGGTGCTGCTGCGCGGCGAGTCGGTCGAGATCGGTTGGGAGACCGCCGTTGCGGCGGTGCTGAGCTACCTGATCGTGGCGGTCGCGGTGGGGATCGGCGCGGCGGCGATCTGGCGTCGCCTGTTGTCGGCCACCGGCGAGTCCCGTCAGCAGCTCCTCTGGCTCGCCGCCTCCGGTGCCGCACTGACCGCAACGTCGGTGATCGCCCTGGTCAGCCAGCTCCTGCTGGTGAACCCGCCCTGGTTGCTGATCGTGCCGTGGCACCTGTCGTACATCTTCGTGTCGATCAGCGTGGGCATCGCCATCCTGCGGTACCGGCTGTTCGACATCGACGTGATCCTGTCCCGGACGATCGTGCTGGCCACCCTCGGCGCGTTCGTCACCGTCGGCTACGTCGCCGTCGTGGTGACGATCGGGTGGGCGCTGCTGTACGGGTTCGGCACGCAGGGCGAGGACCTCTACTGGCCGTCGCTGGTCGCCACCGGACTGGTCGCGGCCGGCTTCCAGCCACTGCGCCGCCGCGTGCTGCGATGGACCGACCGGCTGGTGTACGGCGAGCGAGCCGCGCCCTACGAGGCGCTGGCCGACCTGAACCGGGAGCTCGCGGACCGGCCGACCCCGGACGCGATGCCGACCCTGGTCGCCGAGACCGCGGGCCGCGCGGTGGGTGCCGTGCGCGCGGTGGCCACGGTCGGCCCGGCGCACGATCCGCTGATCAGCGCGGTCTGGGAACGACCCGGCGCCGCGCGGTCGGCGGCCCGGCCGACCGAGCATGCCACGACCGTCGAGGATCTGGGCGAGCCGGTCGGCTGCGTCAGCGTCGACCTGCCTGCGGGACGCGACCTGCGCCCGTTCGAGCAGGCCCTGCTGGCCGACATCGGCCGGCAGGCCGGCGTCGCGTTCCGCGGGGCGCTCCTGGAGGCGCAGGTGGCCGACCACATCCGGCAGATCGAGGCGTCATCGGCCGAACTCGCGCGGTCCCGCCGGCGCCTGGTCCGGGCCGAGGACGAGGCGCGGGAGCGGTTCGCCGCGGACATCGATCACCGGGTGCTGCCACTGCTGGCGGCGGCGCGGGACGACCTGGCCGACACTTCCGGCGCGGTCGAGCTGTCCGATCGGCTCAGCGGCGCGATCGGACGGGTCGAATCGGCTCTGGACGAGCTCCGGTCGGTCGTTCGCGGCGTCTTCCCCGCCCTGCTCGAACGGCGCGGCCTGGTTCCCGCGCTGGTCGCCGAGCTGGGCCGCCTCCCCGATGTCGCACTGGAGCTCGGCGGGCTGCCGGACGAGCGTCTGGATCGGGATGTCGAGGCGGCCGCCTACCTGTTCTGCGTCGAGGTGACCCCCCGCGACCGGCCCGGCACCGTCCGGCTCCGGGTCCGTCATGCGGAGCTGACCGCCCAGGTGGAGGGCCTCGACGGATCGGTCGCGTCACCCGAGCGGTGGTTGCATGTCCGGGACCGGCTGGCGGCGCTGGACGGCTCGATGACCGTGGCGGCCGAGCAGGGCCGGGATGTCGCCCGCGCCGTCGTGCCGCTCGCGGGTCAGCCGGCCGTCGCTCGTCCGTCCGACCACAGCGCCTCGAGCCGATCGGGCCCGAACGACGATTTCGGCAGGTAGGCGGTCGCCCCGCAATCGGTGATCAGGTCCGCGAACTCGGCCTCGTCGTAGGAGGACAGCAGGACGACGACGATCCCCGGGTGCCGGTCCCGCAGCAGTCGGCTGGCCTGCACGCCGTCCATGCCGGGCAGGTTCAGGTCCATCAGCACGAGGTCGGGACGGGCCGCCTCGATGCCGGCCAGCGCCTCCTCCGCCGACTGGACCGCACCGACCACCTCGAAGTTGTCGATCGACTCGGCAACCGCGGTGGCGGCGGCGCGGAACGGCCGCTGGTCGTCGACGATCAACACGCGCACGGCTCCAGGCTCCGGCATGGTGGCCACCTCCCCGCTCACGATCTTCCCCGCACCAGCCCCGTCGGCCAGGGGGTTGGCCGCACGGGCGGGGGGTGCCACCCCCACCCGGATCACTCCTGGCCCAGCACCGTCGCCAACCAGTCGTAGACCACCTGGTTCCACACCTGCTGGCCGAGCCCGCCGCAGTGCCCGCCGGCGCCCTGCTCGGCAGTCAGGTTGATCAGGGTGGCCGCGGTGCCGGTCATCGCCTTGACCAGCGCCGATCCCCCGCCACCGACGAAGTCCCCCTCGCACTCGACCGCGAGGGTGGGGCAGCTGATCCGGTCGGCGACATCGAGCAAGGTGTACCGGCGGAGCTCGGCGAAGTAGTCGGAGACGCGGCTCAGACCGTGCACGGCCATCCGGGCGCCGAAGAACTCACGCCGGTCGACGCTCGCCCTCATCTGGATCGCCACCACCGCGGGCGCCACCTTGCCGGTCAGACCGGACGGCACCCGGGCACCCATATCGGGCTGGGCCGGGTCGCAGACCAGCGCGGCAATGCGATGCTCGAACGCGGCGGCCCGCGGGGCCAGGTACCCGGCGAACGACCTTCCGACCAGCACCAACGCGTCGGCACGCACGTCGGGCCGGGCAGCGATCAGGTCGACCACCGGGGTGAGCACGACCTCGAAGTCGGGCCGCATCCACAGCCGGTCCCGGTACAGGGCCGCGCCCTGGCCCGGTCCCTCGAAGACCACGGCGTTGTACCCGCGCTCCAGCGCCCCGGTCACGTAGACGAGCCCCTCCTCCGCCGTCGAGTCGTAGCCGCAGGGGGCCAGCACCGTCGGCCGGGGTGTTCCGGAGCCGTCGGGCGCGAAGAAGTAGGCCTTGAGAGTGGTGCCCTGGTACGGCACGGCCAGGGTCTGCACGTGCAGGTCGAGCAGCGGGATGGCCGCGGTGAAGGCGGCGACCTGCGCGGCGTAGGCCCGCTGCAGGCTGGGGTCGGTCAGGTCGCGGCGCAGGAAGAAGTAGGACTGCCGGAAGTACTCGGCGGCCCGCAGGTACGCGCTGCGGGCGGACTCACGGTCGCCGGCCGCCGCGGCCCCGTCGGCGATCCCCCGGACGGACTCGGCCCGACCGAACCAGGCGTTGTACCAGGACTCGGGGTCGGGCTTGCCGATCTGCCGGGCGGTGGCGAAAGCCTCGCCCAGGTCGGCCATCCCGGCATAGGACGCCGACATGGTGCGCTGGAACTGGCCGTCGTAGGTCTCGTTTCCGAACGCGATCCCCGGTGCCTTTGCCATCAGTTCGATTCCCATCCACCCCGGGTCGGCCCCATCCCGGAGCTTCCCTCCTCGTCCGGACGGCACGCCAGGATCTGGTCGACGCCCATCCGGTTCTGCTCGAACGCCAGCCCGCCACCGATCAGGTACAGCCGCCAGATCCGCGCGTTCAGTTCCCCGGTGAGGGACACCACCTCGTCCCAGCGGTGCTCGAGGACGCGCAGCCAGGCCCGAGCCGTCCACCCGTAGTGCTCGCGCAGCGCGTGCACGTCCCGAACCTCCAGCCCGGCCTCGGCCAGCATCGACACCGTGCTGCCGATGGGCTTCATGTGCATGTCGGGGGCGATGTAGGTCTCGATGAAGGGGCCGCCACCGGTCCGCGTCCCGGCCCGGGACATCTGCTGCACCAGCGCGCGGCCGCCGGGGCGCAGCACGTCGTGCAGGATCCGGGCGAACACCGGGTACTCACCGTCGCCGACGTGCTCGCCCATCTCGATGCTGGTGACCGCGTCGAAGGCTTCCCGGTCGGGCACACCGCCGATCAGCTCGCGATAGTCGGCCAGCCGGACGGTGACCCGGTCGGTCAGCCCGGCGTCGGCGACCCGTTTGCTGACGAAGTCGAACTGCGCCCGGGACAGGGTGACACCGACCGACCGGGTGCCGTAGTGCTCGGCCGCGTGGCAGATCAACGATCCCCAGCCGCAGCCGATGTCCAGGTGTCGCAGGCCCGGCCGCAGGCCGAGCTTGCCGCAGGTCAGGTCGAGCTTGGCCCGTTGCGCCTGGTCCAGATCCTGGTCGGGCCCGCCGGTGAAATAGGCGCAGGAGTAGGCCATCGTCGGGCCCAGCAGCAGTTCGTAGAACTCGTTGGACAGGTCGTAGTGATGGGCGATGGCCGCCCGATCGCGTTCCCGGGTGTGCTTGCCGCCCGACAGGTGGGCCTGCACTCCGGGTTTCGGTGGGCGCCGGCCGAGCGCGCCCAGGCGGAGCGCGGCCAGGATCAGCCGGGGGCCGTCGGCGACCCGGATCCGGGGCCGGGTGAGCGTTCCGCCGCGGGTGGCCGTCCAGACCGCGGCCAGCCCCTGCGACAGATCGCCCTCCACGTCCAGATCACCGGTCAGGTAGCCCTCGGCCAACCCAAGTTCGCCCGGCGACCAGACCAGTCGGCGCAGCCCCGGCCGGGTGACGATCAGCGTCGGCGCGCCGTCGGGGCCGATCTCGCTGCCGTCCCAGGCGCGGATGCGGATCGGCACGGGCCCACCGAGCACCCGCTCGGCGACCCCGGCGATCCGCTGCGCGTTCGTGATCGGCACAGCGACCTCCCCGGGTACTCGGGGCGGATCGGTGTGCCCCACACCCGTCGAGTGCATCACGCGCCACTCGCGCACCGAGCGGCGGGCCCGGCGTGCGGATGGCACGCGACGTCGCCGACCGTCACGCGTGGACGACCAGGCCCACCCGTGCGTCGAGGACGGCCGGTGACGCCGCGACCTCGGAGCGCGCCGAGCAATCCGGTTGCTTCGTCACCGAATTGCTTCAGCACCCTCTGCCTGTGCCTGTGGGCGGCCTCGCGAGCTCAGCCGACCTAGGCCGGCCGGCGCACCCGTCGGGGAAGGTGCGCCGGCCGAGTTCGTTGATCAGTGGTGCGGACGACGGACGACCACCACCGGCCAGCGGCTGTGCCCGACGAGCGCGTGGCTGGTCGATCCGAGCAGCAGGCCGGCGAAGCCTCCGCGGCCGCGGCTGCCGACGACGATCATCTGTGGGGTCGGCCCACCGGGGTATGGACGCAACAGCGCCTCCGCGGCGCGACCCCGCCGCACCTCCTGCGTGACGGCGACGTCCGGATACTTCTCCCGCCAGCCGGCGAGCTGCTCGGCCAGCACGGCATGTTCCTTCTCGTCCTCGACCTGATCGAGCAGCGTTCCGGCCGCGACCAATCCACGCAGCTCGACGTCGTCCCAGACGACCACGGCCAGGATGGCGGCTCCGCGCCGGTCGGCCTCGTCGAACGCGAACTCGACCGCAGCCTCACTCGTGCGGGACCCATCGACGCCCAGCAGGACCGGGCCCGCCGAGTCCAGCTCCGTGCCGACCGGGATGACCGCGACCGGCGAGCGTCCGTGCGCCGTGATGTGCAGTGCCACCGACCCGAGGATCACCTCGGGAATCCGACCCCCGCCGCGGGTCCCCACCACCGTGAGCGCCGCCTGCTCGGAGGCCTCGACCAGGACCGGTCGTGGGTCGGAGCGCACCAGGCGACTGGTGATCTCGACGTTTGGGTACTCCCGCTGGACGTCCTGCACCGCGTCGGCGATCAGCTGCTCGCCCGACTCGTACAGCCCATCGGTGAGCGCGGTTGGGATTGTGTAACCGAGCATGCCGGCCACCGGGATGTCGAAGGCGTGCACGATCTGCAGCGACAGGTCTCGCAGCTGGGCCTCCCTGGCGGCCCACCGGGCCGCGGTCAGTGCTTCGGGGGATCCATCCAGCCCGACGACGATCTGCTGCCGGACGCCAGTCATGATCGAACTCCTTGTCCGGACGACCGCTGCACCCCGAATTGGCATGGTCGGACGTCCTGACTCAAGGCTCCTGCCCGCCGCCCGCGGCCGCCAGGGACGAAGGTCCCAGGCGGGCGGGGATCGGCGGTGACCTGAACCACTCCATGCACCGCCAGCTGCTCGCGGCCAGGCTGACGGTGACTGCGGAACAACGCGTCCCCCGGCACGCCGGAAGTTCCGCACGACCCCGACCAACCCGTCAACACCCGCACCCCAGCCGTACCCGCGGAACAACGCGTCCCCCGGCACGCCCGGATGTTCCGCAGGAGCCACCACGGAGCCACCCCAGCAACCCCCAACACCGACTTGCGGAACAACACGTCCCCCAGCGCGACCCGATGTTCCGCAGCCTCGCAAAGCTACACCCGACGCTTTCCGGCCGTCAGCCGGCGGCGTCCCACGCGTCGCGGATCCGCCGGGCGGCGGCGGCGGGGTCCGGCTGCCCGCAGATCGCGCTGACCACGGCCACGCCCACGGCGCCGGTCGGCCGGACCAGCGCGGCCCGCGCGGCGTCGATGCCGCCGATGGCCACGCACGGGACCGGGCTGCGGGCGACGATCGCGGCCAGGGTCTGCAGGCCACCGGGGTCGGCCGCGTCGGGCTTGGTGGCCTGCCACCACACCGGCCCGACGCCCAGGTGATCGACCGTGCCCGGCGGAAGCGCGGCGGCGGCCTCGACGTGCGCCCCCGTCTGCACCGAAAGGCCCAGCAGTGCATGGTGTCCCAGCAGTTGCCGGGCGGAGACCGGGTCGAGGTCGCCCTGGCCGACATGCGCCCCGTCGGCGCCGATCGCCGCCACCAGATGCACCCGGTCGTTGACGATCAGCGGCACCCCGGTGCCGGCCAGCACCGCGGCCACCGAGCGGCCGAGGCGCACGAACTCGTCGTCGGACGCGAGCGGATCGCGCACCTGCACCACCGTCACCCCGGCGGCGACCGCCGCCGCCACCGTCGCGGCCACGCCGAGAGTCCCGCACAGCACGGTGTCGGTGACCAGGTACAGGCTCAGGTCGACCTCGCGGATCACCGGTCAGCTCAGCCGGACCCGCGCGGCCAGCTCGGCGGGGGTGAGTAGGGCCAGCTGGTCCAGCAGCGCGACCGCGAACGACCCGGGGCCGGCGGACGTGGCCGCCGCGGCGTCCCCGGCCACGGTGAGCGTGGCGGTCGCGGCGACCGAGGCCAGCAGCGGGTCGTCGAGGACGGCCGCGAATCCGGCGATCAACGCGCCCAGCGCGCAGCCGACGCCGGTGACCCTGGTGAGCAGCGGGTGGCCGTTGGCGACCCGGACCACCCGGGAGCCATCGGTGAGGTGGTCGACCGGCCCGCTGATCGCCACGACCGTGCCGTGCAGCCCGGCGAGTTCGACGGCCGCGTCCAGGGCCGCCTCCGGGGTGTCCACCGAGTCGACGCCCTTGCCGCCGGCCCCACCGGTCAGCGCCATCACCTCGGAGGCGTTGCCGCGCAACACGGTCGGGCTGTCGGACAGCAGTTTGCGGGCGATCTCGGTCCGCCAGCCGATGGCACCGGCGGCGACCGGATCCAGCACCCACGGCGTGCCGGCGTCGGTGGCCGCGGCGACGGCCTGCTCCATGGCGGCGGCGGTGTCCGCGTAGGGCGTGCCAAGGTTGACCAGCACCCCCCCGGCGATCCGGGCGAACGCCCCCGCCTCTTCCGGGTTGTCCACCATGGCCGGCGCGGCCCCCACGGCCAGCAGGACGTTGGCCGTCCACTGGGCCGCCACGATGTTGGTCAGGCACTGGACGAGCGGGGATCGATCCCGCAGCTCGGCCAGGGCTTCGGCGCAGCCGGCGGGTCGGATCGGCGCGGCGGTCATGGTCGGATGTTCCTCCTCGGGCTCACCCGGACCGGAGTCCGGGTGTCGGGCGCGACACTACGACATGGCCGCCTTCGGCCCGGCGGGCCCGCGACACCCGCCGGCGGATCGGCCGTCACAGCAGGCCCAGCGCCCGGGCCCGCTCGACCGCTTCCCGGCGATTACCGACCTCAAGTTTGCGATAGATCGACCGCAGGTGAGCCTTGACCGTGTTCACCGACACGTACAGGTCGTCGGCGATCTCACCGGCCTTGAGCATGGTGGGCAGGTACTTCAGCACGATCAACTCCCGCTCGGTGAGCTGCTCGAGCCGGCCGGCGCCGCCTGGTCCGTTCGTCGACGGCCCACCGGTGAACTCGGCGACGAACGCCGCACCGGCGCCGTTCAGCACCACGTAGCGGCGCAGCGTCGCCGACAGCCGCCCGGCCAGCTGCAGGAACGGACGCCGAATCCCCTCCGGCCGGGCCAACTCGACCGCCGACGAGAAGTGGGCCAGCGCCACCCCGTCCCGGTGCTGTTTCTCGGCCACGCACGCCAGCAACAGCCGAGCGGCGATGACCGGCTCGCGGTATCGCCAGCCGGGTTCCGTCAGCGGCCGCAGCACGTCCTCGACCCGAGGCAACGCACCGAGTTCCAGGTGGGCGCGAGCCAGCCAGACCCGGTGCCAGGCGTTCGCGAAACCGCGGTCGTCGCCGGGTTCACCGAGCCGGTCGATCGCCTCGGCGGGGATCCCGGCGGCGACGAGCGCCTGCGCCCCGGCCACCGCCGCCCACCGGCGCATCCGCGGCGGGATGGCCGGGGATCGGGACAGTCCGGCCCGCACCCGGGCGTCGGCCTCCAGTGCCGCCGCGACGTCGGAACGCAGCACCGCGGCTTCCACGGAACCGACGGCGAGGCCGAACCGGATCATCCGGTCGGTCTGCGGGCCGCTGGCCGCCAAACCCCGGCCGAACGCCCGTACCGCCGGATCCGCCTGCCCGCGCGCGTTCAGCAGCATCCCCATCGCCAGGTGCAGGCCGAGCGCCTGGGTCTCCGAACCCCAGCCCCGCCGATCCACCAGCTCGAGAGCGGTTCGCGCGCGACGCTCGGCCCGCCGACACCGTCCGGCCAGCGCGTCCATCACCGACTGGTACGACACGGTGTTCAACAGGCTCAGTTCCAGGCCGAGGTCGGTGAGCAACCGCTCTGCGTCGTTGAACGCAAGTTCGGCCGCGTCCAGGTCGTCGCTCCACAGCAGGCCGACCCCCAGATTGGTGGTCGCGATCCCTCGGAAGTGCGGCGCCAGGGGAATCTCCCGGCGCGGGGCATTGTCCAGGACCTGCAGGATCCCGCGACACAGCTCTACCAGCCGGGTGGTATCGCCGGTGAGCCGCGTGTACGGCATCTCGAACAGGTCCAGCAGGAGCGCCGCCGTCGGCCGGACGTCGTCGGGCGCGGCGTCCAGGTACGGCCGGGCATCGCGCATGTCCCGGCCCACCGCCGCGTAGTCCTGCCGCTGCAGGTGGTAGGCGGCGGCCGCGATCAATTCGAACAGGCCGGGCTGGGTGTCGGCGCGCCGGACCATCGGTTCGATGGCGGCGGCCAGCGCCGGTGCCTGCACCGTGAGGATCCTGGGCACACAGGACATCAGGGTGCGCCCCGCGCCGTCCCAGTCCTTCGCCCTGATCGAATACCTGATGGATTCGATGGGTTCGCCCTGCTCGGCCAGCCAGGCCGCGGCCCGCCGGTCCAGTTCCGGGATGAGCGACCGGTGCTCCATGGCCAGCCGGTGCCGCAGCAACTCGCGCAGCAGTGGGTGATAGCTGACCCATTCCGCGCCACCGTCGAGCGAGGAGACGAAGGCGTTGGAACGCAGCAGCCGGTCCAGCACCTGTTGACCGTCCGCCCGGTCCGTGAGCCGGTCGGCGAGATCTGCGCACAACCGGTCGACGACGCTGGTGCGGAGCAGGAACTCCCGGTCCGCCGGGTCGAGCCCTTCCACCACCTCGCCGACAAGGTACTCGGCGATCGCCCGGTTGCTGCCGGTGACGCGTTCGATGCCGGCGTCCGGATCGGCCTGGTCCAGCGACATCGCCGCCAGGCGCAGCCCGGCCGGCCAGCCCTCGGTCCGTCGGTACAGGTCGGCCACCTGATCGGGCCGCAGGTCCAGGCCTTCCAACTCGAACAGGTCGGCGGACTCACTCTGGGTGAAGGCCAGGTCGCGGCCACGAATCTCGTTCAGCTGACCCGCCACCCGCAACCGGTGCAGCGGCAACACCGGGTCGGCCCTGGTGGTCAGGACCAGGCGCAAGCGGGCAGGCAGGTGCTCCAGCAGGGAGGCCACCGACTCGAGTACCTCCGAATGCCGGACCAGATGAAAGTCGTCCAGTACCAGCACCAGCGGGCGAGGCAAATCATCGAACCGGGACAGCAGTCCGTCGACCTCGCGGGGCCCGAACACGTTGGCCGGGCTGACCTCACTCAGCGCGCTTCCGTCCGGCACCGCGCCGCTGGCCCTGATCGCGGCGAGCACATTGGACCAGAACGCGTGCGGAGAGTCGTCGGTGTGATCGAGTCCGAGCCAGGCGAAGGCGTGGTCGATCTGCCGAAGCTCGAGCCAGGAGGCCACCGTGACGGTCTTGCCGAACCCCGGCCCCGCGCTGACCAGCGTCAGCCCGGTATCGAACGCCTTGTCCAGTTTCGGTTCGAGGCGGCGCCGCCGCAGGATGACCGGGAGCGAGGACGGGGGTCTTGTTCGCAGCGTGGACGGAGTTCGCGCAGCAGCCCGCACACCCATCACCCCCAGCCCTGGTGGTCCGGAAACAACTGTCGCCGACGGAACTGCGGCGGCCTGGGTCATCGGTGAACCGGCCCCAGGTTACCGGCGGCCCGCGTTCCCGCTGCGCCGGCACCCCCAGGAATTCGCTTCGTCATCCCCGGGGTGCGACGCGCAACCATCCGGTCGGGGTGACGCGGGTCCGGTCACCGAGGACGACGATCCAGGCAACAAGTGCTTGACCGGGATCGGGATGGGAACCCATCCGGGTACGACGGTGACTCGGGAGGAATTGGTGTCGACGCTCGAATACGAGATCAGTGTCTCCGGCGAACTGCCCGCCGAGGTACTCGATGAGGTCGAGGACTTCTCGGTCGAGGTGGTGGCGGTCCGCACCGTCATGCGCGGTCCGGTACCGGACCAGGCGGCCCTGCACGGAATCATCAACCGGCTGCAGAGCCTGGGGTTGGACCTGATCGAGGTCCGCCGGATCGGCGAGCGGGCCGACTGAACCGGTCGGGCCGGCCGAGGTGACGGGAGTCGAGGATGGCAGCGATCTACGAGTTCCAGGTGTCGGGTCAGATCGGCTCGGTGATCCGCTCGGCCCTGCCCGAGATGCAGACCTTCGAGGAGGCGTCCGGGGCACGCACCATCCGCGGCACTGCCGGTCGCCCCCAGGACGTCGGTCGGCTCCTGGAACTGATCCGATCGCTGAACCTGGTCGTCGAGTGGCTGCACATCGCCACCAGGCCCGACAACTCACTCCTCGGTGACGACCACGTGCCAGTCGTAGACGACGGTGGTGCGCAGCGCGACGTCCTGCAGTGACCGGCGGCGCGGGCTGAAGATCACCCAGACCAGGCCGACCGGGAAAAAGACACAGAAGACGGCCCGCAGGAAGGAATGCGCCCAGCGCAGCATCCGATGCCGGTTGGTCAGGACCCGCAGGCCCATCACGTAGTCGCCGTAGCTGCGGCCGGTGGTCACCCAGCCGACGGTCAGGTAGATGACCGCGACGCACCAGCCGAAGACGAAGGTGAACCAGAAGGGCATGGCCGGCCAGCTGAACGTGGCCGGCGACCAGACCAGCCGGGCCAGGACCAGGCCGAGGTAGGCGAGCGAGCAGACGACGATCACCATCGCCAGATCGATGCCGGCCGCCGCGGAGCGAGTCACGATCCCGGCCGGTCGGTGCTCGTTCTGTCCCGGGGTTGACTGGGTGGTGGGGTTCACCGGGGTCGATTCCGGTCGGGCGGGAGGCTTCGGTCGTGGCGACCGTTCGGGACCCGAGTCTCCGGCACCGGCGGCACGTCGGCCGGCGCGGGCGAGCCGGCAACCGGTGATCCGTCGAGCTGTCGACGCCGGCCGAGCACGCGGCCGACCAGCTGGCCGATGGCGTCATCGGCCTGCTGACCTTGAACACGTACGCCGTGCACCGCCTCGGATGCCAGCGAGCCGGTCGAGTCGCGGATGATGCCGGCCAGATCGATGCCGTCGACGACCCTGTTCGCTATGCCGATCAGGTCGATGTGCGCCATCGCCGCGTCGAAATCGACACGGGCCACGATCAAGTCGGGATCCACCCGGGCAACGATCGCGTCGAGGTCGAGTCCCGCGACGATCCCCTCGATGTCCACTCGCGCCACGATCGCGTCCAGGTCGAGGCGATTCACGATCCGGTTGAGGTCGACGCCCTCGACGATAGTGTCCAGATCCAGCCGCGCAATGATCGCGTCCAGATCTACCCCGACGACGATCGCATTCAGATCGAGACTGTTCACGATCCGATCCAGGTCGACCCCGGCGACGATCGCGTTCAGATCCAGCCGGCCGATGATCCGATCCAGGTCCACCCGTTCCACGATCGCGTCCAGATCGAGACCGTTCAGGATCCGGTCCAGGTCGACTCGGGCCACGATCGCGTCCAGATCGAGACTGTTCACGATCCGGTCCAGGTCGACTCGGGCCACGATCGCGTCCAGATCCAGCCGGTCGATGATCCGGGCGACGTCGACGCGGTCGACGATCGTGTCCAGGTCGACCCGGGCCACCGCCCCGTCCAGATCGACCGCGGCCACCACGGCGTCCAGATCCACCTGGTCCAGCACGACCCGGGTCAGGTCCAAGCCTTCGAGCGCCACCCGGACCACCGCGTCGATGACGGGCCGCACCGGGCCGAGCAACCGGTCGATGGTCCCGGCGGCGGGCGTTGTGGTCGGTGCCGCCACCGGGATGCTCGGCGCGGCCTGGGCCGGACGCTGGAAGGCGCGGGCCGCCACCTCGGACACCGCGGCCTCGGTGGTGCGGACCGCCAGCCCGGCACCCCAGCGCAGCGGCCCCGTGGCCGTCCATGCCACACCCACTGCGCCGCGGGCCAGAGATTCCAGCCGTCCACGACGCGCAACCGATCCGGCCGCCGCAGAGGGCGACCGAGGGTCAGAATGAGTCACCCGGCCTCCCTCCGTTCGATCCGACCACATCATTGTTCGTCACCGGAGTCCGCAACGGCGTCACCCGGTCGGAATGACTGTGTCGAGCGTCGCACAGACCGGTCACGAGCAGCGCAAAGGCGCCCGGTCATGCTCCCGGGCGCCCTTCCCGATGACCTGCCGGTCAGACCGTGATGCCCACCGACTCCTCCGCCGGCCGCACGACCAGCGCACCCGGGTCGTCGTCGTTGACGTCGACCAGAACGGTCTGCCCGTCCCGGATCCGGCCGGCAAGCAGTTCCTTGGCCAGCTGGTCGCCGATGGCCGACTGGATCAGCCGGCGCAGCGGACGCGCCCCGTACAGCGGGTCGAACCCGCCGATCGCCAGCCACTCCCGCGCGTCGGCGGTGACCTGCAGGGTCAACCGGCGGGCGGACAGTCGCCTGGCCAGCGCGGCGACCTGGATGTCGACGATGGACACCAGTTGCTCGGTGGACAGCGCGTGGAAGAACACGATGTCGTCGAGCCGGTTCAGGAACTCAGGCTTGAACGCCACCCGGACCACCGACATGACGGTCTCCCGGCGCTGCTCCTCCGACATGCTCTGGTCCATCAGTGCCTGGCTGCCCAGGTTCGACGTGAGGATCAGCAGCGTGTTGCGGAAGTCGACCGTCCGGCCCTGCCCGTCGGTCAGCCGACCGTCGTCCAGCACCTGCAGCAGGATGTCGAAGACGTCCGGGTGGGCCTTCTCCACCTCGTCGAGCAGGATGACCGAATACGGCCGGCGGCGCACCGCCTCGGTCAGTTGACCCCCCTCGTCGTAGCCGACGTAGCCCGGAGGGGCGCCGACGAGCCGGGCCACCGAATGCTTCTCGGAGTACTCGCTCATGTCGATGCGGACCATGGCCCGGGGGTCGTCGAACAGGAAGTCGGCCAGGGCCTTGGCCAGTTCGGTCTTGCCGACGCCGGTCGGACCGACGAACAGGAACGAGCCGGTGGGCCGGTCGGGGTCGGAGATGCCGGCCCTGGCCCGGCGGACGGCGTCGGAGACGACCCGGACGGCGTCCGCCTGGCCGACGACGCGCCGGCCCAACTCGGCTTCCATGCGCAGCAGCTTCTCGGTCTCGCCCTCGAGCAGCCGGCCGGCCGGGATGCCGGTCCAGGCCGCGATCACGGTGGCGATGTCGTCCGGTCCGACCTCCTCGCTGACCATCGGCGATTCCGTCACCTCGTCCGCTGTCTCGGCCGAGATGGCCTGGGACAGCTCCCGTTCCAGCGCCGGGATGCGCGCGTACAGCAACTCGGAGGCCTTGGCCAGGTCGCCGTCGCGCTGGTGCCGCTCGGCCTGCATCCGCAGCTCGTCGAGCTCCTTCTTCAGCTCGCCGACCCGGTTCAGGCCCGACTTCTCCCGCTCCCACCGCTCGTTCATCGCGGTGAGTTGCTCGTTCTTGTCGGCCAGGTCACGGCGCAACCGGCCGAGCCGGTCCTGCGACGCGGCGTCCGACTCCTTTTCCAGCGCCAGCTCTTCCATCTTGAGCCGATCGACGGAGCGCTGGAGTTCATCGATCTCGACGGGCTTGGAGTCGATCTCCATGCGCAGCCGGGAGGCCGCCTCGTCGATCAGGTCGATCGCCTTGTCCGGCAGGAACCGGCTGGTGATGTAGCGGTCGGACAAAGTGGCCGCGGAAACCAGTGCCGCATCAGAGATGCGCACGCCGTGGTGCGCCTCGTACCGCTCCTTGATGCCACGCAGGATGCCGATGGTGTCCTCCACGCTCGGCTCACCGACGAACACCTGCTGGAACCGGCGCTCCAGCGCCGGGTCCTTCTCGATGTGCTCGCGGTACTCGTCCAGCGTGGTGGCGCCGACCATCCGCAGCTCCCCGCGGGCCAGCATGGGCTTGAGCATGTTGGACGCGTCCATCGCGCCCTCCCCGGTGGCGCCCGCCCCCACGACGGTGTGCAGTTCGTCGATGAAGGTGACGACCTGGCCGTTCGAGTTCTTGATCTCCTCGAGCACGGCCTTGAGCCGCTCCTCGAACTCGCCGCGGTACTTGGCCCCGGCGATCATCGAGCCCATGTCCAGCGCGATCAGCTTCTTGTTCCGCAGCGACTCGGGCA
>Ga0164241_10003139_pt1 | contig 17053 bp, 19 predicted proteins | sample OricomyardsoilBY_FD_108780 | JGI IMG/M metagenome (GOLD analysis project Ga0164241, IMG submission 108780) | Backyard soil microbial communities from Emeryville, California, USA - Original compost - Back yard soil (BY) | ecosystem: Environmental > Terrestrial > Soil > Unclassified | place: USA...
AGCGACTCCTTGTTGGCCAGCGCGAGGTCGATGCCCTCCCCCAGCGCCGTGACCGTCGGGCCGAGCCCGGCGCTGCCCACGAGCGCGTTGAGGACGAGGTCGGCGCCCGACTCGAGCACGAGCCGCACGAGCCCCTCGGCGCCCGCGAGCACCTCGCCGTCGGTCCACGCCTCGGCGGCGCGCGCCGCGGCGTCGGGGTCGGCGAGCGCGATCCGGGTGACGCCGTAGCGCCGCGCCTGCTCGACGAGCGGCTCCCAGGAACGCTCCGCGGACAGCCCGACCAGCTCGAAGGCCTCGGGCTCGTGATCCACGATGTCGAGGGCCTGCGTGCCGATGGACCCGGTCGAACCGAGGATGAGGAGGCGCCGCGCCACACCCCTAGGGTAATTGGCCGCCCATGTCAGCCCTTCGCACGGACATCCGGAACGTCGCCATCGTCGCTCACGTCGACCACGGCAAGACCACGCTCGTCGACGCCATGCTCTGGCAGTCCGGGGCGTTTCGCGCCAACCAGGACGTGAACGACCGCGTCATGGACTCGATGGATCTCGAGCGCGAGAAGGGCATCACGATCCTCGCCAAGAACACGGCGGTCCCGTACGACGGCGTGAAGCTCAACATCATCGACACCCCCGGCCACGCGGATTTCGGCGGCGAGGTCGAGCGCGCATTCACGATGGTCGACGGCGTCCTGCTGCTCGTCGACTCCTCCGAGGGGCCGCTGCCGCAGACCCGCTTCGTGCTGCGCAAGGCGCTCGAGGCCAAGCTCCCGGTGATCCTCGTCGTCAACAAGGTCGACCGGCCCGACGCGCGGATCGCCGAGGTGCTCGACGAGGTCTACGAGCTGTTCCTCGACATCGGCGCCGACGAGTCGCAGATCGAGTTCCCGATCGTCTACACGAACGCCAAGACCGGCCAGGCCGGGCTCGAGCCCGACGCGCTCGCCGAGAACCTCAAGCCGCTGATGGACCTGCTCGTCGAGCACATCCCGGCGCCGTCGTACGAGGAGGGCCACCCGCTGCAGGCCCACGTCACGAACCTCGACGCCTCGCCGTACCTCGGCCGCCTCGCGCTGTGCCGCGTCCACAACGGCACGATCCGCAAGGGCCAGCAGATCGCCTGGTGCCGCACCGACGGCTCCGTCACCCGCGCGACCGTCTCGGAGCTGTACATCACCGAGGCGCTCGACCGCGTCGAGACCGCCGAGGCCGGCCCCGGGGAGATCATCGCCGTCGCCGGCATCCCCGACGTCACGATCGGCGAGACGCTCGCCGACCTCGAGGATCCGCGCCCGCTGCCGGTCATCACGATCGACGAGCCGTCGCTGTCGGTCACGATCGGCATCAACACCTCGCCGCTCGCCGGCCAGGACGGCAAGAAGCTCACCGCCCGCCAGGTGCAGGACCGCCTCCAGGCCGAGCTGATCGGCAACGTCTCGCTGCGCGTCAAGGACACCGAGCGCCCCGACGCCTGGGAGGTCCAGGGCCGCGGCGAGCTGCAGCTGGCGATCCTCGTCGAGATCATGCGCCGCGAGGGCTTCGAGCTGACCGTCGGCCAGCCGCAGGTCCTGACCCGCGAGATCGACGGCAAGGTCCACGAGCCCGTCGAGCGCCTCGCGATCGACGTCCCCGACGACTACGTCGGCGTCGTCACGCAGCTCCTCGCGCTGCGCAAGGGCCAGCTCGAGCAGATGGTCAACCACGGCACGGGCTGGGTCCGGATGGAGTACCTCGTCCCCGCCCGCGGCCTGATCGGCTTCCGCACCGAGTTCCTCACCGAGACGCGCGGCACCGGCATCCTGCACCACGTCTTCGACCGCTGGTCGCCGTGGTTCGGCGAGCTGCGCACGCGCCCCACCGGCGCGCTGGTCGCCGACCGCCGCGGCGTCACCGCGACGTTCGCGCTGATGAACCTCCAGGAGCGCGGGACGCTGTTCGTCGGCCCCCAGGAGGACGTCTACGAGGGGATGATCGTGGGCGAGAACGCCCGCGCCGACGACCTCGACGTCAACGCCGTCCGCGAGAAGCACCTCACGAACATCCGCTCGGCCGGCGCCGACGTCCTCGTCCGCCTCGTGCCCCACCGGATCCTCTCGCTCGACCAGGCGATGGAGTTCCTGCGCGAGGACGAGTGCGTCGAGGTCACGCCGCACAACGTCCGCCTCCGCAAGGTCGCGCTCGACAAGAACGCCCGCGTGAAGCTCGGCCGCAAGGCCCGCGCGTCGAACACCGACTAGCGCGCCGCCGCCGGCTCGCTAGAGCATCGCCGACCAGACGTAGAACCCGGCGACGATCGAGAACAGGACCGCGTCGAGCCGATCGAGCGCGCCGCCGTGGGCGCCGAACAGGCGGCCGGTGTCCTTCGTGCCCGCGTCGCGCTTGAGGTAGCTCTCGAAGAGGTCGCCGATCGGCGCGGCGACGGCGACCGCGATCCCGAGGATCACGGCGTCCACTCCGGACAGCCAGTTCTGGTAGAGCCCCGCGAACCAGACCGCGGCGACGCCGACGAAGACGCCGAAGAGCAGGCCCTCGAGCGTCTTGTTGGGCGAGATCCGCGGGGCGAGCGGCGTCGAGCCGAACGCGCGGCCGCCGAGGTAGGCGCCGGTGTCGCCCAGGAACGTGCCGACGAGCACGTCGACGACGATCCCGTCGCCGTGCGGCAGGTCGCGCAGCAGCACGGCGTGCGCGAGCGCGACGCCCACCCACGCGTAGCCCATGATCGTCACCGCGATCGCCGGGGCGCCGCCGCGCGGCTGGAGGTTCACGAAGAAGAACGTCAGCGGCACGCCGAGCGCCATCACGCCGAGGATCTGGAACTGCTCGCCGAAGTGCGCGGCGACGATCATCCCGACGAGCGTGAGGAAGCCGGCCAGGCGCGCGGGGTGCGCGCGGTCGTACATCGCGTAGAGCTCGTGCAGGCAGATCACGCCGACGACCGCGAGGCCGACCGCCCAGATGATCCCGCCGCGCTCGACGAGGAAGATCGCGACGGCGACCGCGGGGATCGCCGCGAGGATCCGCCGGCCGAGGTCCGAGCGCACGGCTAGCGCCCCCCGAAGCGGCGGGCGCGGGCGGCGTACTCCTGCAGCGACGCCTCGAACGCCTCGCGCGTGAAGTCGGGCCACAGCTCGTCGCGGAAGACCAGCTCGGAGTAGGCGGACTGCCACAGCAGGAAGTTCGACAGGCGCAGCTCGCCGCTCGTGCGGATCACGAGGTCGGGATCGTGCTGCTCGGGCGCGTAGAGGAGCCGCCGGAACGCCTCCTCCCCGCCGCCGTCGTAGCGCGCGGCGGCGTCGAGCACCTCGGCGCGCCCGCCGTAGTTGAACGCCACGAAGAGCGTGATCACGTCGCCGCCCGCGGTCTCGGCCTCGGCCCAGTCCATCTGGTCCAGCAGCGCCTTCGAGACGCCCTCGCGGCGGCCGATGAAGCGCATCCGCACGCCCTCGTCGCGCAGCTCCGGCGTCTCGCCCCGGATCCGCTCGGAGAACATCCGCATCAGGCCCGCGACCTCCTCGGCGGGGCGCGCCCAGTTCTCGGTCGAGAACGAGTAGACGGTGAGCTCCTTGACCCCCAGCCGCGCGGCGTCCATCAGCCGCGCCTTGACCACGTCGGCGCCCGCCTGGTGTCCGGCGACGGCCTCGAGCCCGCGGGCCTGCGCCCAGCGGCCGTTGCCGTCGGTGATGATCGCCACGTATGCGGGGACTTCGAGCACGACGGGAAACCTAGCTACGTTGTCGGGCATGGAACTTCGACAGCTCGGCGACAGCGACCTCCACGTCTCCGAGATCTCCCTCGGATCGTGGCTCACCTACTCCGGCGGCGTCGAGGCCGACCAGGCCGCGGCGTGCACCCGCGCCGCGTTCGACGCCGGGATCAACTTCCTCGACACCGCCAACGTCTACGGCCGCGGCGCCGCCGAGGAGGTATGGGGCGAGATCCTCTCCGACCACGACCGCTCCTCCTACGTGCTCGCGACGAAGCTCTTCTGGCCGATGGCCGACGACCACGCCGGCGGCCTCTCCGCCGACGAGGTCCACACGCAGATCGACGCGTCGCTGAAGCGGCTGCGAACCGACCACGTCGACCTCTACCAGTGCCATCGCTTCGACACGCGCACGCCGATCGAGGAGACGATGGAGGCGCTGACCGACGTCGTGAAGGCCGGCAAGGCGCGCTACCTCGGCTTCAGCGAGTGGACCGCCGAGCAGATCCGCGCCGCGCTCGCGGTCCCCGGCGTCGAGAAGTTCGTCTCCTCGCAGCCGCAGTACAGCGCGCTGTGGCGCGCCCCCGAGGCCGAGGTCTTCGGCCTGTGCGCCGAGCACGGGATCTCGCAGATCGTCTGGTCGCCGCTGGCCCAGGGGTTCCTCACCGGCAAGTACCTGCCCGGCCAGCCGCCCCCGGAGGACTCGCGCGCCGCGCACCCCGAGATGAGCGTCTCGGTCGAGCGCTTCCTGCGCGACGAGGTCCTCGAGGCCGTCCAGCGGCTCAAGCCGATCGCCGAGGACGCGGGCCTCACGATGGTCCAGCTCGCGCTCGCCTGGATCCTGCGCCGGCCCGAGGTCGCCTCGGCGATCGTCGGCGCGTCGCGGCCCGAGCAGGTCCACGCGAACGCGTCGGCTTCGGGCCTGACGCTCTCCGAGGCCACGCTCGCCGCGGTCGACGAGGCGCTCGACGGCGTCGCCGTGACGGAGTTCCAGCTCGCCTACGGCGCCCGGGAAGGCGTGACGCACCGCTGACCGGCCCGCTGCACGCCGACCGCACGCGCGCGGGCTCCTTCGGCGCCGACGCCGGGCGCTACGACCGCGTGCGCCCGTCGTACCCGGCGGAGCTGCTCGACGACGTGCTGAGCACGGGCGCGGTCGACGTCCTCGACGTCGGCTGCGGCACCGGGATCGCGTCCCGGCTCCTCGCGGCGCGCGGCTGTCGCGTGCTCGGCGTCGAGCCCGACCCGCGGATGGCCGCCGTCGCGCTCGCCGGCGGCACCGACGTCGAGGTGGCGGCGATCGAGGAGTGGGATCCGCGGGGCCGCACGTTCGACCTCGTGACGAGCGCGCAGGCCTGGCACTGGGTCGAGCCCGTCGCCGGCGCCGCGCGCGTGGCGGAGATCCTGCGGCCCGGCGGCCGCGCGGCGATGTTCTGGAACTTCGGCGCGCCCGAGCCGCGCGTGGCCGAGGCGCTGCGGCCGATCTACGCGCGGCTGGAGCCGGAGCTCGAGCGCTACTCGATCCTCCTCGGCCACGGCACCGAGCTGCGCCTCGACGCCACGGCGGACGCGCTCGCCGCCACGGGCCGCTTCACGGCCCCCGAGCAGCGCACGTGGCGCTGGGAGCGCACCTACGCGGCCGCGGAGTGGGTCGAGTTCCTCCTCACCCACAGCGACCACCAGACGCTCCCGGAGCCGCGCCGCGCGGCGCTGCTCGAGGCCGTCGGCGCCGCGATCGACGCCGTCGGCGGGTCCTTCACGATGGTCTACGACGCCCGGCTGGTCCGTGCGGACCGGCTGAGGTCCTAGACCTCCATGATGTCGGCTTCCTTGGCCTTCAGGACCTCGTCGAGCTCGGAGACGCGCGCGTCGGTGAGCTTCTGCAGCTCGCCCTCGGCGCGGTGCTCCTCGTCGGCGCCCACGTCGCCCGAGTCCTTGAGCTCGCGCAGGTCCTGCATCGTGTCGCGGCGGATGTTGCGGATCGCGACCCGCCCCTCCTCCGCGATGTTGCGCACGACCTTGACCAGCTCGCGCCGGCGCTCCTCGTTGAGCTCGGGCACCTGAAGCCGGATCATCTTGCCGTCGTTGTTCGGCGTGAGCCCGATGTCGGACTCCATGATCGCCTTCTCGATCGTCTTGATCGACGCCTGGTCGTACGGCTGCACGGTCAGCAGGCGCGCCTCGGGTGCCCCGAGGGTCGCCAGCTGCTGCAGCGGCGTCGGCGCGCCGTAGTAGTCGACCACGATCCGGTCGAGCAGCGCGGTGCTCGCGCGCCCCGTGCGGACCGAGCCGAACTCGTGCTTCGTCGCCTCGACTGACTTGTGCATCCGGTCGCCGGCGTCGGCGATCAGCTCGTCGGTTATCTCGCTCATGGCGTCCTCACCAGTGTTCCCACGCGCTCTCCCGACACTACCCGGTCGATGTTGCGCTCGTCGTCCATGTTGAAGACGTGGATCGGCAGCCGGTTCTCCGCGCACAGCGTGAGCGCCGTGGCGTCCATGACCCGCAGGCCGCGCTGGAGCGCGTCCATGTGCGTGATCTCGGGGATGAACTCGGCCGCCGGATCGAGGTTGGGGTCGGCCGTGTAGACCCCGTCCACGCCGTTCTTGGCCATCAGGATCGCCTCCGCGTGCACCTCGATCGCCCGCAGCGCCGCCGCGGTGTCGGTCGTGAAGAACGGGTTGCCGGTGCCGGCGGCGAAGATCACGACGCGCTTCTTCTCGAGGTGGCGCATCGCGCGGCGCCGGATGTACGGCTCGGCGACCTCGGAGATCGAGAGCGCGCTCAGCACGCGCGTCTTGACGTCCATGCCCTCGAGCGCGTCCTGCAGCGGCAGCGCGTTGAGCACCGTGGCGAGCATGCCCATGTAGTCGGCGGTCGCACGGTCCATCCCGGACGCGGCGCCCTTGACGCCGCGGAAGATGTTCCCCGCGCCGACGACGATCGCGACCTCGACGCCCTCCTCGTGCACGCGGGCCACCTGGCGGGCGACCTGCGCGATGCGATCCGGGTCGATGCCGTGGTCGAGGGAGCCCATGAGGGACTCCCCCGACAGCTTCAGCAGAACGCGCTTGAAGGCCGGATCCGCCATCCGGTCGGGGACCCTACTCCCCGACCTGGTACCGCGTGAAGCGGCGGATCACCACGTTCTCGCCGGTCTTGGCGGACAGGTCGCCGCGGATCTGCTCGATCGTCTTGCCGTCGTGCTTGTCGGCGTTGACGTGCACCTGGTCCAGGAGGACGACCTCCTCGTACCAGCTGCGCAGCTTGCCCTCGGCGGCCTTGTCGCGCGCGTGCTCGGGAACGTTCTCGAGCTGCTGGGCGTAGACCCGCTTCTCCGCCTCCTTGGCCTCGTCCGGCACCTCGTCGGAGGAGATCCACTTGGTGGCGGGCAGCGCCGCGATGTGCAGCGCGACGTCCTTGGCGAACGCGATGAAGTCCTCGTTCTTGGCCACGAAGTCGGTGTTGCAGCCGACCTCGACGAGCACGCCGACCTTGCCGTTGGCGTGGATGTAGGACTGGACGGTGCCCTCGGTCGTCTCGCGGCCGGCGAGCTTGCCGAGCTTGTTGCCCATCTTGACGCGGAGGATCTCCAGCGCCTTCGCGCCGTCGCCCTCCGCCTCGCTCAGGGCCTGCTTGCAGTCCATCATCCCCGCGCCGGTCTGGTCGCGGAGGGCCTTGACGTCCTGTGCGGTGAAATCAGCCATTCGTGGGCTCCGTGGTCGTGGGAGCCGGGGCGGCCTCGGCGGGCGCGGCCGGCTCGGGGGTCTCGGCGGGTGCGGCGGGCGCGGCGGCGGCGGGGGCCGGAGCCGCGGCGGCCGGAGCCGGCGGGGCGTCGGTCGCCTCGGCGCCCTGGGCCTCGCCGGCGGCGACGGCCGCGGCGTGGGCCTCGGCCTCGCGCTTGGCCTGGGCCTCGGCCTCGGCGGCGGCGCGCTGCTCGGCGGCCTTGCGCTGCTGCTCCTCGGCCTCCAGGCGGGCGGCCTCCTCCTGGGCGCGGAACTTGGCGAACTCCTCGGCGACGGTGCTGCCGATCGCCTGGGCGATCACGTGGCAGGAGCGCATCGCGTCGTCGTTGCCCGGGACGACGAACTCGATGCCGTCCGGGTCGCAGTTGGTGTCGACCAGGCCGATGATCGGGATCCGCAGGCGCTGGGCCTCGCGGACGGCGATCTCCTCGGTCTTGAGGTCGATGACGAACATCGCCTGCGGCGGGCGCTGCATGTGCTTGACGCCACCGAGGTTCGCGCGCAGCTTCGCGAGGTCGGCCTGGGCGGCCATGCGCTCGCGCGTCGGGAGGAGCGCCAGCTGGCCCTCCGTCTCGTAGCGCTCGAGATCGTGCAGCCGCTTGATGCGCTGGTTGATCGTCTGGAAGTTGGTGAGCAGGCCACCGAGCCAGCGGTGGTTGACGTACGGCATCCCGGCGGCCTCGGCGGCCTCCTTGATGGCGTCGCGCGCCTGCTTCTTGGTGCCGACGAACAGCACGGTCCCGCCGCGGCGGGCCACGTCGGCCGAGAACTCGCGCGCCTGGTCGAGAAGACGCTGCGTCTTGACCAGGTCGATGATGTAGATGCCGCTGCGCTCGCCGTGGATGAAGCGGCGCATCTTCGGGTTCCAGCGGCGCGTCTGGTGGCCGAAGTGGACTCCGGCTTCCAGCAGCTCTTTCAGGCCGACCTGAGTCGCCATGTGAGTGCTCCTTGGTATGTGGGGATGAGATCCGCCTGGAGCTCCGCGGACCGGGCATCTCGATGCACCCGGCAGGACCCGCGTCGCCACCCGGACGGGTAGAGAGACAGAGGAAGCAACAAGTGTAGGGCCGTAGCACCCCACGGTTGGGGGAACGTGGGCGCACGGTGCGCAAGTCCGGCGATGCTCCGTCGTTAGGTGCATCGACGGTCCGGCCTCCTTCCCCTATTCCGGTGGCCGGGCCGTGCGCGGCGGGGCGGCCCTCGGACGGGGTCGTCCCGCCGCCATCGGCCGCGCCGCGCCCGCGTAGGCTCCGGGCCGCGCATGACCGACCTGCACGAGCTCGTCTCCGGCTTCACCGACGTCGACGCCTACGAGCGCGGCCGGCCCGGCTACCCGCCCGAGGCGGTCGCCCCGATCCTCGAGGCGCTCGGCGTCGACCCCGGCGCGCGCGTGGTCGACCTCGGCGCGGGCACCGGCAAGCTGTCCCGCGGCCTGCTCGCCGCGGGCCTCGACGTCGTCGCGCTGGAGCCGCTGCCGCACATGCGCGCCGCGCTCGAGCGGGCGGTCGGCCCCGAGCGCGTGCTCGCCGCGACCGCCGAGGCGACCACGCTCCCCGACGCGTCGGCCGACGCCGTCACCGCCGCCGACTCGTTCCACTGGTTCCGCGAGGCCGGCGCGATCGCCGAGATGCACCGGATCCTCCGGCCGGGCGGCGGCGTCGCGCTCCTCTGGAGCATCCCGGCCTGGCGCGAGTCCGGGCCCGGCTGGCACCAGGAGGTCGGCGCGTTGATCTACGGCGTGCGGCCCCTCCACCCCGGCTTCAGCGGCCGGCGGCCCGAGGCGGCGTTCGCGGAGGCGGGCGGCTTCGAGCCGGTGCGGGCGAGCGAGATCGTCACCGAGCAGCCGACCGACCGCGAGGGCCTGCTGGCCTACGTCGCCTCGATCTCATGGATCGGCGCGATGGCGCCGGACGCGCGCGCCGAGGTGCTCGCCGGCGTCGACGCGATCCTCCGCCGCCACGGCGTCGAGGCCATCGTCCAGCCGATCCGCACCGAGCTCTACGTCACGCGGCATCGGCGCGGCTGAGCGCGGCCGCGAGGTCCTCCGGCAGCGGCGAGCGCACGTCGAGCGCCTCGCCCGTGACGGGGTGCTCGAACGCGAGGCGCGCGGCGTGCAGGAACTGGCGCCGGAGGCCGAGGAGGCCCGCAGTGCCGTACTCGGGATCGCCGCAGACCGGGTGCCCGATGGCCAGCAGGTGCGCGCGGATCTGATGCGTGCGGCCGGTCTCCAGGCGCACGCGCAGGAGCGTGGCCTCGCGGAACGGCTCCTCGATCTCGAAGTGGGTGATCGCGTCGCGCGGATCGTCGGTGTCGGTGGAGATCTTCGTGCGCACGCGGCGGTCGCGGCCGATCGCGGCGTCGATCGTGCCCGTGCGCGCCGGCGGCCGCCCCTCGACGAGCGCGAGGTACTCGCGGGTGATCGCGCGCGTCTGGATGAGACCTTTCAGCGCCCGGTGCACCGCCTCGGAGCGGGCGACGACGAGCAGGCCGCTGGTGTCGCGGTCGAGGCGATGGACGATGCCCGGGCGCTCCGGGTCGCCGCCGGCGGCGCCGCGGGTTTCCAGCGCCTGCGCGAGCGTGCCGGTCATGTGCCCGCGCGCGGGATGCACGACGACGCCCGCCGGCTTGTCGACGACGAGCAGGTGCTCGTCCTCCCAGGCGATCGCGAAGTCGGCCTGCGCGCCGTCCTGGGCGACCGGCGCCTCGGGCGCGTCGTCGACCTCGATCGTCTCGCCGCCGCCGAGCGTGTGGCGCTTCTGCCGGGTCTGGCCGTCGACGAGCACCTTCCCGGCGTCGATCAGCCGCGCCGCGCGCGAGCGCGAGCCCAGCGCGTCCGCGAGGTGGACGTCGAGGCGCTCCCCCGCGGCCTCAGGTGGCGTCGTCAGCTTCATCCCGGCGCTCCAGCACGATGAGGAGGGCGATGACGCCCCCGGTGATCGACATGTCGGCGACGTTGAACGCCGGCCAGCCGAGGGGGAGCTTGACGAAGTCGGTGACGGCGCCGTGGGCGACGCGGTCGACGATGTTGCCGAACGCGCCACCGAGCAGCAGGCCGGTCGGCAGCCACACGTACCGGCGCCGCGCGTTGAGCGCGAACCAGGTGACGAGCGCGAGGAGCGCGCCGACCACGACCACCAGCACGATCGGGTTGCCCGCGAGCGCGCCGAACGCGACGCCCTTGTTGCGGACGTGCACGATCTGCACGCCGGGGAAGACCCCGTCCTCGCTCCCGACGACGACGTTGTGGCGCACGAGCGCCTTCGTCACCTGGTCGACCGCCAGCACCAGGCCGAGGAGGATCCCCGCCCGGCCCCAGGCTCCCGCGGGGCTCACCCGCGCAGCGCCCCGACGATCAGCGCACGCACGACCTGCAGCACGAGGATCGCGACGATCGGGCTGATGTCGACGGGGCCGAGCGGCGGGATGAAGCGCCGGAAGATCGCGAGGTACGGCTCGACGACGTCGCGCAGGAAGCCGAGGATCGCCGACGACCAGCGCGAGTACGGCATCCGGCCGCCGAACGAGAAGTACAGCTGGCTGAGGATGTAGGCCAGGATCAGGACCGTGTAGACCTGCACCAGCGCGTCGACGTAGTCGGCGATCTTGTCCGTGGCGGCGGCGGTGATCAGGACGGCGGTCATCCGCAGTGCAATCTAGGGCTTGACGACGGCGTCGAGCGCGTCGAGGAACGCCGCGCGCACCCCGCCCCGCTCGAGCGCGGCGAGCCCGCGCGCCGTGGAGCCGCCCGGCGACGTCACCGCGCGGCGCACCGCCAGCGTGTCGTGGCCGCGGGCGGCGATCAGCGCGCCCGTGCCCTCGAGCGTCCCGGCGGTCAGCCGGCCGGCGACCTCCGGGGTCAGTCCGTGCTGGACCGCGGCGTCGACGACGGCCTCGGCGACCAGCGCGAAGAACGCCGGCGCGCAGCTCATCGCGCCCATCGCGACGTCGACGAGCCGGTCGGGAAGGTCGACGACGAGGCCGAGGCGCTCGAGCAGCGCGCGGAGCTCCGCGCTCGGCGGCGACTCCTCGGCGACGACGACCACGCCGCGGCCGATCTCGACGGGCGTGTTGGGCAGGATCCGCACGACGCGGACGTCGGGGAGCGCGGCCTGGAGATCCTCGAGCGCGACGCCGCCGAGGACCGAGAGCACCTCGGCCGTCGTGCCGGCGATGTCGGCGGCGACCGCGCCGAGCTGCGCGGGCTTGCAGGCGAGGACGACGACGTCGGCGGCCCGGGCGACCTCGGCGTTGGAGGCCAGCGCCTCGCCGCCCAGCTCGGCGGCCAGCGCCTGCGCGCGCTCGGCGCTGACGTCGGAGACGAGGACCGGCTCTCCCCAGCCCCGCGCGAGCGCGGACGCCATGTTGCCGGCGCCGATCAGCCCGATGCGCACCGCGAACCGCCTCCGTCTCAGGACTGGTTGAAGAAGCCCTTTTCGATCAGCCGGGCGCGCTCTTCCGCGGAGATCTCGACGTTGCGCGGGGTGAGCATGAACACCTTGTCGGCGATCTGCTGCATCCCGCCGTCGAGCGCGTACGTGAGCCCACTGGCGAAATCGATCAGGCGCTTGGCGAGGCCCGTGTCGGTGCCCTGCAGGTTCAGGATGACGGGGACGTCCTCCTTGAACTTGTCGGCGACCTGCTGGGCGTCGTTGAAGGACTTGGGGATGACGAGATGCACGCGCTGCTCCCCGTTGCGGGCCGTCGCGCGGCCGCCCTGGACGGGGCGCAGCACCGTGGTGCTCCGGCTCGCGGGCTCGTCGTCGGCGAAGATGTCGTCGAACTCGTCGCGCCGGCGGCGGCTGCTCTGCAGGCGCCGGACGTTCGGGCGCTCGCGGTAGCGATCCTCCATCTCGGCCTCCGGCTCGGGTTCCGGCTGTCGCCGGACGTCCTCTTCGTACGGATCGCGTTCCTCGGCAAGGCCGAAGTACACGAGCGCACGGTGCCAAGAATCGCGCATCGCCATAGCTATCGCAGTCTACGGCGTGGCCGGCGAATCTCCTGCAATCACCGATACAGGCGGGAGCCGACGCGGACGATCGTCGCCCCCTCCTGGACGGCCACCGCGAAGTCCTGGGTCGTGCCCATCGAGAGCTCGCGCAGCCCGCGGGCGGCGGCGAGCTCGCGCAGCGCGGCGAACCAGCGGCGGTTCGACTCGGGCCCACCCGCCCCCGCGGCCAGCGGCGGCATGGTCATCAGGCCCACGACCCGCACCGGCGCGCGCTCGACGAACGCGTCCAGCGCGTCCGGATCGACCCCGCCCTTGCCGTCCTCGCGGGCCACGTTGACCTCGACGAGGACCTCGGTCTCCGGGGAGGCGTGCTTGCCGAGCTGGTCGAGCACGGAGTCCGTCGACACCGAGTGGATCAGGCGCACGTACGGCAGCACCTGCTTGACCTTGCGGCTCTGCAGGTGGCCGATGAAGTGCCATTCGAGCTCGGGATGCGCGCTCGCCTTGACCTCGAGGTCCTGCGCCCGGTTCTCCCCCGCGAGATCGACGCCGGCCGCCACGAGCGCCGGCATGTCCTCGGCCGCGACGTACTTGACCGCCGCGAGCACGCGGACGTCGCGCCCGGCCGCCGCCGCGGCGACCTCCTCGCGCACCTCCGCGAGGTTGCGGCGCACGCGCTCGGGGTCTAGGTGCGCCACACGATCCCCAGCTGGCGGCCGGCCGCCTCGCCCTCGCGGCGGAAGCTGAAGTAGCGCGAGTCGCAGATCGTGCATATCCCGGCGTCCTCGACGTGGTCGACGCCGATCGCGTTGAGCCGCCGAGTCGCGATGCCCTTGAGGTCCGCGACCTTCGTCTGGATCCCGAAGGCGCGGCGGACCTCGTCGCCGATCTCGTAGCAGCACGGCCCCGCGCCGGGCCCGATCGCGGCCGACAGCGGGCCGTCGTCGCCGAGCGCGCGGACGGTGCGGACGCCCTCCTCGAGGATCCCGCCGGCGAGCCCGCGCCAGCCGGCGTGGACCATCGCCACGGCCGAGCCGCCCGCGATCGCGACCGGCAGGCAGTCGGCGACGAGCACGGCGGGCGCGAGCCTCTGGTGGCGGGTGGCCTGGCCGTCGGCCTCGACGACCTCCTCGCTCGCGTGCACGACGCGCGTCCCGTGGACCTGGCGCCCGTGGGCGAGCGGCCGGCCGATCTCGGCGCCGATCCGCGCGCGGGTGGCCGCGTCACGCGCGTCGCCCGCCTCGCGGCCGGTGAAGAGCACACGGGCTCCGGGAAGGGAGAGCTCGATCACGTGAGGTGCAGGGGGAGGTCCGGCAGCGGCTCGCGCTGGGCGTACTCGAAGTGCGCGCGGCCGGCCGAGGTAAGCGTTCCCTCGAAGCGGTCGCCGTCGAAGACCGCCAGCCGCATCGAGGCCACCTCGCTGTTGTAGCAGTAGGCCCGCTCGCCGTCGGGGTCGGTGTAGGTGACGCCGACGAGCGACTCGCGCGGGGCGTCGACCTCGCCGACGACCCGCCGCTTCCCGTCGCGCACCTCGAAGTGCCATGACGTGAGCGCGAAGTGGCTCGGGGCGCGCGTGACGTGCAGCGGCGACGTCGCCGTGAAGTCGCGGCCGAACAGCCGCGCGACGACCGGCGAGCTCGGGCCGATCTCGCGCCCGAGGCGCGGGACGATCACCGAGACGCCGTCGAGGAACGTGTCGGGCACCGGGTTGCCCTCGGGGTCGGCGAAGTCGCCGCAGTGCGCCCAGGTCCAGCGGCGCGCGTGCTTGGCGCCCCACAGGTGCGCCTGGCCGCCGTGCGCGCCGTCGAGCGCGATCTCGCCGATGCCCGGGACGGTGACGGTGCCGTGGACCGCGACGTCGGCGTGCGGGAGCGTGAGGATCGTCTGGGCGATCTTCAGGCGGCGCAGCGCCGGGTGGACGTGCTCGTACAGGGTGCCGGGCTCCCAGCGCAGCTCCCAGGCGACGTCGTCGAACGATCCCGCGTAGCCGCGGTCGGTCAGCTCGGACTCGCCGATCCGCAGCGAGAACGGCGCGCCCTCGGTCTGCAGGCGGTCGATCGGGTACGTCGCCTTGCGCGCGATCGGCGGGCCGTCGGGCCGGGTGGCGACGAACCACAGCGAGCACGTGGCCTCGCCGTCGAGCTGCGCGAGCATCGTCGAGCGGATCCACAGGCCGACGCCGGTCCTGGGATCGGTCGTCGTCAGGTAGTGGACCTCGTAGTGCCCCGGTGAGCCGTTCCAGCGCAGCGCGTTGGGCGTCATCGCCGCAGAGCCTACGACGCGAGCGCGGCCGCGAGCTGCGCTTGGCGATCCGGTGCCGTCCCGTCCAGCCGCGCGGCCAGCGCCCGCCGCAGCCGCTCGCCCACCTCCGGCCCGGGAGCGACCCCGGCCTCGAGAAGGTCGTCCCCGGTGATGTCGAGGGAGACGTGGCGCAGCTCCGAGAGCCACGCGCGCGCCGCCGCGGCGGAGCCGCCCACGCCGGGGGAGCCAGCGCGCCCGGGGGAACCGGGCGCGTCCGCTTCGCCCCCGCCCACCGCGCCCGCGAGCGCGACCTCCTCGGCCGTCCTCCCCCGCGCGGCCGCCGCGATCGCCGACGGCACGCCGCCCGCCGCCGCGAGCTTCGCCGCCAGCGCGTCCGCCCCGCCGGCCGCGGCCACCACCACGTCGCGCTCCCGCGCCGGCACCGCGAGGTCGTCGAGCCATGCCCGCAGCCGCCCCGCGCCCACGCCGCCGGCCGTCGCGGCGAGCGCGAGCAGGCCGGCGTCGCCGTCGGCCGGCAGCAGCGCCAGCGCGTCGCGGACGACCGCCCGCCGCGGATGCGCGCCCTCCGGCAGCAGCCCGAGCTCGAACGCCGCCGCCAGCGCGGCCGCGGGGTCGGGCTCCGCCAGCGCGAGCAGCAGCTCGCCGCCCAGCCGCGCGCCGCTCACCGTCGTCAGCGCACCGCCCGCGACCGCCGCGCGCGCCAGCCGCTCGGTCTCCTCCTCCAGGGCGAACCCGAGCCGCGCCGCGTACCGCGCCGCCCGCCACAGCCGCGTGGGGTCGTCGAGGAACGATCCCTCGTGCAGCACCCGCAGCCGCCCCGCGGCCAGGTCGTCCTCCCAGCCCGCGGCCCCGCGCAGCGCCCCGTCCATCCCGACCGCGATCGCGTTGACGGTGAAGTCCCGCCGCGCCAGGTCGCCGGCCAGCTCCCCCGGGACGACGACCGGCAGCGCGCCGGGCGCCGGGTACGTCTCCGTCCGCGCGCGAGCGACCCCCACCGGCAACCCGTCGACCACCGCCTCGGCCGTCCCGAACGCCTCGTGCACCGCGACGACCTCGCCGAGCGCGCCGGCCAGCGCCGCCGCGTCGCCCTCGACCACCAGGTCGAGGTCGTTGCGCCACGCGCGGCCCAGCAGCGCGTCGCGCACCGCCCCGCCCACGACCCACACGTCGTCGCGCCCCGCGAGGGCGTCGAGGACCCGTCCGGCCGGGGGCCGGGAGCGCAGCGCGGTGAGGACGTCGGCGTTCACTGCGCAGCAGTCTCGCCCATCGGGGCGACCTTCTAGGGTGTGGCCATGGCTTCGGGCCGCTCCAGGCGCTGGATGCGGTGGGCCGGTCTGGTCGGATCGCTTGCGGTCATCGCCGTCGCCGTGCTGGTCGTCCTCGGCACGCGACGCGAAGGCGACGTGTCGAATCCGAACGTCGAGTTCGAGCAGACGCGGACGCAGCCCGCCCAGACCTCCGCGCCCAAGCAGACCGCCCCCGCGCCGGGGCATCCGGCGGACGACGGGTTCGAGTGGCCGGTCTTCGGCTCCACGAAGTCGCGCACGCACTACCTGCCGCTGAACACGTCGCTGCGGCCCGACTTCCGCAACGCCTGGGCGGTCCGCGGCAGCACCCTCCTGGAGTTCACGCCGGTGCTGTGCAAGCGCTCGCTGTACCTGCTCAAGAACAACGGCGCCCTCTACAAGATCTCCCGCTGGACGGGCAAGGTCGAGTGGAAGCTCAAGCTCGGCACGCTCGCCGCCTCGTCCCCCGCGTGCAGCCACAACGCGGTCTACGTCGTCCTCCTGCAGGGCAAGAAGGGCAAGGGCGGCCGCGTCGTCTCGGTCACCCAGCGCAGCGGCGCGATCCGCTGGTCGCGCGACCTCCCGAGCCGCTCGGAGTCCTCGCCGCTGCTCGACCGCGAGCGCCTCTACCTCGGCAGCGAGAACGGGACCGTCTACTCGCTGCGCACCAGCGACGGCGCGGTGCGCTGGACCTACCGCGCGTCCGGCGCGGTCAAGGGCGCGATCGCGCTCGACCGCGACCGCCTCTTCTTCGGCGACTACGCCGGCAACGTCCAGGCGATCCGCCAGACCGACGGCCACAAGCTGTGGAAGGTCAGCGCCGGCGGGAAGCGCACGTTCGGGCGCGGCGGCGGCCGCTTCTACTCCTCGCCCGCGGTCGAGTACGGCCGGGTCTACATCGGCTCCACCAACGGCGCCGTCTACTCGTTCGCGGCCCGCAACGGCAAGCTCGCGTGGCGCAAGCAGACCGGCGCGTTCGTCTACGCCTCCCCCGCCGTCGGCGCCGCGCCCAACGGCGCGCCCACGGTCTGGATCGGCTCCTACAGCGGCACGTTCTACGCCCTGAACGCCCGCGACGGCAGCGTCCGCTGGTCGCGCGACCTCGGCGC
>Ga0164241_10003140_pt1 | contig 17048 bp, 13 predicted proteins | sample OricomyardsoilBY_FD_108780 | JGI IMG/M metagenome (GOLD analysis project Ga0164241, IMG submission 108780) | Backyard soil microbial communities from Emeryville, California, USA - Original compost - Back yard soil (BY) | ecosystem: Environmental > Terrestrial > Soil > Unclassified | place: USA...
CGACTCGTTTCGCCCATTCCTCGCGACCGACCCTTGTCCGCTTCCGCACTGGCTCGTCCATGCACCCCAGCCTGCGACGCCGTGCCCGCCGTCGCTATGACGCGGTTGCCCGAACGCATACGACGACGCCATCGCGGATGGCGGCCAGCAACTCGTGGGCCGGCGCGGGCTTCGTCAGGTAACGGAAACCGCCGTATTCGATGGCACTGATGGCCGTCTCCAGGCTCGGATACCCGGTGAGGATGATGACCGGCACGTCTTGATCGAAGCGACGGACCGCGCGCAAAAATTCGATCCCGTTCATCTCCGGCATGTTCAAATCGGTGACGATGACGCTCGCTTGCAGGCCATGCTCCACGAGGTCGAGCGCGTGGCGAGCCGAGGGTGACGGCACCACCGAGTACCCCCCGCGCTCGAGCATTTTCACGTGCGTACGCCGCACGCTGAAATCGTCGTCGATCAACAATACCGGACCGGTCGAACCGTCTGACATTTGGGTCGCCTCGTTTGCCCGCCGCCCCCACGATGAGTCTGGCATTGCGTCCCCCACACTGTCTACGTGACAAGTTTGCGTCCACGCCGACACCGGCGTGGGACGAGCTCAAAACAGGACGGTCTCGCCCTCGGGCATCGCCGCCTCGAAACCACCGGATGGAGTCATCAGTAGTTCGAAGCCTTCGGAGAGCTCACAATCGATCCAAACGCAGACGAAACCACTTTCCACGGCGAAAACCTGAGGTGTGCGCACCTTTCCGGGCGCAGGGTTCAGGTTGTCTCCGCTCAAGCCCGCGGGCGTGGCTAGTAGTATTTCGACCCCGACCGCCAGCAGGCGGTTCTTGACTCGTCCCATCAGTTGATTGGCGAGCTCGCAAATCCAGTCGCGTTGCGAGCCGAACCCACCCGGATTGGACTTTTCGAGCGGTTCGCGCGTGGCCGCCAATACGAGCGCACCGCGCATTTGTCGGCCGCCGAAGCCCATCACTCCGCACAGGGCCAGCCGCTCCGGCGGGGGGAACTCCTCGACGCCGCGCGGCAGCGCGTCCAGCGAATAGTCGCTGAACAGCTCGCGACAGCACTCGAAGACCAGGTCATCGATGGGTCGATTGTGCGGGTTCCGCTTGGAATGCCCTTCCGCGGTCAAGATGCCGTCAACTTTCGCATGGTCAACACCAGAAGCTCCGGCTTGAACGGTTTGACGATCCAGCCCTTCGCCCCCAGGCTCTTGGCCTGCTGGACCAGCGACGCTTGGCCCTCGGTGGTGAGCATGACGACAGGCAAGGTGGCCAGTAGCCCTTTGGCTTTGGCGAGCTCGAGCATCTGCAGGCCGCCCATGCGCGGCATGTTCACGTCGCACACCACCGCTGCCAGATCCTGGTGCTCGGTTATCGTGGACAAACCCTCGACGCCGTCGGCAGCTTCGAGGATTTCGAAGCCATTGCCCAGCAACGCCGCGCGTACCTGGTGCCGCACGGTCGTGGAGTCATCGATGATCAGGATCTTCTTGTCCACGAGGGCTTGTCTCCTGCAGCCGTGAACGGACGCTCCTGACCCGCAATAAGGAGCAAATCGCGCTATCCCCCCGAAACGCTTCGATCCATCAGCCTATTCGCGCCCGCATCACCGTGCGTCTAGCTTTGAGATCGTGGCGTCCTAAAGGTCTGTCAATCAGCGGCCGTTCGACTGTGTGGGATAGCCACACCGGACTCCTCGAGACCGCGCGCCGGGTCGGGACGACGGCTCGCTATCCAGTGGGGCGGAAATGTCACGTCCGCCCGGAACCTGACCACAATGACCGACCCCCACGTCCGCGACGAACACCAGGCCAAGGCCGAGCTGCTCGACCTCCTGATGAGCGCGACTCAGGACGGCATCGTCGACTGGAACTTGCTGGCGAACAAGGCCGACTACAACCCCCGTTGGTGCAACCTACTGGGTTTCGACGACGACGAATTCACGGCCGCCACTCACACGCCCACTCTCTGGCAAGAGCTCATTCACCCGGACGAGCGCGCCGGCGTTGCGAGCATGCTCAGCGACCACCTCGAGCAGGGCTGGCCGTTCTCACCAACGGTGCGGATGCGGCACCGTTCGGGTGGATATCGACACATCTTGTGTCGAGGAACGTCCCTGCGCGACGGGCAAGATCGTCCGCTGCGCATGGTGATCGTCTTCTCGGATATCGACGAAAAGATGCGCGACGAGAGTCGCCAGCGCGCCTTGGTCGCCGCCATTCCGGATACGCTATTTCGGGTGCGAGCGGATGGCACGATCTCCGGCGTGCGGCGCGGTAGCGAGCGCGCCGGGTCGCCGTTCGCCGCGCTGAGCGAGGGCATGACGCTCGATGACAGCTTCGGCGACACGCGCCTGCGAGCGCTGCTGCGGGGCGCCCTGTTCGGGAGCGCGTCCAGCGAGCCGCACAGCACCAAGGCGCTACGTGTCACCACGTCGGTGAGCGAAGGCAGCCCCCTTCACCACGAGGTTCGCATCGTGCGCAGCGACGACGACGAATCGGTGTGCATCGTGCGCGACGTGACCGAGCAGCGTGAGCTGGAAGAGCGCCTGCTGGAGTCGCAGAAGCTGGGGGCGATTGGCCAACTGGCGGCCGGCGTCGCTCACGAAATCAATACCCCCATGCAGTTCATCGGCGATAATCTGCATTTTGCCACCGCCTCGGTGGCGCAGCTAATCGCGCTGTTCGAGCAGTTCAAGGCCGCGGCTCGAGAGGCCGAAAATACCCCGCTGGGCACGGCCAAGCTCGAGCAGCTGCTGATGGCCGAGGCCGACGCGGACTTCGAATACGTACGCGAGGCGTTGCCGACGACGCTGACGCGCTCACTCGGCGGCGTCGAGCGCGTCACGAACATCGTGCGGGCGCTGAAGACGTTCGCGCACCCGGGCGGCGACAAGCTGGCACCGACGGACCTGAAGGGACTGATCGAGAGCACGGTGATGGTCGCGACCAATGAGTGGCGCTACGTGGCTGAAGTCGAGCTCGACCTCGACCCCAACCTGCTGCCCGTGCCGTGTGTCGCCGGTGAGCTCAATCAGGTCGTGCTCAACCTGATCGTGAACGCAGCGCACGCGATTGCGGATGTCGTCAGCGAGACCGGCGACAAGGGCCGCATCACCATCAAAGCGTGGAGCGACGAGACCCACGCCGAGATTCGCATCAGCGACACCGGCACCGGCATCCCGGAGCATGTGCGCGCCAAGGTGTTCGAGCCGTTTTTTACCACCAAAGAGGTGGGCAAAGGCACCGGGCAGGGGCTCTCGCTAGCTTACAACTGCATCGTGAAGCGGCACCGGGGCACCATCAATTTCGAGACCGAGCTCGGGTCCGGCACGACGTTCGTCATCCGCCTACCGCTAGTCGACGCGGCCGTTCAAACCGGTCTGGGCTCGTCGATATTGATGTAGCGGTGCGGCGGATGCGCGTGAACGCCCGGTGCCATTGGCCCGCGTCGTCAGCCCGCCTTCTCGCCGAACGCCGCCTCGCCGCCGATACGCCACGTCGCGGAGGTGCTCGACTGGCGGCACGGGTGCGCTTGGGCGTAGCGAAGCAGCTCGTCCGTCCAAGCTTCGAAGGCCGCGAACACCTCGTCGACCATCGCGAAATGGCGCTCGCGGTCCGCGTTGGACAGCTGAATATTGGCGAGGGCCTTGTGGTCCGCCCCAACCGCGTGACCGTGCTCCAGCTCGAAGTGAAACGACCCGCAATAGCGTAGTTGTTCGCCGAGCTCTTTCTCCAACACCTCGGCGAGCGGAAGCATCGTCGTGAACAGCACGTTGCCGGTCTCTTCGATGGCTTAGATGATCGTGAGCCGTTCGATGCCGGACGTGCCCTGAATGAGGCCCGTCAAGCGCGCCATCAGCACACGGTTTTGCAGGGTTTCCTCACCCCACAGAAACTTCATCCACTCCGTTCCGCTCATCTCGGCGTCGAAGCCCAGTTTTCGAAAATCCTCGAGGTACCAGGGCCAATGATGATCGTCTTCGAGCGTGTGCCCGTTGACCATCTCTTGAAACAAATCTTCCGCCTGTTGCGTGCGCAGCACGAGCTTGTTCAGATCACCGAAGCTCAAGATGAACGGCGCCATGCACGGATAGAACCCCAGCCGTTCACGCACGGGAATGCGCTCGTTACGCATCCACTGGAAAAGCGGAAGTTGATCGTAGACGCGCTTCTTGTTGAAGATTTGCCTCAAGACCTGTTTCATCGTCAGTCCTTTCCCTCAGCGTTTGTTTTTCACGTCAGTGCCCGGTGTGATGAGCCCGTTCACCCGGTGAAACACGCCCCCCGAGCGCGCACTTCACCGATCGGAAACATTGCGCGTGAGCCACCAAAGGTCGCCTGCGCGCGGCCGTTACCCGTCGAACTGGAGCAAATTAAGTCGCTTGCTTCGGCCAACCACACCCGCCGCAGCAACAACCATCGCTGCGCAATCCCCACCCCTTCGAGCTTCGTCTCGACCATTTCTCTAACATCACGCGTGGCGAACGTCCACCCCACGGGGTGACTTTTAGCAAACTACCCATGTGACGCCTTTGTACCGCGCTGCCAAATCATCATCACCGTTGGGCTGCAGAGCGTTGCGACCACGCCGATGCATGGCGAGCTCCGCACCAACGCATTGGTGCGAAGCGCCACGATTTTGCTCGCCGCTTGGTCGCGTCGCGCGAAGAACCTCGAACCCGTCTAGCGTACCGCCGCGGCCTGAGCTTTGGCGACGGCTTCCAGCATGCGTGGGATCGCGACCGAGATGAGAATACCCAAGTTGGCGCGCTTGTTGTCCACCAGAAGTCCCTGAAGCAGCGCACCGTGGTTGATCACGGCCACGGTGTGGTTGCCCTCCATGTCGAGCAAATAGTAGCGGGCCAACGGCGGGAAATTCGAATCTGCCAGCGAGGATTGGAGCTCGGTCGTGATGCGCGTGAAGAGCGCGACCGCGACCGGCTGCTGGTTGAAGCCAGCTAGCGACAGGCCGTCGTTGCGGTCCCAAATGTCGGTCGCGACGAGCCCGTCGCGCAGCACGCTGCGTAGATCTTGAACTGCTTGGTCGAGAAATTTGGTGTCAATCATGCGATTTTTCGAGGGAAGAACGGTGAAAAGGGGGTGACGGTACTGACCGTCAGAGGTCGCGCACGGTCACTTCGAGGGCTTGCTTGAGCTGGCTCAGGGCGGTCGTAGACAGAGCCTCGGCGCCGACGGTTCCGAGGCAGAAGCCGCCGCGCGCCGTGCGAGCCTCTACCCAAGACATCATGTTGGTCCCGAGCCACAGCGCGCCCGACGTTGCGTCGATGCCCGGAATACTACGTACGGCCAGCAACGCCGAGAGCAGCGGTCCGACCAGCGACACGTGGGCTTCGCTGATGCCATGGGCTGCGAGCGTCAGGCCGTTGTCGTCTGCGACGAACGCGCCGGCGCATTTCTGATGGTCGAGCGTCCAGGCAAGTAGCGCATCGAGCATGTCCGAAGGGTTGTCCGAGACATGCTCCAACGCTGGCACCACGTTGGGTGTGGGCGCGATCGACGCGGGCGGCCGGGCGGCAGGCGGCGGCGGCTGCGAGATGCGGACCGGTGGCGTCGATATTTTAGCCGCAGGGCGCGCGGCGCGGGCAGCGCGCGTGAACGCCGTCGGGCTACGTCGCGGCGCCGTGGCTCGAGCCAGGAGTAGCGCGAGGCTATTGGGATCAGTCCACGAGACGTATCGGTCCGTCATCTTTGTCTCCTTCATCGACTCCGAGGCGTGCCTCGATTTCGGCCACTAGGCTGTCGAACACGGCCGCCACGCCCGGCGGCCGGCGGCTGAGCAAACCGAGCGGTACGCCGGCTTGGCTCGCCTGCAGAAAGGTCGCGTCGCGCGGAATGGCGGTATCGAACACGCTCTCGCGGTAGAGGCCCCAAAGCTCTTCGAGCGAAGCCAACACGACCGGGTCACGGAACGAGCTCATGTTGCCGACCACCCCAAGGAGCGAGCAGTCGCCGCCGGCTTCGCGCAGCTGGGCGAGCAACTCTACCAATCGCGGCAGGGAGCGCAGCGCGAGCGGCTCGCATTGCGCGACGGCCACGACGCTTTCCACGGATTCGAGCGCCAAGCGGGTCATGCCGCCCAGGCCGGCGGGCGTATCGAACAACACCACGTCGTACTCGTGCTGGCTGCGATCGACGATGCGTCGCAGGACGTCGTTTTGGCGCGCAAGCTGCGAGAAAGAGTCCACGTCGAGCGCATCGACCGCGCCCATGGGGAGAATTTGCAGCTCGGGCAGGCGCGTCTTCACGATGGCGGTGAACAGCGTGTCGCCGTTGGTCAGGCTGGCGGCGAGCCCGGCCCGGTCGCCCACCCCGTCGAGCGATAGGCCGATCGCGCCCTGTGGATCGGTGTCGACGAGCAAGGTGCGGGACCCGCGGCGAGCGAAAGCGTAGGCGCAATTGAGCGCAGTGGTGGTCTTGCCGACCCCACCTTTGAGACTGGCAAATGCAATGGATAACGTCATCTCGAAAACCCTAGTCTGTGTAACTGCTCCAGGTTGGCGCGCACGAGGTGAGAGCTCGGATCCAGCTCGGCCAAGACGCCAAGGACGCGCGCGGCTTCCTCGTAGCTACGCGTCATCAGTAGGCGTCGGGCCTCGGCGTTGAGCTCTTTGATGCGCGTCGCGAGTTGCTCGGGCGTCGAGAGCGCTGCTTCCAGCTGCGCCGCCGACAGCGACTGCGGCGTCGCCACCTGGCCCTCGTCGATGCGGCGCAACGACTCGAGAACGAGCTCGTTCAAACCTTTCGCGATCGTGCGCTCTTTGCGAGAGCCCGTTGCGGAGCTGACGCGGGCGCGCAGCTCCGGGTGCATCAGCCGACCGAACGCTTCCTCACCTACGCCCAGCGCGTCGAAAGCCGTCCAAATTACGCCATTTTGGATCTCGATGACCCCGACGTCGCTGCCGTCTCGGCTGAGCACGAGCACGTTCGACCCGCCCGACATGCAAATCATCTGCAGAAAGTCCGCCGGGACGAAGCTTGCGTGCGGATGCGACGGAGGCGCTATCAACGACCGCGCCAGCATCACCAACGCTTCTTCCCCAACTGGTCGTGGCATCTGCGAAATGGCGTCCGACTCGGGTGGCGGCTCACCGGCATCGAGGGCCAGGACGACACGCTTGGTGCGAGTCAGCAGCTGCTCGACGGCGTCGGTGGGGGCGCCCAAGAGTGAGCGCGCGTAGAGGACGACGCCCACGTTCGTCACATCGTCGAGCACCTGTGTCAGCTCCGGCCAGCTGGCGGCCCCGAGCGCGCTGGCCGGGGTCTGATCGGCCACGATGCGGATGCAGCGCATGCGCTCGCGCAGATCCGGGTCGGCGACCACGACTAGACCCATTCAGACGCGGCTCTCGAGATCGCGGCGCGCACGCCGCAGCATGACGTTGGCGGCGGCGTCGCCAGGGCGCAGCCGCTCGCAAGTCTCGAACGCCTCAATCGCGTCCGCGAATCGGTTCTGGATGAACGCGGCCGTTCCCTGGCTGAATGCCGCGCGGTACGCACGTGCGTCGGGGCTGTCGTCGACCGGCGGCGAAGGAGGGGGTGGGATCGAGGTGGGGCTGCGCGCGGTCTCGGGCGCGTCGACGGGCTCCGCAACCAAGCGAGCGTCGGAAGCCGGCGGTTCCGCGACCTTGGCGTAGATTTCAGTGAGGACCTGCAGCGTGCGCAGGCGCCCAAGCGGGCAAATTGCCGCTAAATCACCATAAGTCGTGACGCCGTCGATGTAGCGCGAGAGCAGCACCATATCGGGCGAGCGCCCCGACACCGGCTCGACGGGCTGCGCGATCTGGTCGAGGCCGCCCAGCCGTTTGGCGTACGAGCCGACCAAGAACTCTTTGACTTGGTCGATGCCCTTCTGAAGCTCCGCGCTGCCCGGGGTGTCGGTGCGAGCTTGATACAGACGCGCCAATGCTTCCTCGTACCGCTTCTGACGGAGAAGCACGAGAACATCGGAGCGCACCAAGGCCGCGCTCGGATCACTGTCGGGTTTCATCGCGAACTTCACGCCGCTCCCAGCCGTGCGTCAGTACACACTGCGAGCAAGAGTACCCCAACCCGTAGGGTTATGTCTCGCTCCATTCTCGCCCACGGGCACGGCTCTACTTACGTATTACGTACGGAGACGTACGCATGCAGTGTGATCGTTTTGCACTGGGCAATGAGCGGATGCACGCCGCACGTAGGAAACATTTTCGACGAGTCGCGCGTCGCGCGCTGACAAATCGCGGACTAATCACTCCGATGCGATTGGATCAACACGTTCGAGCATGGAAGCGTAACGCCAGCGTCACGTCGGCCCGCGAGCAGACGCTTACGGCCGGGCGCTCGTTTCCAGGCTATCCAAGAGCGCGAAGAGCTTGGCGGGCTCGACGGGCTTCACCAAATGATGGTCGAAGCCCGTCTCCTGCGTCCGGCGTCGGTCGGCTTCCATGCCCCAGCCGGTGAGCGCGATCATCACCGGGTCGAGATCAGGGCGCAACGTCCTGACTTGGCGACAGACTTCGACGCCGTCCATTCCCGGCAGGCCGATATCACAGAGCACGGCCTGAGGTCGGAGGCTCCGAATGAGCTGCAGACCGTCCGGACCCGCATGGGCGACGCTGACGAGATAGCCTCGACCCCTCAGCCAGACGGCCAAGAGCTCGGCCGAGTCCTCGTTGTCTTCGATCACGACGACGCTGAGGCCAGCGTTCTGGGCCACCAAAGGCGTCGGTCGGACCGATTCGAGCCGGGCCGGGGTTTTTGCGGGCTCCGCCGGGAGCGCCAACGTGAAGACGCTACCGCGGCCGAGCCCAGCGCTTGCGGCGGTGAGGGTGCCGTCGTGCATCTCGGCGAGCCGTCGCGAAAGCGGTAAACCCAGTCCGAGACCACCGTTGGCCGACCCCTTCGTGTGATCGGACTTGACGAACATGTCGAAGACGCGCGGCAAATGCTCGGGGGCGATGCCGGTGCCGGCGTCGATGACGTCGATGACGGCCATGCCCCCTTCGTACCTGATCTCCAACTTCACTTGCCCGCCTTCAGGGGTGAATTTGGAGGCGTTGTGCAGAAGATTGCTCACGATTTGCGTCACGCGCGCCGAGTCGGCAAAGCTGAACCACGTCGAATCGACTTCGAAGACAATCGACTGCCGGCGCTGCTCGAAAAATGGCTTGGTCGTATCGATGGCGGCTTGAATCGCCTTCACGAGATCGATGTTCTCTTTCTCGAGCTCCAGTATTCCGCCGTTGATCCTGGCGACGTCGAGCAGATCATCGATCAGCCGCACCATGTGCGCGAGCTGCCGATTCATGACCGACAAGGTGCGCTCGAACGGGGCGAGCGGGGGCTCCGCCCGCAGAAGCAAATCGACTCCCATGCGCAGGGGCGCGAGCGGGTTGCGCAGCTCGTGCGCCAAGATCGCGAGAAATTCGTCCTTCTGCCGCGCCGCCGCGCGCAGGGCGCTTTCCGACCGTTCGAGCTCCGCGGTGCGCTCGCGCACGCGCGCCTCCAGCGTCTCGTTCAGCTCCGCCAGTGCCCGCGTTTTGCGAAATAGGTCGGCAAAGACGCCGATTTTATGGCGCAAAATTTCCGGCTTCACCGGCTTGGTCAAATAGTCGACCGCGCCCGCGCCGTAGCCGGCCATCACGTCCTGATCTTCCATCATGTGCGCGGTCAGAAACACGATCGGGATCTCACGGAAGCGGCGAGTTCCCTTGATCAGCTGCGCCACCTCGAAACCGCTCAACCCGGGCATCCGGATGTCCAGCACGATGGCCGCGACGTCATGCTTGAGCAGCAGCCGCAGCGCTTCGTCGCCGCCGCCCGCGCGAATCAAGCGATAAGCCGGGTCCGAGAGGATGACCTCGAGCGCGTCGAGGTTCCTCGGCTCGTCGTCGACTAGCAGAATGTCGATGGCTTGGGACATTAACGGTATAGCCAGACGCGCAATAGCGAGAGCAACTGGTCGGTGTTCACGGGTTTGGCAATGTAATCCGAGGCGCCGGCCTCGAGACACTTCTCGCGATCACCCTTCATGGCTTTGGCGGTCAGGGCCAGCATGGGTAGCGTGCGAAACCGTTCGTCCTTGCGGATTTCGCGCATGGTCTCGTAGCCGTCCATTTCAGGCATCATGATGTCCATCAGCACGACGCTCAGGTCCGGGGTGCCGTCGATGATTTGAATTGCCTGGCGTCCGTTGGTCGCGCTCACTACCTCCATTTCTTGCGTCTCGAGGATGGTGGTCAGCGCGAAAATGTTTCGTGCATCGTCGTCTACCACGAGCACCTTGCGGCCGCGCAGCGTTTCGGCGGAGCGGTGCAATCGTTCAATCATTTTGCGCTTGTCTTCGGGCAAGTCGGCGATCACCCGGTGCAGGAAGAGCGAGGTTTCATCCAGCAATCGCTCCGGCGACTGAACGTCCTTGAGGACGATGCTCTTGGCCACCGCGCGCAGTCGCACTTCCTCGTCCGGCGTCAACTCTTTGCCGGTAAAGACGACGATCGGTATGGCCTTGAGCGCGGGCGCGGCCTGGAGGCGATCCAAAAGCTCGAAGCCGGTCATGTCCGGCAAGCGTAGGTCCACCACGCAGCAATCGAAGGTTTTGTCGGCCAACGTCGCCAGCGCATCCGCGCCCGTTCCGACGGCCGTGATCTCGATGTCGTCGTAGCCCAAGAGCTCCAAGATGCTCTCTCGCTCGCGGTCATTGTCCTCGATCACGAGCAGCCGCTTGGTCGTGTGATCGGCAAAGGCTTTGAGTCTGTCGAGCGCGAGCTCGAGCTCCTCGGTGGTGGCCGGCTTTACCAAGAACGAGAACGCGCCGTGCGAAAGTCCGTGCTGGCGCTGCTCTTCGACCGACAGCATCTGCACCGGAATGTGCCGCGTCGTTGGATCGAGCTTGAGATTGTTGAGCACGGTCCAACCGAGCATGTCGGGTAGAAATACGTCGAGCGTGATCGCGGTCGGGCGGTAGTCTCGCGCCAGGGTCAGCGCATGTTGACCGCGGTTCGCGACCAGGCCCTTGAAGCCCTGCGTGCGGGCGATGTCCAAAAGAACGCGCGCATAGTGTGGATCGTCCTCGATGATCAGCAGCGTCGGGTCGTCTTCGCCGATCTCGTTGCGGTCGTCCAGGATGGTTTCCTCGGGCTTGGCCAGCGCCAACATCGCTACGGGCCCCGCGACTGAGCCTGGACCCACGGGCGCGACGATGCGACCCGGCCCCGTGTAGCTCAGCGGTAAATACAACGTGAACGTGCTGCCACTGCCCGGCGTGCTGACGAGGCGAATTTCTCCGCCAAGTAGGTTTGCCAGCTCGCGGCTGATGGCGAGGCCCAGACCCGTACCGCCGTATTTGCGGCTGGTACCGGCGTCGGCTTGCTGGAACGCCTCGAAAATCAGCCTTTGCTTCTCAGGGGCGATGCCGATGCCAGTGTCGCTGACCGCGAACGCCAGCACGGCGTCGGCGTTCTGCAATACCGGGTGGTCCGTGTTCCAACCGCTCGTGACCTGGCGCAGGGTCATGGACACCTTGCCTTGGGCCGTGAACTTGAACGCGTTGGAGAGCAGGTTTTTGAGGATTTGCTGCAGGCGCTTGGGATCACAAACGAAGGCCCGCGGCAGCTCGCGGTCGATATCGACGTCGAAGACGAGCCCCTTGCCCTCTGCCATGTGGTGGAAGGTGCGGTGCACGGTCTCGCGCAGCGAGCTGAAGGTGATCTCCTCGGGCTCGACCGTCACCGTCCCCGACTCGATCTTGGACAGATCGAGAATGTCGTTGATCAGGGTCAGGAGATCCGTGCCCGCCGAGTGAATGTTCTTGGCGAAATCGGTCTGCTTGAGGGTGAGGTTGCCGCCCGCGTTCTCGGCCAGCTGCTGGCCCAGGATCAAGATCGAGTTGAGTGGCGTTCGCAGCTCGTGCGACATGTTGGCGAGGAACTCGGACTTGTACTTGCTGGTCAGGGCAAGCTCGGTCGCTTTCTCTTCCAGCGCGCGGCGCGCCTGCTCCACTTCCTTGTTCTTGCGCTCCACCTCCACGTTCTGTTCGGCGAGCTGCTTGGCCTTCGACGCTAGCTCCTCGTTGGTCTGTTGCAGCTCACTCTGGCGCGTCTGAAGCTCGGACGTGAGCTGTTGCGACTGCAGCAGTAGATTCTCCGTCCGCATCGTCGCTTCGATGGTGTTGAGCACGACGCCGATCGACTGCGGCAGCTGCTCGAGGAACGCGAGGTGCGTATTCGTGAAGGGTAGTAGCGCCGCCAGCTCGATGACGGCCATCGTTTCGCCTTCGAACAAGACGGGCAGGACGAGCACGCTCTTGGCCGGCGCCTCGCCCAGGCTGGATTGAATGCGCGTGTAGTCGGGCGGCACGTCGTGCAGCAAAATGCGCTGCTTTTCCGCGGCCGCCTGCCCGACGAGCCCGACCCCCAAGGCGATGGTTTCGGGCTGATCCGGGCGCTTGGCGTAGCTGGCGAGCAGCCGCAGCGTTCGCGCGGGCGGAGTTTCGCCAACCTCGCCCGGCTCGGCTCGGTCCATTTGATAGATGGTGCCGTGCTGAGCGTCGACGAGCGGCGCCAGCTCGGACAGCAACGTCTTGCCCACCGTGAGCAAGTCACGCTGGCCCTGCAGCATGCGCGTGAACTTGGCCAGGTTGGTCTTCAGACAATCTTGCTCCTGGTTGCGATCGGTGGTCGCGCGCAGGTTGTCGATCATCGTGTTGATGTTGTCTTTGAGATCCGCGACCTCGCCGCGCGTCTCCACCTGAATGGAGCGGGTCAAGTCGCCCTTCGTCACGGCGGTGGCGACGTCGGCAATGGCGCGCACTTGATTGGTCAGGTTGGCGGCCAGTAGGTTGACGTTGCCGGTCAGGTCCTTCCAGGTGCCGGCCGCCCCGGGCACGTTGGCCTGGCCGCCCAGTCGTCCCTCGACGCCGACTTCACGCGCCACGTTGGTGACCTGCTCGGCGAACGTCGCCAAGGTATCGGTCATGTTGTTGATCGTGTCGGCGAGCGCGGCGACCTCACCCTTTGCTTCGACGGTCAGCTTTTGGCGCAGATTGCCGTCGGCCACGGCGGTGACGACGCGCACGATGCCGCGAACTTGATTGGTCAGGTTCGCGGCCATGAAGTTGACGGAGTCGGTCAAATCCTTCCAGGTGCCGGCGACGCCCGGGACGTCGGCCTGGCCGCCGAGCTTGCCCTCGGTGCCGACCTCGCGCGCCATGCGGGTGACCTCCGAGGCGAACGAGCGCAGCTGATCGACCATGGTGTTGATGGTGTTCTTCAGCTCGAGAATCTCACCCTTGACGTCGACGGTGATCTTTCGTGAAAGGTCACCGCGGGCAACGGCCGTGGTCACCTCGGCGATGTTGCGAACCTGCGCCGTGAGGTTGGCGCCCATCGCGTTGACGGAGTCGGTGAGATCTTTCCACGTACCGGCGACGCCGGGGACGACCGCTTGCACGCCCAGCCGCCCTTCGGTGCCGACTTCACGAGCCACGCGCGTCACTTCGCTCGCGAACGAGCGCAGCTGTTCCACCATGGTGTTGATGGCTTCCTTCAGCTGCAAAATCTCGCCGCGGACGTCGACGATGATTTTTCGTGACAGATCACCGTTCGCCACCGCGATCGTCACCTCCGCGATATTGCGCACCTGGCCGGTCAGGTTGGACGCCATCGAGTTGACGTTGTCGGTGAGGTCTTTCCAGGTGCCCGCCACGCCCGGCACCAGCGCCTGGCCGCCGAGCTTGCCTTCGGTACCTACCTCGCGCGCGACGCGGCTCACCTCGGAGGCGAAGCCGTTGAGCTGATCGACCATCGTGTTCAGCGTGTTCTTCAGCTCGAGGATCTCGCCCTTCACGTCGACGGTGATCTTGCGCGACAAGTCGCCGCGCGCGATGGCGGTCGCCACGTCGGCAATGTTCCGCACCTGGCCGGTAAGATTGGACGCCATCGAGTTGACGTTATCGGTGAGATCTTTCCAGGTGCCCGCCACGCCCGGCACCTGGGCCTGGCCGCCGAGCTTGCCCTCGGTGCCGACCTCGCGCGCCACGCGGCTCACCTCGGAGGCGAAGCCGTTCAGCTGATCGACCATCGTGTTCATGGTGTCCTTCAGCTGCAAAATCTCGCCGCGCACGTCGACGGTGATCTTCTTGGACAAGTCGCCCTTGGCGACCGCGATCGTCACGTCGGCGATGTTGCGCACCTGGTTCGTCAGGTTGGAGGCCATCGAGTTGACGTTGTCGGTGAGGTCCTTCCAGGTCCCGGCGACGCCCGGCACCTGAGCCTGACCGCCGAGCTTGCCTTCGGTTCCGACCTCACGCGCGACGCGGCTGACTTCGGAGGCGAAGCCGTTGAGCTGGTCGACCATCGCGTTGATGGTGTTTTTCAGCTCGAGGATCTCGCCCTTGACGTCGACGGTGATTTTGCGCGAAAGATCGCCGCGCGCGACGGCCGTCGTCACTTCCGCGATGTTGCGCACCTGGCCGGTGAGGTTCGACGCCATCGAGTTGACGTTGTCGGTGAGGTCCTTCCAGGTGCCGGCCACGCCCGGCACCTCTGCTTGGCCGCCCAGCTTGCCTTCGGTGCCCACCTCGCGGGCGACGCGGCTCACCTCGGAAGCGAAGCCGTTCAGCTGATCGACCATCGTGTTGATGGTGTTCTTGAGGGCGAGGATCTCACCTTTGACGTCGACGGTGATTTTGCGCGACAGGTCACCGCGCGCGACCGCCGTCGCGACTTCGGCGATGTTGCGCACCTGCCCGGTGAGGTTCGAGGCCATCGAGTTGACGTTGTCGGTCAGGTTTTTCCAGACCCCGGCAACGTCGTCGACGGCGGCTTGTCCGCCGAGCTTGCCGTCGCTGCCCACCTCGCGCGCGACGCGCGTCACCTCGGAGGCGAAGCCGTTGAGCTGGTCGACCATCGTATTGATGGTGTTCTTCAGCTCCAAAATCTCGCCTTTGACGTCGACGGTGATCTTGCGCGACAAGTCGCCGTTGGCGATCGCGGTGGCGACGTCGGCGATGTTGCGCACCTGACCCGTCAAGTTCGAGGCCATCGCGTTGACGTTGTCGGTCAAATCTTTCCAGGTGCCGGCGACGCCGGGTACTTGGGCTTGCCCGCCCAGCTTGCCCTCGGTTCCGACCTCGCGCGCGACGCGGCTGACCTCGGAGGCGAAGCCATTGAGCTGATCGACCATCGTATTGATGGTGTTCTTCAGCTCGAGGATCTCACCCTTCACGTCGACGGTGATCTTTCGCGAGAGATCGCCGCGCGCGACCGCCGTCGTCACTTCCGCGATGTTGCGCACCTGGCCGGTGAGGTTCGAGGCCATCGCATTGACATTGTCGGTCAAGTCCTTCCAGGTGCCGGCTACGCCCGGCACCTCGGCCTGACCGCCGAGCTTGCCCTCGGTGCCCACCTCGCGGGCGACGCGGCTCACCTCGGAAGCAAAGCCGTTGAGCTGATCGACCATCGTGTTGATGGTGTTCTTCAGCTCCAAAATCTCGCCCTTCACGTCGACGGTGATGGTGCGCGAGAGATCGCCGCGCGCGACGGCCGTCGTCACTTCCGCGATGTTGCGCACCTGGCCGGTGAGGTTCGAGGCCATCGAATTGACGTTGTCGGTCAAATCCTTCCAAGTGCCGGCCACGCCAGGCACCTGGGCTTGCCCGCCGAGCTTGCCTTCGGTTCCGACCTCGCGCGCGACGCGGCTGACCTCGGAGGCAAAGCCGTTGAGCTGATCGACCATCGTATTGATGGTGTTTTTCAGCTCGAGGATTTCACCCTTGACGTCGACGGTGATTTTTCGCGAGAGATCGCCGCGCGCGACGGCGGTCGTCACCTCCGCGATGTTGCGCACTTGGCCGGTGAGGTTCGAGGCCATCGAATTGACGTTGTCGGTCAAATCCTTCCAGGTCCCGGCGACGCCGGGCACGATCGCTTGCCCGCCGAGCTTGCCCTCGGTGCCGACCTCGCGCGCGACGCGCGTCACTTCCGACACGAAGGAGCGCAGCTGTTCGACCATCGTGTTGATGGCCTCTTTCAGTTGCAAGATTTCGCCGCGCACGTCGACGGTGATCTTTTTGGAAAGATCGCCACTGGCAACCGCGATCGTGACTTCGGCGATGTTGCGGACCTGGGCCGTCAAGTTGCCGGCCATTTGGTTGACCGACTCCGTCAGCTCTTTCCAGACGCCAGAGACGCCCCTCACTTGCGCTTGGCCGCCCAGCTTGCCTTCGGTACCAACCTCGCGCGCCACGCGCGTTACCTCGGAAGTAAACACCGAGAGCTGGTCGATCATGCGGTTGACCAGCTGAGCCGAGTGGAGGAACTCGCCCTCCAGGGGGCGACCGTCCACCTCGAGCGCGATGGCTTGCCCGAGATCGCCCTTCGCGACGGCGCCGATCGCCCGCGTCACCTCGGTGGTCGGCCAAACCAGGTCGTCGATGAGCATGTTGAGCGCCTGGATCTCGTCGGCCCAACCACCGACGGCTCCCGGCACGTTCATGCGCTGCTTGAGCTTGCCTTCCTTACCGACCACACGGCACACGCGCGCAATCTCGGAAGCGCGCCGCGCGCTCACGGCCAAGACGTCGTTGAAAGCGTCCGCGATCTTGCCATCGATGCCGTCCACGTCCGAGGGCAGGTGAGCGGTAAAATCACCATCTTTGAAGCGCAGCAGCGCGGAAAGCAAACTGCTGGCGAATGCGCGATCGGCGGGGTGGTGCCCGTTGTCGAGCGCATTGGCGGGTACGGGAGGCGACGGGGCGGCGGGGTGCTGGAGCGTGTCGGTCATGGTCGGCCCTCTGCGGAGACGAGGGTCTCCTAGTTAGCCATCCTAGCCGCTGACCTATCCGCTGGCAGTAGCGCTCGAGAGCGCGGCTTCGAGCCGGCAAAATTCCCGAACAAAAATGGTCGGCCCCGTTGGCTCGTCGCTGAGGCGTTTTTGTAGACCGCAACCGAAAGCGCCGGGAGAGTCGCGCAGGAGGCGTCGATGCCCAGGTGTTCGGCCGCCGTGCGGCCAAGCTGTCTTCGACGGCGTCATAAAA
>Ga0164241_10003141_pt1 | contig 17047 bp, 13 predicted proteins | sample OricomyardsoilBY_FD_108780 | JGI IMG/M metagenome (GOLD analysis project Ga0164241, IMG submission 108780) | Backyard soil microbial communities from Emeryville, California, USA - Original compost - Back yard soil (BY) | ecosystem: Environmental > Terrestrial > Soil > Unclassified | place: USA...
AGTCGCAGTCGGAGACGCGGCGGCCCCGCGCAACGCGATCGCCCCGGCCGCGCCCAGCAAGAGCGCGATCAGCGGCACCACCACGTAAAGAGCTCGCTTGCGCGCCAGCTCGGCGCGCGGCGGCAGCGTCAACACCGTTTCAGCGTTCGACGCTTGCGGCGCAGGCAGGGTCGGGGTCTTGGACACGCCGTTGCGAGTCGAACCCGAATCCAAGGCTCCGGGGCGTCCCGAGGGGAGCTCGCGACCGTTGACGGTGACGGCGGGGTCGAGCCAGACGGCGCGAATCGAGTTGCCGGACAAGTCTTCCTTGACGCCGTGCTCGTACAGCCAGAGCGCCAGCGATTCGCCCAAGTCGGTCACGGTCTGGAAGCGATCTTCCCGCTGCTTCTTCAGGCCGCGTTCGATGACCTGCCACAGCGATTTATCACCGGCGCCGCAGTCGACCGACGGCGTGGGGTCTTCGTTGATGATGGCGTGCATCAACGCGTTGTAGTTCGGCTTCTGAAACGGCACGGTGCCGGTGATGACCTCGTACAGCACGACGCACAGGGACCAAATGTCGGTGCGCTCGTCGATGTCGTCGAGGCCCAGCGCCTGCTCGGGCGACATGTAATCGGGGCTGCCCAACACCGCCCCTACCTGCGTGAGCCGGCCGTCGATTTGCTTGTCGACTTTGGCGATGCCGAAGTCGAGCAACTTGGGCTGACGGCGGCCGAGCGCGTCGGCGGCCAAGAACACGTTGTCCGGCTTGATGTCGCGATGCACGATGCCCTTGTCGTGGGCCATGCGTAGGCCATCGACGATCGGCAACAGCGTCTGCACGGCGCGAATCGCCGGAATTCGCACCTCTCGTTTGACCTGTGCGGCCAGGGTCTCACCCTGCACCAGCTCCATCACCAGGTACGGGTCACCGTGGCGCGTCCAACCAAAGTCGAATACGCGCACCAGCGCGGGATGGCCAAGGCGAGCCGCCGCGTGCGCCTCGCGCGCCATGCGCGAAGACAAGGCGGAGCTAGCGGCGCTGGCGCGAATCAGCTTCAGCGCGACATCGACGCCCAGGACCAGTGAATGAGCGACCCACACCACGCCCATGCCGCCCCGACCAATCTCGCGCACCAGCCGGTAGCGATCGCCCACGACTTCGCCGGCCAGGTACGGGCTGGGCTCCGGGACATCGGGCGCTGGAGGCTGGCTCGAGTCGAGCTCTGACTCTTCGCCGACGGTCTCGACGAGCCTGGGAAACCGACGCGGTGACGGAGTAGTCATCGAAACAACAGACAATGGTGTCACGAGCCTCGCCGCCGGACAACGGCGCTCACGACGCGCGCGGTACGGTTGGCTCGGAGCTCAACGGAGCGAACGGCCGTGAACGAGCCGCAATAAGGACGGCGCGCCCCGCGCATCACAGGCGCGTAAGGACGATGGCGCCGCACCTCGGCTTACATCATCGGCTTCTGTCGCTTCTGTCGCTCCGCCCGCTTCTGTCGCTCCGCCCGCTTCGGCCGCTTCGGCAGCGCTAGAAGTTGCCGGCACCGTCGTTGGTCAGCGTGATGCGCTGCTCGGATGGCAGCCGCTTCACGGCGTCGGCGTAGCGCGTCAGCAACTTGCCCCGCAGCTCGGCCAGCGAAAGCTCGGCCAGCACGAGGTCGACCCGCGCCCGCTGCACGCGCAGCTGCGCTTGCCGGTACGAGTCCTCGGCCTGTTGCACCGTGATCGCAATCGACCCGCCCGCTTTGAACCGTTCGCGTTCGGCGTTTACCTGCGCATGCGATATTTCTTCGGTCCGGCGCGCCAACACCAGCTTGTCCGCGGCGGCGCGGCGCTGGGCGATGGCGGAAGCCACGCTGCTGCGAATTTCGAGCTCGTTCTCCTCGAGCTGCTTCTCGGCCACGTGCGCCGCAAACTGCGCGGCTTGGATCTGCGAGCTACGGCGGGTGTCGGTCAGCGGCATTTCGAAGGTCAAGCCGACGTGCGCGCTGACCGCGTCCATCTGCCCGAATTGCTGCAACGCCGGCGGCACGCTGCGATTGCCCAAGCCCTGCGCCTGCACGTAGGCATCGACATCTAGACGCGGCCGCAACGGATCGCCGGTGACGCGAAGTTGGTCTTTGATGATGGCAAGCTGAGTCTGCAGCTGCTTTCTGGCGTATGAATTTTGCAGAGCGTCGTTGACGGCGGTCGGCAAGCTCGGCTCGTCGGCGAGCGGAATCTCGGGACCATCGGCCGCGCTCAAGCTTGCTCCCACGCCGCGGGACTGCCCGAGCAGCTGCGCCAGGGCAAGCTCGCGCTGGCGCACGTCGGTACGCGCGGCCAGTACGGCTTCTTCGAGCACCGCGACCTGGGTTGCGTAAGGCAACGCCGAGGCGGGAGCCAACGCGCCGCTCTGTACTTGCTGGCGAGCTTGCTCTTCTTGCACCTTGGAGAGCTCGCGCGAAGCCTCGTTGATGTGCACGGCCTCCGCCGAATACCAAAGCTCCCAGTAGGACGACACCACCTGCGCCAACAGCGCGCTGGCCGCCGCCTGCGCCGCCAATTGACTGGCGGTCAGGTTGAGCCGGGCCTGCCGCAGTGACGCCAAGCCCAAATCCGTACCGACGCCGCGCAGCAACGGCTGCGTCGCCGAAAGGCGACCCACCAGCGCGTAACCAGGGCCGCTGGTACCGAACAGGGCTTGTTGCTCGAGCGAGGTGCGCGACGAGCGCTGCCCCGTGAGCGACGCCGACAGCACGGTCCCGTAGGCGAACGGCTTGGTGATACCGGCCCCGACATCGACGGTTTCACTGCCGCCGATGCGCGTCGTCGGCGGCGAAGTCTGAACGCCGTTGACGTCGAAGGTCGGCCCGAACAGCGAGGGCGTCCGGGTATGAGTGTAACCGGCGCTGGCGTCGAAGATGGGCGTGTACAGCGCCTGCTCCGCGGCCACGTTGTAGCGACTCTGCTGCGCCCGCAACAGCGCGACGTGCAAAGTGGGGTTGTTCATCACCGCCGCCGCCACGACGTCTTGCTCGCTCAGCGCGCGTGGCTCTTGCGCGAGCGCCGGCGACGAAGCCAACAGCAAGGGCAAAAGCGCGGACCCGAAAAAGAATCGACTATTCATGACGAAGCGCCTCGATCGGATCCAAATTGGCGGCCTTGCGCGCGGGCAAGTACCCGAACACCACGCCAACCAGGGCCGAAAACACGAACGCCAGCGCCACGATGTCGGGCGCGAGCACGAACGGCAAAGTCAGGGCGTTTGCCGCAAAATACGAGCCGACCAGGCCCAAGCAGATGCCGATGATGCCGCCCATCGTGGACAGCACGATCGCTTCCAGCAAGAACTGCAACATCACCTCGCTGCCGAACGCGCCGATCGCCAGGCGAATGCCGATCTCACGCGTACGCTCGGTGACGGAGACGAGCATGATGTTCATGATGCCGATGCCGCCCACCACCAAGCTGACGGCGGCGATCGCGCCGAGCAGCGCGGTCAGGGCCGTGGAAGCGCCGGTCACGGTCTCGGCGATCTCGGCCATGTCGCGGATCGTGAAGTCGTCGTCGAGCCCTGCCCCGCGGTGCCGTCGCTGACGCAACAAGCCGCGCAAACGCTCGGCGACCACGCCCGTGCCCTCCCCTTCCTTGGCGGCCACGAAAATACTCTGAATGTTGTCGTTGCCGGTGATGCGCCGCTGCACCGCTCGCATCGGCATCACCACCAAGTCGTCTTGGTCTTGGCCCATGCCGGCCTGGCCTTTGGCGACCAAGAGGCCGACCACCTGGCACGCGATCGACCCCACGCGGATGGTCGAGCCGATCGGATCCGCCTTTTGGAACAGGTTGCTGCGCACCGTGGCCCCGATGATGCACGCCGCGGAGCCGCTCTGCGTCTCGGCGCGGCTGAACAGACGCCCTTTGTCGAGGGTGTAGCCGCGCACCTCGAAGAACGCATTGTCGGAGCCGGTGATCGAAGTGCGCTGATTGGAGTTGCCGTACACCACCTGCGCCGAGCTCGCGGCCGCCGCCGCCACCGCATCCACACCGAGAATTTCGCGGCGAATGGCGTTGGCGTCGTCGATACGCAGCGGCTGCGAGCTGATTCCGGCGCCGCCGCCGCCGCGCGAAAAAGTGCCGGCGGTGACCGTCAGCAAGTTCTTGCCTAGCTTGCCGATGTCTTCCGTCACTTTGGCGGTGGCGCCGCGCCCAACCGACACCAGCGCGATCACCGCGCCCACGCCGATCACGACGCCGAGCATGGTCAAAATGGAGCGCAGCGTATTGCGGCGAATCTCGCGTAGCGCCATCAGAATCGTCGCCCAGATCACGCGCCACCTCCCACGACCGTGTCCGACAAGATGCGCCCGTCGCGAAATACGATGTTGCGCCGCGCAAACGCGGCCACGTCCGGCTCGTGCGTGACCATGACGATGGTAATACCGCGCTCGCGATTGAGCTGTTGCAGCAGCTCCATCACCTCTTCGGTGCGAGCGGAGTCCAAGTTACCGGTGGGCTCGTCGGCCATCAAGATATCCGGCTCGGTCACCAACGCCCGCGCGATGGCAACGCGCTGCTGCTGCCCGCCCGAGAGTTGACTGGGCGCGTGATCGACGCGGTCTTCGAGCCCCACCATCGCCAACGCCTTCAGCGCCCGCTCTTCGCGTTCAGCGCGCGGTATCCGTCGGTAAACCAGCGGCAGCTCCACGTTTTCGAGCGCGCTGGTGCGAGCCAGCAGGTTGAACCCTTGAAACACGAAGCCAATGTAGTGGCGACGCAGCATGGTCAAGCCATCGCCGGGCAGCTCCGTCACCAGCACGTCGGCAAGGTGGTAGTCGCCCGCCGTCGGCCGGTCCAGGCAGCCCAAAATGTTCATGCACGTCGACTTGCCGGAGCCGCTCGAGCCCATGATGGCTACGAATTCACCACGCTCGATGCGCAGATCGATGCCGTCCAGGGCACGCACCTCGGACTCACCTTCACCGTAGTGCTTGTGAACCTGCGACAGCTCGATGAGGGCTCGCGCCGGTGACGTGGAAGAGTCCGTGGTCACGGAGCCTTGGCCTGCTCCTGATCGGTGATCACGACCGTACCGGGGCTGATCGGCCCCGAAGTGATCTCGGTATTTTGACCGTCACCACCACCGGTCGTCACCGTTACCCGCTTGGGGGCACCATTTTCGAGCACCCACACCGCGCCCCGCGAGGCGTTGCCGCCCGCGTCGCCCTTGGGCGCGCCCGCCGCGGCTCCGCCCGGACGACGCCCGCGTGGTGTCATGGGCATGAACGGCGACGAGCTGGGCTTGTCGCGCGGCGGGGCCGGCGGTGAGTAGCGGAGGGCGGCGTCGGGCACCGTCAACACCTCGGGCCGATCGGACGTGACGATGCTGGCGGTCGCGGTCATGCCCGGCCGCAGCAACAGCTCTTTATTGTCGACCGAAAGCACCGCCTGGTAGGTAACGACGGTTTGGCCGGCGGTCGGTAGGTTGTGGACCGACACCACCTTCGACGCGAACTTACGCGACGGCCAGGCCCCGACCGTGAACGAGGCGTCTTGACCCTCATGGAGCTTGCCGATGTCGGCTTCGTCGATGTCGACATACAGCGTGAGCTGCGTCAGGTCGCGCGCCACCGTGAACAACACCGGTGACTGCAGCGAAGCCGCGACCGTCTGGCCCGGCTCGACCAAGCGCGCCAGCACCACGCCGTCAATCGGCGCCTTGATCGTGCTCCACGACAAGGACGTCTCGGCGTCCTTGAGCGAGGCGCGCGACAGCGTCGCTTGCGACTGCGACGAGCTGACGCTGGCCTCGGCACGCTCGGCGTCGGCCTGCGCCGTCTCCAAGTCTTTGCTGGAAATCAGGCCCTTTTCCGCCATTTCTTTGGCACGCGCGAGCGCCGCTTTGGACTGCGCGAGCGTCGCCTTGGCCAGCCGCACCGACGAGTCGGCGGCGCTGACCTGCGCTCGCGATTGTTCGACGCGCGACATCAGCTGCGCCGGATCGATCTCGGCCAGCGTTTGGCCGGCCTTGACCTGATCATTGAAGTCGACGAACACCTTGGCGACGCGCCCGGAGATCTGCGCGCCGACGTCGACCGAATCCAAGCCCTTGAACTTGCCGGTCGCCATCACCGTTTCACGCAGCGGGCCCAGCTTGGCCTGCGCGGTCACGTATTTGGGGCCGGTGCTCTTGTTGCGGAGCGCGCGTTGCCAGAAGAACGCGCCGGCTCCTCCCAGCACCACGAGCGCAATCACGATCCTTTGCAGCAGCGCTCGCCGGCGGCGCTTCTTCGTCATTGCCAGAATCTGCGTTCCGGTCGGTTTCGTTTCAGGCACGGTTGAATCCTAGTCCTCGCCCAACCGACGAACAGTGCCGCGGCTTCCCTACACAATTTTGCAACATTCCGCGGGCCTGCAGCCGATCCGGCCGCTGCGCCGGAGTCGACTGGAGGCCTCCCTCCAATCGAGTGGGCCGGGCCCCCAGGCGCGCAATTGCGGCGAAAAACCGCGCGCCAAGGAGAATCGGATACACTCGAGGTTCAGTTGATGGGGTCCGCTTACGAGAATCTGTCCCGCGAGGAGCTGGTCGCGCTCTTGAGGGCTCAGTCCATGCCGGCGCGCGGCGGCGCGGCCAGTGAGCCCAGTGAGCCGCCCTCGTCCGGTGATCGCTATCGCCAAGTGGTCGAAGAGGCGGCGGACGGCATCTTCATCTCCGACGCCGACAGCACGTACCTGGACGTAAACGAGGCCGGCGCGCGCATGTTGGGGATGACGCGGGAGCAGGTGATCGGCAAGCGCATCCACGACGTCGTGATCGATGCCGAGCAGTCCGTCTTGAGCGACGCGCGCGCGCGCGTGGGCGCCGGCGAATGGGTACTCCGCGAATGGCAGATCCGTCGCGCAGACGGCTCGATCTTCACGGCCGAGGTCAGCGCCAAGCTGCTGCCCGACGGCCGCTACCAAGGCATTTGGCGCGACGTCACCGCGCGCCGCGCCGACGAAGACGCGCTGCGACTCAGCGAGCAGCGCTTTCGGGCCCTGACCGCCGCCTCGTTCGAGGGCATCGCCATCACCGAGCGCGGCGTGGTCGTGGACGTCAACGACCAGATGGCAAGGCTCCTCGGCTACGAGCGCAGTGAGCTACTCGGCAAAGACGTATCACTGATGGTCGCGCCCGAGTCGCGCGACGCCGTCACCATCGCCATACGCTCCGGTCGCGAGACGCCCTATCGCCACTTGGCGCTGCGCAAAGACGGCACCCGCGTCGAAGTCGAAGCCCAGGCGCGCATGGCCGAATGGTCGGATCGGCCCGTCCGCGTCACCGCCATCCGCGAGATCGGCGCGCAGCTGCGCATCGAAGAACGCCTGAATCGAGTGCAGAAGCTGGAGGCCCTGGGCCGTCTGGCAGGCGGCATCGCCCACGACTTCAACAACATCTTGCTCGCCATCTTCTCGTACACCGACCTGACCGATCTCGACGCCGAGGATCCGACGCAGGTTCGCGCGCACGTCGAGGGGTTGCGCGCGGCCGCGCTCCGTGCGCGCGATCTCGTCCAACAGATTTTGATGTTCAGCCGCCAGAAGGGCGAAGAGCGCAGCAAGACCGCGATGCAACCGATCATCGACGAAGCGTTGCGCTTTCTGCGCTCCACCTTGCCCACCTCGCTGGAGGTGCGCTCCGAGCTCGACGCCGATTTACCCGAGGTGCTGGGCGCCTCCGTCCAAATCCACCAGGTTGTCATGAACCTGTGCGTCAACGCCGCGCACGCGATGCAAAAGACGGGCGTGCTCACCGTTCGCTTGGATCGAATCGTGGCCACCCCCGAGCTCGCGCTCCGCGCGCCCGAGCTGGTCGACGCTCGCAGCTACGTGCGCCTCACCGTCCAAGACACGGGCCAGGGCATGAGCGCGGAGACCCTGAGCCGCATCTTCGAGCCTTTTTTCACGACTAAATCGGGCGGTGAAGGCTCCGGCCTGGGCCTGGCGGTCGTGCACGGCATCGTCAAATCCCACGACGGCGCGATCGCAGTCGAAAGCTCAGTCGGCAAAGGTACGACCTTCGAAGTCTACTTGCCGACCGTCTGAACGACGGCATCACAGCCTTGGCTGTGGGAGAAGGCGGCAGCGAGATCTTGCGCTGCATGCCGCGATCTCGGCCACCGCGGCCGCGTCGCCCTCTGAAAAAAAAAGTCACTTCGGTTCCGAAGTGACTTTTCGAACACCAAAGGCCAAGGGAGGCAGAGTCGCGGTCTCCTCCCAACGACGCTCGCTGCTCGCCTTCCCGCTCGCTCGCTCGCTCGCTCGCTCGACGTGGCCTAAATCCGCCACGGAAGCTTCTGCGATTCAGGCTGCAGTTTGGCAGCCCAAGCTGAGTGGAATCGTTAGGGGCAGCGGTGCGGCAGCCCTTGCGGGGAGGTGTGAAGGGCGCGTACGATGAGCGGTTTCAATCGAAGGAGAGCCGCATGTCGCTGAGGAAAGAGGGTTTTCTGGCTGTGGTAGCCGTGGCTCGCGCCGATGGGCTGCTGCGCGCGGATGAGTCGCGCGGGCTGTTGGGCGCAGCCAAAGAAGCGGGGCTCAGCGACGCAGAGCAGGCCGAGGTCAAGGCCGCGCTCGACTCGGGCCTGGAGCTTTCGTCGCTCGACTTGAGCGGGCTCAGCGGCTCCGAGCGCGCGCTGACGTACGCGTTTGCGATGTGGCTGGCCAAGGTCGACGGCATCGTGAACGCCGAAGAGCTCGCGACGTTGCGCAAATTGGGCGTGCAGCTCGACCTGCCCGAGCCAAAGCTCAAGTCGGCGGCTTCGGCCGCGTTCGACATCACGTGCCTGCCGGGCGGCAATCGCCCCGAAAAGTTCGAGTTTTCGAAGCTCGAAGCGCGCCTGGTCGACAAGCTGCCGGCGTTGATGGCCCAGAAATAGCGGTGGGCGCTACGGCGCCTTCACCAGCTCCACGTCGTCGATCCAAAGGTCGAAGTCTTCGTCGTCGAACTGTGCGCCGGGCGTGAACGCGAGACCGATGGCGTCGGTGTAGGGACCGCCGGGTTTCAAAAAGGAGCGCGCAATGTGGGTGAGCGAGGCGTAGTCGTACGCGGACGGCGGGTAGCTTCCGTCCGTCCACGCCGCCGAGTAGCCGAGCACCACCGCCGGCTTGGGGGCGTGGGGGAGCTCGGGCGCCTTGGGGTGCTCCGGCATCAGGCAACCGAGCAAGCCAAGCAACATGACCCTCACGCACAGCAGGCCGCGTGAGCGTCCGAGCGGCATGATTGTGAAATATCGTGTTTCTGCTGCCCGGCGTGGTCAAAGCGGCGCAATCGGCTGGCTGCTTTTTGCGGTGTAGGATAGATCTCGCGCCGTGCTCTACCCGATCATCCTATTTCTGCACTTCATTGGCCTCGCGCTGGGGGTCGGCACCAGCTTTGCCATGCTCACCCTAGGCGCCGCGAGCCGCGAGCTTGCCCCCGAAGAGCGCATGAAGTTCATGATGCGCGTGTCGGCCCTGCGCAAGAACGGCAGCTACGGCCTGGGTCTGTTGATCCTGACCGGCCTCGCGATGTTCATCATGCGCGGGCCGAGCGCGGTGTTCGCGTGGGGCGGAGGCGCGTTCCACCTCAAGCTGACCTTGGTGGTTATTTTGTGCGGCTTCTTTGGCTACATGCAGGTCTTGACCAAGAAGATCCGCGAAGCGGGCAGTGGCACGGGCGGCGCGGCGTTGATGGCCAAGGTGCCGCCGATCAGCATGATCATGTTGGGCCTGAGCGTAGCGATCGTCGCGTCGGCGGTGGCCGCGTTCAAGTGATGCAGGTAACGGTCGTTTAGCTCACAGGCACTGGGTGGTGTTGGCGGGGTCGACCTCGTCGTCGTTGCAGCCGTTCGCGTTGCCTTGGCAGGCGACGCAGAATTCGCACTCGTTTTCGTTCGTGGTGCCGGTGCAGTCGAGGTCTTGAATCCCGCAACCGCAGTCGCAGTCGCCATCGTCATACCAATCCGGATCACAGAGCCAGACGGGGTCGCAGCTCGCGTTGACCGGGAACTCGTCCGAATCATCGGGGCAATCGAGCTCCTTGTCGCATGCATAATCGGCGTTCGGGACACAATAGCCGTTGTTGCATTCGAAGCCGCTGCACGCGGGCGCTTCGACCTGAATCGCGGCCGAAGCGACCGTGAGACACGCGCCGTTGGTCACCGGCGTGGAGGTGTAGTCGCTGGCGATCGTCACTTCTACCAGCTTGAGGTTCGTGACGGTGGCGTCGATGCTGCCACCGAGCGGCTTGGAGCCAGCGGTGATCTGGAGCGTGCCTTCCGATGCATAAAAGATTTTTTGATTTCCGTCCGCGTAAACGAGGAGGCAACGCGCGCACGTCTTGTAGTTGTCGTCACCGTTTTGGGTGAGGTCGAAGGTTCCCGTCCGGTGCCCGTCGTAGGGCAACCCCTGGACCGCGAGGCGAAAGTTATCTGCAGCCCCCGCGCCGATGTTCGGCGTGAACGACGTGACGTAAACCGCATACTCCGGCTCGACCTGAGCCTGGCCAAATGGGGCGATGGTGAGCGGTGTGCACACGACGGCCTCGCTGTCGCCCGCACCGCCCGCACCGCCCGCACCGCCCGCGCCGCCACCCTGGCCCGACGGGTCGCCGCCGCTGCCCGCGGGATTGCCACCCAGCGAATCACCGCCCGAAGACTCACCGGCGTTGGTGCTCGGCTTGCCACCATCGCCTGACCCCTGGCCGCCATTTCCGGGCCGCTCACCTGCGTTTCCCATCGCCTCACCACCGTTGCTCGACATCGTGCCGCCGTCGGCCGCCGACGCCTTGCCGCCGCTGCCATTCCCCCCGTCACTCGAACCAGCCCCCGCGCCGCTCTCGCCCGCTTCGTTGCCGGATGAGGGAGAGCCCCCCTCATCGTCACTGCAAGCGGTCGCGAGACAGAAGATGCCAACGAAGCTGGCAGCCAAAGCCGCCCGGTGTTTGGTGCGCATACGAGTACCCCCCAGCTAACACTGCTGCCGCCGGAAGTGGGCGCAAAAACTGCACGCTCAGCCGCTAGCGCGGACTCGCGGCCTCGCGCCTTCGATGTTTTCGCTCACAACGAAAGCGCGAGCACCACGATGGCGAGCGCGATGCGATAGTAGCCGAAGGGCTCGAGGCCGCGGCGGCCGAGGTAACGCAAGAAGGCGGCGATCACGAGCCAGGCGACCACGAACGACACGAGCAAACCGACCAGGAGTTGGGGTACCCCGCCTTGGGCCAAGTCGTGGCGCGCTTTGTAGCTCTCGTACAGCGTCGCCGCGCCCAGGGTGGGCACCGAAAGCAGGAACGAAAACTCGGCCGCCGTCGCCGTCGAAAGGCCTGACAGCTGACCCGCGACGATCGTGCTCATCGAGCGCGACATGCCCGGCCACAGCGCGAAGCACTGACCACAGCCAATGATGAACGCGCGCTTCAAGGTGACGTGCTCGGTGCCGGCTTCGCCCTGGATGTGCCGCGCCCGGCGGACGCGCTCGACGACGATCATGACGACGCCGCCCACGAACAAAGCTGCCGCCACCGGCAACGGCCCGAACAGCAGCCGCTTGATGGTCTTGCCGAGCAACAGACCCGTGATGGCAGCGGGCACGAACGCCACGGCCAGCGCGCCGAAAAGCCGTAGCGAAGCCGGGTCTTTGGCCAGCACGCCGCGCAGTCGGTCGGCGAACAGCCCGCGGTAGTGAACGACGACGGCCAAGATGGCGCCCAGCTGGATCACGATGTCGAACGATTTCGCCCCCTCGTCGACCGAGCCCAGCCACTGGCTCACCAAGATGAGGTGGCCGGTGGACGACACCGGCAAAAACTCCGTCAGACCTTCGACCAAGCCCAGTAGCGCAGCGACGAGCAGACTCACCCGAGCGCGTCTAGCTGCAACACGAGCCGTGAGTCAAAGCGCGCTCCAAGAAATGCCGGCAATTCCGGGCACTGGAGGGTTGGGCTAGGCTGCCGTCTTCGCCATGGACGGCTCAGAGCAAGATTTCGGTGCCGACGAGTGGCTCTAGGCCGACGGCCTCGGTGGCTTCGCGAGCGGCACGCGCTCCGGCATCCGAGCTCGCCGCTACCACGGGCTGCTTTTGTGCTCGCTCAAACCGCCGCAAGATCGCCGCCTGCTGGTGCAAGGTTTCGTGGCTTGGCTCGAGACGCCGGACGGCATCGCCGAGCTGTGGCCGCAAGCGTACGGCGGCGGCTACACGCGTGAGCGCGATGCGACCGTCACCCACTTCAGCAACGACCCGTGGCCGACCTGGCGCTTGCGCACTTCGCTCGGACCACTGATCGAGGTCGAGCTGTTCGTGCCCCACGGCCGCCCCGCCGTCGCGCTGCATTTTCGGCTCGCAGAGCCGTTCGATGGACCGGTGACGTTGCGGGTGCGTCCGCTGATGTCGGGTCGTGATTTCCACTCGCTGCACCGCGAAAATCCCGCTTTTCATTTTGGCGCCCAGCGTCAGGGTGAGCTGACTCGCTTCACGCCGTACGCGGGCGCGCCGGCCGTACAAAGCCTGAGCAACGCGTGCTTCGAAGCGGCGCCGGATTGGTTCCGAAACTTCTTCTACGCCGAAGAGGCCGCGCGCGGCCTGGACGCCACCGAGGATTTGGCTACCCCCGGCTTGCTCGAGCTGCCGCTGCAATACGACGAGCGCGAGCTGTGGTGGCTGCTCCAGGGCGAGGTCGTGGGGGCGCTGGCGGTGCCAATCGAAGGGGCTGCCGCCTTCGTGCAACTCTTACGGCGGGGCGAGCTGGAGCGCAGGAAGCAGACGTCCGATGTGCTGGAGCGCGCCGCGCCCGCGTACATCGTGAAACGCGGCGAAGGTAAGAGCATCATCGCCGGTTACCCCTGGTTCGGTGATTGGGGGCGCGACACGTTCATCGCGCTGCGCGGGTTGTGCCTGGCGCGCGGTGACTTCGAGACGGCTCGCTCCATTTTGTGCGAATGGGCCGGCGCAGTGTCGGAAGGCATGTTGCCCAATCGCTTTTCGGACAGCGCCGACGAGCCGCCGGAGTACAACTCGGTGGACGCGGCCTTGTGGTTCGTGGTCGCAGCCCACGAGCTATGGACGCAAGCCACGCTCGACGCCGCTGATCGCCGAAAGCTCGAGCAGGCCGTGCTGGCGATCGTGAGTGGCTACGCCCGCGGCACTCGCTACGGCATCGCCGCCGACGCCGACGGGTTGCTAGCGGCGGGCATGCCGGGCGTGCAGCTCACCTGGATGGACGCCAAGGTAGGCGACTGGGTGGTCACGCCACGGCGCGGCAAGCCGGTAGAAATTCAGGCGCTTTGGTTGAGCGCGCTGGGCCACGCGGCCGAGCTCGACCACGCCTTTGCCGACATCCACACGCGCGCGCGCGCGGCGTTCGAGCGGCGCTTCTGGAACTCGAAGCGCGGCATGTTGTTCGACGTAGTCGATGTCGACCACGTGCCGGGCGCGGTCGACAGTGCGTGTCGCCCCAATCAGATCTTCGCGGCGGGCGGCTTGGCCGTGACCTTGCTCTCACCCGAGCATGCGCGCTCGGTCGTCGACGCCGTGGAGCGCGAGCTTTACACGCCGCTCGGCCTGCGCTCGCTCGAGCCGCATCACCCCGACTACCACGCCCACTATACGGGCGGCGTGCTCGGGCGAGACGGCGCGTACCATCAAGGCACCGTCTGGCCGTGGTTGCTGGGCGCTTTCGTCGAGGCCTGGGTGAAGGTTCGCGGCAACACCACCGAAGCAAAAGCCGAAGCAAGAGCTCGCTTCGTCCAGCCGCTGCGCCGGCACCTCGAGCACAGCGGGCTCGGTCACGTGAGCGAGATCGCCGACGGGGCGGCTCCCCACGCTCCGCGCGGTTGTCCGTTCCAAGCCTGGTCGGTGGGTGAGCTGCTGCGGCTCGAGCGCGTCGTGCTAGCTTCGGCGAAGTGACCGCACCGCTCGTTGCTCTCGGCGATCGCAGCCTGTACCCGGACCTGAAGGCCGTCGCCTACCTCGCGTACGCCGCGACCGCGCCCGTCTCCAGCTTGGTCAAAGCGGCGGTGAACCGCGTGCTCACCGGCTACGCCGAGCAAGGCAACGTGGCGTTCTTTCAATGGCTCGAGCAACGCGAGCAGCTGCGCGGCAGATTGGGACGGCTCATCGGCGCCGAAGCCGGCGACATTGCGCTGATCAGCGGCACGACCCGCGGCATCACCGATCTCGCGCTGTGCGTGCCGTGGCAGGCCGGTGAGCGCATCGTGCTGTTCGAGGGCGAGTTTCCCGCCAACGTGAGCCCTTGGCAGAATGCGGCGCGCCTGTTCGGACTGCGCGTGGATTTCGTGCCCATGGCCCGCGCGATCGAGGACGAAGACTCATTTCTGACGCCGCTCGCCAAGCTGTTGGAAGAAGGCGCCCGGCTGGTGGCCGTGAGCGCCGTGCAGTTTCAGACTGGCCTCAGAATGCCGCTGTCGCGTATCGCTCAGCTGTGCTCGCGCTACGGCGCCGAGCTGTGCGTCGATGCGATTCAGGGTTGCGGCGTCGTGCCGCTCGACGCGCCGAAGCTGGGCGTGGACTACCTGGTTACGGGAGCTCACAAGTGGCTGCTGGGGCCAGAGGGGGTGGGCTTCATGTACGCACGGCCCGAGCGCGCCCGGGCGCTGCTGCCGCACACGGCCGGCTGGCTCAGCCACGAGGACGGCACACGCTTTCTGTTCGCCGGGCCGGGTGAGCTGCGCTACGACCGCCCCATCAAGCCCAGCGTACAAATGCTGGAAGGCGGCTCCTCCAGCACGCTCGGGTTCGCCGCTATGGACGCTGGAATCGAGCCGATTTTGGCCCTTTCGCCCGACGCCATCCTCGAGCACGTCACCCAGTACCTGAATCGGCTGGAGCCGGGGGTGGTGGCGCGCGGTTTCCGCAGCCGAAGAGCCCCCGAGCCCGAACGTCGCTCGGGCATCCTGTCGCTCGAGCCGCCCTCGGGCGTCAGCGCCGCCGACCTGGTGCTGCAACTGCGCTCGCGAGGCGTATTCACCAGCATGCCGGACGGGTTATTGCGCTTCGCCCCCCACTTTCCGAACGCGGTGTCTGAAATCGAGACGGTTTTGGGAGCGCTCGATGAGGCGTTGGTGGCGCTGCGAGCTCGGTGACGTGTTTCCGCCGTGTGGCGTGACGGGCGCACCAGAGCGCGCTAAGCCACGCTCCGCCCCATGGAAGCCCAGCTCGCCCAAGGCACCGAGCGCGTTATCAACGGACAGCGCCGCATCTTTTACGACGGCTATTGGATCCGTGCTTACGACGTGCCGGGCGACCGTTGGCAAGCCAAGCGTCAACTGATCGACGCCATGACCCGCCGGCTCTTTCAGCACACCGAGCCGGGTATCAACATTCCCGGCGCGCGCGCCGACGACGCACGTGCCGCCTACGACGCCGAGGCCGACCCCGCCAAGAAGCGCGTCAAGGGCGCCATGCTCGCCGGCGCTCTGTTCAATCGCGCGACCGACATCTTCACCAAGCTGGTCGAGCTCGAGGCGGCCGGCGTTCGCATTCAGTCCGACAACGCGCTGATGCGACAATGCGGGCTGCACCTGCAAGAAGCGCTGGAGCTCGGCAAGACCGTGCTGCACCGCAGCGGTGAAGAAGGCATCGACGAGCTTTGGGGCGAGCCGTTCAAGGCCTTCGCCTACCCAATCGAAAAATTCTACGAGAGCCGCTACATCAAGATAGCGCTGACCATGCGCGGCATCGACGAGATCGCCGAAGCCGTTTACGACACGTTCAGCGCGCAGCCGCTGTTCCCCGGCATCGAGGCGTTGATCTGGAATTTCGCGAAGGCCGCCAAAATCAACTGCGAAACCTTGCGCGATGATCCGGACATCTTCGAAGTTTGGTCCGACTTCGTAGTCGCGGGCGAAAAGCTGTCCGCGTTCGGCCCCGAGCGCGCGACCAACGACGGCGAGCGACCGCTGCTCGAGCGCGGGCAGCGCCTGCTCGCCAACGCTCGCGAGCTAACGCTGGCGATCACGCGCGCGCGCGTGCCCATGCCCAAGAGCTCGCGCACGTTCATCGAGCGCTGCCGCAGCTTCCGCCTCGCGCTCACGTCGGGCGTGCTCGAGGCTTCGCCCGAGTCGTTGCGGGTCGGCCAGGTGGGCTACTCGCTGACCAGCTAGCTCAGGCATCCCTCACCCTTCCGCAGGCGACGGGGGTGCTGATAGGCCGCTCGCGATGGCGACGATATCGGGGTCCGGTCGGGCGCATGGTGACGCGCTACGTGCGCTGAGCGTGGCCGTGCTTCTGCTCGCTTCATGCCAACACGCGGGCGCAGGCAACGAAACCCAGCCGCTGCTCGAAGCGCGCACGCGCAGCCGTCGAGAAAAGCCCTAATTTTTACCGAGCGTCACGAGCTGCGGCCCCAGCTCGTCGACCCATAAATCTAGGTACTCGACGTTGATGGCCGAGGCATGCGGAGTCAAAGCCAGGTTGGGCGCCTTCCACAGCGGAGAATCCGGCGGTAATGGCTCCTGCTCGAACACGTCCAAAAAGGCGTGACCGAGAGCTCCCGACGCCAGCGCGCGCAACAGCGCAGGCTCGTCGACGGCGTTGCCGCGACCCAAATTGTAGAAGCCGGCCCCGGGCCGCATGGCCGCAAATGCCGCGTCGTCGAAGAGATGATCGGTGTCGGTGTCGGCGGGCAACGTGGCGATCACGTGGTCGGCTTGCGCCAGCAGCCGCGGCAGCTCGTCGAGACCGTGCACCGACTCGGCCGGCCCGGGCTCGACGTCGGGCGTCCGTTTGACGCCCACGACGCGTAGCCCAACCGCCTTCAGCAGCCGCGCGCACTCCCGACCCAAGGCGCCATAGCCGACAATCAACGCGCTTTGGCCGGAAAGGCGGCGCGTGCCCGCATACTGCTCGCGCTCGTAGCGACGAGCCCGCTGATCTGCCCCCGCCAAGTCCAAGCGCCGGGCAAAGAACAGCAACATGCCGAGCAGCGACTCGGCCATGATTTTGCCGTGAAAACTGCCATGCAGCGTGCGCACGCGGCCGCGCGGATCGGGCTGCACCTTTTCACGCCCGGCCGCGGGCGTGGCCACGAAGCGTAGCGTCGGCG